>JADMIO011421300.1_pt1 | contig 22734 bp, 26 predicted proteins | sample 8958161 | NCBI WGS metagenome assembly JADMIO01 (sample SAMN16585339, study PRJNA669376) | soil metagenome | isolation source: Crop rotation soil | place: USA: Cullars Rotation, Alabama | collected 2011 | reverse complement strand
CCCCGCCGTAAATAACAACAGGTCCTTATCATGCAAATTATAAACCCCTTTGAATTCCTTACCACTGTTGATCGGCCAGGTCATCGGGTGAAGATGGATCGATAATTCTTTTTCTATTTCTTCCAAAAGATCGAAACGGTTCTTGCCATCCCTGTCCATCTTGTTGATGAATACGATCACGGGAGTGTCCCGCATACGGCAGACTTCCATCAAACGTCTTGTCTGTGCTTCTACCCCGTTCACACTATCCACGACAAGGATAACGCTATCGACAGCAGTTAATGTTCTGTAAGTATCTTCTGCGAAATCCTTGTGACCCGGAGTATCGAGCAGGTTGATCAGGACATCATTGTATTCAAAGCTCATCACCGATGTGGCCACCGAGATACCTCTTTGCCGTTCGATCTCCATAAAATCGGAAGTCGCATGTTTTTTGATCTTATTGCTCTTGACCGCACCGGCTACCTGGATGGCGCCACCGAAGAGAAGAAACTTCTCCGTAAGTGTGGTTTTACCGGCATCGGGGTGTGAGATGATGGCGAAGGTCTTGCGGCGGGCTATTTCTTTGTGAAATTTCATTGTTGATCCTATTCTATCAGGGAAAACTCTTAACTAAGAGGTTCTTTTGAGGCGCAAAGGTAAGGGATAAGAAGCAATGCTTAAAGAAGAGAAGTGTCAGATTAAGCCTCGATACATTTGAGGTAATTCTTATCAATAAAATCAAGCCCATATAGACACTATATTTAAAACCCTCTAGATAATTTTTCATATGCATTCTTCCACCATTTAAAGTATCTTCAAATGAGCCAAAATGGGAAATAAAAATTGCATAATGCTAATTCTTATCAACTAAATTTCATAGTATGTATACTTTAGAGAAGCATCTGGAACTCTCATGTATTGAAAATCCTCAGTACGAAATACTAAGTTCAATTTGGAAATTGAATAAAAAACATATTCCACTAGCTCAAAGTGCTATTAGCTTCAATTTCCCCCATTATAGTTTGCATGAAAAAAGCCACTCAGATACTATTATCAAAAACATAGAGTCTTTTTTGGGAGAAGAGAGAATAAAAAAACTTAGTCAAACAGATACATGGATGCTCCTAATGGCAGCATATACGCACGATTTGGGAATGGTCGTTTTCCATAGTGCATTAGAAGAGAAATGGGTCGAGGAAAATTTTCAGGAATATCTTATTGACTTAAGCCAAAACTCAACTGATCAAGACCTAAATAGAGCGGCTCATTTACTGCTTGAAATTGAGAATCAATCTTTATCCCAAGAGAGAGATAAAATAAAATTGCCATTAGAAATTAGAAAAGCGGTCATTCTAATTATTGCGGATTTTTTTAGAAAAAGCCACCATATAAGAAGTCGTGAAATGATAAAAGGAGAGGACAAAAAATTTTCTGATTTGATGAATGGCTTTAATCTCAACAGCTTACCGAATAGATTTTCCAATGTCCTTGCTGATATTGCTTTTTCCCATGGGACTGATTTTTATTCGATACTAGAAAGGATTGAATATCAATCAGACGGCTTTGGAACTGACAAAATGCATCCCAGGTTCATTGCCTATATGCTTAGATTAGGTGATTTATTGGATATTGATGACAAAAGATTTAATGTCTTTAGTGAGAAAGTACTTGACAATTCGTTGCCAAAAACATCCGGCGAGCATAAAGAAAAGCATGCATCAACAAAACATCTACTAATATCTCCTGAATCCATCGAAGCTACAGTTGATTGTAAAACTGATGAAGTGTATAGAATAGCAAGAGAGTGGTTTGATTGGCTCCAAATAGAAGTTGAAAGCCAAAGTAGAGAGTGGTCTAATATTGCACCGAGAGTTTTATTTGGCATGCCTCCAACAATTTCGAAAGGGAAATTAAAAGTTCTATATAATAGTGCAGAGCCAAAGAAAGAACTGATGAATTTAAGATTTGCGATTTCAAATAAGAAAGTTTTTGAAATGTTCGAAGGCTCCGCTATTTATGAAAACGCGGAATTTGTATTTTTAAGGGAACTCGTTCAAAACTCAATTGATGCATCGAAAATTCAATTGTGGAAATTTATAACCTCTGGCCTTTACGACCATTCGATAAGAGAGCACCTTAATCTATCCAAATCTTCGTCTCACGAAGAAATAATCAGCTCAATTATCTTCCCATCTGACTTACCTGATTCAATTTATGAAGCATTTCAAATAAACCTAAACATAGACTGGGCTGATAAAGATGAAAATTTTCTCAGAATTGAAATAACAGATAGTGGAACTGGAATCTCAGAAGGTGATTTAATTAGAATGACTCAAAAAGTCGGAGAAAGTAGAAGTCAAAACAAAGATTATAACAATTTCAAAAAAACTATGCCATATTGGCTACAACCAACGGGAGCTTTTGGAATTGGATTGCAATCACTATTCTTGTTGGCTCCATCATTTATTGTTCAAACTAAAGCTGAAAATGAAGAAGGTAAAGAAATAATATTTCAATCAGCAAAAAAGGGAGAATATAGTCGGATTACTCCTACCAAAGTTTCTATAAGTAGAGGAACTAAAGTGATTATTTCAATTCCAAAAAATAGATTTTCGGAAGTTTTTTCTGAAAGGTTTAATATGGCAATCATAGATAGTTATGACTTTTTCTCTGATAAGTTTGGAGATATTTATATGCATAAAATGAAGGATTATATCGAAACTGAATTACAACATGTCGATCAGTTGAATGTTAAAATGTTTAATACAAATGTTTTGACCTCGAGATATCAAAAAATAAATTTTTTAGATTTTGTAATTCCAAAACCACTTCAAATTGCAAGGGAGGAAAAAGTTAGTTGTTCCCTTTTTGAAAAAGGTGCATACTCGCACCCTATTTTATTTTCTGAAAACATTATAGTCGGCTCAGATGTGCGTCTTATGTTTTATTATGATTTTGGCAACCATTATGATCACGCGGGGACTCAATATGCTTTCCCGAATAATGACAAATACTATGTTAGAGATATCCCTGTAGACGAAAAATTCCACAACTTTTACGCCTGCAGCTATTGTAGTGTTCGATGGAACTTACAGAGTCCAGTATCAGATAAAATACTAAATATTTCAAGAGATAAATTAATAAAAAGCACAAGGAGTAAATTTGAACAATCTTTTCTAACAACATTTTTCCCAATTGCAGTAAAAATATTAATTGAGCTATACGAAAAACAGTATGGAAATACAAAAAACACTACACCTCAAATAGCTTTTGAATACTTTCATATGGAATTAACTGCTTCCATGCTGGATGTCAGCATAAACAGCAATAAGAATATATATGATTCATTCCAACTTCCTGTCAAAATTGCAACCTCCGTGGAATTAAAAGGAGTGGCTTTCCCTGATTTTTTTGCATCTGATAATCTATTTTTAATTTCAAAAGCCTATAAAAATGAAGAAGAGAGAAAAAAAGAAACCATGCAAGACGTTTGGGGCAGAGTTCAGAAAATAGAAAATATTACTACTGGCATTGTTTTATGGGATGAAAGATATTTTTCTGCCTATCTGAAACTTAGCGGGTATTTTGCAACTGAATACAAGATGTTCGACGAAAATGGAACCATTGTAAGTCTCTATCGATTGCAGAAAAAAAATATTAAACCCGGAATCGAGCTAAACGATCTATCGAGGAATAGCCTATTAAACAAACAAAATTTACGAGAGTATTCTAAACGAAGATCTAATATATTTCCAGTTAGCCCGTATTTTGACATTCTTGCCGTTGACAATGTTTGGTATGATGGTTTTGGCACACCACCCAAATACTCAAACAATTCAATCATATCACCTTTTAAAGAAGTAAGAGAGCTTGAGGAAATAATCTTTGCTGTCAAAAAAATTAATATAAAAACTTTAGAAGAAATAAAGGGGTTTATTAAAGCTTCTTACCTAAATGTGTTAATCCCTGAAAAATTAATTAATTGGATTATACAGCATTCTTCAAACAAAAAAGGAAAAATTTCGAGAGAAAAAATATTAGAAACCTATTTAGACCTAATAGGGGAAATGATAGTATTACACATTGAATAAAAATACTCTTGTTAATAATTGCGACTACTACCTTCAAAACATGCATAATTGCACAAAACGTTCCACAGGAACGTCATCAACATTCCCTTCACCTGTCTTATCCACAACATGTCCCTCCGGGACAAGAAAATAGCAAATAACCCATTGCTCCCCCCACCCCCCACTCCCCACTTGCTACTAGCCACTCACCACTTCCTTTTAAATACCAGTAGCCGACACAACCTCCCTAAACATCCCATCCACAATCTTAAACTTCCTTCGACCAATTTCCAGTATCTCGCCCTCATGCATGGCAGCCAGCTTCATGATATCCTGGTCGATAAGGTGGACAGAACCGCCGGTGATACGGGCAAGATCGAGGTATTGTGTGTTGACGAGTCCATCAAATACACCGCATAGAACGACCCGCACAGGCTTGTTGATCTGCCGGGCGAGTTTGATATCCTTAATATTGGCCCAGTTGTCGGCGATCAATACATGGAAATCATTTTGCGGGTGCTGCTTCTCCGTTTCGATCAGGGCTTCAAGATCATTCTCCGGGGCATCGCCACCACCGCCATTCGTCATGCATGTTCTCATCAGCGTTGCCACTTCATCAAAATTTTTACAATCCCTGGAATAGATACCGCCTGTCTTCCCGATCTTCTTCTGGCGATCGGGTGTATTATCCCCATCATTGAAAAAAGTATACTGGCTGGTCAAACTGTCCAGCGATTGCAATTTCAGCCAGATCAATAATTGCGTGGTATAAGGATACATGCTGCCGGTAACATCCGTAACAATATCCATTTGCTTCCACCGGTTCCTGCCGAATGCTTTGAAAACGGTTGAGTCGGGTAGCGTATTATGATAACGATATATCATCCTGCGACTGGCGCTGTCACCGGGGGCTGTCTCTTCGGCGATAAGAGCCGGACCATGTCCGCTTGGACAGGTTATAAAGGTCAATGAGTCGTTTATCTTTAAACCAGCCACTCGCTCTGCCCCATCCCTGCTGCCCCTGTAATCTCTCCGTGAAATAAAGCCCTTGCGTAATGCTTCTCTCGGCGAAAGCACAACGATACAGGAGGGTGTATAGCCGCTTTCGAGACAAAGCTTTCGCTGCTCGCCCGCATACAAAGAGAAAGGCCTGTTTAATTTTCTTCTAAAAAATAAATTGTTGGAAAGCCTGGATGCTTTTATCGGTTTAATGGGAGCTTCTTTTATTACTGTCATCATTGTATCTGCGGGTTTCTTTTCCGGCAAGGGAACAACAGTCAATGCCGGAGCAGCTGTTGTATCCGGTACACCTGCATCAAAAAAAGAAAGTATCTCGTCTATTTTTTTAAGATCATGAACGACTGTCTCTTCTGTTTGCGCCGGCCGGAAACGGATCACGAGTCCATGAAACATCGTAACAGCTTTTTCTTTTAACGCACCATCCGTTTGCCGGAATATCTCTACACGCTTTACCTGTTCACTATTTATAAAAGGGAACATGTTGAAAAATGTTTCCAACCTGTTCCTGTTCAATACAGACAGGTCCTTTGAAGCAGGGTATTCGGTGCAGATGATATCAATAAACAGGTCACCACTATTCCGCAAGTCTGCGGTATCACCCGTTACCGATACTACGGTCGATTTGCCAAAAGGCATTTCGATCACTACTTTTCTTTCACCTTCGGGAGTAGCCAGCATACTGTAGTTACCAACACGACTAATGGGCTGAGCAGTTGCTATTGAAAATAAAGCAGGGACTAAAATAAAGATGGTTGATAATTTCATACAGCAGTACAGGGAGAAAAATTAAACAATGAAAAGTTTACAGCTTGTTAAAGGGAGATGATCCGGACTTCAATTAACACTGACGTAAGGGAAGGCCAAAAACGTTGGGTGAACAAGAAGGATATAGGTAAGTCATATCAACAGAATACGAAGCTCTTACCTCCAATAACAAAATGCTACCGGTCATCGGGAACTTGCTGTTCCCCGGCTATTCAATTCGGTAAATTAACATCACCTAAATCACCCGTCATGAACAATCTCTCCGATCAACGCCGCCGCTTTCTAAAAAATTCTGCCTTTGGTCTCTTCGGCATCACTGCATTTGGATCTGCTTCGGCCCGGGGTTCCGTCAATAAAATAATCAGCATCGGTGGGGCCGAACCTATTTTCTACCGCTATCCCAGCATGGATGATAATATGGTCAGCGGTATCGTGGGTGCTTCACATGGCAACTTTGCAAAAGTGAAGGAACTGGTGGGGAAAAGACCCGAACTGGCTGGCGCTGCATGGGATTGGGGTTTTGGCGATTGGGAAACAGCATTGGGCGCCGCTTCGCATGTGGGTCGGCGTGATATCGCCGAATATTTGATTGCAAATGGGGCAAAGCCTGATATATTCACGTATACGATGATGGGTATGCTGAAAAGCGTTCAGGAGATCATTGAAACCGTTCCGGGTATACAATCGCATACAGGACCGCATGGTATCACCTTACTACAACATGCAAAGAACAGGCTCGAAGACAAGACCATCACCGAACCCGATAAGGCCAATGTAAATAAAGTGATAGCCTATCTTGAAGGATTGGGTAACGCGGATATGAAACCCACAAGTCTTGACATGACCGATGAAGAAAAGAAAAAATATATAGGTGAATACCGTTTCGGCGATGGAGAGAACGAACTCTTTATTGTAGATCAGCACCGGCTGGGCTTTTTGCAGGTGGGTCGTAAAACCTTATCGCCTCGTAAAATAAATAAGGTCGCTGATAGCACCTTCTCTCCTGCTGGCGCAGCTTCCGTAAAACTTATTTTCAAATTGAAGGATGATAAAGCGGTTTCGTTTGGGGTGCACGATCCCGAACCGATCGTAACGGCTACAAGAATTTAGTTTTCCTTTGTATATTTATCCGTAACCAATACAGCATACATGAGAGAACTAATGCTTATCCTTCATTTCCTCGGTCTCACGATGGGACTGGGAACAGGTTTTGCCCATGCATTTTTAGGATCGATAACAGGCAAGATGTCACCGGAAGAAGCCCTGAAATTCCGGATGAATTCACTTGTGCTCAGCCGGATGGGACATATCGGTATTGGCTTATTACTTATTTCCGGTTTCTACCTGATCACCCCTTACTGGAAAGTGCTTTCTTCCTTTCCCTTGTTGATGGTGAAATTATCATTGGTGGCAGTGCTTATCGTGTTAATTACACTGATCAGTATAGCAGCCAGGAAGGCAAAACAAGGCGATGCGGAAAGACAATTAAAGAAAATGGAATTGCTGGGAAAACTGACGCTTTTGGTGGGTATTTCGATCGTGGTGGTTGCGGTGAATACTTTTCATTGAGCTGCCCCACTTGCCACTCGCCATTTTCCATTACCCATTTCCCGTTCTATAAATCCTCCCTAGCATCTCATACAAACCAGGATGATTTGCGTTTAGCAAGTCCGGCTGCTCAAAAAAGTATTCTGAAATAACGGCAAAGAACTCAACCGGGTTTGTAGCGCCGTACATATTGATATCTGATCCGTTGAATCGCATCTGCCGGATCGTCTCCTCCATCATATTCTTCCATTGCGCTGTGTATTTCCTTTCCAGGATTATTTCAGGAACACCGTCCATCGTACCATCCATTTTGTCGATCAGATGCACAAACTCATGAATGGCAGTATTGTTACTGTCCTGTTCATTGATAAATCCCTGCCGCAATTGCCATTTGGTTATGATCATTACGTTTTGCATAGCGCCGGAGCCCACCATGCCCGCAACGGGACGATCCGAACCCGACTGGTCAAAGTCATGATTAAATGTGCCGGGGTACAATAACACCTCGTGCAGGTTGATATATTGCCAATCAGGAATACCAAAAACGGGAATAATGGCCCCGGATGCGATCAGTAAGCGATCGAGATCTTCAACTTCCGCGTTCACCCCGGTTATTTTCACCGCCGATAAAAATTGCTCCGCTCTTTTTTCAAATTGTTCTTTTGCACCGTCGTCCAGCCCCCGGTAAAATTTCACATAGTCATTCAGCAATTCCCTGTAGTTCTCTGGCAACAAAACGACTTCTTTTACAATACTGACCCGGAAAACAAACAAGATCATCAATACAATCAAGCCAAACCCAATAAAAATTTGCCAGATAGTGAACATGGTGGAATGAAGTTAAACAGTATTGGGTAAACAATTGGGCAGGCGATAAGTTGCATTTCATTTTTTCTTTTTTATCCTGCCTTCAGTTGTTACACTGTCTCCTTCATTATCTATTGATTATTGCCTATTGGTATTACCAACCCCTCACCATATCTCCTACCGACCTATCAGCCTTGTCCAGTAATACAAGCAATTGTTCATCCGTCATTTTCTTTTTTTGTTTACTGAATGCCCGCCATAATTTTTTTCCGATCTTCTTGCCGGCCGCATCATAGATAGTGGCAGCAGCGGAATGCCAACGGCATTGGTACCAGCCATAGTTTCTTGGATAGTCTCGGCCGATCTCGTTATAGCGTTGTTCGATATCGGCAAGGCTCGTGTATTTTAGTCCCGCAACACCATTGCCAATCACCATTTTCGGGAACAAGGTAAGTGCAGGCAATAACACTGGTTCTTTTTCAGCGATATAAGTATGAAGAAGGATATTGACAAACAATTCCCCCATCCAGTTCCGCTGCATATTAAGACCGGCCTGCATATGGAAAGCATGACCCAGTTCATGCAATGCCAGCAGGTCGAAAAATGCTTCCATACTGACGCTGCCATCTTCTTTCTTATATACGGACTCAACTTGCTTTCGAAGTTCAGCCGGCAATTGGTCCAGTGGTGGAAGAAAACTTTTCCAGAATGGATTATCCGTTGCCGCTACAAATAATAGCTTGCGCTTTTCATCAAAATGCGGCATCCCGTAGATCGCTCCCGAAGTCGTGTATTTTTTCCAATCGGCAGTATCGAGTACCAATAAGGTGACAACAGGATCGAACGAAAGCAAGTTCTTATAAAACGAGATGGCGTTGTCCATCCTGCCGGCAATGATCCCTGCACGCTTTTCCTCTCCTTTGCTGTGATACACTGTGGCAGCTTTCTGCTCCAGCTTTACGAGTTGATCGAAGGGCTGGGCCTCAACAGCCGTCATTACAAGAATCGCAACGAATAGAAATGAAATTTTTTGCATAGTACCTGTTTTGAAAACAAATTTCAAAACAATACCGGGCCGCAAATAGTACAAACACGACAATTATAAAAGAAGGCCCGCCTGCATACGCAGGGGCAAATGGGCCAGTTCTTTTTCGATCACGCCGGGTGCCACGCCCGCAAATTCTTTGAAATCACGGATCAGGTGCATCTGGTCGAAATAACCACATTCATAAGCGATGCTTGTCCAGCTGATCGCTGCATTGCTTTCATGCAAATGGTAGGCATTGGAAAAACGAGCGACTCGGGCAAACAATTTGGGTGACATCCCGATCCTTTCTTTACACACCCGTTCAAACTGTCGCAGACTCAGGCATGCCAGTGAGGCAATATGTTCAATAGGAACATTCCCGTTTAGCCTTACTAATTCCAGCATCGCCTGGTCAAAGGGCAGTGCCTTTTTCAAGGCCTTCGTCTTCTGCAACAGGAAATTTTCGATCAGTTCCTTGATCCCGTCGAAATGTGTCGCTTCCTGCAGCCGTTCATTTATCTCCGCCAACTCTCCACCGAAAATAGCCGTGGCATCATAACTTTCGTCAACCATCCCGGACAGAGGGATTCCCATCAACCGGAAAAGTCCGCCGGGATGAAAAGCCACCCTCACCGATTTATGATTTCTATTAATATCGATACTGACACGGGTCAACTGGGGTCCTACCACTACACTTCGTGGTTGCAATAAAAATGGTTCTTCTTTATCCTTCTGAACTTTAATAGGATCATTTATATAAAAGAACAGTGAGTTCTGTGGCGTAGGCGGATAGGGGGAAATGACTGGTGGCCCATCCTGGCCGGCTTCTACGTGTACGATCATGATGGAGTGAACAAATTCCTGCAAGAGAATATGGGGTGTGTAGAACTTCACCTGCATACCCGAAGTTAAATAAACTGTATTGAATAAGCCGTTATTACTGAAGCTTAAACCATCTAATTCACTACCCCTTTATATTGGCCGCCCTGAAATAATTGATCTTCCTGTTCCTGTCAAATCTTATCTCGATCCGCTCATATTTGAACGTTGTACCATCCAGGTATTCCTTACCAATAAGAATGGCGCAGACAATTCCATCCTTCGTGACGATCTCCACCGGTTTTGTCATCTCAAACTTATTCTTCGGGTGTGCTTTGAAAAAGATCCTGTCCAGGCGGGTGATCGTTTGTTTTGGTACATTCCGTAAGGTCTTCATATAGACCAACACCGTATCGGCATAGTACTGTTCGGCAGAATCGGGCTTGCCCTCGTTTCGTAAACGGAATAGCTCATGCACGATTTTTTTCTCAACAGGTTCCTGTACAGGCTGCGTGTGTGCGACAGGAAGGCCAGTTAAAAAAATAATATAGAAAATAAACGACATGATTAAAGGTTGGAAATGAATTACAAATTTAATCATCCTCATTATCTTTGCCATCAAACCTCCTCCATGAAACAACTTGTTATTCTTTTTCTCCTTGCTGTCACGATCGGTTCCTGTTCCCGGAAAGAAGAGGAACCCACTCCTGTTCCTATCAATTGTGATGGATTAGTGACCGATACTGCCGGCACAGGTGATAACGGTCGGGTATACATGCCCAGCGCTTTTAGTCCCAATGGCGACGGATTGAACGACCAGTCAAAACCGATCCTGCAAAATATCAGTTCCTTCGAGTTTACCATCTATGATGAATTGAACCGGGTCATGTTTACCACTACACAGACAAGTCCTGGTTGGCAGCCTGTTGCTTCAGGATTGGTTTCTGCTCATTATTATTACAGGATCCAGGCGAACACATCAGCCGGGCACCATATCGGCAAATGCGGCAGTGTATACGTGCTCACTTGTTTCCCCGCCAGCATACCCCGGAGCACATTTTATTTTGAGGATCAGCTGACGCCTTTCGGTTTTACGGGTGTGACGGCTGAAACATTGTCTAATTGCCCATAGTGACTATTCTGAGTTATCTCCCATTCATAATGAAAAGAATATTGCAACTACTGATCATATTTGGTATGGCCAGCGACCCTTCGCTCCTTGCACAAAATAAAAACAAGGACAGCATCGAATCGGCGGAAATGAGGAGACTCAACCGCATGGGTGATTCTCTTCACCAGACCCTGCTGGCACACGACAGCATCCGGCGGGCAGAAATGAATGAACTGCTGCTCAAGACCAAACGGGATATAGCAGAGCAAAAGTCAAGAGAACTCTCAGCAGCAACAAAGGAAGTGCTTGCAAGGCAGGAAAAAACACATCGATTTAAAAGAAAGACCCTGTTACTGGCGGGTGCCGCATTCGCGATGACCTTACTTATCGCTGCCATGGTGAGCAAACGGCGGAGACTGGCTTCGCGACAACCAAAATGACAATCCCCATAAACGCATTTCGGTAAACGGCTGGTCATACCCGGTTAAACTCCTTTTTTTTGCTGTACAGGCAGTTCCATAGAATAGAACTTTGTATCGATAAACGTTCTATGTTATGAAAGCCGCAACAGAAAGAAAGATCATCCGCTGGATACATATAATTGGCAGTATTCCCATCCTGGGCCTTGTCTATGGACCCCTGGGTCAGAATCCAAATGCAGTGCGAATGATACAATGCGTATTGCTCCCGCTGATCGTAGTATCGGGGCTCTGGCTATGGAAAGGACACCTGCTGAAAAAATGGTGGAGGAAAAAAAATGCTCCCATTGCAAACCGGCATCGCTAAAGCTTCATGATTACTACAATATTTGCTTTTCACCGAGGATGATCACTACGATCAGCACAAATACCGCAAGGATCAACCATGTACGCCAGCGATTCCTTCTTTTTTTATATGATTGCAAACTCATAACGCCTCAACTGGTTTTTTCATAATATGCTATTGAACTATTCTTTCAGTACAATTTTCACGCCGTAAGTAAATAGAGAAAGAAGCTTTACATTGAGTTTACACAGCCAGCCGGATCCGTGCAAAATTATCCCCGCTTATTGATGAAAGGCGGTAAAACAGCTGCGTATATTATAACTTTGGTAACTATGAATTTTACTATCGATAAATCACTGGAGATACTGGAACGAACTCCTGCCACAGTCCGCGCTATGCTGCATCATCTTTCAACCGATTGGATAATGGCCAACGAAGGAGAGAATACCTGGAGTCCTTATGATATCATCGGGCATTATATCCACGGTGAAAAAACGGATTGGGTGCCGAGGATGGAAATTATTTTGTCAGACAACCCGGATAAACATTTTGTTCCCTTTGACCGCTTTGCACAATACACTAACAGCAAGGGAAAAACAATGGAGCAACTGCTGGATGAATTCGAATTTTTGCGAAAAGAGAATGTTGCCATCCTTCGTTCAAAAAATATTTCGAAAAGCGATCTTACCAAAACAGGCATCCACCCGGCTTTTGGCGAAATAACACTTGCGCAATTGCTGAGTACCTGGGTAGTGCATGACCTGAACCATATCGCCCAGATCTCGAGAGTCATGTCGAAACATTATGCCGAAGATGTGGGGCCCTGGACGGAGTATTTGAGGATATTGCAGTGGTAATTTCTTTAACTTTATTTGATGATGCGGTCCTTTATTTTATCCCTGTTGCTAATGAGCGTTATCTCCTCTCCTGCTCAGGAAGCAATCGGTAAAATGACCCGTGACCGGGCAGCAGGTTATATTGACGAGCTTTTATTGCAAACCAAAAACCAACCCACCTGTGATACTTGCCGGAGTTTTTTTGCGGGTGGTGGATTATGGATCCGTGAAAAAGGAATGATCAGTATCAGCTCGGCGATAAAGTACCCGGGAAACGACACCCGCTATATTACCGCCTGGAATTTCGATCCGGCCTTGATCGATACGGTGATCGTTACAGCCGGCGAAAAAGAATTCATGCGGATAGAGGTAAAATTCCTTTCAAAAATAGTTACGGAATCCAAACAGAAGAGTGATGACTGGCAGCATAGTAAAAATAGTATGGTCGATCATTTCTTTTTAACCTTCATGAAAGACAATGGACAGAATGCCGAAAGAATGCATGCCGTCTTCCTGCGATTGAAAGAACTTTCTATTAAAGAGAATACCACAGGTCAGCAATGAAAATTTTGCCGAGTAACGAATAGAAAGCACAAGAGTGCCCTTCGCTTTGCTCTGGGTAAACTGTGCAACGAAGCTGATAGTAGCACTGCAGCCCGGGAAACACTTCGGCTTCGCTCAGTGTTATAGTTTCGCTCAGTGCTGTTTCCTTCTTAACTTCATTTAATGAATGTTATCGGTAATACTCCCCTGCTCAAACTGGAACGGCTTTCCGAACCCGGATGCGCCACGATCTATATTAAATACGAAGGCGCCAACCCTACCGGCAGTATGAAAGACCGGATGGCATTGTCGATGGTCGAAGGGGCGGAAAAACGTGGACAATTAAAAGCGGGTGGCAGGGTCCTGGATTATACCGGTGGCAGTACAGGCAGTTCGTTAGCGATGGTTTGTGCTATGAGAGGTTACCAGGCGCATTTTGTTTCTTCCGACGCATTCGCCGAAGAAAAATTACAGACGATGCGGGCTTTTGGAGCGACGCTGGAAATATTCCCCTCCAAAGACAGGAAGATAACGGCTGCATTGATCGCATCGATGGTGGCAAGGGCCAAAGAGCTCAGCACCGAACCCAATACATTCTGGACAGACCAGTTCAACAATACCGATAACCGGAATGCTTATCATGCGATGGCGAGGGAAGTCATGGCCGTACTTGGAAAAAATATCGATGAGTTCATCATGGGTGTGGGCACGGGTGGATCGTTTTCCGGTAATGCGGAAATATTCAAACAGGAGATCCCATCGATCCGTTGTATCGCTATCGAACCGGATAATGTGAGAGCACTTTCCGGTGGTGATATATCCGGATCACATAAACTGGAAGGGATCGGTTCGGGCTTTGTGCCTGCTATCTGCCGGCTCGATCTTGCGGATGAGATCATGCAGGTAAAAGACGAAGATGCACAGGATACGGCGAGAAAGCTGGCGCGACTGGAAGGGATATTCAGCGGTATGACCGCCGGTGCCAATGTCTGGGCAGCCATACAAAGAGCAAAGATCATCGGGCCGGGAAAGAATATTGTAACGATCGCCGCGGATTCGGGATTGAAATATTTGAACGGGGATCTATATAAATAGATAAAAGAGAATAGATGATAGATAATAGTTGACTACCCCGGCTGGTCTCCTTCTTTTTGCTGGAATTCAAATTCGGTGAATCGTCGTATAGCATCTTCCATTTCGATCCTGTGTCGTTTATAACCGAGAAAGCTTGCACAGCCAAATGAAGCAAGACTCAGGTAGAACCAGATCGTGAATTTCATTTTCAGCAACTGGGCAACACTTTCTTCCATTTGCTTTTCGCTGGATTCCGCTAGGGCCGAATTCATCTGCATTTTTAATTGTATCATCACAGCGATCAGCATCAACACGGCCAGGGCTCCGGCACAGGCGATGGCCAGGTCCTTCCATTTTTGTTCGGCAAAACCGACGAACAAACCGAATATACCGGCAGCCATAGCCACCAGCAGGAATACATTCATCCCGGTGCTCAGGGCGCTACGGGCATCCTGGCTCTTTACTTCGGAATTGAACTTGTCCATCATCCTATTGCCACCCATGACTGTTTTCCATTCCGAGCCTGTGGCTAAGCCGACACCACTATTATTCATCAGTGCTACGTTTCCGCAACGTAATTCTGCAAAAGGAAGCAGGAAGAGTAAGAGACCGATCGCAAAAGCTATCGTAGTGGTGTGACGCCTGCGGAAAAAATTGTCATCGTTATTGCGGGTATAATAAACAGGGGTTGTTTCCATAGATAAAATAATAGGGCAAGATAATAAATTTTGACTGCCGTGAATAGGTTAGCCACAGATTACACAGATTAACACAGATGAATACAAATAAGCCTTGCGGCAAACGGATAGACGCAGAAATAACTGTATTTGTTTATCCATATAATCTACGTTTAAAAATGGTAGCGAAGCTACCATCTGTGTTATCTGCGTTCATCTGTGGTAAAAAAAGCCAGCCACAGATAAACACAGATAGGCGCAGATGTTCTGTAGCTATAGTCAGATCATTTGCCGCAGGTAAATATCTGCGTGTATCTGCGTTCATCTGCGGCCAAAAAAATAACAGTCCCCGTAATTCATTTCGGTAAATTTGCCCCGTGATTCGCCGCTCCATAGAGATCATTACCAGCAGCTTTAAAATGGCCCTGCAGGAATTGTGGAAGAACAAGCTCCGCACTTTCCTGTCGCTGTTTGGTATTACGATCGGTATCTTCTGTATCATCGGTGTGCTGGCTACCGTCAACAGCCTCGAACGAAATATCCAGAACGAAGTAAAATCTTTGGGCACGAATACGATCTACGTTGATAAATGGGACTATAGTGCCGGCGGGGGGCCCGATTTTCCCTGGTGGCGTTATGTGAACCGTCCTTCCCCGGGCCATGATGAAATGCTGCGGATCATGGAAAGAACAGCCGGTGCTAAATATGTTGCCTTCAAGATCGAAACGACTTCCAATATCGATTACCGCGATAATAGTTTATCCGGTGTAAGTCTTTATGGTGTGAGCGAACAGTTCAAGAATATCCAGCCGGTAGAAATGCAGAGTGGTCGTTATATCTCCGATGCCGAATTCTCCCAGGGAAGTAATGTATTGGTCATCGGGGATGAAGTAGCGACAAAATTATTCGGTAACGCGGAGATCGCGGTAGGAAAAGAAATATCTACCAAGGGAAAAAAGATGCGGGTCATCGGCGTCATCAAAAAACAAGGAAGCACGATGATCGGCGGATGGCGATTCGATCAGAATGTCATTCTTCCCTATCGTTTTGCCCGCAACCTGATGGATGAAAAAAAAGCAGACCCGCTGATCCTGGTACAGGGACAGGATGGACTCAGTAGTAAAGCATTAAAGGATGAACTCACCGGGACCATGCGAAGCATCCGTAAACTCACACCTACCAAGGAAGATGATTTCACCCTGAACGATATCAATGATTTCAGCGATGCCATCAGCGATGCGTTTGTGGGATTGAATATCGGGGGTTGGGCCATTGCCGGGTTATCACTTTTTGTTGGCATGTTTGGTGTGGCGAATATCATGTTTGTTTCCGTACGTGAACGCACCACCCAGATCGGCTTGAAAAAAGCCCTTGGTGCAAAGAAAAGAGTTATACTTGCCGAGTTCTTATTGGAATCTGCCTTCCTTTGTGTAGTCGGCGGAATAATTGGTCTCACCCTGGTCTTCCTGCTTGCGCAATTGTTAACCTATGCACTGAAATTCCCGGTATTTATTTCTACGTATTATATGGTATTGGCAGTGGGTATTTGTATAATAGCAGGTGTCGCAGCGGGCTTTTTTCCTGCGAGACAGGCTGCCAATATGAACCCGGTAGATGCAATTCGCGGCAATGCCGGAAAATCCGTTTTACCTTTCCGTGCGTGGATCATGCGTCTTTTTAAACTTTAAGTTTGTATTTCATCCCTGAAAATGATAAATATTCTTGCAATAGAATCAAGTTGTGATGAAACCTCCGCCGCAATCTGCCGGGATGGAAAGATATTATCCAATTTCATCGCCAACCAGACTGTGCATGAACGTTATGGTGGTGTAGTTCCCGAACTCGCATCAAGAGCGCATATGCAGAACATCGTACCGGTTGTAGACAGTGCTTTAAAAGAAGCGGAAGCCTCTATCAATGATATCGATGCGATCGCATTTACACAGGCACCGGGCCTGATCGGTTCCTTGCTGGTAGGTGGAGAATTTGCAAAATCACTGGCACTGGCATTGAACAAACCCTTGATCGCCGTCCACCATATGCAGGCACATGTGCTGGCTAATCTGATCGACGATCCAAAGCCGTCTTTCCCCTTCTTGTGCTTAACAGTTAGCGGTGGTCATACACAGATCGTTTTATGTGAATCACCAACAACTATGAAAGTGATCGGTGAAACCATTGATGATGCTGCCGGTGAAGCTTTTGATAAATCGGCGAAATTACTGGGACTACCCTATCCCGGTGGGCCATTGATCGATAAATATGCGCAGCAAGGCGACCCGCATCGTTTTAAATTTCCGGAACCGAAGATCGAAGGCCTTGGTTTCAGTTTCAGCGGGCTCAAAACATCGATCCTCTATTTTTTAAAGAATGCGGGCAAGAGCAACCTGTTCAAAGAAGAGTTCACAGCAACCGAAGAAGAGAAAGCAGCTTTTATAAAAGAGAATCTTGCTGATATCTGCGCTTCGATACAGGACCGGATCGTTACTATACTGCTGAACAAGCTGAAAAAAGCCGCTATTGAAAATAACATCACCGATATCTGTCTTGCCGGTGGTGTGGCAGCCAACAGTGGACTGCGTAAAGCGTTACAGGACATGGGAACCAAAAATGGGTGGAATACATTTATCCCCGCATTCCAGTATTGCACCGATAATGCCGGGATGATCGCTATCACGGGGTATTATAAATTCCTGGCGGGTGAATTTTCGGATCTGTCTGTTCAATCAACTGCCCGGGCAGAGTGGTAGTTGACGGGTTGTTGCTTATTGCCAATTGCTTATTGCTGATTGTTATTTATGGCTAACTCCTATTTTCAATTCAAACAATTTACGATCCACCAGGACCGAACCGCGATGAAAGTGACAACGGATGGATGTCTGTTTGGGGCATGGGTGGCGGACAGAGCTTGGAGTCGGGAGACGGGAGTCCGGAGTCTACTTGATATTGGATCGGGTACTGGTTTATTAAGTTTGATGCTGGCACAAAAAGTTCCGGCTGCATCTGTCGATGCAATAGAGATCGATAAAGATGCTTTTGAACAGGCTAACCAAAATGCAAAGGATTCTCCCTGGAGCGATCGTGTCAATATTATTCATGCCGATGCCCGGGAATTTTCTTTTTCCAAAAGATACGATACGATCATCTGCAATCCTCCTTTCTATGAGAATGAGCTGAAAGGCGAGAGTGTAAAAAAGAATATCGCCCACCATGATGCGGGCCTGTTGCTACCAGAACTGCTTGAACTGATCAATACGCTTCTTGTACCCGGTGGGAACTTCTATCTCCTTCTTCCTTACAAACGAAATGCAGAAATAAAACAGCTGTTAAGGGAAAAGAAACTACCGGTCGAAGAGATCGTTTTTGTACGCCAGTCACCCGGTCATGATTATTTCAGAATGATGATAAAAGGAAGATCAGCAACGGATGGAATAATTGAAACAAAGATCGCAGAGCTCAGGATAAAAGAAAACGGAGACGAGTACAGCTCAGGTTTCAGATCACTATTGAAAGATTATTACCTTCATTTGTAACGATAGCGTCAAATATCGAACATCAAACCTCAAACTCTACTTCCCATCCGCATAATCCTGTAAATACGCATACCCTTCTGTCAATTTTCCATCCTTTGTCATCGTAGCACGTTCAATGATCGCTGAACCGTTGCCTGCCAGATCTTCAAGCACATGTTTGATCAGTTGTTCGCCAAAATAGCGACTGGCATCTCTTGGCAATTCGTTCGGGAGATTTCCCACGGCCATGATATCGATGGAGTTTTTAAGATACGGAGCCGTTTTTTCCAGGCTGGTCCTGTCCACACCATAAACAGGATCTTCGATCGACTGGTCGCCCATATTGATAGGGACAGAACCATTCTCATCATCGGTGATATCGGCAATGGTCTGGATGATAAATTTATCCGCATGCACATCCTGCTTTTCAAACAAACGGGGAACATTTTTCTCCCAATAGACCCCGTTCATTAGAATATCGGTTTGCGAAGCGTAGGGCAGGAATTTACATTCAAATTCTTCGGGGTGATTATGAAATTCCTCCCGGCTGTATTTGCCATCTTTTTTATTGCGGTATAATTCTGCTCCTTTTAATTGTGTATACACGGGATAAGAAAAGCGCCGGTGGAGATAATCATCCGGTTCTACTTCATGGATGCCCATCAGGTTCATGATCTCGAGAATGCCATGCGCTACCCTGCCTGAACCGGTGACGGCGATCTTTACATTGGGTAAACGAAGTCCAAAATAATTATGGATCAATTCCCTGAAACTACGCTGTTTATAAACCCTGTCTAATTTAAAAAGCCCGGTACGTTCGCCATACGCCATCATCCCGTTATGTGCACCCACCACTCCTGCAAAAAAACCAAAACCGATGATGCGTTGTCCATCTTCATGCTCTAAACACTCATAATCGATCAGGCGGATCTTTTTGTCGAGGATGGTCCTCAGCAGTCGCTGGTTATGTGCTTGTTTTTTCTTGGTATGCGAAAAGAAAAGATAGGTTTTGCCGGGTATCAATTGGCTGACGGGAACTTCCTTTATCCCGAGCAGCACATCACAATCGCTGATATCCTCTTTTACCTCCACGCCTGCCGAAATATATTCCCGGTCAGAAAAGCAGCGGTTAGCGGAAGACTGCGCAACGACCCTGATAGCCGGGGCATTCTTATGAATCCATTTACATTGGGCCGGGGTAAGCGAAACCCGGTTATCGGCGGGTGTTTTTCCTTCTTTAATAAGTCCGATCTTCATCATTCTGGTATTTTTGCAGGACCTTAGAATAGTCCGCAAATGTAATTGTAAAACCCTGAGCCCGAACATGAATTACTTTGAATTATTTGAGATACCGGCCAGCTTGAAGATCGACAGTACCCAACTGTCAAAAAAATTCTTCGAGCTCAGCAAAAAATTTCACCCGGACTATACCGTCAATGAAAGCGCCGAAGTCCAGGCAGCAGCGCTGGAGCGATCGGCCCTGCTCAATAAGGCCTGGAAGACCTTTCAAAACCCGGATGCCCTTATTAAATATGTGTTAATGGAAAAAGGGCTCTTGCAGGAAGAGGAAAAATATGAACTGCCCCCGGCTTTCCTTATGGAAGTCCTCGAGATCAACGAACAGTTAATGGAGATGGACGAGGCAACCGACCGGGCTCAATTATCATCTATCATCTCTCAACTATCATCTGAAATTTATGAACCTGTTAAAGAAATTGTGGAAAATTATAAGGACGGTGTTAGTACCGAAGAAGAGCTGCTGCAGGTAAAGGAGTATTATTATAAAAAGAAATACCTCGATCGTATCCGTAAAGAGTTGGTGGCAAAATAATAATAACATCACGGAACTGTTTCCCGGCTCATTATCCCCCCAACGATCAGGGCTTTACCCCACTAAAAAGGCTATTCACCGGAATACAGGTGCAAAGACGCCCCCGGGTTTCTAGTTTTATCCCGCTGTTTGATCATTAACAAAAAACTAAACCAATGCCTGGTATATCTCCCGATCATCTATTTAGGGCCGAGACATGGCTTTTTATCACGACACTCGCCTATTTTATCATGAATGGGGCGCAGATCTTTGAGACAGCTGTGCTCGTGCCAAAATGGACGGCTTCGCCACCGGCATCATTTCAATTATTCAAAGGCCTGCACGGGATCGATCTTAAAAAATTCTGGATATTAACACATTCCATTCATGAGATCACGTTCATCCTTGCGATCATCTTTTGTTGGGAACTGGACCCGATCAGGAATTGGTTGTTATTCCTTTTTGCCATTCATTTTGCCGTAAGGATCTGGACCCTCGCCTATTTTGCACCCAACATAATAGCGTTTCAAAAAATAGCCAATTCGGAAAATCCAGTGCCCGGTTTATTGGGCAGAACAAATCGTTGGCGAAAGTTGAATTATATCCGGGTCGGGATTTTTATTGCTGTATCGCTTGGGTTGATACCCTTGTGTATAAAAATAATGGCTCTCAACACGCATTAAGAAAAAGTCGGGTTGTGCTATTTACTTTTCAACGCCTCAGCAATCTTTTTCATTTGGTGCAAATGTCTTTGCGTATGGTATAAAACAAAATGAATGATCTCCCCCTTTGTAACAGGTCCAAGCGGAAGGCCTTCTACCAATTCAGTGGGATTTGCCATTCCAGCAGTTTCCTTAAACCGGCTGAACGATTGATTTAACTCCTCAATGGATGCCCTTTTTCCGTAGATCATCTCTTCGGGCACGATAAATTCAGGTTGCATGAGTTTGATAGAAAAATCCAGCAATACTTTTTTAAACTCTTCAATTCTTTCCCCCGGATCCCTTTCTGCTGGTCTTGCATCCATCTCCAGGGCCTTTGTCAGTCCATTAATGGACTTTGTAACATGTCGCAGCAATTGAGGGGCAGTCCAGCTTCCTTCGTATGGAATAGTATTTACCTTGTCTTCATTGACTGCTTCCATTAAACCTGTAAGTTCAGCTATCACATCTGCTGTTACTGTTATGACCTGGCTGCTGTCTAACGTTCCTGTTGTCATTATTTGGTTATTAGTGTTATTTAAAGAAATTGTTTGCCCAGACAAACAAAGGCACCAGCCCAACCACCCTGGTGGCTATCTCTTATTGCCTTATCAGGGAATTCCGCCTGGTGAAAATCCATTTTAGTCTGATCACCCAATGGTGAAAAGTTGATCGTCACAATGGTTTGTTCGTCCGGGTTTTTGTTCTCACCCCCATCACCAAATGTGAATACCAGTTTTTGGGGCGGGTTGATCTCAATGTATTCTCCCTCCATCCAATATTCCTTGCCATCCGGTGAAACGATACAGGTTCGCCATTTGCCACCCGGTCTGACATCCAGTTTGCAATAGGTACATTCAAATCCTTCCGGTCCATACCAGGCAGCCAGATCTTTTTCATCAGTCCAGGCCTTAAAAAGTCGTTCCGGATCGGTATCAAAGATCTGCGTCATTTCAAGAACCTTTTCCGGGTTCTTTTTTTCCTTTACCAGCATTTTTTTTAGTTTTTTTTGTTTGAGATAGGTTTTCCTTATCAATAAAATTTTTGAGAGAACTGAATTTCTTTGCCCAGAATATTCTATATCCCGATATCCATTCATCTACTTCCTTCAATTTTCCCGGTTTCAATTCACAATACCGCTCCCTGCCCTGCTGCCTGAGTTCGAGCAGCCCGCATTCCTGGAGAATTTTGATATGCAGCGTTACTGCCTGGCGACTCATATCAAAATTGTCGGCTATCGTGGTAAGATTTTCCGGGTTAGCAGCAATCAACTGTATGATGGCCCGCCGGGTGGGGTCGGCAATGGCCTGGAAGATGTCGCGTCTTGTTTCCATAATATGCAAGTAAATGCTTGCAAATTTAAATGCAAGTATTTACTTGCGCAAATTTATTTTAGTCCTCCTGCCTTAAGGGCTATGTTATACTTCCGGAATCCTCAAAACAAACAGACAGCGGGGTTGAAAAGCGTTATTTTAATTTTATTTTTTAGGAATTCCCAAGTACATTTGCAACCCGCCTGATTTTATGCCCGGGTGGCGGAATTGGTAGACGCAGCAGACTCAAAATCTGCCGTTCGCAAGGATGTGCTGGTTCGATTCCAGTCCCGGGCACAAAAACCCTGACACGATGTGTCGGGGTTTTTTATTTGGAACCGGCGCAAGCTTGCT
>JADMIO010957477.1_pt1 | contig 22734 bp, 20 predicted proteins | sample 8958161 | NCBI WGS metagenome assembly JADMIO01 (sample SAMN16585339, study PRJNA669376) | soil metagenome | isolation source: Crop rotation soil | place: USA: Cullars Rotation, Alabama | collected 2011 | reverse complement strand
GGGCGAGCCATAGACGCCAAAGGTTCCGGAATCGAGGCCATCGCCCGAATACCAAGCCCCGGCATAGGAGGCGAGACGCTTCTCGACGACAAGTCGCTTGTAAAGACGGCTGGTGGATCCGCCGCCCAAGGCTTCGGCCAGCACATCGAGCGCTTCGGCTTCGCCTTTGCCGGCGGTGGCGTAGGAGACGGAAAGATAGCTGCGCTGGATGATCGGCGAGGCGGCGCGCGCATCGGTCACGATCACGCGGCGCGGCGCTACCGGATCGGGCTCCTTGGCCCGCTCGCGCGGCTTGACATCGAAGCTATTGGTGAGATGTCCATAATATTCGTCGGCGAGCTTCTTGACCTCGTCGACCGTAACATCACCGGCCACCACGAGGACCGCATTGGCGGGCGTATAGTGCGCCTTGTAGAAGCTGATCGCCTCCTCACGCGTAAGCTTCGATATTTCCGTCGACCAGCCGATCACCGGCTTGCGGTAGGGATGGACGAGATATTGGATGGCATCAATCTGCTCGCCCAGGATCGCTGAGGGATCATTGTCGGTGCGTTCGCGGCGCTCCTCTTCGACCACTTTGAGTTCGGGCAGGACATTCTCGTCTTTGAGGACGAGGTTCTGCATGCGATCGGCTTCGAGGTCCATCACCAGGCCCAGGCGGTCCTTGGCGATGCGCTGGTAAAAGGCGGTGTAGTCCTTCGATGTGAAAGCGTTGTCGTCGCCGCCATTCTCGCGGATGAGGCGGTTATAGTCACCGAACGGATATTTCGTGGTGCCTTTGAACATCAGGTGCTCGAGAAAATGCGCGACCCCGGTTTCGTTCTGCGGCTCGTCTGCCGAGCCGACCCGATACCAAACCATATGAGTGACGACGGGGGCCCGATGATCGGGAATGACTACGACCTGCATGCCATTGTTGAGCGTGAAGGTTTCGGCGTAGGGCTGGGCCGCGGCAAGCGGACGGGCAAACGTGGCAAGCAGGCACAGGCCTGCGAGAGCGGCTATCAACCCGCGGCGTTGAAAATTCATAAAGGATACCTTCTCGGTTATTCGTGGCGGCAACTTGAAAAGCATTTTTCCCGGAAAAGAGGGCACAATTTTTCGTGACAATCGGCGACGATCATTCGTCCTTGAAGATGTTGCCCATGTTCCAAATGGTGCCGTAGTTGGGATTGGCCTTTCGCTTTTCGGCGAGTTGCGCGTCGTGCAATTCCTTGGCTAGCTGGTTTTCCGTCTTCGGCTTGCCATCGGGCGTGGTTTTGGAAATGCCGTATCTCTGATAGACGTCCTGCGCGGGCGCGGCAGGAGCAGCAGGCGGGGTTGCCGAGGCCGTCTGGACGGGCGCAGGCGCAGGCTGGACCTGGTCTGCCGCGGGCTGGGCCGGTGGCGTCGCTGCCACAACCTTGTTGGGTTGGCCATCTTCCGTGACATCTCCCGTGGGCGCGGGCAAATTGAGGTCAGGCGGCATGGAGAGGCTGCGATTGACGCGAACCTCGGCCTCATTGGGTGTCCCATCTTTGCCGGACCCCAACATATTCTGCATTGTCGTCTCGGAACAGCCGGCGACGACAAGCGCCGCCATAAGGCTCAGAACGGGGCCAATGGCCGTTTTCATGATCGTGCTATTCCCTTCGAACGTCACATTCAGTCCCGGATTGTGCGGTAAGCCCGTGAAATTGCCCGGGCAATCAGGCATTTCCGTGGCCGCCTAATTGTTCCGGCCCTCGCTTAAGAATTCATAAACCAAGAGCGCCACTCCGGCAACGATGGCTACATCGGCCAGGTTAAAAATGTACCATTCGAAGTTGCCGAGGTGGAACGAGAAGAAATCGGCGACGGCGCCATAGGCGGCGCGGTCGAATGCATTGGCGAGCGCCCCGCCCATGATCAGGCCGATGGCCGCAGCCGTCACCGGACGCACTGTTTTGGCGAGCCAGATCCACAAGCCTATGCTGATGATCAGGGCAAGCGCGATCAGCAGCCGCTGCGATGTAAAGGCCCCTTGCGATAGCCAGCCATAGGAAATGCCGCGGTTCCAGGCCAATACGACGTCGAAGACCGGCAAGAGCGCGATGGGCTGGTGAGTTGCGATGTCGACGACGTGCAGCATCCACCATTTGAAGGCCTGGTCGATGGCGAGGCTCGCCCCCGCGAAAATGAGGCCGAGGGCCGAAAGTCGCCCCCAAAACCTCATGCGAAGAGCTTTTTCTGATGACGCTTCTGCCATTCGCGCACCGCATCCGCATCGCGCGGCGTGATATCGGGGAATTCCCTGTCGCTGCCGACCTCGGGGGTGATCTTCCAGGATCGGGCGCATTTGCGTCCCTGAGCCGGTTTGAACAGGACAGCAACGCCTTCGACATCTTCAAGCCGAAAGGCATCGGCCGGACCCTTGCCCTCGATAAGCCTGGCACCGGAGGTGATCGCCACCTCAGCAATGTCGATGCCTTTCAGCGCCGCCGAGATTTCCTTATCTGCAACATATACCTCAGGTGCAGCTTCCAGCGATGAGCCGATGGTCTTTTTCACCTGACGCTCAATCTCGAGTGCGCCCGTGATCACGCGGCGGACATCGCGGATCCTCTCCCATTTCGCCGCCAGGTCCTGATCGCCCCATTCGGCGGGCGGCTTTGCGAACTGCATCAGATGCACAGAGCTCTCTTCGCCCTTGAAGCGTGACAGCCAGACTTCCTCGGCAGTGAAGCACAGAATGGGAGCGAGCCACGTGCTCAGGCAGTGGAAGAGCTGATCCATCATGGTTCGACAGGCGCGGCGGCGCTTCGATGAGGGCGCGTCGCAGTAGAGCGCGTCTTTGCGGATATCGAGATAGAAGGCCGACAAATCCACATTCATGAAATTGATGAGCGCGGCCACCACCTGCTTGAAATCATATGAGCGGTAGCCGGCAAGCACATTCGCATGGACCTCGGCGAGCTTGTGCAGGATATAGCGCTCGAGCTCCGGCATGTCCTTGGGATGAACGCGCTCGGCCTCATCCCAGCCTTCGAGCGCACCCAATATATAGCGCAAAGTATTACGCAGCTTGCGATAGGCCTCGACATTGCTCTTCAGAATCTCGGGTCCGATGCGCTGATCATCGACATAGTCGGTCGAGGCCACCCACAGCCGAAGAATATCGGCACCCGACTGTTTGATCACATCCTGTGGAAAGACTTGATTGCCGAGCGACTTCGACATCTTGCGGCCGTCTTCCGCCATGGTGAAGCCATGGGTGATGACGGTGTTGTAGGGTGCCCGGCCGCGCGTGCCGCAGCTCTCGAGAAGCGATGAATGAAACCAGCCGCGATGCTGGTCCGATCCTTCGAGATAGACGTCGGCCGGCCAGCGCAGGTCGGGCCGTTTTTCGAGCACGAACGCATGCGTCGAGCCTGAATCGAACCAGACATCGAGAATGTCGTTCACTTTCTCCCATTCACCGGTGTCGGTGACACGGTCCTTCAGGAACCGCTCATGGGCATCATTCTTGAACCAGGCATCCGCACCTTCGCTCTCGAAGGCCGTGGCGATGCGCTCGTTCACGTCCGGATCATCGAGGAGAAGCCCCGTCGCCTTGTTCACGAAAACGCAGATGGGAACGCCCCAGGCACGCTGGCGCGAGATCACCCAGTCGGGGCGCGCCTCGATCATGCCGCGCAACCGGTTCTGACCGGCGGGTGGCACAAATTCCGTGTCATCGATCGCCTTCAGCGCCTTGGCGCGCAAGCCGTCCTTTTCACCATCTCCCATGGAGATGAACCATTGCGGCGTGTTGCGGAAGATGATCGGCTTCTTCGAGCGCCAGCTATGCGGATACTGATGCTTGAGGCGTCCGCGCGCAATGAGCGCATGGGCCGCGAGCAGCGCCTGGATGACCGCCTCATTGGCATCGCCCTTCTCGCCCTTGTCGGTCAGCACGCGCTTGCCTTCGAAGCCTGGCGCTTCCGCGGTGAAGTTGCCGTCGGCATCGACGGTGAAGGGGATCTCGGTCCTGATGCCCCGCGCCTTCAGCTTGCCGAGGTTGGCTTCCCAGACTTCGAAGTCGTCCGCGCCATGGCCGGGGGCCGTGTGCACGAAACCGGTGCCGGCATCGTCAGTGACGTGATCGCCGGCAAGCAGCGGCACGGCGAAATCATAGCCTTGGCCCTTGAGCGGATGGCTGCAGTTTTCAACTGCCGACATGTCGACATCGCCCACCCGCGTGAACTCCTCGACGCGGCAGGCCTTGAAGGTCTCGGCCGCGAGATTGTCGGCAAGGATAAGGCGATCGCCGGTCTTGGCCCAGTTGTCGGCGGGCGCCTGAGTGATCTCATAGAGGCCATAGGCGATCTTGGGCGAATAGGCGATGGCACGGTTGCCGGGGATCGTCCAGGGCGTCGTCGTCCAGATGACGACCGAAGCGCCGGCAAGTGACGAAGGTCCCTTAGCCACCGGAAACTTCACATAGATCGTGTCGCTGGTGTAATCCTGATATTCGACTTCGGCCTCGGCAAGTGCGGTCTTTTCGACAACCGACCACATCACCGGCTTCGATCCGCGGTATAATTGTCCGCTTCGCGAGAATTTCATGAGTTCGCGGGCGATTTGGGCCTCCGCGGCGAAGGCCATGGTCGTATAGGGATCCTTCCAGTTGCCGACGACGCCCAGGCGCTGGAATTCCTGCGATTGTACGCTCATCCAGTGTTCGGCGAAGGCACGGCATTCCTGACGGAACTCATTGACCGGGATGGCGTCCTTGTTCTTGCCCTTGGCGCGGTATTGTTCCTCGATCTTCCATTCGATCGGCAGGCCGTGGCAATCCCAGCCAGGCACGTAGTTGGCGTTCCTGCCCGACATCTGCTGAGAACGAACGATGAGGTCCTTCAGGATCTTGTTGAGCGCGGTGCCGATGTGGATGTTGCCATTGGCGTAGGGCGGGCCGTCATGCAGAACAAAAAGCTCGCGGTCTTTGGCCTCCTCTCGCAGGCGCGCGAAAATATCCATCCCCTGCCAGCGTTTGAGGATTTCGGGTTCCTTCTGCGGCAGGCCGGCTTTCATGGGGAAATCGGTCTTGGGCAGGAACAGGGTTTCGCGGTAATCGCGGACCGGATTGTCAGGCTTGTCGTTCATTTTCGCGTTCGTAAGGCAAATGTTGATTGTTTGTCGGGCGCGCTTGTAACAGCGAAAACCGCGGGGGGAAAGACAGGCTGGAAGACCAGAGTGAAATCCTTTGAGCGGCGCTCAAATAGACGCGAACGCCGTCCGGGCCAGTGACTGGAGAACGAAGAGTCCGTAATACAGCGGACTGCACCCCAACCCTCTGATATTCCAGAGATTAGGCCGTTTGCGCGACAATTGCCTGGGACACTGCGGGCTCGGGTTTAGCTCTCGAAGGACCGATAGACGATGTTGGCGAGGCCCATCATGTCATCGCGGCTCGCCTCTCCGGTGACGACGAAGCCCAAGGGGCCGTCGAGCCAATAGCAGGCGGTGACGCCATGCTTCTCCTCGACGACGAATTTCGTCTCAGCGCCTCCCTCATTGGCGGTGAGGAAGATGGTGATACGGCGCTTGCTGGCGTCCTCATACATCAATTGCGCCGCAGGCTGGTCGCCGGCCGGCAGCAGGCGGCCGCCGAGGAAGGTGTAGCCCCGCGCCGTCAGGTCAGGGATAGTGAGCTGGTGGCCGACACGTTTCGACAGCCAGCTCGTCAGATGCTCGCTGTCATTGGCTGCCACTTCCACCGCATGCCGGTTCTCGCGCGTATAGATCTCATGCGCCTCGATGGCGAAGTCGGCGAACTGCGTCCCCGTGGGCGAATTCAACTGGAAATTGGCGAACCAGCCCGCCGCGGCGCCGACGATCAGCAGGGCGAGCGCCGCCGCGATGGCATAGGGCGAGAAGGTGATGGCACGCCGCTGACGCAGGGCCGCCTTGATGTTAGACGGGATCTCCTCCCCGAGTATCGGATCGAACGCTTCCTTGAGCCAGGCCTTCTGCCGCCGCCAGGCTTCGACCTTGGCCCGCGCCTCGGGATCATTGGCAAGGCGCTCATCCAATATTCGGCTTTCCTGCTTGGCGATCTCGCCGTCCGCATAAGCGTGCAGGGACCAATCCTCGCTGTTCTTTAGTTCGGTCATTTCACTCGTCTCAACGAGGGTCTTGCCTCGTCGCCCATCAATTCGCGCAAGGCGCTTCGCGCCCGCGACAGTCTCGACATCACCGTTCCAACCGGGACGCCCGTGATCTCAGCGACATCCCGGTAGCTCATATCCTCTAGCGCCACCAGCACCACGACCTCGCGTTGCTGGTCGGGCAACCGGTCGAGAGCGGCGGCCACCTGCAGGAGCAAAGTCTCGCCCTCCTGCGATGGCCTGAGCGCCATCTCGGGATCAGTCAGATCGTCCACCGTCTTCACGATCCCGGCCCGCCTCTCCCGCCTGAGCCCGCTGACATGAATGTTGCGCAACACCGCATAGAGCCATGCCCGCAGAGGCCGCGTCGAGTCATAAAGATGACTCTTCACCAGCGCCCGCTCGACGCAATCCTGGACAAGATCGTCCGCCAGCGCCGGATCGCCCGTGAGAGATCGGGCAAAACGGCGCAGATATGGTATTTCGGCAGTGAGATCAGCGCGGAAATTCATTCCCGACCTTTATTCCTGATACGGCGCGGGCGGGCATTTTATTCCCGGCCGGATCCCGTCAGCCTGGCCATTTTTGCCGCATGGTAACGAGCTCTTCCGCGGCCGTCGGATGGAGTGCCATGGTGGCGTCGAAATCGGCTTTGGTGACCCCCATCTTGACGGCGATGCCGAGAAGTTGGGCCATCTCGGCGGCATCAGGCCCCGCGATATGGCAGCCCAGCACCTTGTCAGTTCCACCGTCGACCACAAGCTTCATCAGCATTCGCTCGTCGCGGCCGGTAATCGTGTGGCGCATCGGACGGAAGGAGGTCTTGTAGATGTCGATCCTTGGGCTCTCCTCGCGCGCTTGCGCCTCAGTCAATCCCACCGTGCCAATCTGAGGTTGTGAGAAGACCGCGGTCGGCACATTGGTGTGATCGACCTTAATGTCCCGACCGCCGAAGACCGTGTCAGCGAAGGCATGGCCCTCGCGGATTGCGACCGGCGTCAAGTTGAGCCGGTTGGTCACATCACCGACCGCATAGATGTTGTCGACGGTCGAACGCGAATATTCATCGACCTTCACCGCATAATGCGGCGTCAGCTCGACGCCGATTTCTTCGAGATTGAGCCCCAGGACATTGGGTATCCGGCCGGTGGCGTACATGATCTGGCCGGCGCCGAAGACCGCGTCGTCATTGCAGGTGATGCGCACGCCCGTGCCCGAGCGCTCGATCTTGGCGACGTCGCAGCCAAGGCGGAATTCGATCCCTTTCTTCTTCATCTCGGCGGTCAAATGATCGCGCAGGTCCTCATCGAAGCCGCGCAGGATTTTTTCGCCGCGATAGATCAGTACTGTCTCGACACCAAGATTGTTGAAGATGCCGGCGAACTCGACCGCGATGTAGCCGCCGCCGACGATGCAAATGCGCTGCGGCAGCTGCTCCAGGTGAAATGCTTCGTTCGAGGTAATGGCAAGCTCGCGCCCAGGCAGATGCAGCGGCACGAAAGGTGTCGCGCCGGTGGCGACGAGCATATGTTTGGCCGTGATGCGCCGGCCGTCCGAGAGCGAAACCGTATGGCGGTCCACGAATGCCGCCCGCGCCATGATGAGTTCAGCGCCCGCGCCTTCGAGGTTGCGGATATAGGCCTGATTGAGCCGGTCGATTTCCTTGTCCTTGTTGGCAACGAGCGTTTGCCAGTCGAAGGCAACCTTCTCGGTCGTCCAGCCGAAGTTTACCGCGTCCTCGAAAGCTTCCGCATAGTGGCTCGCATAGACGAAAAGCTTCTTCGGCACGCAGCCGCGGATAACGCATGTGCCGCCGACGCGGTATTCTTCGGCGACCGCGACCTTAGCGCCATGCTGGGCGGCGATGCGTGCCGCCCGGACGCCGCCCGAGCCCGCGCCGATGACGAAAAGATCGTAGTCATATGCGGTCATCGTTCGAGTGTCTCGACGCCGCGCTCACCCGAAATGATGGCGAGCGACGCCATGCCGATAAACAGCCCGTGCTCGACAACACCGGGAATGGAGGAGAGCGCCGCCGCCAGCTTGTCGGCGTTTTCGATGCGCTGAAGGGCGCAATCTAGAATGACATTGCCGTTGTCGGTGATGAAGGGCTTGCCATCGCGCACCCGCACCGTCACGGCCCCGTCATTGCGCGTCCAGGCGAAAGCCTGGTCGATCTTGATCGCTGTCGCCTTGATGCCGAAAGGCACGACTTCGACCGGCAAGGGGAATTTGCCGAGCACTGAAACTTTCTTGCTGGCATCGGCGATAACGATCATCTTGCGCGAGGAGGAAGCGACGATCTTCTCGCGCAACAGCGCGCCGCCACCGCCCTTTATGAGACGCAATTGGCCGTCGATCTCGTCGGCACCGTCGACGGTGACATCGAGCACCGGCGTCTCGTCGAGCGTCGTGAGCTTGATGCCGAGGCTTTCGGCTTGCTTGCGGGTCCCTTCCGAGGTCGGCACGCAGATAAGATCCCAGCCCTGCTTCACTTTTTTCCCGATCGCATCGACGAAATGCTTCGCCGTCGAGCCGGTGCCGAGACCGAGCCTCATGCCCGAAGCTATATGGGCGACGGCGGCCTCGGCCGCCGCCTTCTTCAGCTCATCAGGAGTCATGGATCCCATCACGCCAATCGCACGCACCTATGCGCCAAGCCCGCCCATCAACATGTATTTGATCTCGGTGAATTCCTCGATGCCGTGGTGCGAGCCTTCGCGGCCAATACCTGATTCCTTGACACCGCCGAAGGGCGCCACCTCGGTCGAGATGATGCCTTCATTGATGCCGACCATGCCGTATTCGAGGCCTTCCGCCACGCGCCAGATGCGGCCGATGTCGCGGGCATAGAAATAGCAGGCGAGGCCGAACTCGGTGTCGTTGGCCATGCGGATCGCCTCCTCTTCGGTCGTGAAGCGGAAAAGCGGAGCAACCGGACCGAAAGTCTCTTCGCGGGCCACCGCCATTTGCGCCGTCACATCGCGAAGGATTGTGGGCTCGAAGAAATTGCCGCCGAGCTCCTTGCCGCCCGCAACCACCTTGGCGCCCTTGCTGACCGCATCATCTATATGCTCGCGCACCTTTTTCACGGCCGCGGGGTTGATCAGCGGGCCGGTAGTGACGCCTTGCTCGGCGCCATTGCCCACTTTGAGCTTCTTCACAGCCTCGGCGAATTTCTCGGCGAATTTGTCGTAGACCTTGTCCTGCACCAGGATGCGGTTGGCGCAGACACAAGTCTGGCCGGCATTGCGGTATTTGGATGCCATGGCGCCCTGCACTGCGGCATCGAGATCGGCATCATCGAACACGATGAACGGGGCGTTGCCGCCGAGTTCGAGTCCGACCTTCTTCACGGTCGAGGCGCATTGCTGCATCAGGAGCTTGCCGATCTCGGTCGAGCCGGTGAAAGTCAGGATGCGCACCAGCGGACTGGAGGTGAGTTCTCCGCCGATCGGGCGCGACGAGCCTGTTATGATATTGAAGACGCCCGCCGGAATGCCGGCGCGCTCGGCCAGTTCGCACAAAGCGAGGGCAGAGAGCGGCGTCTCGCTCGCCGGCTTGCAGACGAAACTGCAACCCGCGGCAAGCGCCGGTCCCGCCTTGCGGGTGATCATGGCATTGGGGAAATTCCACGGCGTGATGGCGGCAACGACACCGATCGGCTGGCGAATGGTGACGATGCGGGATGTCGGCCAGGGCGAGGGAATGGTCTCGCCATAGATGCGTTTCGCTTCCTCGGCGAAGAACTCGATGAAGGAGGCGCCGTAGACGATCTCACCGCGCGATTCCGCCAAAGGCTTGCCCTGCTCGGCCGTCATGATCTGGGCCAGGTCTTCCTGGTTCTCCAGCATCAGATTGTACCATTTGCGCAAGATTGCCGTGCGTTCCTTGGCGGGCCTCGTTCCCCAGGCTTTCTGAGCCTTGGCGGCGGCTTCGATGGCGCTTCTGGTCTCGGCCTGGCCCAGATTGGGCACGGCGGCTATGACATCTTCATTCACTGGATTGGTGACATCAATCGTGGTCTTGCCGCCAACCCATTTGCCGTCGATGTAGCATTTCTCCTTGAGCAGCGACTTGTCCTTGAGGATGTCGCGCAACGCCTGGGTCTTGAGAATATCCATGAGTCCTGTCTCCTGTTGCATTGGAGCCCTCCTGTCCCAGACCTGAAAGCCGTGCTGGACGGGAAAGTTCGCTGGATGGGTTGAAGCTCGGAGCTTTCGTGGGCGGCGTATTAGCACAGGCTCCGAAAACCGCAAAAAGGGGAGTTTCATGTCTGCCGTGCGGCACGCACATTCTTAGCCGGCCGTGAGCTTGCAAACCGGGCGCCGGCACTTTAGATCGCATCCGGCCTAACCATGACCCAAAAAGCCGTCATCTTCGATCTCGACGGAACGCTCGTCGACACCGCCCCCGATTTGTGGCGCGCCACAAATCATGTCCTTACCGGCGCCGGTCGCCGCGAGGTAACTCTCGAGCAGGTCCGAGCTTTCGTGGGCCATGGTGCCCGCAAACTCATCGCCAGGGGCTTCGAGGCTACGGGTAGCCCGCTTCGGAGTGAGGATATCGAACCTCTCTATGAAAAATTCGTCGCCTATTACGGCGCCAATATCGCCATGGGCAGCGCACCATTTCCAGGTTGCGCCGCTCTCCTTGACCGGCTGAAGGCACATGGCGTTCTGCTCGGCATTTGTACCAACAAGCTCGAAAAACTGTCGGTGCGGCTCATCGAGGCGTTGGGCCTCACAGGCTATTTCACCGCGATTGTCGGGCCCGACACGATCGGTATCGCCAAGCCCGATCCTGCCCCCTATCGCGAGGCGCTGCGCCGAATGGGGGCAGAAAGTGCGCGCTCGCTGCTCGTCGGCGACAGCGAAACCGACGTGCTGACTGCCCGCGCCGCGGGGGTCCCGGTCATCGGCGTGACCTTCGGCTATACGTCCGAGCCCATCGGGAGTTTCAAGCCCGATGCCCTCGTGAACCACTTTTCCGAGGCCTATGAGCCGATCGAAGCCCTCCTCGATTCTTGAGCCTGCTCGCACCTTCCTTCTGCACGCTTTTGGCGCTTCGCAGGATTGGCGGGTCCTACGAAGCTTTATCGTGGGAGGACGATTCTTGACTTTGATGGGGCCGAGACCCTATATCGCGGCACCCCGGAAAAAGGGCGATTAGCTCAGTTGGTAGAGCACTGTGTTCACATCGCAGGGGTCACTGGTTCGAGTCCAGTATCGCCCACCATAAATATCTGAAATCAAACAAATAACGATACCCAAAGGCGCAGCGGTCGCCCTTTCGGCATGGTGTCAGCGCCATGCCAGCATCCGATTATCGACGACAGACATTCACCTTGGAAGAACGCCGTCATGCCGCGTCCGGCGCTAGGCTGGGCTCAGCATCCTTGCCGAGTTGGCGCTTGTTGACGGTGCCGCCGCTCAGCACTGGATGAGAACCCCGTGGTTGCGAATCGCAGCCCACGCCAGCACACCGCCTGCGAGGAAGGGGCGCAGATAAGAACAGTGGTAGCCACGAGGCATTCGGTAGATCGACCACAAGCGCGGGACGCTGATTTGAAGCATCGGCTGCCTGTGAATTTGCCCGGTCCTCAGGGAAGTGCAATGCTCAATGAATGGCGACAGGCAACAACGTCGACAATCGAGTAGTCGAAGAACTTGAGGCAGACTTGGAACGCCGGACAAACACTGCCAAGGCTGCGTCAGCAATTGCGTTGATCCTGTATCAATTGAAGCGGCATGAACAATGAAGGGGTCGAAATGCGGAAACTCCTAGCCCTAATGGCTTTGTTCTACGGCGCTGCAAGCGCGGATGCCGCCGAGACGCTGAGATGGTGTTCAGACGATGCACAGTTGCTCTTTCAGAAGGATGACAGCTGGATTCTGAGGGTCGATGGCAAGCCCGATGAACAACTTGCTGGGTCGCGTGATATAATTCTTGCCGACTTGATCCTCTACGACGAGAAAACCGAACAACGTCAAAACGACGTGGTTTACGCGAGGGGCCGCATCTTTCAGCCGTGCAGGTTGACACCGAGCGGCCCTCAGAGAGGGAGCGAGCGGGAGGCCGAGTTGGAGGCAGCCCTAGAAAAAACTCGCGCGGAGACTTCGAAACTCGCAGACGCTATCGAAAAAAACCGCGCGGAAACTTCGAAGCTTGAGGCGGCTATAGAGAAAATCCGCGCGACGGCTTCGAAGTCGGGTCAGACGCTTTCGAAGCTTCGCCGTGCTATTGCCCTGATTCTGCAAGACCTGAAGCGCGAGTGACGAAGAGTCTCAAAAAATGAGGATGCTTTTGGGCTTGGTTGTCCTTCTCTGCGGTGCGCCAAGCGTTGATGCTGCCGAGCCGGCGGCTTGGACTTGGACGTGGTGTTCTGAAGATGGCGAGAAAGTCATCCAGGTCACAGGTGCTAGGGGCGAGAATTTCTATTGGATCAAGATTGACGGCGAGAAGGCTATCCGTGTCACAGAAGATGAGATCGATGGGGCCTCAGGCGTTATGCCGGGCTCGCGGCCACATTATGGGGAAGATGGTCACAGCGACGGCTTCAGGTACCAAGGCCATGTATTCCGGTCATGCGACTGAACACGCTAGTTATTGCCAACCTTCAACTTTGGGGTGACTTGCTCTAAGACGCCGCTCAGGTGGATCCATCAATGAAGAAAATAAGGCGCTTCCGCAAATGAGTCAGGATCCCGTGGCCGTCGAGATCAGGCAGATCGGCTCGCTGATCGAGGCAAACGATCTTGCGCGTGCCGAGGCCAGGGCTCTGGCGCTGCTCCGCAACCATGCACGTAGACCCGATGCGCACAACATCATGGGAGTCATCCGTGTCCGGCAAAAGCAGTCCAGAATGGCGGTTCCGCATTTCGAATTCGCGGTCAAGGCGGAGCCCGAGAACGCGCACTATTTGAACAATCTCGGCCGCCTCTATGTCGACCTTCGGCTCATCGAACTGGCGCTTCCGTTTCTGCAGAAGGCCCTGGCGATCAATCCACATCTACCTTCCGCCCTCCTCGCAATCGGTAAATACTACAACAATGTCGGAAAGGCGGAGTTGGGGCTGCCTTATCTCGAACGCCTCCAAAAGCTGCTGCCCGAGTACGATAGCGTGAAGCTGGAACTGGCAGAAAGTCTTGACGCGCTCGGCGTGGCAGAAAAGGCGAACAAACTCTACGGTGAGCTGCGTCACACCAAGGCCGGCGTTCTTCGTTCACTTTACCATTTTGCACGCAACGGTTCGCCCGAAGACCGTCCCGCCCTTGTCAGGGAGATCGAAGCTCATCAATCGAGCGACGTGCTCACTGATCAGCAGCGCAGCCAACTCCACAGAGCCTTGGGCTTCATTCACGAGAAAGAGCGGCCCTCGCCTTCACTCATTTCCACAAAGCCAACCGCCTGCGCCCGGTCGAGTTCGACATTGCAAAATACCGCGGCTGGGTGGACAGCATCATCAATTCGTTCACTGCCGACTTTTTTCGAGATCACGCGGGCATTGGAAGTCCGAGCTCCCTGCCGGTTCTCGTCGTCGGCATGCCACGTTCCGGCACGACACTCACGGAACAGATAATCGCCAGCCACGGCCAGGCCGCTGGCGCGGGGGAGCTGATGCGCCTCGAGTTCTTTGCCGGAAGGCTTCATTTCGCTCCGGATCTGGATATCAGGAAATTCTTTCCGGCGATCGAAGCGCTGGGCGCCAAGGGCTTGCAAGAAATGGGAGACAACTATGCCAATTTGCTCAAGTTTCACGCCCCCGAGGCGCAGCGCGTCGTAGACAAGATGCCGCACAATTTCCAACAATTGGGATTTGCCGCGCTGGTCTGTCCAAAGCTGCGCGTCATTCATTGTTCGCGCAATCCGGCCGACACATGCTGGTCGTGCTTTCAAAATCCTCTCAACGACCGCCATTCTTATAGCAGGGATCTTTCGCTCCTCGGTCTCTATTACCGCGAATACAGAAGACTGATGGACCATTGGAAAGCGGTGCTGCCCGTGCCGATCTATGAATTGAACTATGAGCGGCTCATCGCCGATTTCGAGAATGAAGCCCGCAAGGTGATCGATTTCATCGGACTTCCTTGGGATGACGCCTGTCTAAATTTCCACGACGCGGGAAGAACGGTTCGCACGTTCAGCCGAGAGCAGGTCAGGAAGCCGGTATACGGGGGCTCGGTGGACCGTTGGCGATACTATGAGAAAGAGCTTGCGCCTTTGATATTTGCCCTGGGTGATCTTGCGTGAAATCGGAAAAATATCTGGCCGCCTTCGGCGGTCGTGGCTGAGACTCGGCTCCTGAATTGCGGCACCCCTTCGCCAAAGCCGTCATCCCAACGCGTGATGCGCGATCGTCGCCTTTGGACAAATTAGCTGTCGTCCTCAGCCCACCTTTGCGTTAGACAACGCGCATAATGCGCAGAAATCTCATTCTCATTCACCGCAGTCACGCCGGACGTGATTTCAGGGAAATCGGCGAAAAGATCCACGCGCTGGACCCGAGCATTGCAATCTTTGGCGTGCCCGGAAACCTTGCCACGACACTGCCCGACTCGGAATGGCGATACCCGACATTGACCGTGGCGATGGGAGCGGATTTCAGGCTGCCGATCAAGCGCGGACCCATCCTCGGAAATCACGAAATACCGAAGCTCGACCAACAGGACATGCTTCGCGCGCACGGAATAGCGACGCCTCCTGCATTGCCCTTCACGTTCGGCATGAACTTGGATCCGGCCGTCTTTGGCGAGTTTGTCGTATTGAAGACAATGGATTTGACGAGAACCTCACATGGAGATCTCGTCTTGCTGTTCAGACGAGAACGGCTGTCCAAACTCAAGCACGAGGATCTGTCAAGCGACCATCCCGTTTGTCAGGATCCCCATTCCTTTCTGGTTCAGAAATATATCCACACCGGCACATCGCCCCGCTCCATCCGCGTCGGCACGTTCCTCGGCGAAGCGATCTTCTGCTATGTGATGGAAGCAACCCGCCAAGTGCCGCCCCTGAGCGCTCCCGACCATGTGCTCGAGCAATCGGTCGCCGCCAATATGGGAGACCAGAACCGGCGGCTGATCGTCGAAGACGACGTCATACGGTTGGCGGAAGCGGTCCACCGGGCGTTTGGCTCCATTCCGTTGCTCGGCGTGGACATCATCCGGGATTTCGATACCGGTCAATTGTATGTGCTTGAGACCAATCCCGGTGGCAACACCTGGCATTTCACGTCCAAGATGGGAGCCGGGGTGCGCCAATGCATTGGCGCCGCGAAAGACCCCAGCGGAGATGTCGATGCGCGGGGCAGACTCGCTCTGATCAAGCAGTTTGGAGCTTTTGACATCGCCGCACGCGCTCTTGTCGCCAAGACACAAGAGCTGTCGGCATAGTGCCGGCTCACGCCGTGGTGCCAGCCGCCTTTTCAAACAAGCGGCGCAGCGCCGCGCGCATCGCGGTTCGCGTTTTCTCGAGGCCGGCGCGATCCCTCATACCCAATTTCATCGACGCATTGGCCTCGAAAAACACCAACTTTCCGTCCGGCAATACATCGAAATCGATGCCGTACAAATCGAGCGGAATCCTGCGGCGGATCTCGTGCAGGGCCGCCATGGCGGGCGCCCCCAAGGTCTCTTCGGGCGCGGAAAGTACCTTCGCGGCATAAGCTGCAAACTTGCCGTCACGGTCGAAGTCCTTGGGCCTTTCGAGATGACGGTCGGAATGGACATTCCAGCGCGGGCCAAAATGCACATGCGTGATGAACACTCCTTCGCCAATGACGGCGGCCCTCATCTTGCGATACGCCCCTTGCGCTGCAGGATTGTGCACATATTGGATCGCATAGAGCTGCGGTGCAGTCTGTGTAGAAAGGTACCGCGAGAGCTCGTCAGGCGAGTTGACTATCGCCGCATCAGCGCCCTGCTGCGCGAAGACAGTCCGAATGATGACCGGGAAGCCCAACTCTTCGCCAATGACGTTGACCACCCGATCTCGCATCAAAGCGCGATCGTTGGTGAAACGGATGACACGGGGCACGACGAGATTGGGGATCCCAGCCAGGTAGGCAGCATTTTTCTGCCGGGTCGTCTCGGCGGCTTGGCGAGGATGATTGAGGATCGGCAGGCCCAACCGGTCGATGAAGCCAGTGATGAATTCCAGCGTTCGAGCCGTCGACAGAGCTTCTGCGTTCACCCAATTGTTGAGGATTACCTGGGGCTTCGGCGCGCCGGCAAGCGCGGGCAAAGCGCCCTGCGCCTCAGGAAATATCGAAAGGAACCGATATTGATCACTATGCTCATTGCCGAGCTTCCCAGCCGTATTAAGGAAAAAGTGCAGTTCCGACGTCGCAACGATATTTCGGACGAACTCGGGTGCCGGGTTCACGAGTCCGACGAGCATAAGCTGGCCCTGCTCTATTTTGGTAAGATAGACAGGTACTGCGTCTACGGCTCTTCGAGTGAGTTCGCGCGCTTCCCTTTCGCGCCCAGTTTGATACGCCGCTGCCGCTTGGGCGATGATGAGAATGCTGTCGATCGGACCAGGTCGCGCGAGCAACCGCTGCAAGATCGCAAACGCCTCATCTGCATGGCCGCTATCAAGCATGACCGCGACCGCAGATTTGACAAATTCTTCGTCGGCCGCGAGGCTCGGCAACACGCTTTCCAGAAGCTTGCATGCCGCGTCTGCGCGTCGGTATGCCATGAGGGCGCGCGCCAGCACGATGAGCATGCGCTTGTCGTTGGAATTGGGAACGTCTCCTTGCGGCCAGTCGGGCACCGCGAGATCGGTGATGAAATCCAACGTGGCCGTCTTGCTTTTGGCCACCGCCATCATATTGGCGATTGTGCGCAGCCGTGCCTGCGCAGGGGCTTCGACCGCGAGGCTCCGCCTCCAGAAATTCTGTGCTTCCTCTTCCCGACCAAGCTGCAACTGGGTCATGCCCAGGAGCGTCAGCAATTCGGCATCTTGCGGGTGATGTTGCAAGAGGGCCTCATAAATGGCTGCCGCTTCTGCGATTTTGCCCGCTTGATGCAGGCGGGCAGCCTGCTCGTGGCTCATCACCGCTTCGCCTATTTCAGATCCAGTCACGCCGCGCTGCGCCTCCGCTCTCAAAACAAATGGTGGAATATTAGGCCCTGAAACAGCGGAATATTCAACAGGTGGTCAAGCACATACATAGTGGCAAGACAAAGGCCGCCGCCGATCGCAGCTCCCAAGGGACGCGCCCCGACGGCGAGCCAGAGATAAGCGGCAACCAATACTGTAGCGCCAACATCGAAACCGAAAGCAATGATGGCCAACACGAAACCCAAGAGCCAAATTGCAATCGAGCGCTCCCGAGGTGAAAAGATCGGCTCATCAGCGGTCACTGCCACTTTCCGCATTTCAATTACGAGTTGGACGAGGCTGAGGACCAACCCCGGCACGCCGACGAGAAGGGGCATGACCGCGGCTTCATGGTGGATGGTGAAGGCCAGGCCGACAAACACCGCAAAAACCACGGTCATGATGCCGCTGACCAGGATGCGTCCACTCATGCAATTGCCGGCTGGTGCCGCCACTTACGTGCCACGTAAAGAAAGATTGTCGCGATTATGACGGCAATAAGGGCAAGCGAGATCGGGCGCAGGACGAAGCTCAGGCCCCATAAATCCCAGGCTTTGTGAAACGAGTCCTCGGCAATGGGGCCGAGTACGATGCCGATGACGAAGGGGGGCCGCGGCCAATCATACTTCTTGAACAGCCAGGCAATCACGCCCAGTCCTATCACCAGCACGAAATTCTGCCATGCCCCGGCACCGAGATAAGAGCCGAGAAGCGACAATACGATCACAAAAGGCACGAGGAGGCCGCTGGGCAGCGACGCGACTCGGCTCAGCCATGGGGCGAAGGCCAGCAACAACACGACGGCCAGGATATTGGCGATGGTCAGTGTCCATATCAGCGCCCAGACAATATTAGCCTGATCCGTCGCCAGCCTCGGCCCCGGCTGAATGCCGAGCATGACGAAGGCTCCCATGAGAATGGCCATGCCGGAACTGCCGGGGATGCCGAAATACAAGGTCGGCAGCAATGCGCCGCCTTCCTTGGAATTATTCGCCGTCTCGGGTGCGATCACGCCTTCGATGGCGCCTTTGCCGAAACGCTCCGGCGTCTTCGATGACTGGACCGCGTGGCCATAGCAGAGCCACGATGCGACATCGCCGCCAAGTCCCGGGATGAGGCCTATAACGGCACCAATTATCGAAGTGCGCAGCGTCAGGCCCCAGTGCCTGAAAACATCGAGACAGCCTTCCCACACATTCAGCATTGTGTAACGGGGCCCCCGCCCGCTGCCCGCGCCGGCGCTTTTGTTGTCGGCAGCGAGCGCGATCACTTCCGGAACAGCAAAGATCCCGATGACGGCGGTGACGGGATCAATTCCATCCCACAGGAAAAGCTGACCGAAGGTGTACCGCTCCTGTCCCGTGCTGGGATCGAGCCCAACGCAAGCAATCATGAGCCCAAACAGACCGACGATCAGGCCCTTGAGCAAGCTGTCGCCGCTCAACGCGGCGATGAAGGTGATGCCGAGAACGGCGAGAAGAAAGAATTCGGCCGGACTGAAGGCGAGCACGATGGGGCCGACAAAAGGCATGAGGAGGCTGAGAAAGAGGGCTCCGATGACGCCGCCAATCCCGGAAGCGAACAGAGTCGCTCCGAGAGCACGGCCTGCCTCGCCCTTTTGAGCAAGGGGATAGCCATCGACAATGGTCGCGGCATCAGGCCCGGTGCCGGGAATGCCGAACAAGATGCTGGGGATCGCTCCACTGGTGTGGACGACCGAGTGCATGGCAAGCAAGAATACTGCTCCCGGCAACGCATCCATGCCGAAGACAAAGGGAATGAGGAAAATGATACCGAGCTTGCCGCCAAGACCCGGCATGATCCCGAAGAACAGTCCGATGCAGACGCCGACAATCATCAACAGCATCATGTGAGGCGTAAAGATGCCCAAAAGCGATGCAATGGATGTCTCGATCATCGATCGTTCCCGATACTCGACTTATTCGTTCGCGAGCAATTTCTTGAGCTCGTTCAATGTTTCGGGCGGCAAATCGAAGGTCGAGCGAACGCGCTCGGCGACGGCATCTCCTGGCAATGGATCAATCGGCATATCGAGCTTGTTCGCTTCGGCAAGCAATTGGGGATCCGTCAGTGCCGCCATATAGGCATCGCGCAAAGACTTGAGCTCCGCCGGCGGGAGGGAGGGCGGCCCGGCCGTCAGGCGCGACAATTGCGTCTGAGTTTCGATGAAAGCGATGATCGACTTCGATGCATCGCCTTCGGCCAGGTCGCGGGCTTGCGGATAGGGAGAGCCGGCTGGGCCGCCAATCTCCAGGATGATCCTGCCATTGCCATTGTCGACAAAGGATTTGAGCGCGCTTGCCGAGGCCAAGACGGCATCAATCTCGCCGCGCATCATGGCGAGTTCACCCTCCGTGCCCTCGTAGCCATCAAGGATTTCGGTGTTGAGCTTGAACACATCGGTGAGAATGCGCGACTCCTGACCGGAGGCTGTTGTCTTCCCGGAAGTAGCCATCTTCACCTTGCGCGCCGGATCGCGAAAATCCGCAAGAGTTCTCAGATTGGTCTTCGTGGAAGCAATGAGCACCCGAGGCTCGGTTGCCGCTTTGCCAATCCAGCTCATCTTGGTGAGGTCGAGGTCCCCGAAATCCTTGGACACCAATTGACCGTAAATCAGACCCGTGTTGAAAGTGCCGATCGTCAGGCCATCGGGATCGGCGGCATTGATCATCTTGGCGCCGATAAGCTGCCCGGCGCCAGGAACGTTTTTGACGATAATGCGTGAGCCCGGAAGGTGCTTTTCCATGTACCGCGCAACCAGGCGGCCCACAGTGTCGTAACCGCCGCCAGGCTTGGTCGCGACTATGTAAGTGATGGTTTTGCCATCGAATAGATTATCCTGTGCGGCAGCAGTCATTACCGGCGCCAGAAACAACAAGGATGCCGCCACAAACAAGAAAAACCGGTTCATACGCCCCTCTTTCGCCGTCAACCTGCGATTGGACATGAACTTACTATAGGGCATAGTCAATGACATATCGCAACCACAGCCGGATCCTATGACTGTGACCCGACCGAATTCATTGCTCGACTCTCAAACCTACGGCGAAGACCTTGTGCACAACGCTCAACTGCTCAGTGCGTTGGCTCCGCAACATTGCTCAGGTTGTGCCGACTACCACATACGCAACGGGCTGCATCGCTATTCCGGCTCCGCGAAGCTGTTCGATCGGCCTGAACTGGTCCGGCTCGTCGGTAAGATTATTGCGGAGAAAGCCGCACGCTCGCGGCAGATCATTGAGATCGTCATCGCCGGATCGGCGGATACGGCCATGCTGTCGATGATGGCTCACTCGGCAGCGATCCTCGGTAGCGAGACTCTAAAGCGCTGCCGATTCACGGTCATCGATCGCTGCAGGACGCCGCTTCTTGTCTGCGCGGAATTCGCGGCAAAATATGAATTGAACTTCCATCCTTGCCAGGACGACCTGATATCGGCGGCGAGGCCCTGCACCGCCGACATCATCCTCATCCACAGCGTGCTGCGATTCATTCCGCATGCAGATCAGGCGCCCTTCCTCAGGCAATTAGGTCGCTGGCTCGCCCCAGAAGGCCGTTTGGTCATTTCCAATCGCATATTATTTGACGATGACGGGGCAGAAGCGAGGGGGGAAATCCGCAAGCGGACAGCGGCCAATAAGGCGGTGCAAGAAGCTCTGGCGCAGGGTCGCTTGCATCTCTCGGAGAGCCTCGAAGCGACGCTTAGCCGGCTCGAGCGCGCAATCGGCGACAGTGAAGGGCGCCCGGGCGAATTTCGGTCATTGGATGAATTCAAGTCGCTGATCGAAGAATCGGGGCTGGACCTAATCTCAGTCGAAGACCTTTTCTGGGATCTGACGATCGGTCCGTCCGACCTCATGCGGAGGCGTCGTGCGCACGCGGTACTGGCCCGGCCCACTGCCGACTAATTACGCTTTTTTAACAATAGGTTAGGGGCAGGAAAAGTCTACTTACTTCCTAAATTGCGGCCGGTCGCTGCCTGCCACAGAGCGGCTCGGTTGCGAGTCGCTAAGACAGAATCGCCAACCGAGTGTAGCGCTCACGGTGTCCGACAGTGCAAGGTTGTCGCAACCAAAAGTCCTTGTGCACTGCAATATAGCTAAATCATTGTAAAGCGAGGGCGCTTCGAAGCTTTGCATTCGGAACAAATTCGGAACTCGCTGAACTCATATGTGGCAAACCGGCAACACTTGTCGAGATTCTGCCATGCTGCTGCCCAGGTTACTTGACGCTGGAACCCGCCGAGAAGAATGTAGCGCTATGCACGATTCAGTCGTGCAGCCTTCCAACGCCAGTTTCGTAGGGGATCGGGGGGCCGCTTTGAACACTCCAAGAAGTGGGAGAAACATAATGAAGATGATGAAGTGGGCGCTTCTGGGCGGTGCGGCTCTTGCCGTTACGGCCACGGCTGCCCGAGCCGATGATCTCAGCGCTCTCAAGGCTCAGATCGAGGCTCTGCAGAATAGGGTGTCTCAGCTTGAGGCTCAGCCCCAGGCTGCAATGCCGTCGGGCTATAGCCTGATGGCTCTCCGCGACGGACAGGGCGTCTATGATGGCATCCTCCCTGAGCGCAATGGCGATCGCGTACGTGAAGAATCGGGCTTCACGATTTCGGTCATGCCGTCGGCTGACGTGGCTCCGGTCGCGGAAGTGTCGGTGTCGGGCGAAATCCGCACGGCGTTGATCTATACCGATGCCGACCGTGGCACCAGCAACAATCCGAATGACATCTACAACTGCAGCATCGCAGCCGGCAGCGCCGCCGCGCTTGATGATTGCGCCAAGACCCACGACAATCTCGACGTCGCGAACCGTGGCCGTATCTTCGTCAAGGGCAAGGTCGACACGGCGGTCGGTGAAGTCGGTGGCTACTTCCGTCTCGAAGCCTCGGGCGGCGGCAACTTCTCGGATTATTCCGAGAGCGTGAAGATGAACAAAGCCTATGGCTGGTGGAAGTTCGCTCCGGAATGGGAGTTGATGGCCGGCTATAACGACAACACCGGTGCTCTGCAGACCTCTTACGACTGGCTCGTGAGCTCGATCCCGATCGCTACGGTCGGTCCCTCGAACGTCAATAACGAGCAGTTCCGCTTGACCTTCACGAGCGGCCCGCTGGCCTTCGGGATCGGCGTGGAAGATCCGGATGCCACCAATACGGTCCTGAAGGACAAGGACCACAATGGCTACATCACGAGCAGTGAAGTCATCACTGACGGCCCGGATAAGAGCGATCTCCCGAATCTTCAGGCTTACTTGATGTATTCGAGCGACGCCTTTACGGCTCAGGTTGTCGGCCTCGTCCAAGACGACAGGTTCGGCTCAAACACCGACTGGGCAGTCGGCGGCGGTGCCACTCTCGGCCTCATGGAGCATGTCACATTGCTCGCAGCGGCTGTGGTTGGCCAAGGCACGTCGTCTTACGCGAACAACGTCGCTCCGCTCACCCCCGATGAAGACTTCTGGGGCGCCAGCGCCGGCATCATCGCCAATCTGGCCG
>JADMIO010823490.1_pt1 | contig 22734 bp, 19 predicted proteins | sample 8958161 | NCBI WGS metagenome assembly JADMIO01 (sample SAMN16585339, study PRJNA669376) | soil metagenome | isolation source: Crop rotation soil | place: USA: Cullars Rotation, Alabama | collected 2011 | reverse complement strand
CTTCCCCGCCCGTCCGCGCCCGCCCACGGGCTGGCCGGCCGCGGGGGCGCTGGCCGCGATCGTGCTCGCCGTCTTCCCCCTGAGCCAGCGCAACTACGGCCTGTGGGCGATGGCGCCCGCCATGATGGTGGCCGTCACCTCGACCTATCTGGATCCCCGCCCCAGGCGGTGGCTGATCGCCGGCGCGATGCTCCTCGCGCCGCTGCCGGGCGGCGCCGTCAGCCTGGCGAGCGGCGACGGCGAGCTGGCGTACGCCGCGCTGTTCCCGCCTGGCCTGGTCGCCTTCGTCGTCTGGGCGATGCTCGGCCCGCTGTGGGCCTGGGACATCGCGGGACGTCTGGACCAGGCGCGCTCGCTGTCGGCCGAGCTCGCGGTCAAGGACGAGCGCCTGCGGTTCGCCGCCGACCTGCACGACATCCAGGGCCACCACCTCCAGGTGATCGCGTTGAAGAGCGAGCTGGCGGCCCGGCTCGCCCACGCCGACCCGGCGCGCGCCGCCGCCGAGATGAGCGAGGTGCGGAAGCTGGCCACCGACGCGCTCCGCGACACCCGCGCGGTCGTGCAGGGCTACCGCCGCACCACGCTGGACGACGAGATCGCCAACGCGACCCGGGTGCTGGCCTCGGCAGGGATCGACGCCCGGACGACCCTCGACCCCGCCGCCATCAACGAGGCCGCCCGCCACCTGCTGGGACTGGTGATGCGTGAGGCCACCACCAACGTCCTCCGGCACAGCCGCGCGCGGAGCGCCGAGGTCGACTACCGCGTCGCCGCGGGCGTCGCTCGCCTGCGGGTGAGCAACGACGGCGCGTACGCACCCGACGCCGACGCCGCGTCGGGCACCGGCCTCAGCACCCTCGCCGAACGCCTGCGGGCGGCCCACGGCGAGCTGACCTGGGACCACGACGGCGACCGCTTCGAGGTCACCGCCTCGCTACCCGCCGAGGAGGCGCGATGATCCGCCTGCTGATCGCCGACGACGAGGACCTCCTCAGGAGCGCCCTGGCCGCGCTGCTGGGGCTGGAGGAGGATCTCGAGGTGGTCGCCGAGGCGTCCACCTCCACCGAGGCGGTGCGGCTCGCACGCGAGCACCGTCCCGACATCGCCGTGCTCGACCTGGAGATGCCGCCCGCCGACGGGCTGCGCGCGGCCGAGGAGATCCGGTCCGGGCTGCCCACCCAGATCATCCTGGTCACCCGGCACGCCCGTCCCGCCGTGCTCCGCCGCGCCCTGGCCGCCGGGGTCCGCGGCTTCGTCCCCAAGACGACCCCGGCCTCCCGGCTGGCCGAGATCATCCGCGACATCGCCGCGGGCCGCCGCTACGTCGACCCCGACATCGCCGCCTCCGCGCTCACCGAAGACGACTGCCCCCTCACCGACCGCGAGCTGGAGGTCCTGCGCGCCGCCCGCACCGGCGCCTCGGTCAACGAGATCGCCAACCAGGTCCATCTGGCCCCCGGCACGGTTCGCAACTACCTGTCCGCCGCGATGACCAAACTGGCGGCCCCCACCCGGCACGCCGCCGCCCACCACGCCTGGCAGCAGGGCTGGATCTGACCGGCCTCCCGCCGGCCGTGCGATGAGTAGCCCCTACTCATCACTTCCGGGCCCGGTGCGCTCATCCTGGAGAGCGTTTCCGCCGGAAGGAGGGCCACCATGGCCGAGTTCGACGCATTCCACCCCGAGGTCCAGGCCAAGGCCCGTGTGTTCCTGGGCCTTCAGGACCTGGATCTGGGCACCGAGGTCTCCCGGACGGGGTCGGAGGGATCGGAGGGAAGCGAGGGCAAGGAACGGTCGGAGGGCACGGAGAGCAGCGAGACGACCGAGCGCAGCGAGACCACCGAGAACACGGAGAACACCGAACGCAAGGAGACCTCGGAGTGGGGCGGCCGGACGTGGTGAGCGTCGAGCCGTTCATCCCGCCCGAGGCGCGGCCCGAGGTGATGGACGAGCTCGCGGTGGAGGCCTGGGAGGTGGCGCGGGCGCTGCTCGCCCTGGCCGGGGAGGAGACGGTTTGACGATCCTGGTGCTGGCCCCGGAGCTCGACGAGACGGCGGCGCGGTTCGCCGAGTTCGCGTGCCGGTCGGGCGTGCCCGCCGTCGTCACCTCCGGATTCGAACGGGCCTCGGTGAGCGTGCGGGCTGAGCGTGATCGCGCTCACCGGGTCCGTCTCACCGTCGACGGGACGCCGGTGCGCGGCGTGCTCAACCGGGGCCTCGGCGGGGGACCGGCGGATGACTTCGTGCGGTCGGAGGCGCTGGCCGTCTGGTGGTCGGCGCTGGCGCTGTGGGACGGCCCGGTGGCCAACCGCCCGACCCGCCAGGGCTTCCTTCCCGTGGCCGAAGACCCCGGCGGGCACCGGTTCCTGCTCGCCGGGACGAAGCCGTTCGACCTGGCCGGGGAGCTCCCCGCCGCGGAGACGGCACGTCTGCCGACCGGGCTGGGCGATGAGCCCCGCTTCGCCACGTTCGCCATGGTCGAGGGGGAGGCGCGGTGGACGTCCTGCTGGCCGGACGAGCACGAGTTCGCCGGCCTGGCCGACGCCGTCTATTCGGCCCTTCTCGAGGAGCTGGACCGGTGATCCTCTGCCTCGGCCTGGCCGCCGACCCGACGTTCATGCACGGCGTCCGGGCCCTGCGCGCGGCGGGTGTGCCGTGCCGCCCCGTCGACCTGCCCTCGCTCGCCCTGAGCGGCGACCTCCATGTCCCGGACGATCCGCGTGAGGCCGTCCTCCGGATCCAGGACGCCGCCTTCCCGGTCGGTGACCACCACGCGATCTGGGCGAGGGTCCTGGACGTGTCGTCGGCCGCGCCGGACGAGCCGACCCGCCGGAGGGCGGCCCGCCAGTTCGCCGACGCGGCCCGCCTGCTGGAGACCGTCGACCTGCCCGTGCTCAACCCGACCCTGCGTGAGGCGTCGGGCTTCACCAAGGTCCTTCATGCCGTCGCCCTGGCCGAGATCGGGGCCTGGCAGATCCCCCGGACCTGCCTGACCAACGATCCCGACGAGGCCCTCGAGTTCGTCCGGAGCTGCCCCGCCGGCGCCATCTTCAAGGGCGCCAGCGCCGCCAAGACCTGGGCCACCCGATTCGCCCCGGAGCACGTTCCGCTGCTCCCGCGCATCACCGCGCTGCCGGTCCTGTTCCAGGAATGCATCACGGGCCCGGACGTCCGCGTCCACACCGTCGGCGACCGGTGCTTCGCCGAACTCATCCGCTCGCCTTCGCTCGACTACCGCACGCTCCGCGGCGTCAACACCTACGAGCCCGTCACCCTCCCGCCCGCCGTCCGCGACGGCTGCGCCCGCCTCACGGCCGACTGCGGCATCCCCCTGCTGGGCATCGACTTCAAGCTGGACGAGGCCACCGGCACCTGGTTCTTCCTGGAGGCCAACACCCTCCCCTGCTTCGAGGGCTACGACCGCCGCTGCGAAGGCGCCATCTCGGACGCCATCGTCACCTGGCTGAACTGACGAGGGCCTCGGCGAAGGCGGTCGCGACCCCGGCGTCTTTGACGATCTTCACCATGGTGAATTCCGGGGTGTGGACGATCTTCGCCTGGGGGAGGAAGGGCGACCAGTAGGCGGTGAGTCGGTGCTCGTACTCCAGGGGGCTGATGATCGTGACAGGGCCCGGGTAGGGGCGGGGCTCGTAGTGCTCCTGGGCGAACTGGCAGGCGGCCCAGAGGACGGCCAGCCGGTAGAAGTCCTCCTCCTCGTCGGTCTCTTCGAACCAGATGCGGTCCTTGAGCTCGCGCAGGACCGAGGGCAGTTCGGTGACGGGGTCGCCGAACCGGGAGCGGAGGGAGCCGAGCAGGTAGTCGAAGTGCTCGGTGAGACCCCATCCCGGGTCGAGTTCGGGCATGCCGGAGGGCAGGTCCACGAGGATCAGCGAGGCGACCTCCTCGCCCGCGTCGTGCAGGCGCTGGGCCATCTCCAGGGCGATCACCGCTCCGGCGCACAGGCCGGTGAGATGGTAGGGGCCGGTCGGCTGGACGCTCCTGAGCTGCCGTGCATAGTGTTCCGCGGTCTCGCCGACCGACAGGAACGGGCGCACGGGCGCGCGGTAGCCGACCGACTCGAACCCGTAGACCGGGCGGCCGACCCGGGCGGCCTCGATGAGCGGGGCGATGATCCGGATATGGCCGGTGCCCAGGTGGACGCAGAACAGCGGGTCGCCGTCGCCGTCGGGGACCAGCGGGATCAGGTTCGGCGGCGCCTGCTCGTCCCAGGGGCTCAGGCTCGTCCGCCACGTCTCGGCGATGACGTCCGAGGCGACGATGCCGGCCCGCGAGGTCCCGATCTCGGCCTGGGCGGCCGGGGTCGGGTTCTGGAAGACGTCCAGGGCCTTGAGGGAGAGCCCCGCCTCACGGGCCCGGCCGACCACGTCGACGACCAGCAGCGAGTACGCGCCGAGGTCGAAGACGTCGTCGTCGGGACCGACCTCGATCTCGAGCAACTCCTCCCAGATACCGGTGACGATCTTCAAGGCGTCATCGCGGGACGGGTTCATGAACTCTCCTCCATCACAGAGCCGTGCGGTCATCACAGAGCGGTGCGGTCGAGCTTTCCCGACGGGGTTCGGGGCAGCTCAGGGACGGCTCGATAGCGGTCGGGGACCATGTGCGCGGGCAGCGCCGCGGCGGCATGGGCGCGGAGCCCGTCCGGCACGGCCGGGACGATCCGGGCCTCGAGGAACTGAGCGCCCGCACGGGTGGTCGTCACCGTCACCGCGGCGTCCTGAACCCCGTCGTGCGCGCGGAGGACCGCCTCGATCTCGCCCGGCTCGATGCGGAAGCCGCGCAGCTTCAGCTGGCGGTCGGCGCGGCCGAGGTATTCCAGTTCCCCGTCGGGGAGCAGCCTGGCCAGGTCGCCCGAGCGGTAGTGGCGCCGCCCGTCGACGGTCACGAAGCGTTCGGCGGTCAGCTCGGGCCGGTTGAGGTAACCCGCCGCGACGCCCGCGCCGGAGATCCACATCTCGCCCGGCGCGCCCGGCGGCACCGGCTTCCCATCCCCGTCGCGGAGGGAGACGGCCAGATGCGGCAGCGGCCTGCCGATCGGCGAGGCCACCGCCTCTTCGGCGCCGAGCGACTTGTAGGTGACGTGGACGGTCGTCTCGGTGATCCCGTACATGTTGACCATGGCGGGACGGCGGCCGGGGGCGAAGGAGGCCACCACGTCGAGGTCGACGCCCTCCCCGCCGAACACGACGTAGCGGAGCGCCAGCGGGGGCCGTCCGGCGGCCTCGTGCGCGCGGGCCAGGTAGCGGAAGACCGACGGCACCTGGTTGAGGACCGTCACCCGCTCGGCGGCGAGGAGGTCGAGGAAGTCGGCGGGCGATCGCGCCGCGTCGTCGGGCACCATGACGGCGGTGGCGCCCGTCGCCAGCGCGCCCCACAGCTCCCAGACCGAGAAGTCGAAGCTGACGGAGTGGAAGAGCGTCCACCGGTCGTCCGCGCCGACGTCGAACAGGGGCAGCGCGGCCTCCAGCAGCGCCAGCACATTGCCGTGGGTCACCACGCAGCCCTTGGGACGGCCGGTGGAACCGGAGGTGTAGATGACGTAGGCCGGGTCGTCCGGCCCGATGGAGACGTCGACGGTCTCCTCCCCGTCCGACGGGATCGAGTCGACGACGATCTCGAGCCCGGCGTCCTCGATCATCATCCGGAGCCGGTCCTCGGGATAGGCCGGATCGAGCGGCACGTAGGCCGCACCGGCCTTGAGGATGCCCAGGATCGCGGCCGGTGTCTCGACCGTCCGCCCGGTCTTCAGCCCGACCAGATCTCCCCGGCGGACGCCGCGCGCGACCAGGCTCGAGGCGAGCCGGTCGGAGGCCGCGTCGAGCTCGGCGTAGGTGAGTTCGCGCCCGGCGGCCGTCACGGCGACCCGGTCGGGACGCTTCGCGCAGACCTCGGAGAAAACGTGCGGCAGCGAACTCATCGGCCCCCCTTTTGATCGCCGACTGCCGACACTTTCACGCAGAACCGTTTTCGATCAAGGTTTTTCACCATGATCGATCCTGCTATGGTCCGAAATGTGATCTTCGGGGGAGGCGCGGTGGCGCCGACATTTGGCGAGCTCATAGACGCGGACCCGCTCCTGCGCCTGCACTGCGCGGTCGACCGCGACGGCACCGCCCACCCACCGCATCCGGCGGGCCCGACCTCGATCATCGACGCCTCTTCGACGGCCGAGGCCCTCGTCTTCAGGGTCCTGCTCGACCGGTACGGGGTGCTGCTCCCGGCGGCTTCGCGGCTCGAGATCCTGCCCGACGGCCGCCCGGGCCGCATCGTCCTGCCCGACACCACCGCGGGAGAGGCCGACGGGCCCGGCGCCCGGGCGCGCCTGGCGCGGATCACACCGGAGGGCGCCGAGCTGGGGTTCCTCGGACCGCACGCGGCCGCGCTGCTCGGCGGCGGTGCGCACACCGTCGGCTCGCGGCAGCACGAGATCCTCACCGAGGTCCTGCGCCGGGTCGCCGAGCGGACCCGCCTGCGCCGAGGCGATCCCCTCCGAAGAAGGCCCGCGGTCATGCTGGACGTCGATCTCTGCGCGCTCGATCCGGAGGCGCGCACCCGCCACGCCCTGACCTCCCTCGGCTTCGATCCGGACCGGCATCCCAGGCTGCCGACCTACCACCCGCCCACCTGGGAGCGGTGGATCTCGGAGACGGACGCGCGGCTGGACTACGACGCGTTCTACCGGGCGTTCTTCCAGCCGTGGGAGCGGATGCGCTGGGACCGTCCGGCGCGGGGCCTGGCGGCGTTCGCCTGGCAGGTCCACGACGCGGGCGGCCTGGTCGTCTTCAACACCGGGCGCAGGGAACGGGTCCGTGCGCACACCGAGCACGCCCTGGCCCTCGCGGGCATCCGGGCGCCGCGGATGGCGATGCTCCCGGACGACCGCACCCGGCCCGTCCACGAGCTGAAGGCCGAGAACGTGCGGTCCTTCGCCGACCTCGACATCGTCGCGGTCTTCGACGATCTGTGCGAGAACCGGCAGGCGATGGCCAAGGAGCTCCCCGACGCGCTGTTCGTCGCGGTGGCGCTGCCCGCCCACCTCGCCGAACCGGCCTACGACGGGGCCGAGGTCATCGCGGGCTTCGAGACCGTCCCCCGCTCGGGGCTGACCTCCGCCGGGCCGGCGGTGTCGGACACCACCTCGCTGGCCGAACTGCCGCTGGGAGTGCTGCTCCCGTCGGCCGCGGCGTTCTCCCATGCGGTGCGGCTGACGGAGAAGGAGAGCGGCGAGATCGTCCAGGCCCTGCTCGACGGCGCCGAGCGGGACGCGGAGCGGACCGCCGCGACCGCCGCCGGGCTGCCGGGGATGGTCCCCAGGATCTGGCACCTGTTCACCAGACCCCAGTTCCGCAAGGGACCGAAGGCGCTTTTCCCCCTCGACGTTGCGGAACACGAGATGGCCGGCCATGTCCGGGACGGCGCCCCCATCCCGGTGGTGACCTTCGGATTCCCCGTCAAGCTCCCCGCCAACGAGCTCAAGACCCTGGGCCACCTGCCCGACCTCGCCGAACTCGGGGCGCTGATCCGGCTGCGCGAACTGCACCGGACCGTCCAGCGGGTCTACCCGCCGGGCATCGCCGTCACGGTCCTCACCGACGGCGACCACTTCTCCGCGATGCCGGCCGCCCGGCTCAAGGCCTACGGCGACCACCTCGCCGCCTACCGCGACCTGATCGGGGGAAAGGAGTTCCTCCGGCTGGTGGACCTCGAGGAATTCGCGACGGACCGGTACGGGCCGGGCATCAGGGAACGGCATCGGGAGCTGGTCGGCCACCACATCGGGGAACTGGCCGGGGCGCTCGGCCATCTGGACGTCACGGCCGACCCGGTCGGGGCGCTCGACCGGGCGACCGAGATCTGCGCGGCGGTCCTGGGCGACCGCTCGGACGGGACCGTGATGCCCCCGTTCGGGAGCCTGTTCTCCTCCCGGATCTACCAGGTCGAGATGACACCGCCGCGGGGAGTGAGCCGTCCGGATTTCGCCCGTCGGGTCCTCTCCGAGCTGTTCGTCCTGCACGGCTGCGATCCGGTGCTCGCCGAGGGCAGGCGGAACGCGCTGACCGACGGCTGGCACAGCACGATCCGCTACCTGTCGGTGCTGCGCGCCGACCGCGATCTCGCCTACGACGACACCGCCTTCTTCACCCGACGAGTCCGCCTGACCCCCAACCCCCGACGCGGAAACCTGGGCTTCACCTTCCTCGGCGGCTCGGCGGTCCTCCCCTGGCAGGGCACGGCCGCGATCGACTCCCGCGGCCGCCTCTCAGTCGACTTCGCCGTCTCCCTCCTCGACCAGGGCTTCGTGCCCGTCCACTCCCCCCTCCTGGACTCCACCCAGCCATGGACCATGGTCCCCGTCACCCAGATCCGCAACGGCACCCTCGACCCCGCCTTCCGCGCCGCCATCCGCCTGAGGCGCCGATGAAACCGTCGAATGGGCGGGTGCTGGTGCTGGCGGGGCTGCTGTCCAGTGCGGGGCTCGGGCTGTATCAGGCGGGGAGTGCGATCTACTTCGTCCGGTCTGTTGGGCTTTCGCCGACCGAGGTGGGTACCGGGCTGTCGATCGCGGGGCTCGCGGGACTGGTCTGCGGGCTGCCGCTCGGGCAGCTGGCCGACCGGATCGGGCCGAGGACCGTCGCGATCGGGCTCGAGGCGTTCAAGGCCGTCCCGCTGACGCTCGCGCTGTGGGCGCAGAACTTCTGGCAGTTCCTGCTGATCGTGACGGCGCTCGGCATCGCCGAGGCAGGGCTCGCGATCGCCAACGAGGCCGTCGTCGCCGGGGTGACGGCCGGGTCGAGCAGGGTCCGGATCTCCGCCTACCTGCGCTCGGTGTTCAACATCGGGCTCACCGGCGGCTCCCTGCTGGCCGGGCTCGCCCTGGCGGTCGGCACCCGGCTCGCCTACCAGGGGCTGATCTTCAGCTATGTGGTCGTCTCGGCGCTGGTCGGGCTGCTCTATCTGCTGCTGCCCAAGGTGCCGGGGACCGAGCGGAAGGCCGGATCGCCGTTCGGAGCGTTCCGCGCCCTCCGCGACGTCCCCTACATCGCGATGGCTCAGCTGCTCTGCCTGTCCCAGCTCGGCGACGTGGTCCTGACCATCGGGCTGCCGCTGTGGATCGTGACGTCCACCGACGCGCCCGTCGCCCTCGCCGCCTGGATCGGGGCGATCAACACGGTCCTGGTGGCCACCCTCCAGGTCCGTGTCGCGGGCGCGGCCGAGACGCTGACCGGCGCCATCCGGTCCCACGAGTGGGCTCTCGGGTCTTTCGTGGTGATGTGCCTGCTGGCGGGGGCGGCGGGATACGTGTCGGTCGTGCCCGCGATCGTCCTGCTGGTCCTGAGCGTCATCGCGCTCACCGCGGGCGAGATGCTCGCGCAGAGCGCCCGCTGGCAGCTGCGGTTCTCCTTCGCGCCGCCCGACGCCCAGGGCCAGTACGGCGCGGCGTTCCGCCTCGGCCTGCTGATTCCCCGCGCCGCCGGACCGATGCTGGTCACCGCGCTCACCAGCCAGTGGCGGTTCGCCGGATGGCTGGTCCTGGGCACGCTGTTCGCCGCGGGCATCGCCGCCAACCGTCCGATGATCGGCTGGGCTCAGCGAACCCGCGAGGAGGTGACCGCCGGATGACCCGGTTCGTCGTGGTCTACGACAGGGGCGCCGCCAGCCCGATGGAGGTCGGCTCCGGGCTCGGCCCCCTGGGCGAGGTGGTCTTCGCGGTGCCGCCGTCGCCCTTCAACGAGCGGCTCGCCCCGCTGCTCGGCCAGTTCGGCCGGGTGGTGCCGATCGGCCGGGAGTCCGCGGTGGACGATGTGCGCCGGCTGCGGCCCGACGCCGTCCTCACCTTCAGCGAGAGCCGCCTGCGGCTGACCGCCGAGATCACCTCCGGCCTCGGCCTTCCCGGGCACCTCCCGGAGACCGCGCGGGCCCTCACCGACAAGTACCTGCAACGGGACCGGCTGCGTGCGGCCGGAGTCGACCGCATCCGCAGCGTCCGCCTCGACGGCCGTTCCTGGACGGACGCCGTCGCCGAGGTGGGGCTGCCCGCCGTCCTGAAGCCGGCCCGCGGCGAGGGCAGCCGCGAGACCCACCGCGTCGATGAGGCGACCCCGCATCCCGCCGCCGGCCCCGGCATGGTGCTGGAGGAATACCTGACCGGTCGCGACACCGGCCCGTACGGCGACTATGTCTCGGTGGAGAGCCTGGTCTCCGCCGGCTGGATCACCCATCTCGCGGTGACCGGCAAGCACCCGCTGCTACCGCCGTTCCGCGAACGCGGCGACTTCTGGCCCGCCCGCCTCGAAGACCTGGAACGCGACCGGCTGCACATCCTGACCGGCCGGGCCCTGGACGCCCTGGGCATCACCACCGGCATCACCCACACCGAGATCAAACTCACCGCGGACGGCCCGCGCATCATCGAGGTCAACGGCCGCCCGGCCGGTTACCTCAACGGCTTCAGCACCCGAGCCGCCGGCGTCGACATCGTCCGCCTCGCGGGCCGCGCGGCCCTGGGCGGCCCCGTCGTCCCCCCGCCGATCGCCGTCGAGGGCGTCCACTTCCAGTACTTCAACCCGGCGCCGACCTTCGCCTGCCGCCTGCGCTCGGTCACCGGGGCGGCCGAACTCCGAGCCCTGCCGGGCATCACCGCCTACCGAAGGCTCGTCCATCCCGGCACCGAGATCGAGGCGAGCGTCATGACCTCCTGCCTGGACGTCATCCAGGGCACCGCCCCCGACCACGAGGCCATGCTCGCCCTCCTCGCCCGGGCCCAGCGAACCCTGACCTTCACCTTCGACACCCCGTCGGGCCCCCTGACCCTGCACGGCACGGACCTCGTCGAACTCAGCCGGAGACCGAGGCCGTGACGTTGCCGGTGTAGGCCACGATGTGCCTGGCCGGTCCGTAGAACCTTTTCCGCGGGCCGGCCCGTCCAGTGCGTAAGGAGGTTCACATGATCCGAACGACCCGGGACCGCGAGTTCTCGGATTTCGTCGAGACGAGCCGGGTGAGTCTGCTGCGCACCGGCTGCATGCTGACGGCCGGCGACAGGCATCTCGCAGAAGACCTCGTCCAGACGGCACTGGCCCGGGTGTATGTCGCCTGGCCGCGGATACGCGAGAGATCCAGGGCCGAGGCCTACGCCCGTCGAGCCGTCGTCTCGGTGTTCCTGGACGAGAAGCGAAGGCCCTGGTGGAAATGGGAGAGGGCGGTGGAGGAACTCCCTGAGACCGAGCCGACCGGCGATGTCTTCGGCGACATCGACGAGCGACTCAGCCGCGGGGCGGTCCGGCAGGCCCTCGCCGCGCTGCCGCCCCGGATGCGTGCGGTGATCGTGCTCCGCCATGCGCTCGATCTGAGCATCGAGGAGACCGCCTCGACGCTCGGCTGCGCCCAGGGGACGGTGAAGAGCATGAACGCCAAGGCACTCGACCGGCTGCGGACCACCTTGGCCCCCTCCCGTTCATGACCGGCCCCACCCCCCTTCACCGCCGCCTCGACACCGGTCGAGCATCCGAAAGGACACCCGATGAATGACGTGCGTTCGCTTCTGTCCGAGACCGTCCCGCAGGACCTCCACGAGGACGGTCCCTGGCCGGACACCGAAGGCGACCTGGCCCGCGGCCGCGCCCTGCTGGTGCGGGGCCGTCGCCGCCGGGCCGCTCTCACCGCCGGGACCGGCCTGGTCGCAGCGAGTGCCGTCGGCGCCCTGCTGGTCATGGTCCCGGACTCCACGTCGAGCCCGTCCGCTCCGCGCCCGTCCACACCGATCGCCGGAAGTGCGAGGGCCGTCGAGCCCGCCCCGGGCGCTGTCCGGTTGGTCGCCTACACCCAAGCCCAGCCCGACGGTTACACCCTGAAGACGATTCCGCAGGGGTGGGAGGTCGCCTCCGCCGACGACACGGCCCTGGTCCTGCACAGGACCGGCACCCCGAAGGGCGGCGACTACACGGACAAGATCGTCATCCAGGGCGACCTCAACCCGTTCCCGAAATCCCGCGGCCAGAAGGTCGAGGTCAACGGCCACAAGGGCGTGTACTTCCGCAACGACGGCCCGGCCGACCAGTTCAGCCTCATCTTCCAGACCGACCGCAAGCGGTCCATCGACATCACACCGGGCAAGGCCGACCCCGACGACCCGACCCTCGCCCCCACCCGCCTGAACGTCCTGGTACAACTGCCGCCCATGCTCAACTGGGACGTCACCACCACGGTCCGGTTCGCCTCGGGCATCACCGTGGCCGACAACGCCCAGGGCGCCGTCGGCTGACCCGCCCTGGCCGCTTCGGCGCTCGTGCTGGCGGTCCCCGGATCCGCCAGCGCGGGAGGGCGACCTCCTCTGCGGCTGACACCCGGAGAACGTCACGCCCCGCGGACGTCCTCGGCAGCGCGTTCGGGCGGGCGTCAGGTTCGGGTGGGAGCCGGGTCGGTGGGGAGGTGGGTGGCGGCCCAGCTGGCCAGGAGGCGGAGGTCGTCGTGGGTAGAGGTGCCGGGGGCGGCGGTGTAGACGGTGAGGGTCAGGCCCGGGTCGCTGGGGAGGGCGAAGGCTTCGAAGTCGAAGGCCAGGGGGCCGATGGCGGGGTGATGGAAGGTCTTGCTGCCGGTGTGGTGGAGGCGGACGTTGTGGGCGGCCCAGCGGACGCGGAAGTCGTCGCTGCGGGTGGAGAGCTCGCCGATGAGGTCGCTGAGGTTCTTGTCGTAGGGGTCGCGGCCGGCCTCGGTGCGCAGGAGGGCGACGGAGGTGTCGGCGGCGGCGTCCCAGTCGGGATAGAAGTCGTGCGCGCGGGGGTCGAGGAAGTTGAAGCGGGCGAGGTTGACCGGGCGGACCCGGGTGTCGAACTGGAGGGCGTAGAGGGCGCGGCCGAGCTGGTTGATCGCTAGGACGTCGAGGCGGCCGTTGCGGATGAAGGCGGGCACGTCGCTCATGCCGTCCAGGACCTGCTGGAGCCCCGGACGGATCTTGTGCGCGGGACGCCGCCGCGGCCGGGCGCCGGGCCCGGTGTTGGCGGCCCGGGCGAGGTCGAACAGGTGGGAGCTTTCGGCGTCGTCCAGCTGGAGGGCGCGGGCGATCGAGTCCAGGATCCCTTCGGAGACGCCGGACATCTTCCCGCGCTCCAGCTGGGTGTAGTAGTCGATGCTGACCCCCGCGAGCAGGGCGACCTCCTCCCTGCGGAGCCCGGGAACGCGCCGGTTCTTGCCGTAGACGGGCAGGCCCGCTTCCTGCGGGGTGATCCTGGCTCGGCGTGAGACCAGGAACTCACGGATGTCGTCCCTGTTGTCCATGTCATCCACCCTACGAGCCGTCTTCCGGCTGAGGGGGGTGCTGCCAACCCCTGGAACAGCAGACTCTGCCACATCGGCGGTTCCGCGGGTTGCATGGACGACACGGGTGAAACGGTGCCCGCACCGAGGTCAAGTTCCCGCCGAACGGGCACAGGATCCCCGGATCGGGGAAGGGCATACGGGGAGGGATCACCGTGACGGCGCTGGACAACGGGCTGACCGCCGACGAGCTGAAGCAGGCGGTCACCGTCGAAGAGGAGAAGTGATGGAGCTGTTGAAGCAGCCGCCGACCAGCAAGGCGCCGTCGGATCTGTTCACCGGTGACGCCTGGTGGGACGTGATCTACCGCGGTGAGGAGCCGTCCCGGGCGCGGGCGAACTTCGTGAAGTTCGCGCCCGGCGCCCGCACCGCCTGGCACTCTCACGGCCTCGGCCAGGCCCTTTACATCATGGAGGGCGTCGCGCTGATCCAGTCGCGCCGCGGCGAGCTGATCGAGGCGCATCCCGGCGACGTCATCTGGACGCCGCCCGGCGAGGAGCACTGGCACGGAGCGGCGCCCGACCACTTCATGATCCACCTAGCGTTGTGGGAGACCGACGAGACCAGCTGGCTGGAGCACGTCACCGACGCCGAGTACGGCGCGGCCCGCTCCAGCACCCGCAACTGACACGAAGGAAGTTCTCTCATGCGTGGAACCGTCATTCACGGCCCCGGCGACATCCGCCTGGAGCAGCGCCCCGACCCGACGATCATCAAGCCGACCGACGCGATCATCAAGACGGTCGCGACCTGCGTCTGCGGATCCGACCTGTGGGACTACCGGGGCATCAACGACGTCGGCGACCCGAAGCCGATCGGCCATGAATACGTCGGGATCGTGCAGGAGGTCGGCGCCGAGGTCACCTCGGTCAGGCCGGGGCAGTTCGTGATCGGGTCGTTCTTCGCCTCCGACAACACCTGCCGGATCTGCCGGAACGGCTACCAGACCTCCTGCCCGCACAAGGAGTTCGTGGGCGGCTGCCAGGCCGAGTACGTGCGGATTCCGCTGGCCGACGGCACCCTGGTCGCCACCCCGGACGTCCCGGAGGACGGGCTGGTGCCGAGCCTGCTGGCACTCTCGGACGTCATGGGCACCGGCTGGTACGCGGCCGTCGCCGCCGAGGTCAAGCCCGGTTCCACGGTCGCCGTCGTCGGTGACGGAGCCGTGGGCCTGTCGGCCGTGCTCGCGGCCCGTGAGCTGGGCGCGAAAAGGATCATCGCGATGAGCCGGCACGCCTCGCGGCAGAAGCTCGCGACGGAGTTCGGCGCCACCGACATCATCGCCGAGCGCGGCCCCGAGGGCGTCGCCGCCGTCAAGGACCTGACCGACGGATACGGCGCCGATCACGTCCTGGAATGCGTGGGGACGGCGGAGTCGATGCGCCAGGCCCGAGCGTCGGCCATCCCCGGAGGCAATGTCGGGTTCGTCGGGGTTCCGCATGGGGTGGAGATCTCCGGCACGGGACTGTTCTACTCCCAGCTCGCGCTGCGCGGCGGGCCCGCGCCGGTCCGCCGGTTCCTGCCCGATCTCATCCAGCGCGTCTGGGACGGCCGCATCGAGCCCGGCAAGGTCTTCGACCTGACCCTCCCGCTCGACGAGGTCGCCGACGCCTACACCGCCATGGACGAACGCCGCGCCATCAAGGTGCTGCTGCGCCCCTGAGCACCGTTCCCGTGGAGTTGATCTCCCATGTCCACCCTCACGCGCACCACCGCCGACCGGCCCGTCCCCGGTGGCCGGCCCGCGACGGCACTGGCGGCGGCACTGCTGGGATTCTTCGCCATCACCCTGGACGCCCTCGTGGTGAACGTCGCCCTCCCCGGGATCCGGACGGATCTGGGCGGCGGCATGACCGGCCTGCAATGGGTGATCGACGGTTACACCCTCATGTTCGCCGCGCTGCTCCTGCCGGCCGGATCCCTGGCGGACCGGATCGGTTCGCGTACCGCGTTCGGCATCGGCCTCGCGGTGTTCGTCCTCGCATCGGCGGCCTGCGGTCTGGCCCCCTCACTCCCGGTTCTGATCATCGCCCGGCTGGTGCAGGGGGCGGGGGCGGCGGCGATGATGCCGTCCTCGCTCGCCCTGATCCGCGAGGCCTACACCGATCCGGTCCGGCGCGGCCGGGCGGTCGCGCTGTGGTCTACCGGCGGAGCGGTGGCCTCGGCGACCGGACCCGTGATCGGAGGCGCCGCCACGCTCGTGAGCTGGCGGCTGATCTTCTTCGTCAACGTCCCCGCAGGGGCCGCGGCGCTCGCCCTGCTCGCCCGCACCGCCCGGTCTCCGCGACGTCCCATGCCGTTCGACCTGATCGGGCAGATCAGCGCGACGGCGGCGATGGGCGCGCTGACCTTCGCCGCGATCGAGGCCGGGGACGCCGGTCCGGCCGCGCCGCCCGTCCTGGCCGCGCTCACGATCGCGTCGCTGTCGGCCGTGGTGTTCCTCGCCGCACAGGCTCGCGTCGCCCATCCGATGATCCCGCTCGACCTGCTGCGCGACCGGACCGTGGCCATCTGCGCCGCCGCCGGCGCCGCGTTCACGTTCGGTTTCTACGGGACGGTGTTCCTGTTCAGCCTCTACCTCCAGCAGGAACGCGGCCTGACGCCGCTGGAGACCGGGCTGGTGTTCGTCCCCACGACGGTCGTTCTGGCCCTCCTCAACTCCGTCGCGGCCCGGGCCGTCGAACGCGTCGGCCCCCGCGCCGTCATCGCCTGCGGCCTGTTCCTCATCACCGGCGGGCTCCTCGCACTCGCCGCCGCCACGGCCACCGCCCCCACCTGGGCGCTGGCCGTACTCCTGCTGCCCGTCGGTCTCGGCGGACCGCTGTCCATGCCGCCCGCCACCGCCCTGCTGATCAGCAGCGTGCCCGCCCACCAGACCGGCGTCGCCGGCGGAATGTTCAACACCAGCCGCCAGCTCGGCGGCGCCCTGTCCATAGCGATCTTCGGCGCCCTCATCGCCGACCACCACCACTTCCTCCCCGGCCTCCGCACCAGCCTCGTCCTGGCCGCCCTCGCCACCTCCGCCGCGGCCCTGGCCGCCCTCTCCCTCCGACCCGCCGGACGCTCGGGAGGGTCCAGGATGTGAGTGCCGGTCGGTGCCGTATGAGGGGTCGTGGGGAATGGATTCAGCGCGACAGCAGGGCCGCCATGCGGGACGCGTTGCGTTGGGAGTGGTCGGCGCAGCAGTTGTTGAAGATGACGTGCAGGGTGGGGACCCGGGAGCCCAGTTCGGTGAGGCGCTCGGCCCATGACGACAGTTCCTCCTCGGAGTAGAGGTAGGCGAACTTGTCGTAGATGTTGCCGCTGTCCCATCTGTCGCTGTGGCCGTGGAAGCGGACGACCGCCAGGTCCGACGTCGCGGCCAGGACCGGTGGCACCGAGGAACGGTGGCCCTGGGGCATGTCGACGCCCACATAGGCCAGATCATGGCGGGACAGGAAATCCAGGGTCGCGGCGCGGTTCTCCGGCGACAGCCATGTCTCGTTGCGGAACTCCACGCAGATCCGCACCGGAGCGCAGCGCTCCTTCACCCGCAGAACGTAGGCCCGGTTGCGCTCCCCGGCGGGGAACCACGGCGGAAACTGGAACAGCAACGCGCCCAGTTTTCCCGCCTCGTACAACGGCCACAGGGCGCTCAGGAACCGCTCCCACACCTCCTCGACGACCTCGGCGGGCACGTCCTTCAGATAGACGCTCCGCTTCGCCGGAACCCGGCCGCGCAGATCCTTGTAGAGCGCGTCCACCCGGGTCGGATGCTGAGTGAGCAGCGAGAACGCCTTGACGTTGAACGTGAAGCCGGCCGGGGTGCGATCACGCCACAGGCACGCGGTCTTTTCGGCGGGCGGCGCGTAGTACGTCGCGTCGACCTCGACCAGCGGGAACCGGGAGGCATAGAAGCGCAGCCGGTCCTCAGCGCTCCTGGCCTCGGGGGGATACCAGCCCGACGCCAGCAGCGTTCTGTCCGTCCAGGACGCCGTACCGACCAGGATCCGCCCACCGACCATCCGCCCGCCTCCCAACCGGAACCTCAGGGCGCCGCCATACCCACCTTTCCCGCCACATGCCACGATCTTCAGCGGGCTCGGTCAGGTTTCCTCACGGGCCTGGCGCGTTTCGGAGGAGCCCGGCGTTCGGGTCAGGGCGGACGTCGGCGCGTTCGCGGGCGGTCGGGCGTGCTCGTCCGGCCACGCCGTGACAAGCCTTTCGGCGCCAGGCCGAACAGCTGGTGCCCGCGCTCGGCGATCCTCCATCCTCCGCTCGTACGCCGGGCTCGGAAGCGGAGGACGCATGCGCATCAGGTTCGCGACGGCCGCGGTCATGGCGTTCGGGCTACTGGTCCCCGCCCCCGTGACGGCCGCCGAAACCGCCGAATCGACCGCCGTCACGCTCATCACCGGCGACCGCGTCATCGTGGGCCATCGGCCGGGAGGCGGCGTCTCGATCACCGTCGATCCGGCGACCACCCGCCCGGGCGTCGCCTACTCGGCGACCACCACGAAGCAGGGCCACACGAAGGTCGTCCCCTCGGACGCGCTGCCCCTCCTCGCCGCGGGGACCCTGGACGCCCGGCTCTTCGACATCACAGAACTGATCGCCGACGGCTATGACGACGCGCGCGCCCGGGCCGTCCCGGTCATCGCGCAACGGGCGAAGAGCACGACCCGGACCTCCCTGACGGGCGGGACGATCCACGGCGAACTCCGCCGGTCGGGCTTCGACGCGGTGAAGGTCGACAAGCGCCGGGCGCCGTCGGCCTGGCGCGATCTGAAGAAGGCCGGCGCGGGCGTCCAGCGCCTCTGGCTGGACGGCCGCCGCCAGGTACTCGACGACCTGAGCAACGCCCAGATCGGCGCCCCGACGGCCTGGTCGGCCGGATACACCGGCACGGGCGTCACCGTCGCGGTGCTCGACACCGGCTACGACCAGAACCACGCCGACCTCGCCGGGGTGGTGACCCAGAGCAAGAACTTCACCACCACCGCGAGCGTCCAGGACGGCCACGGGCACGGCACCCATGTCGCGTCCACCATCGCCGGGAACGGGGCCGGCTCGGCCGGGAAGTACCGCGGCGTCGCGCCGGGCGCGAAGCTCGCCATCGGCAAGGTCCTCAACGACCAGGGCTTCGGCACCGACTCGAGCATCCTCGCCGGGATGGAATGGGCCGCGACCGAGGTCAAGGCGAAGATCGTCAGTATGAGCCTGGGCGGCCCCGATTTCGAGGGTGTGGATCCGCTGGAGGCGGCCGTCAACCGGCTGTCCGGCTCGCTGTTCGTCATCGCCGCCGGGAACTCCGGGCCCGACGCGCAGACCGTGAGCAGTCCCGGCTCCGCCGACGCGGCCCTGACGGTGGGCGCGGTCGACCGGTCCGACCAGCTCGCTTCGTTCTCCGGCCGGGGCCCGCGCCTTGCGGACATGGCACTCAAACCGGATATCACGGCTCCCGGGGTGGGCATCATCGGCGCCCGCGCGTCCGGGACGGGCATCGGCACCCCGGTCGACGCCCGCTACACCGCGGCGTCCGGCACCTCGATGGCCACTCCGCACGTCTCGGGCGCCGCCGCGGTCCTCGCCCAGGAACATCCCGGCTGGTCGCCGTTCGCCCTGAAGGGCGCGCTGATGAGCACGGCGCACCCGGTCGCCGGCCAGACCGCCGACCAGGAGGGCGCCGGCCGTCTCGATCTGGCCGCGGCCGTCGCCGCGCCGATCGCCCCCACCGTCGCCGGCACGGGCTACCTGCCCTGGCCGCACTCCACCGGGCAGGTCGCCGCGCGCTTGATGGCCTACAGCAACGGCGGCGCGCAGACCGTCGCGCTGACGCTGTCCGTGACCGCGACCGACGCCTCGGGCAGTGCCGCGCCGGCCGGCCTGTTCACCCTCAGCCGGACCCAGTTCGGCCTCGCCGCCGGCGCGACGGACGGGGCCACCCTCTACGAGCACGGCGATGTCGCCGCCCCCGGTCGGTACTTCGCCACGGTGACCGCCCGTACGGCCACGGGTGCCGTCGCGGCGACCAGCGTCGTCGATGCCTACGTCGAGCCCCGGACCCACATTGCGAACCTCTCCGTGACGGGCGCTGACGGCAATCCGGGTGTCATGTATTTCAGCCTGTACAACGCCACGACCGGACAGCGGCTCTTCAACGACGGCCTGATCAACGGTTCCCGGAGCCTTCGGTTGCAGCCCGGCGAGTACACGCTGACCACCTACGAATTCGGTGACCGGTTCTACGTCGGGGTGCTCCCTCTCACGATCACCTCCGCCGACGTCGCACTGAACCTCGACCTGCGCCAGGCCAAGCCTCTGTCGGCCACCGTCGACCAGCCCGACGCCGCGATGTCCCGTTCGGACATCGTCGTGGAGGCGCCCGGCATCCTCCAGGACTTCTTCACCCTCAACCCGGCCCGCCAGATCGCCGCCCTGCCGTCGGCATACCCCGGAGCCACCTATCTCGGGCACCTCTGCCTCACCCGGGCGGGCTCCAGGGATTCGCCCTACCAGATCTCGCTCAGCGACTACCGGGCCGACGGCGGGATCCCCGCGAATCCCGCGATCAGCACCACCCTGCAGAGCCTCACCCACATCAGCCACGCCTTCTGGCAGCAGGGCGGGACGGCGGAGATCGACTACGTCCGCACGACCTGGATGCCGAACCCGAACTTCGGCCCGCTCTGCGATACGAACAGGACCCAGGCCGGTCTGGAGGAGTACCTGACGCCGAGCAGCGATCTGACCCGCGACCAGCAGGTCTTTCTGGGCCGCACATCCAATGACTACTTCGCCGGTTCTCTCGTGGAACTCGGCCTGCGCTATCCCACCGCGGGGGACAACGGCACGAAGACCTGGTTCCACGGCGTGATCGGCCCCCGGCATCACACGAACACCAATGACGGGAACTCGCAGGGCGCGTCACGGCGGCTGAACACGCTCTTCTACACGGCCGACGGCCTCTACAGCGATCTGGCCAACCCGCTGGCCTTCGGCTGGGACACCCATGCCACCGGCACGGTCACCCTCTCCCGTGACGGCCTGCAGATCGCGAGCGTCCCGCTGACCCAGCGCGACACCCTGACGGCCACCGACCTGCCGAGCGGCTCCGCGACCTACACCCTCGCGGTCTCCGCCACCCGCGACGTCTCCTACGCCACCCTGTCCACGAAGATCGACACGGTATGGACGTTCCCGTCCGCCTCCACCACCGTGAACACCGCCGTCCCGCTGCTCACTCCCACGATCTTCCCCTGGGGAGTGAACAGCTCCAACAAGGCCGCCCCCGGGTCGTCGTTCACCGTCAGCATCATCCCCACCGTCTCCTCCGGCAGCATCCCGGCGCTGGCGACCACCACCGTCGACGTCTCGTTCGATGACGGCGTCACCTGGACGTCCCTCCCGGTGTCCGCGGGCCCCTACGTGACCGTCCAGAACCCGAACACCGCGGGATTCGCGTCCTTCCGCGTCGGCATCAGCGACGCGAACGGTCGCAAGAACACCACAACGATCATCCGGGCCTACCAGATCGCCTGACGGAGCCACCGGGCCGGCGAGAATGAGTCACACCCATGACCAGCGGGCGAGAGCCGGGTTTGGCCCTTGGGCAGGGGTTGTACCGCGAACCGGCACGGGCATGAGCCTGTCTATTTTCGCCTCGGACGCACACGGGCACAGTACGAGCGGTGACGGATGGCGTGGATCAGGGCGCGCACCGGCCGAGACGTCGAACCACCATGAGTAGGACTTATCTGCTCATCGGGTTGTAATTTGGCAGATGAGCATGCTTATCTCTTGACGATGCCGCGTTCCGGCGGTCTGATGAGTGCCGAAACGCTGCGGCCGCAGTCCTCCGGGCGTGCCTCCGGATGAAGGGGGAAGCATGGGAAAGAGTCGGTACGGCCAGCCGGACGAGGGGCGGCCGCCGGTTCTGGAGGATGTGGCCAGGATGGCCGAAGTCTCGGCGATGACGGTCTCCCGCGTTCTGAAATCGCCGGAGAAGGTGCGGCCCGAGACCCGGGATCGCGTCATGGCCGCCGTGCGTCATCTGGACTACCGGCCGAAGATCGCCGCCCGCGTGTCGGCGGCCGGCGGCTCCGGCGTTCTCGGCGTGGTCACCGCGGACTCCCCGCTCTTCGGCACGGCTCCGATCCTGCACGCGATCGAGCAGGCCGCCCGCCGGCACGACTACCTGATCAGCGTGGTCGGAATCGAGAAGCCCGACGCCCGTTCGCTCGGCGAGAGCGTGGGGCTGCTGCTCGGCCTGCCGGTCGACGGGATCATCATGGCCGCACCGCTCGAGTCGGCGGTGGACGGCCTGCACGGCCTCCCGCCGGACCTGCCGTTGGTCGTGGCCGACGCCACCGGTGACATCCCCTTCCCGACCGTCGCGGTCGACCAGCACGCCGGGGCCGTTCGGGCGGTCCGGCACCTGCTCAGCCTCGGGCATGAGACCGTCTGGCATCTCGCCGGGCCCGCCGGCTGGGTCAATGCCGTGAGCCGCCAGAGCGCTTGGCGGGAGGTCCTGGAGAACGCGGGGCGGCCGGTCCCGGAGCCGATCATCGGCGACTGGTCCGCCCGTTCCGGCTACGAGCAGGGCAGGCTGATCGCGCGCGATCCGGCGGTCACCGCGGTCTTCGCCGCCAACGACGCGATGGCCCTCGGGCTTCAGCGGGCTCTGAGCGAGGCCGGCCGGCCGGTCCCCGGTGAGGTGAGCGTGGTCGGCTTCGACGATGTGCCAGGATCCGGCTACCACGTCCCGCCGCTGACGACCGTCCATCAGAACTTCGCGGAGGTCGGCCGCCGCGCCGTCGAGCTGCTTCTCAAACGGCTCGCCGAGCCCGCGATGACCCAGGGCGCGCTTCCACGCAGCCTTATCGAACCCGACCTCGTGGTCCGTGAGAGCACGGGCTGCTGTCGATGGATCAGAGGCCATCGGAATGGTGACCCGACGATCGGAGTGTTATTCGTAACGTTGGTTATAACTAACATCTTACGAAATAAATGTGATCGCTAACATGATGGCAAGAGCCATCAGTAGTGGAATATGCCCGGCTCCGGATCCCCTCTCGAGCAGGAATGTCCCACCATGGGCGTCGCAAAAACAGGCCACGACGTCCGTGGGCGGCGAGGGACATTCCCGCTCGAGTGGGGGAGTTGTGTTATCGCTAACATTCTATAACCAGGCAACTCCTCTGTGCAGGGGATTGATCGGGTGGTGGTATGTCGGAGAAAAGCACGAGGGTGAGGCGCCGTCAAGTCCGTTTCAGCGGAGACCGTGCCGGTGCGGCACTCAAAAGAGGCTGACCTGCGATTTATTCAATGGGGAAATAAATGACCGATGAAAGGCCGGACCGTCCCTTTCCAGCACATTGGGATCCTAAGCTTAGAATTCCACGTGGACAAGTTGTCGCGG
>JADMIO011054792.1_pt1 | contig 22736 bp, 18 predicted proteins | sample 8958161 | NCBI WGS metagenome assembly JADMIO01 (sample SAMN16585339, study PRJNA669376) | soil metagenome | isolation source: Crop rotation soil | place: USA: Cullars Rotation, Alabama | collected 2011 | reverse complement strand
AGTCGTGTAAAATATCGAGTTCGCACATCTTGTTGTCTGATTATTGATTTTTCGCGAAACCATTTGATCATATGACAAGATGTGTATCCACCTTAACTTAATGATTTTTACCAAAATCATTAGGGGATTCATCAGCACTTAGCACCAACAGGCCCGCGAGCGAAAACTTTATGATTTTCGACATCTTGGGGAACTCCTTAGTTAACAGGTTGACGTTTTCGGGTTGAAAGGCTTCAGCGTGTAAGAAGCTGACTTCTACCACGCTCTGTCAGCTTTAGCAAGATTTAGATTAACGCGCCGCAATTAAATCTTTGTAAAGCAAAACGCGGATGACACGGAGTAAATCCGCATCATCCGCGTTACCTGTGTTAGCTACGACTAAAACTCGAAACGAACAGCCAACTGAATCTGACGTTCGCGGAAGAAGAAGCCGTTGGAAAGGTCACTCGCTGTACCGAACGTCGGGTCGAAAGTAGCAATCACGTTCGTGCCCGAAGCAGAGAGCACATACATTCGGTTGTTCACACCCGTCACCTGCGTGCGGTTGAAGATGTTGAAGCCTTCAGCCAGGAATTCGATCTTCGAACCTTCGGTCACTCGGAAGCGACGCGAAACGCGCAAGTCGACGTACTTGATTGCCGGCGTGTGGAACGCATTGTTCGGAGTCAAACCGAAACGCAGCGATCCGTTCGAACCGTTGATACCACCAGCCTGACTCGTACCGAAGGTGTTGGCAGTAGCAACAGCCGCGGGCGGAGTGAAGGCGTTGGTCACAGCCGTGTAGCGGAAGCCCGAATACATGTTGACGATCGGTGCGATCGTCCAGCCGTTCAGGATTGCTTTGCCGGCGTCACTGAGACCGGTGAAGTTGGTGTTGTAGACAACGCTCGCCACGAACTTATGACGGCGGTCAAACGGAGACAGACCGCTGTCGGCCTGCGGATCGAAAGGATCGAACAGCGCCGAGAAGCTCGGAGTGAACGTCGCCGAACTCTGCGAGCCGCCGTTGTCCTGCGCTCGCGAAAGCGTGTAGCTGGTCTGGAATTGCAAGCCGTGCGTCAAACGACGATTCGCCTGCAACACCAGCGCGTGATACTTCGTCGAGAGGCTGTCGCGAATCTCGAGAATGTTGCCGAACGAAGTGTTCGGTCGCGAACCGAAGTAGTAGGGGAATACCCACGTCTGGCCCGCGAATGGACCATCCACGATGCTGACGCGGCCTTGTTTAGTCGGCGGTGTCAGGTTCGTGTCGACAAACGTGGTCAGGTTCTTTCCGTAGCTGAAGAGATAGCTGGCGGAAACAACCGTATTGCGCGCCACTTCGCGCTCGACGACGATGTCGCCCTGGTGAATCATCGGATTCGAGAAGCCGTTGCGGAAGTAATTCACACCGGCAGTTCCCGCAGGCGCTGAAGCGAGAATGTTCGGAAAGACCGGAGCCGCGGGATTGCCGGCGATATCGTTAGCATTCGCGGCGCCGCAAAGCGCTGCGCTGCAATTCGCCGGAACCGAACTCACTGCCTGACCGGTCGACAGGCCGGTGTTGATGAGCGCGTTGATGATGATCGTGCCATTAACGCGGCCGTAGTAAATGCCGTAGCCGCCGCGAAGACTAGTCTTACCGTCGCCTGTCAGGTCGGCCGCAAAACCAATGCGTGGACCAAAGTTGTTCTTATCGCTCGGCCGGTTGGCGGTTTGACCCAACGCCGGATTTACGAGGAACGGTTCCGGAAAGCGCTCGTAGTCCCAACGCATTCCGAGGTTGAGTGTCAATCGCGGAGTCGCACGCCAGTCGTCCTGAATAAAGAAGGCCCAGTCAGTCGTTCGCTCTTCAAAGCGGGGCTGACCGAAACCCTGTTGGTAGTTGCTGGTGTAGCACTTGCCGGCTAGCCGCGTGTTAGCGACGGGGTTTGACTGCGTCGCGCAAGTGCGGCCTGCAGTTCGCAGGGCGCCGCCGGTAGTGAAGTTGGTGTAGTCAACGATGAAGTCGTTGATGTTGCTGTAAGTGTAAGAACCGGCTCCGGTGAACAGGTTGTCGTCAATGTCACGAACGCGATTGATGTCCGTACCAAACTTCAAGGTGTGGTTGCCACCGGTGTACGACAGCGTATCCGCGAACTGAAAACGTCGTTCATCGGGAAGAGCGTTGCGATCGAGCGACGTGGCCTTACCAATGGTGACGCCGTTGGTCAACGTAATCTGCGGTGAGAATCCGTTGGCTGTGGTCGGCTGGCCCGGAAGCGGGTCTTGAGCGAACTGTGAATCCAGCTCGTCGGCCCACTGGAAACGAAACTCGTTGAGCACGGTGCTCGAAAGAGTTGAATTCAAACGCAGGTTCAGTGAATCGATCTCGACGAAGTCGTCGCCGAACCCAGCGCGGTCGCGAGTCACGGTTGCGCCAGTCTGGACGCCCGCCGGTGACTTCCAGCGCAAGCGATTGTAGGTAGCACTGAATTGATGGTTCGAGTTGATCTGCCAATCGATCTTCGGCAGGAACAATCTCTGGTCGCCACGACGCGGCACTTCGCCGGTCTGATCGTTGAGGAACAGCAACGCCGAATCGATCTGCGCGGTCGTCAGTCCTCTGGCCAGAAGCGTCGTGCGGTTAACGGTGTTGAGATAACCGGGTGTGCTGAACACTGAAACGCCGGGGAAGTTACGTCGCTGTTCGTCGTAGCTGAAGAAGAAGAACAGCTTGTCGTGAACGATTGGTCCACCGATCGTGCCGCCAAACTGATAGCGCACGTCTTTCGGCTTCAACGCCTCGCGCGTCGAGACTCCGTTGACCAAACGATTGATGAAGGTGTTCGGATTGCGGGCTCCCCATTTGTTGTTGCGATCGTAAAAGAACGCTGAACCGTGAAAATCGTTGGTGCCTGATTTCGTGATGGCGTTGATAACGCCGCCGGCCGAACGTCCGTATTCAGCCGAGAAGTTTGACGTGTTTACCTGAAACTCGCGAATCGCAGCCTGACTGATCGAGTAGGCGCTACGCGTGCGGCCTCTCTCTTCGGAGAAGAACGCCTGGTTGTTGTCGCCACCGTCAACGGTGCTGTTGTTCAGCAAGCCGGAGATGCCGCGGAAACTGATCAGTCCGAAGTTGCCGTCAGGAACCGCGCCCGGAGTAAGAATGGCGAAATTGGACCAGCGGCGGCCGTTGACGGGAAGTTCGTTAATCGACGTTTGATTGATGTTGGTTGAGAAGTCTTGTTGCGTGGTGTTGATTACCGGCGCCTCAGCACTGACGTCCACCGTACCGGTTACGGGACCAACGCTGAGTGAGACTTCCAGAGTCGTTTCGCGTCCGACTTCAACCACGATGTTCTCGGACGTGCTCGGACTGAAGCCTGACGAGTTAATGGTGACTGTGTAGACGCCGGGTTGCAGGTTTGCGACCTTGAAACGTCCCGTGTCATCCGTGGTGGCCGTGTCTTCCTTATTTGTGCCCACATTCTTCGCAGTCACGGCAGCACCGGGCACGACCTCTTTATTTGGATTGGTCACTACGCCGCCGATTGAGCCGGTGGTGGTCGACTGCGCTAGCGCGACTGCGCTGAAAGCGAACACCAACAGGCTTACAAACAAAAACTTTACGGTCTTCGACATACAGGGGAACTCCTTACAAATGAGTTGACGGTTGAGCATTAAAAAGCAAACAGGTTACGTTGGTGTGAAAGCTTACCCTGAAGTGGATTTAGCGTTCAGCGAAAATTCGCAATCTTTGTGCCGGATCAGGTTTGGCGAGAAAGCCTAGACAAAGGTGATTTGTCCCCACGCAGCCCCGCCAAACAGACTCAAGAATTTGGATTTATCGGAAAAGTTGGACACAAGCATTTCCGATTTTCGATTGCCAATTGCCGATTTAACTTCGCTTTTTGACTTGCGCTCGACCGCCAGTTGGCAATCGGAAATCGGCAATCGGCTATGACTACACCCGCTCGACGATCATCGCAATGCCCTGACCGCCGCCGATGCACGCCGTTGCCAAGCCGTAACGACCGTTGCGCCGATGCAGTTCGTGCAGCAACGTCAACACCAGCCGCGTGCCCGTGGCGCCCAACGGATGACCGAGCGCGATCGCGCCGCCGTTTACGTTCGTACGTGAACGATCCAGCCCGAGCTCTTTCTCCACTGCCAGATACTGCGCCGCAAACGCCTCATTCACTTCAACGACATCGATATCGTTGAGCGACAGATTTGCTTTCGCGAGTGCCGCTCGCGTTGCGGGCACTGGACCAATGCCCATGATCTCCGGCTCGACACCAGCATAAGCCCAACTGACGATGCGACCCATCGGCGTGAGATCGCGCTGCTTCACAAACTCTTCATTCGCGATCACTAACGCCGCCGCGCCGTCGACGATGCCGGACGCATTTCCGGCGGTGACAAAGCCATCGTGCGCAAACGCGGGCCTTAGTTTCGCGAGACCTTCAAGCGTTGTTTCCGGTCGTGGATGATCGTCATTTTCGACAAGCTGAGTTCCCTTGCGCGACTTCACTTCCACCGGAACGATCTCTTCCGCGAAGAATCCCGCGTCGAGCGCGCGCTTCGCTTCCTGTTGCGAACGGAGCGCGTACTTGTCCTGCTCTTCGCGTGAGATCTCAAACTTGCGCGCGAGGTTCTCCGCCGTACCGGCCATCGGCGTGTTGCAGTAAGTATCGAGCAACGCGACCATCAAACTGTCTTCGAGTTTTCCCTGCCCGAGCGCGAAGCCCGAACGAGCACCCCGAATCACGTGCGGCGCTTGCGACATCGATTCCATGCCGCCGACGAGACACGATTGCGCTTCGCCGAGTTGCAGCATGTGTGCGCCGGAAACGATCGACTGAATACCGCTGCCGCAGAGTCGATTGACAGTCAACGCCGGACGATCGAATGGAACTCCCGCTTTCAACGCGACGTGACGCGCGCCGTAGATCGCGTCGCCGGAAGTTTGCAATGCATTGCCGATAACCGTGTGATCGATTTCGTCGGGCTTGACGCGCGTCGCTTCGAGCGCGCCCCGCGCGGCGATCGCGCCCAGATCGATCGCCGAAATATCCTTCAACACACCGACGTACTCGCCCATCGGCGTGCGCTTACCACCCAGTATGAAAACGTCCTTACTCATCGCTAACGTCCCTTTTCTTATTTCCTTGCAACAAATCTCCCGCTGATGAAAACCTTGAAGGCTAGCAAACCGCGACTGCGCGGGTCAATTGGCGGTGAAGCGGCGTTCCTGAAGATAACGATGCAGAAGTTCTTCGAGAAAACCTTCGTAAGTAAACGTGGCGAGATCGTAGACCGGACGCAGCTTGTAAAGTATCGGCAGCGACACGCGCCAGGCCATCCATTGCCGCGGCACGTCAGCGAGATCCCAGCGGCGACGTAGAAAGGTTTCCACGACCTGAATCTCCGAATCAGTCAAACTGTTCAGGTTCGCGGTAAAGGGCACCGGCTTGAACGATCGACGCAGCGCGGGGTCGCTCACTGGACTCGCAAACACTTGCGCAAACGGCGGCGCTTCCGCTTCGCGCTCGCGCACGACCACAGTGCCCGCGACCATGTCGCCGACGCGTTGATCGCGACTGTTAATAAACACCGAGATGAGACCGATCGAATAGAACGGCATCATGTCGAGAGTGCGGATGAGATTGCGTAGCGCCGCTTCCCAGAACGTGATCGGGCGGCCGTCTTCGCGAATCACACGCAGCTTCATCCAGCGCTTGCCCGGCGTCTGTCCGCTCCACAGCCATTCGAAGAACACGAAATAGCCGGTGAGGATGAGAAAGACCGCGAGGATCATCAGCGCGACCACCCACTTCGGCGCGCTCGCGAGCGTACTCTGCCAACTCGCAGCACTCGCGATGATCATTCCCGAGATCGCAATGATCAGAATCACGAGGCCCTGAATGGTGTGATCGATCGCGCACGCCAAAAAGCGGTTGCCGATCGACGCGAGTGCGAAGTGCAACGGCACGCGCTCGGGCGTTTCGATGATCAGGGTTTCTTCAGTTGCGACGTTCGCAGACATCCTGCTTCAGTTGCTACTTCACCGCAGTCGTTCTGTCCGTGTTCTTCCGTGTCAATCCGTGGCTCTTACGCGCACAAAACGTCGCTTCCCAACCTGTACAAGCAACGATCGCTCCGCGCTGAGTTCGAGATCCGTTTGCGGCGCTCGTTCACCGTCAACGTAAACTCCGCCCTGCTCGATCAACCGTCGCGCTTCCGCCATCGACGGCGCGAGTTGCAGCTCGACCAACAACCGCGGCAACTTCCACACGCCCGCAGAAACAGTTCGCTCTTCGACATCCTCGGGCGCCTGCTTACTGCGAAACATCAGGTTGAACTGCTCTTCCGCCGCCCGCGCGTCCGACTCGGAGTAAAAGTCGGCAACGATTTTCTTCGCGAGCTCCGCTTTCGTGTCGCGCGGGTTTCGCTCGCTGCGCTTCAACGCTTCGATCTGCGGCAGCGAAAGATCAGTGCAGAGTTCGTAGTAGCGCCACATCAATTCATCGGAGATCGACATCACCTTACCGAAGATCTCCTGCGGCGGTTCGTTGATACCGATGTAGTTGTTCAAACTCTTCGACATCTTCTGCTCGCCGTCCGTGCCTTCGAGCAATGGCATCGTCAACACGACCTGCGACTCCTGCCCGTACTCGCGTTGCAGGTTGCGGCCCATCAGCAAATTAAACTTTTGGTCCGTGCCGCCGAGTTCGACGTCTGCTTCCAACGCGACCGAGTCGTAGGCCATCACGAGCGGATACATCACTTCGTGCAACGCCAGCGGCCGGTTCTCGTCGAGCCGCTGTTTAAAATCATCGCGCTCGAGAATCTGTCTCACCGTAACGTGCGAGGCGAGCCGCAGAAAACCCGCGGAGCCGAGCGTGTCCATCCAGCGCGAGTTGAAGTCGATGACCGTTTTTTCGGGATCGAGGAGTTTGAAGATCTGCTGTTTATAAGTTTCGGCGTTCGCGTTGATCTCTTCGCGTGTGAGTTGCGGCCGGGTGGCGCTCTTGCCGGAAGGATCGCCAATCAGGCCGGTGAAGTCGCCGATGAGAAAAATCGCGACGTGGCCCAACTCCTGAAACGCGCGCAGCTTGCGAATAACGACCGTGTGGCCCAGGTGAATGTCGGGCGCGGTCGGATCGGCGCCGAGTTTCACTCGCAACGGCTTGCCCGTCTTCGCGGACTTTTCCAACTTCGCGCGCAGCTCGGCTTCGCGAATCAACTCGACAGTGCCTTTGCCGAGGTAAGAAATTTGTTCGTCAATCGTCATCGCGCTCATCGTCGCGCGATAGAGTAGCTGATTTGTTCGGCGGTGCGCTATCCTCAGAAATATGGCCACCGAATCACCAACGGAGCTCATTCGCGATCCTGCGAGCGCGCTCGAGAACTGCCGGCTCGCATTCATCGGTTGCGGCGCGATGGCGGAGGCGATGATCGCCGGACTGCTGCGCAAAAAACTGATCGGCGCCGACAACATCGCCGGCAGTCATCCGCGGCAAGCACGCCGCGAAGAACTGCACGTGAAGTACGGCATCGAGATGTTCGAACACAATCGCGAAGCCGCGCTCGCTGCGGTGCCTGATGAATCGCAAACCGCGTCGATCGTGATAGTCGCGGTGAAACCACAGCGCTTGTCGCGAGTGCTCGATGAGTTGAAAGGCGCGATTCATTCGGACCAGGTGGTGGTCTCGATCGTGGCCGGCTCGAAGATGCAAACGATCATCGATGAACTGCTGCACGCCGCGGTGGTTCGCGCCATGCCCAACACGCCCGCGCAGATCGGCGAAGGCGTTACCGCGTGGACCGCGAGCCCGGCAGTCAGCGAGACGCAGCAGACGTATATTCGCGCGCTGCTGGAGGCGCTCGGCAAGACGGTGCGCGTCGATAATGAACGGCAGATCGATATGGCGACAGCGTTGAGCGCGACTGGTCCGACCTACATCTTTCTCGTGATGGAAGCTTTGATCGATGCCGGCGTACACATGGGTTTCTCACGACACGTCGCGGAGCAGTTGGTCCACCAGACGATGCTGGGCGCGGTGCTGTTTGCGCGCGAGTCGCACAAGCATCCGGCGGAGTTGCGCAACATGGTGACATCGCCGGGCGGAACGTCGGCGGAAGCGATTTATCAGATGGAGAAAGGCAGTTTGCGAACAGTGTTATCGAAAGCTGTTTGGGCTGCGTTTCAGCGCGCCGAGTCGCTGGGAGTTAAGCGGCCGACGGATTAGCGCCACGGACGAACACGGACTACGCGGATAAGACTTTAGCGACGGCTTCGGCGTAGAGTTGGTGTTCCTGTTCGAGGATGCGAGCGGAGAGTGTTTCGACGCTGTCTTCGGGGAGAACCGGCACCACACGCTGCGCGATGATTGGCCCACCATCAAGTGTCTCGTCAACAAAATGAACCGTACAGCCGGTGAACTTCACGCCGTGTTCGAGCGCTTGCCGCTGCGCGTCCAGACCCGGAAACGAAGGCAGCAGGCTCGGATGAATATTGAGGATGCGCCCGCGAAACGCCTCGATGAAGCACGGCGACAGCAACCTCATGTAGCCCGCGAGGCAAACTAAATCGACGCGCCGCTCCCTGATAATCCCAATGATCTCTTCCTCATGATCCTCGCGCTTGCGCCCTTTCCGCTCAACAGCCAGCGTTTCAATGCCGCGCTCCTGGGCCGACGCGAGCCCTGCGGCGTCAGCTTTGTCGCTCACCACGACAACGATTTCCGCGTTTGGGATTTTTCCGGCACGAATCGCGTCGTGAAGCGCGAGCATGTTCGATCCGCGTCCGGAGATCAGAACGGCAAGTTTCTTCTTCGCGTCCGTCAGATCAGCACCTCACCGCTTCTCTCACAGCAGCACCTCGCGATCGCCACTCACCACTTGGCCGATCTCGTAACACCCCTCGCCGCGTTCGCGAAAATGCTTCCGGACGATCCCGGCGTCTTCACTCGACGCAACGATCACCATCCCGACGCCCATGTTGAACGTGCGATACATCTCAAACTCCGACACGTTTCCGATCCGCTGAAACAGTTCGAAGATCGGCAACACCGGCCACGAACCTTTTTCGATCTTCACCGCCGTGCCTTCCGGCAGAATCCGGGGAATGTTGTCGGTGAGTCCGCCGCCGGTGATGTGGGCCAACCCTTTAATCACGCCGCGGTCGAGCAAACCTTCGAGCGGCCGCAGATAACTCACGTGCGGCGCGAGTAACGCTTCGCCCGCGGTTGTTCCGAGCTCCGGCAACTTCGTGTCAGGCTTGTATCCGGCAACGTCGAAAAAGAGCTTGCGCGCGAGCGAATAACCGTTCGTGTGCAAACCCGCGGAAGGCAACGCGAGTAACACGTCGCCCGCCGCGATCGTCTTCCCGTCGATGATCTTCGCGCGATCGACAACACCGACGATGAATCCCGCGATGTCGTATTCACCTTCGCCGTAAAAACCCGGCATCTCCGCCGTCTCACCACCGAGCAACACACAACCGTTCTCCCGGCAGCCATTCGCAACGCCTTCAACCACACTCGCCACCACTTCAGGCGACAACTTTCCCGTCGCCACGTAATCGAGAAAGAACAACGGCCGCGCACCCTGCACCAAAATATCGTTGACACAGTGATTCACCAAATCGCGTCCCACTGTGTTGTGCACGCCCGTCGCAAACGCGATCTTCAGTTTCGTGCCGACGCCGTCAGCCGACGCGACAAGCACCGGTTGGGCCATCTGTGGAAACGCGCCGTCGAACATGCCGCCGAAGCTGCCGATCTCGGAAAGCGTGCGCTCGTTGAAAGTGCGGCGCGCGAGCTCCTTGATGCGATCTGTCGCGCGCGTGGCTGCGTCGATATCAACGCCGGCGTCGCTGTAGGAAATGGGTTTCGTCATTCGCTTATTTGCTGCTGGCTCACTGGCCTTGCGCGTTTGGCTTCGGTTTTGGCGGCCGTGGTGGTGGTCCAAAGTCGCCGTAAGCAATGAAGCCGGATCGCGACGAGTCGTCCTTCTGCGCGGTGCGTCCGGACCACGCGTCTTCGGTCGATTCTTTCGCCGTCTTCACTGTAATATCACTCCCGCCGCCGCGCGTCGTGAGCGTGATCTCTCCGTGTAAATCCGTGCGATACAACTTCACGTTCGCTGCCCTCAACCGGTCCAACACCACCTGCGACGGATGTCCGTAACGATTCCACGCGCCACACGACACGATCGCGATCTCCGGTTTCACGCGCTTCAGAAAATCCGCTGACGAAGCATACTTCGATCCGTGATGACCGATCTTCAAGACGCGCGCTTCGAGATTCAACTCTTTCGTCAACAAGCGGTGTTCGGTCTGGTCTTCCGCGTCGCCGGCCAGCAACAGCGAAAAGTTGCCGTAGTCCAAACGCACCACGATCGAGTTTGCGTTCGGTTCGTTGCCGCCGCCTTTCATCTGTTCTTTCGTGAAGAACGGTTCCGACGGAGCGAGCACCGTTAATAACGCACCGCCACCGAGATCGTATTTCGTGCCGGGCTTTGCGGTTTCGTAATGTGCGCCACTCGCGGTTACCGCCGCTTTGAAGTCGTCGTAGAACTTCGTGAGGGATGGGGGCTTCTTGGCCGCGGCTTTTGGGGAGGAGGATTGCGCGGATTTAGAAGCAGCGGATTTTGGAGCGGGTGTAGGTGCAAGGCTTGGTGGCACGACCGGTCCTTCACCGTTGTCGATCACGTTCAGCACTTTCACTGCTTTGAAAACCTCGGCGCTGCCGCCGATGTGGTCCGGGTGCGGATGCGTCGCGATGAAATAATCGAGTTGCTGAATGTTGTTGCGCTTCAACGCATCGACGACTGCTTTGCCTTTCGTCGTGTCGCCCGCGTCGATGAGCACCGTCTTGCCGGAAGGCGAGGAGATGAGTATCGAGTCGCCGTTGACTGGACCAACATCGAGAACACGCACCGTCAGTTCACCACCCGACGCGGGCGGTGGCTGATTGCGCAACCAGGGTCGAACGAACTTCCAGTAGACGCCGCCCGCGGCGACGGCAATCACAAACAACACTGCAATCGCACAACCGCAACCTCGAGTAGCTCGTCCCAAGCAACAACCTCATCCACAGATTTACAGATTACGAAGAGTGAGGACACGGAGCTCCACAATCACACAATCTGCGTGATCTGTGGATCGTGCTCGCGTTCCCACATCGTCTCGGCGTCACGCGTGATGCGCGTCGGATACTTCGCATTCCAGCACGCAACGCACGACGAATCGGGGCTCAGGCCGGTGGCCGCGATCATGCCTTCCAGCGACAAGTAACCAAGCGAGTCGGCTTCAATGAACTTGCAAATCTCTTCCACCGACATGTTCGCGGCAATCAACTCCGACTTGTTCGGCGTGTCGACGCCGTAATAACACGGGCTGATCGTCGGCGGACAACTGATGCGAACGTGAATCTCTTTCGCGCCCGCCTCGCGCACCATCCGCACGATCTTCTTCGACGTGGTGCCGCGCACGATTGAATCGTCGATCAGAACGATCCGTTTCCCGTGAATCAGATCGCGCACCGGATTCAACTTAATGCGCACGCCGAAAGATCGAATCGACTGTCGCGGCTCGATGAACGTGCGGCCGACGTAGTGATTGCGCACCAACCCAAAACGAAAACTCAAACCGCTTTCCGCCGCGTAACCGATCGACGCCGCCACGCCCGAATCCGGCACCGGCACCACGATGTCGGCATCCGCCGGCTGCTCGAGCGCGAGCCGCCGTCCCATCTTGTGGCGCGACTCATTGATCGAACGTCCGTAGACCAATGAATCCGGCCGCGCGAAGTAAACGTGCTCGAACAAACACATCGAGTGTTTCTGCTTCGGCAACGCAGGCGACGAACGCAAACCCTCGCTGTCGATCACGATCATCTCGCCCGGTTCGACGTCGCGCACGTATTGCGCATCGATGAGATCGAACGCGCACGTTTCCGAAGCGATCACCCACGCGTCGCCGAGCCGTCCGAGGGCGAGCGGTCGAAAGCCGCGCGGGTCGCGAATCGCGATCAGTTCGGTCGGCGTCAAAAACAACATCGAAAACGCGCCTTCCGTACCGGCTAACACTTCCGGAATCGCTTCGCGCACGGATTTGCGCGAACGCGCTACGCCGTGCAGCACCACTTCGGTGTCGGACGTCGAAGAAAAGATCGCGCCTTCGCGTTCGAGACGCTGTCGTTCTTCACTCGCGAACGGCAGATTCCCGTTATGGCAAACTGCGATCTGTCCGTGTTGGCAGATGACGAGGAAAGGTTGCGCTTCGTTAATCGAAACGTCGCCGGCGGTGGAGTAGCGCACGTGGCCGATCGCGCTCGCGCCTCGCAGACGATCGAGAGTTGACTGGTCGAACGATTCCGAAACGTGTCCCATCTTGCGTTCGAGTCGTAACTCCGAGCCGTCGGACGCGACGATGCCGCACGATTCCTGGCCGCGATGCTGCAACGCGTACAAGCCGAGATAAGTCATGCGCGCAGCTTCCGGATGCCCGTAGATACCGAAGACGCCACACTCTTCACGCAGCTTGTTGATTTCGATTTCGGTCAAGGTAGTTGTCCTGATTCTATCTGCGGTTGAAATTTTTTGCACTATACACAAAACTAAGTGGCGCTCTAAACGAAGCGTGTTTTTTCGTCACGTGTCAAACGATTATATGATGCGATTCTCGTTACTGGTGTTCTTTGTTGCTTGCCTTGCGGTCGTTGCGGTCGAAGCGAATAACAACCGAGCCCGCAGCGCGCCGGTTTTATATCGCAAGTATTGTGTTTCATGTCACGGCAGCGACGGCCGCGCGAAAACTTCAAAAGGTAAGTTCAGCCACGCGCGCGACCTGACCGACGCGCAGTGGCACGAAGACGTGAGCGACGAACGCATTTTTAATTCGATCATCAACGGGCGAAACGTGCGCGGCAACATGCCGGCTTTCGCCGACAAGATCAGCCAGGCCGAGGCCGAATCGCTGGTCAGCTTTGTGCGCCGCATGAGAGGATAGGCGGCGAGGGTAGCAGTAAATGATGTCTCAGGAAGTTCAAGCAACTCGCAACTCTCCCGGTGCCTTTCGGCGTGTGTTGATACTCGTGTTGCGGTTCGCGCTGGTCGCCTCGATCGCCGGCGCCGGCTGGATTGTGTATCGAGGACTTCCCGCCACTTCTTCCGACTTCCGCAGCCAAAACCCACGCACTACAAACCTGCAAATCGTCTTGCGCCAGACGGACGACGGCGGTTCGCCGCTGAACGTGACGGTCAACTTGTTTCCGATCGATATCGTCGCTGTTCGTCACGAGTTTTTCAGTGAACCGCGCGCCGGTAAACGTCTCGAAGATTTTTTGAAGGAACGAATGAGAGGCCGCGCGCCCGTCAGTACTCAACTCGACAAACAAGGACACGGATCGGTCCTGCTCACGTCGGGCAGTTGGTGGCTGCATGCGAAGCTGGCCGGTGACGAAGAACTCGAATGGCGCTTGCCGGTGACAGTTACCGGCGCAAAGCAGGTCATCGAGTTGACCTCTCAGAACGCCTACACCCGCAGCCGAACGTTCTGATTAGCTCCCGACTATGTTGGCCCTCCGCGTTGAAAATCAACAGCTAAACGTTCGCGAGATCGAGAAGCCGCACCAGCCGGACGAGGCCGTGGTGCGCGTGCTCCTGTCGGGCATCTGCAACACGGACGTCGAGATCGCACGTGGCTATGCGGGATTCACTGGAACGATCGGACATGAGTTCGTCGGTGTTGTTGAAGCGAGTGCTGATGACGATCTTGTCGGTCAGCGTGTCGTCGGTGAGATCAATGCAGGCTGCGGACGTTGCGATCCTTGTCGCGCGGGCGATCCGCGCCATTGCGCATCACGCACGGTGCTGGGCATCGTCGGCCGCGACGGCGCACACGCTGAGTTTCTGCAACTCCCGAGCGTGAATCTGATTCCCGTTCCCGAAAACGTCAGCAACGAACACGCGGTGTTCACTGAGCCACTCGCTGCTGCGTGCGGCATTCTCGAACGCGCCGCGATCGAGAAAACTGATCGCGTGGCGGTGATCGGCGACGGGAAACTCGGTTTGCTCTCGGCGCAAGTCGTTGCACTTACCGGCGCGCCGACACTGCTCGTCGGCAAGCACCCGGAGAAATTACAAATCGCGGCCCGGCGCGGCATTGAAACCTCAACCCCGGACGAAGCCGCGAAACGTCAAAAACAATTCGACGTCGTCGTCGAAGCTTCCGGCGCGTCGTCCGGTTTCAAACTTGCGCTCGATCTGCTTCGTCCGAAAGGTAAACTCGTGTTGAAGTCGACCTTTCACGGCTCAACCGAGATCGACGCCGCTCGCATCGTGGTCGATGAAATCTCGATCGTCGGCTCGCGTTGCGGACGTTTTCAACCCGCGCTCCACTTGTTGATGAAGAACGCGATCGACGTCGATAGTCTCATCAGCGAAGAACACCCACTCGCGAACGGTGTGCGCGCGATGGGCCGCGCCCAAACCAGCGGCATTCTGAAAGTTTTCCTGCGTCCGTAAAAACACGGGATTTTGCCTCCGCGACAACCCTTTCGCTATACTCTAGCCCTTTCCTCGGGCGTGGATTGGTAATCAAAAGGTGGTGAATCATGTTTGACGTTTCAAAGGACCGCGCGACAGATCAGGAGCGAGCCATTCTCCGAAAACTGCGGGTCTGGATTGCGGCGCTCGCCGTCGCTTGTTTAGTCGCCGGTATCGGCATCGGCGCGATGTTGTCAGGTCATCCGATCGTGGCGCAGAACGAGACGCAAATCGCGCGCGCGCCCGAAGCACTCTCCGCGTCGTTCGCTGAAATCGCGCGGCGCGTCGAACCGGCCGTGGTCAACATCGAGACCACGCAGGAGACGCCCGAGCTCAGCGAAAAAGACGAAGACAAGGAAGACCAGTCGACCAACAATCCGTTGCTCGACATGTTTCGCCGCCAGCGACGCTCGCCCACACACGGTGTCGGCAGCGGTTTCATCGTCGATCGCAAGGGTTACATTCTGACTAATTACCACGTCGTCGAAGATGCCGCGCGCATAACCGTCATTTTGCAGTCGAACGAAAAATTCCGCGGCAACGTGGTCGGTTTCGATCCCGAAACTGACGTGGCCGTGATCAAGATCGACGCCGCGCGAGATCTGCCGACAATCTCGCTCGGCGACTCGAACGCCGCGCAGGTCGGCGATTGGGTGCTCGCGATGGGTTCGCCTTTCGGCCTGGACCAAACCGTTACCGCCGGCATCATCTCGAAGAAAGAACGCGAAAGCCCGTACTTCAACGTCTTTCAGCGCTTCCTGCAAACTGACGCCGCCATCAATCGCGGCAACAGCGGTGGGCCACTCGTCAACATGCGTGGCGAAGTGATCGGCATGAATTCTCAGATCGCCACTTCCACCGGCGACTACAACGGTATCGGCTTCGCCCTGCCGTCAAACGAAACCGCATTCGTTTACAAACAACTCGTCGCGCAAGGCAAGGTGAAGCGCGGTTATCTCGGCATCACGCTCGAATCAGTCCACGAAGAGTTTGCGAAGGTTTACGGTCTGGCGGAAGCGAAAGGCGCGATCGTCACCGGAGTTTCGCAAACCGAAAACGGACAACAAACTCCCGCCGCGAAAATCGGAATGCAGCCGAGCGATATCATCGTAGAATTCGAAGGCGCGCAGGTGCTCAACGCACAGGACCTGATTCAGCGCGTCGCAAATACGCCGGTGGGCCAGCAAGTGACCATCGCTTTCCTGCGCGATACTAACGGCAAGCTCGACAAACGCACCGCGACCGTCGCGCTTGGCGAACGACCGCCGTCAACTCTGCGCGATTGGGTCGAACCGACAAAACCGAGTGCGAAATCCAGCGACCCGCGCGGCAACTCGTTGCACCTCGGCATTACGCTCGCCGAACTGACACCGCAACTGCTCGCCGATCGGCATCTGACCGGCGTGCAGGGACTCTACGTGAAAGACATCGACCCGAACGGGCTGGTCGCCGAGATTCGCATTCAGCCAACCGGCGCGCCGGCGCTGGCCGAAGGCGACGTCATCACTCGCATCAATCGCGTCCCGGTGACAACGCTCGCGGATTTTCAACGCGTGCTGAACGGTCTCAAAGCCGGCGATCCGATCGTTCTCAACGTAACCAGATTGCAACGTGACGCGAAAGGCGATCACCTGTTGCCGTTGATCGTGCAGTTCACTTATCAGTAATTATGGCCCAGGCAAAGAAAGCTATCGCGAAAACCAGCGGCAAAAACAACTCGCGCAACAACGCGAGCCGCGCCGCCGTCAAGACTTACAACAACTACATCGACGGCGAATGGGTCGCGAGCCAGTCGGGTGAGATGTTTGAAAATCTCAACCCGGCCGACACGCGCGACATCGTCGGCCGTTTTCCACTCTCGACCAGCGACGACGTCAATGCCGCGGTCAACGCCGCGCAGGGCGCTTTTGATCGCTGGCGCAACACGCCGGCGCCGAAACGCGCGGAGATCCTGTTTCGTCTCGGCGAGATCCTGATCCGCGACAAAGAACGCTTTACCAGCGACATGACCCGCGAGATGGGCAAGGTCTTGAAAGAGGCCGGCGGCGACGTTCAGGAGGCAATCGACTGCACTTACTACACGGCCGGTGAAGGACGCCGTCTGCACGGCTTCACCACGCCCGCTGAAATGCGCGACAAGTTCGCGATGTGCGTACGCCAGCCGGTCGGTCTTTGCGGTCTCATCACGCCGTGGAATTTTCCGATGGCGATTCCGTCGTGGAAACTGATTCCCGCGCTCGTCTGCGGTAACACGGTCGTCATCAAACCCGCCGAAGATACGCCGCTCTCGACTTACAACCTCGTGAAAGCGTGTGAAGAAGCAGGCATTCCGCCGGGCGTCGTCAATCTCGTCACCGGCTACGGTGAGAGCGTCGGCGCCGCGATGACGAATCACAACGCGCTGCGTTTGATCTCGTTCACCGGTTCCACTGAAACCGGGCGCATCGTTGCTTCGGCGTGCGCGGAACGCAATGCGATCTGCTCGCTCGAGATGGGCGGCAAGAACGCGATCATCGTGATGGACGACGCGGAGATCGATCTCGCTGTCGAAGGCGCGATCTGGGGCGCGTTTGGAACCTCGGGCCAACGCTGCACCGCTTCGTCGCGGCTCATCGTGCACAAGAAAGTCTACAAGCAGTTTGTGACGAGGCTCGTCGAGCATGCGAAAGCACTGCGCGTTGGGAACGGCGCCGATCCGAAGACCGACGTTGGACCAGTTATCAACAACGACGCCGTCGAGAAGATCATGAGTTACATCCGCATCGGCCGTAACGACGACGGCGCGAAGCTCGCGTGCGGCGGCAAGCGTCTCACGCGCGGCGATTACGCAAACGGTTATTTCATCGAACCGACCGTGTTCACCGATGCGTCACCCGACATGCGGATCTCGCAGGAAGAGATCTTTGGCCCAGTGACGACGGTGATCCCGACGAACTCGCTCGAAGAAGCGGTCCAGATCGCCAACGGCGTACGCTACGGACTCTCCGCCGCGATCTACACGCAGAACGTGAATCGCGCGTTCAAGGCGATGAACGAGATGTACACCGGCATCTGCTACGTCAACGCTTCAACGATCGGCGCGGAAGTGCACTTGCCGTTCGGCGGCACCAAAGCCACCGGCAACGGCCATCGCGAAGCAGGCACGCAGGTGTTGGATATTTTTTCGGAGTGGAAGTCGATCTACGTCGACTTCAGTGGCAAACTTCAGCGCGCGCAGATCGACAACGTCGAGAGCAGCCACAGCAGTTAACTTAGCGGTGGCTTAGTTCGACAATTCGATTGAGTAGATCTTCGGGTGAGACAGGTTTGGAAAGAAAGACGTCGACCTGTTCGCTCTCATGCACGGCGTTCCGCGGATCGAGCGCGCTCAGCAGAATGATCGGCAGCCGCGACAGGTGCTTGCTGCTCCTCATAAACCGGCACAACTCGTAACCATCCAGGTTCGGCATCACTGCGTCCGTGACCACCACGTCGACGCTCGCATTCAGCAGAAACTTCATCGCCTCCAGCCCGTCAGCCGCGGAAACGACTTTGTAGCCCGCGCGCTGAAGCACGACCTCGAGATAGCGCCGCAACGCCGGGTCGTCTTCCGCCAACAGCACACACTCGCCGCGTCCCGAGCCGTTTGCCGGGTGCAGAATCTCGCCTTTGGCCGTTTCGAGTTCTTTGGGTGTGATCATGCTAAAGCTTCGGACTTTCGAGGCCGCGTGAGGGCTCTGAAAGGTCGGGCCGAGCTTGGGTGGCTCGCCTTGCCAGAGTAGACTGCCGGCGGCGTGCTTGTCAACGTTATTGCATGTTGATCCCGAAGCTATTGGCCCATAATTCGAGGCCGAGAAGCTGAAAAATTTGGAGATTGTAGTCTTCGCGACCGGAGAAGTTGGCGTCGATGACCCGTTTCACCTCACTCGGTCGGAACAGGCCTCGTCTCTTTACGGCGTCTTCAGAGAGAAGGTCGTTGACCAGCGGGCGCAACGGGCCGCGCAGCCACGACCGGATCGGCGCGCCGAACCCGGCTTTTTTGCGCCAGACGACTTCTTTCGGCAGCAGGTTTTGGAGGGCGCGTTTCAGCACGTATTTGCGCGTGAGGCCGCGGAGTTTCAAGCGTGGCGGCATGCGCCCGGCCATCTCGATCATCTCGCGGTTGAGAAACGGCACGCGCACTTCGAGGTTCGCGGCCATCGAGGTTTTGTCGGTCGTCATGAGGTTGAGACACGGCAAGAAGGTTTTCAGATCGACGTAGAGCAAACGATTCAATGGCGCGGCGTTCGCGACGCGCGCAAAGTAACGGCGGTGCGCGGCGTAAGCGTCGTACTCGCGCGTCCGCTCGCGCCACTCATCCGTGTAAAGACGCTGCTTCATCTCGTCGGTGAAGTAAGTGCCATAGCCGAGATATCGATCTTCAAAATCCAGCGCCGCGCTGCGGGCAAACTTCTTCGCGTTGCGCAACGGCGCCGTGAGTTTCCCGGGCCGCCCGCCCGGCAACACGCCCGCGACGGCGCTCATCAACGGACGCCGCAACAAGTTCGGCACCGGATCGAAGGCGGCCGCCAGCTTCATCGCCATCTGTCGCGGATAACCGGCAAACACTTCATCACCGCCCATGCCCGACAACATCACCGTCAGCGTCTCTCTCGCCGCGCTCGAGATGAGATAACTCGGAATCGCCATGTCGATCGGCGGCTCCTCCATGTGCTGGACCAAGGTCGGCAACAGCTCGGCGACTGACGGCTGCAAAAGGATCTCGTGATAGTCAGTGTGTAACTGCTCGTTGACACGTCTGGCCCAACGCACGTCGTCGGGAATGATGTCGTAACGAAGATCTTCGCTGCTGATGCCGGCAGTGTAGGTGGTGATCTGGTGACCGTCGCTGTGACGGTCCATCATCGCGACGATGCCCGACGAGTCGATGCCGCCTGACAGAAACGATCCCAACGGCACGTCGGAAACCATCTCCATCTTCACCACGCGATCGAGCGTCCTTAGTACTTCCTCCTGCCACCAGGCATCGCTTCTGTGGTTGTCGATTTGATCGAATGACGCGTCCCACCATTGGGTGAGTTTCACCTCGCCGTTTTTGAACTGGAGATAGTGGCCCGGGGGAACGGTTTTGATGTCGCGGAAAAGCGTGTTTGGATCCGGCGCCCACAGGAATGTAAGAAACTGGTGTAGTGCTTCGGGATTTATCGCGGGCTTGATCAGCTTCGACGCCAGAATCGCTTTTATCTCTGACGCAAAGACAAATGCGCCTGGTGCGCTCGAGTAGTACAGCGGCTTGATCCCCACGTGATCGCGGACGAGCGTGAGATTTCGCTCGCGGTTATCCCAAACCGCAAACGCAAACATGCCGTTGAGACGGCCGAGACTTTCCCAACCCCACTCGGCGATCGCCGCCAGCAAAACTTCCGCGTCGCAATCGGTTTTGAACTGATGTCCGAGCGGGCGCAGTTGGTCGCGCAGTTCGCGGTAGTTATAGATTTCGCCGTTGAAGGTGAGAACGAAGCGTCCCTCGGGCGAAAGCATCGGCTCGTGACCAGCGGGACTGGGATCGAGGATCGCGAGGCGTCGATGGCCCAGGCTCGCCGCGTTTCCCGAATCATCCAGCTGCTCGGAAACCCAAACGCCCTCATCGTCACGGCCGCGATGCGCGATGCTTTCGAGCATCGGACCGATCAGTGTCTGCGGGTTGCGGGTTACGAGGCCGGCGATGCCACACACAGCTCAAACCTCAAAGGGACGGCGCTCGCGAAGCGAATCGAGAATGCGGAACGTGGCGCGAGTCGTTGCCGCTAGTTCGTCGAGACTGATCGGCGCTGGTCCACCTTCTCGAATCGTGGCGCAGATCCGTTCGCTCTGGCTTCGCTGACCTTTGTCCTGCGCTTTCCCGTTTCGAAAGTCATCGATGACGAAGATCTTTCCGCTGCCGAAGATCTCCACGCGCTCTTTGGGCAGCGACTTGTCGCCCTCGCTGAGATACGCGATCGCGCCGTTCGAACCATCGGCAAAGCGCAACGTGATGAAAACGGAATCGGCATCGACGATCTTCGCCGACTTCGCGCTTACTGACTCCGCAAATACCGATACCGGCGGCGCGCCGGTGAAGAACTGCATCAGATCGATGAAATGACAAACCTCGCCGACGATGCGTCCGCCACCTTCGTGCGGATCCTGCGTCCAGTGTTCTTGTGGAATGTGACCGGCGTTGACGCGATACAGAATTGACAGCGGCGTTTCGCGCTTCGCGAAGGCGTCCTTTGCTTGTTGGGCCAACGGCGAGTAGCGACGGTTGAAGCCGACCAGCAAACGCCCGCTCGAGGTTGCAGCCGCTTCGAGCACCGCATCGAGTTGCTCGTCGTTGAGCGCCAACGGCTTTTCGACGAAGACGTTCTTGTTTCGTTCGAGCGCTTCGCGTGCGAGTTGCGCGTGGAGATCGTGTCTCGTGCCGATGACGACGAGATTCACGTCCGGGTCATCGAGGATTTCATCCGCGGTCGAAACAGCTTCCGCGAATCCGAACCTCTTTCCGACGTCGTGCGCCGAAACGCCCGAGGCTGTGGCGATCGAATGAAACTCTGCGTTTTCGGTTTTGAAGTGCGGCAGCAGCATCGCGGGCACATAACCACCCGCGCCGATGACGCCTAACACGATTCGTTTTTCTGCCCGACGCGGTTTCGCCGTCGTTGCGTTGAGTGTGACGCGCGTGTTGAGCTCGGCGTTTGGATCGTAGTTGAGCAGTACGCCTAGATAAGGTTCGTTCGAGTCGCCGGAGATCAACTGGTAAGCGCGATCGGCTTCTTCAATAGCGAAGCGGTGCGTCGTCAAACGAGCGACGTTAACGCGCTTGTCGCCGACGAGCTCGAGAAAGCTTTCGATGTTGCGTTTCTCGGTCCAACGCACGTAGCCGAGCGGGTAATCGTGACCCTTCTCTTCGTACTCAGGATCGTAGCGGCCTGGTCCATACGACATCGAAATCAGCAGCTTCAGTTCGCGGCTGAAGAATGGCGCGCGTGGAATGTCGAGGCCGGTCATGCCGACGACGATCACACGCCCTTTCAAACGCGAAATTTTTGCGGCGAGCTCGACAGGCTGGTTTGAATCAGTGGCGGCAGTGATCAGTACCGCATCCGCGCCGCGGCCTTTTGTCCAGGTGTGAATCTCCTTTTCAACTCCGTCACCGGACACAACCGCGCTATCTGCTCCGAGTTCGAGTGCGAGCGAAACGCGACCGGGATTGAGATCCAGCCCAAACACGCGGCAACCGTTCGCTTTCAAGAGCTGCACCGTGAGTTGGCCCACCAGACCCAACCCGATCACCACGACCGATTCGCCGAGTGTCGGCTCAGCGAGTCGCACACCTTGCAGCGCGATCGCGCCCAGCGTCCCGTACGCGCCGTCTTCAAAACTCACCTGCTCCGGCAAGTGCACGCAAAGATTTTTCGGGACTGAAAGCACTTCGGCGTGTGACGCGAAGCCGACGCCCGCGCACGCAACCCGATCGCCGATCTGAAACTCAGTCACCTCTTCGGCGACCGCGCTGACAATTCCGGCCGCGCTGTAGCCCAGCGCCTGCGATGCAGCCATCTTGTCGCGCACCGCGGTGAAAGTATTCAACAATCCTTCGCTCTTCACCTTCGCGACCACGGCCTTCACGAGATCGGGCCGTTCGCGCGCCTCCTGGACCAAACCCTTGCCGACCAACTCCACTGCAGCGCGTTCCGTGCCCGCGCTGATCAGCGACGCCACCGTCCGCACGAGCACCCTGCCGCGCTGCAACGCCGGCACCGGCACCTCACCAACAAATGGCCGTCCCGTTTTTCTGTTCTGCAGAACCTGCTTCACTTCAGATCCGTGTTATCTGTGTTTTGTGAATAAGACTTTCTCAATCAGATCGCCCACGTAGTCAGCGCGCGCGTCCCAAGTTCCCGAAGCAACAGCGGCCTGTCGCCTCGCCTTCGCCTCCGGATTACTCTCGCTCAAGGCTTCCGAAACTAGCCGAAAAAACTCGTCACGCGAACGCGCAATCCGCAACACATCACTCATCGACTCATACTCCGGTAGCGGCGCAATCACCACCGGCTTACCCGTCGCCAAATACTCCCGCACCTTGATCGCCGACCCATAACTCGTAAAAGACTGCTCAGTTTCCCACGGCAACACGCAACTTTCCAGCACATTGGGATCCTAAGCTTAGAATTCCACGTGGACAAGTTGTCGCG
>JADMIO010842044.1_pt1 | contig 22738 bp, 10 predicted proteins | sample 8958161 | NCBI WGS metagenome assembly JADMIO01 (sample SAMN16585339, study PRJNA669376) | soil metagenome | isolation source: Crop rotation soil | place: USA: Cullars Rotation, Alabama | collected 2011 | reverse complement strand
AACATTACGAGCCGGCGCCTACTCGGGGCTGAATAACTTCAATGCCGCTCTCGCAGATGCCAACGAGTTGGTCCGGCTCCGGCCTTCAAGCGCTCGATGCTTCTTCATGCGTGCGGAGATTAAGAAGGATAAGGGTGATTTAAAGGAATCAATCGAGGATTACAGCAGGGCGCTTGAGTTAGACCCTGACATGGGAAGTGCCTATATCGGAAAGGGTGAAGCGTATGTCGCGCTGAAAGACTTTCCACGGGCGATCGCGGAATATGACAAAGCCATAGGCTACCCCGAGAGTAAGACGTTAGCCTACGCAAATCGGGCGGCTGCGCATTCGATGAACGGAGAGGAGGACAAAGCGCTCGCGGATCTTACCAGGGCGATTGAATTGGACAACAATGATGCAAGTTTGTACGGGAGTCGGGGAAGGATATACGAAAAAAAGGGCATGTGGGATATAGCACTTGAAAATTACTCGCAGGCAATTGGACTTAAGCCAGACTCTGAAACCTATTCAACCCGTGGCATCGCGTATATGAACCATAAAGATTACGTAGAGGCGATCAGAGATTTTGACAAGAGTGTAACGTTAGATCCGAAGAACTCCAGCACCTGGTTATACCGCGGGTTGGCTTATGGAATGAAAGGCGATTTGGATCGAGCAGTTTTCAACTATACCGAATACATTCGTCAAGCCCCGGCAAATTATTTCGGTTATGCGCGGCGAGCGTGGACCTACAAGGAGATGGGAAAGTTCAAACCGGCCCTGCAAGACTACAATAAAGCAATTGCTCTGAAATCGGATCAAGCAGGTTTGTACTTCGAACGTGGTGAGATCTACGAGCAGCAAAAGGATTTGCAGAACGCAGCTTCGGACTATACGACGAACATTAAATTGAATCCTACTTCAAGTTCGTACAGTAAACGCGGGCTACTCTATTTCAACAACAAGAACTGGAATGAAGCGATCGCCGACTTCAGCGATGCTGTCAAAATCGATCCCGGCAATGTTGATTTGTTATTAACCCTGGCATTAGTTCACCATGCTAAAGGCGATTTTGCGAAATCACTGGAGATATTGGACCAATGTAGAGCTTTGAAACCTGATTACTATCGAGTCCATCTGCAGCGAGCGATCATTTACACGAGTCGTCTGGATTGGCCTCAGGCTCTTGAGAATTACGACAAGGCGGTGACTCTGGCTCCCAATAATCCTGATAACTTTTTCCATCGGGCTTTTGTTTACAAGAATAGTGGTGATCCGCAACGTGCCATCGCCGATTATACTCGGGCGATCGAACTGAACGGTCACGATGCCAGGTATTTCTTTGAGCGTGCTTCAGCCCAGTTGGTCCAAAAGCAATATTCTCTTGCCGTAGCCGACTTGGACAAAGCAATCGCTCTGAATAACAAAGACGCGATGTACTTCTATATTCGTGGTATAGCAAACAACAATCAAAAGCGCTATGACCTTGCGATCGAAGACCTCACCTCAGCTCTAAAGCTCAAACCCAAATGGGACCCGGCTCTTTTTGTCCGTGGCTTGGCTTATTCAGGTCAGGGCGATCGTCTTCACGCCACTAGAGATCTGAGAGAATGTTTGCGTGTGACTACAGACGATCAAACACGGAGACAAGCTCAAGCAGCGCTTGAAAAGCTACGTGAAGGTAAGTACCAATCCACGATCATTGAGAGTCGGTAGACCTTCAAGGACATAGAATGAAACGGTCACTTTGTTTTCTACTCATATGCGTAATTTACCTGACCTATTCGTCCATGATAGGCCTTTGCCTTACTCCTGCTGCAAATAACAACGCTCAGGGCAAGGGCTTGGATCTTTCGCAGATTGAAGATCTCGTAAAAAACCGAACGCCTGATACCGCTGTTGCACGGGAAATAAAAGAACACGGGGTCAGCTTTCAACCCACGGAAAACATACTGGAAAACCTGCGGGCGCTGGGGGCCGGTGATAAGACTTTACGAACCCTGCGACTGCTGATGAACAGGCCGACGCTCTCCAGGGCATTAGGAGTATCTGTCGAGTCTGAAATAGATCGCTGGCTAAAAGAGCGCGGCTATACGCTTTACGAGCCCTTGGGCAGCAATCTGCCCCCCGCATCTGTGTTTACTGTGAAGGGAGCAAGTACGGCACTCGTAATGACACCGGCGGAAGTTTCATCAGACATTGCGGCTTCTATACAGACGTCACGAATACCCCAGTCTATTAACTTGCAAAAAATCGATTTAACCAGCAGCGCTCAATTGCCCTTTCTTCCTGATGTAGATGTCACTGCGTTGACTGCGCAGGGGGTAAAGTCGGCAACTGTACAACTCTCCGACTTGAGAGTAGACGTAATTTCATTGAGTCGACTTCAGGACATTGTCAAACAGCACGCAAAATTAAAAGAGAAAGTTAAAAGCGAATCGCAGGACTTACTGATCGTCTTCGAAGCAATTAAGGCGATGCAGGTAAAGCTTACGTTATTTAATAGCTCTGGATCGGTTTTTGATAATAATGCACAGAGCTTGCGCGGCACGCTGGGTCCGGGGTTTGAGATCGCGGGAAATGGGACTCATGTGCTTCGTGAACAAGTTAATCTGGGAATTAAGTCCGCCGGCATTTCAAGCGTGAGCACTATTCTTGGTGGAGGCGACCAGGAGCTTAGGCTAAAAGAAATTCCCGCTGATGCTCTTCGACCATTATTTGGTAATCCCGAAGGTTTGGCGCAACTTTACTCTGGATACCAGGTTTTTGGACTCATCATAGGGCAAGGCAATTATGCGGGTACCAGCGAGCGCGTTGGCGGTACTTTGCCAGGAGCGGCAGCCAGCGCGGAGATCGTAGGCCGACGGCTAAAAGATCTGCAGCCAGTCGGGCATGAGAACAACGTTCAGCTATTAACTAGTCGGAAAGGACTCGTAGAATTTGACAAGTCTAAACCCCTTACGAAGGTCGAACTCACGCAGGCTGTAGCGAAATTCGTCAGGTACATAAACGAAAGGGCTGATCCGACGAAGCAAAGCGTAATCGTGTTCTATTATTTTGGCCACGGACTTGCGGACGAAAAGTTACACACCATCTATCTTGTCCCGGAAGACTTCAAAGACAAGCCAAAGTCTCCTCCCATCGAATTGGAAGATGGATTGATTAGCGTCGATTGGGTTAGGGATGAATTGCTGAAGGCTTCCGACACACTACTCCTTTTAGTTGACGCTTGCCGCAAGCTTAACGGACCGGATGAGTTGGATCGCCTGCGCACTAACTGGGGGAGAGTTGCTATCAAGCCGCCGGTTCCTGTGAATGAAACTTTAGACGTAATTAAGTTTATGAGCGGGCTCTATGGGCCTTCTCCGATGCTATTCGGTAGCGAAGATGGGACGAACGCGCCGGTCGTTTCTACTAATTTCGATAACCGTGAGGAAGAAGTAGGGCCAGTTTCGCTTCGCCTGCACTTACTCTTCGAATCACTGATTAATCGTAAAGGAACTCTGGGTCTTGGTGAGTTTATTAGAAGTTTGACTGAACCGGTCGACATTTCACTGGCGACTGGCAACAAACTCAAAGCCTACACCGCGCTTCGAAAAGATTTTCTGGAAGAACTTCCGCCCACTCCTTTTGTCAGCACCTCTCAACAGCAGATCGCGAGTCGCACTAAACCGTTTGTCCGTCCTGAAGCAGAAAGTAGTCGGACGCACGATGGCAAAGTCTCCAGCTCCGGTATCGCAGTCAGAAAGTTAAACAGTGTTCCGTTGATGGCTACGAAGGATTTTGTCTATCTCCCGGCGCAAAACACGTTTTATCTACTCGATGGTGAAGACAATATCTTGCAATGGATAGTTGGTGACCGAAATGCGACGATGGTGCGGAAAGACGAATTCTCATTGCCGGTAATTGGTGGTCCATCCGCGGGTTCTCTTTACCTCGCTACGTCTGACACACATGAACTTTTCATCTTTGATAAATCAAATCAGCCACAGTTAATTAAGCAAGAATTGTATGTCGGTTTTTTCGGAGAGTCTTATGAGAGTCAAAGCGTTCTCGTCGTGGAGGAGGACGCGACCATCGGAACAAGTGATTCGGTCTACCGTCTCACTGGTCGAAACCTTGAACCGCTTGCGAAGTTTGACACCACAGTTGCTTTCGATGTCGTTGAATGGCAACGCGGACAGCTCTACTATACAGATCCAAAAAGTGGAACGATCTACAAATGGCAGCAGGGGGAAAGCAAAGTTTTTAAGACTGGTTTAGAGAAACCTGCAATGCTTTCTGTCACTGATAACTTTCTGTATTGTCTGTCTCAGTCACGCACACTACTTTATCGTTTGGATTCTAAAGGAAACCTATCCAGATTGGTCCTGCCGGAACCGGAGCCGAGTGGGAATGAGACAAACCTGAATCTTCGGGCTTTTAAAGTGATTTCGCCTTCAACTGTTTTCATGGCGAGCGGTCTCAATATACTTGAACTCGATATCAAGAATGCCGAATGGCAGTTGCTAATTCAAAACTAAAGACCTCACAAGCCGAAAGATCCTCTAACGAGTCTCACGCTTTAATAATGAAGGGCGGGGGCATCAAGGGCCTGGCTTACGTCGGCGCCCTAAAAGAGCTTCAAAAATATTACGAGTTTGACTGGTTCGTTGGGACTTCTGCCGGCGCTATTACCGCTGTGCTTTTAGCTGCCGGTTATACGACAGCGGAACTTGAACACATTCTGAGTAAAACAAACTTCAGGAGATTCCTCGATGCGCGCTTCTATAAGCTTCCGACAAATTATTATTTTTACCGCGGCTTTTATCCGGGTGAGGAGATAAAGAATTGGATTAATGAGTTGTTATCCAGGAAACTCCTTAATGAAACTCGCGGCGTTCGATCGGTGTTATTGAAAGATCTTCCCAAACGAGTGACGATTTATGCGTCACGTAAGGATCGAGATGTGCTGGAGTTTGATTCTGAGACGCCCGAAACTTGGGAGACTCCTGTTTCACACGCCGTGTTTTGCAGCATGGCTATACCGATTGTCTATCAACCTCCCCAGCATTATGGAGGCGACGTCTTTGATGGAGGTTTGCAGAACAACTACCCGGTAGACGTTTTCTTGAGAAGTCACCCCAATACAAACTTCGTAGGCCTTTACCTGAAACCGAAGAAAGATCCAGGGACCAGCGACAGACCACCTCCGCTGGCGCAATTGATTTCGATCTGGACAGAGGCCGCTGACATCCGCGCGCTAAACGCGCATATAGATGACACTGTCGTCATTGATCCGCGGCCAATTAGCACCCTTCAATTCGGGCTGCGAGATTCCGAAAAGGAGTTTCTACTAAACGTTGGGCGTGCGGCCGCATTAGCTTTTCTTGCGAATCAGAGTTTTCAAAATGGGCCGACGCTTGAGCTCGCGGACAGCGCCGCCGAAGAGGCTGAGGAGGCCAGAGCTCGTGTTTACAAAATGCGTTCAAAACGCACGCGTCGTCGTTTAATAATGACTTTTACGACAGCGCTGGTATTAATAGCGGCCAGTGTGACATTGGCCATCTGGTTGCGGCAACGTGAGAATCAACAGAATACACATTCGAACATCAACGCACCGATCACGCCATCGCCAACCCCTGGCTCGAGTCCTTCGCCGAAATCTTCTCCGGAGAATAGTCCTCTCGCTGATTCATCTCCTCCCAAACCATCAAACGTCAGTACAGATCAAGTAGCTCAGCACATTAGACGCGCGCGTGCTCTGTACGCCGATGGCAAATACACATCTGCGCTAGTTGAGTGCAATAAAGCCTTACGTTTGGATTCAAATAACCGGGAAGCGCTGAACCTGAAAAATAAGATCCAAAATACAATCGACATTCTCAAGCGATAGCACGCTGTCGATGGCCCTTATATAATATGTCGCAATGAAGAGATTCCCGTCGGTTCTGATCGCCATCTTTCTATTTCTTAATTGTTCTTTAGGATTTTCCACATCAGGTGCCCAAGTTAACCGCAACGAACCGGCCACCAGTCGACCTGTTCAGCAAGAGTCACCTCTCACGCTTGCGCAGATTCAAGCGTTGGTAAAAAACCGAACGCCGGATACTGCGATTTCTATGGAGATACAGCGGAGGGGAGTTGATTTCACGCCAACTGCCTCCATTTTGGAAGAACTGCGCAAACTTGGTGCTGGTAGTAAAGCGCTCGTCGCGCTTGAAGGCTTAAGAACATCAACCACCACGCCTCAGTCTCCACCGGGAAAGTTCATTATTCTTGTCGCCGATTTCAAAAGCCTGGATGGAAAGAACTATGGCGTCACAGAGAGTCTCCTTGAGCAGCTTCGTGAGGCAACAGCCGAATACTCTGATATCGAGGTCAAGGCATTAAATTCGTCGATAAGTGCGCAGCAGGGCAACGCCGCTGCCCTGGCTCTTGCGAAAGAACACAAGGCAAATATGGTGATTTGGGGCTGGTACGTTAAGACTCAAGAGAGCCTCAGGTTGGACCTGCATTGCCAATTACCACAAGAGTCACCGAAGTTATTCCTTCAAAAAGATAAGCAGACTCTTATTTTGCCGGCTGCTGAACTTGAAAGCTTTCACGTTCAGATTCGGATTGCCAGTGAAACGACCTATCTGACTCTACTGATAGTTGGTGTTGCACGGCTTAAAGCTGGAGATAATGATGGTGCGATAGCAAGGTTAACCAAGGCTATTAATCAGGCAACGGTCCCGGAATCGATGGTTAACCCGGCGGACATTTATTTTTATCGCGGCCTTGCCCACCTCATTAAAGACATAAATTCAGGAGCGCATTTCTTGGAAAACGCGCTTGCGGATTTTAATAGCGCTATAAGACTCGATCCTAAAAAGAATGATGCTTACACGTTACGTGGGATCATCTTCGGTCTACAAGATCGATACCAGGGGGCTCTGGAAGATTTCAAAACGGCTATTGAGCTTAATGCGGAGGATGCTTTCGTATATGTGATGCGGGGTTATCTCTATAAGCAAGTAGGTGACCTGGAGCGTGCGAGGACGGATTTTAATCACGCTCTTCAATTAACCGATCAGAGTCTCGATAAACCTGAAAACAAATTCATTCGTGGATACATATACTTTATTAGCGACGAACACGATCGAGCGATTGAGCAGTTCGATCAAATAGCCAAAACTAATTCTGAACTACTTCCACAAGTATTCATGCTCCGTGCTTATATCAATGATTTAAGAAAGAACTACGATAACGCCATTGGTGACCTGAGTAAGGCCATCAACCTGAAACCAGATCAGGCGCTTTTCTATGCTTTACGTGCCAGTGTATATGAAGAAAAGGATGACGACGATAGGGCGATCGCCGATTACAGCCGTGCAATTAAGCTTGAACCCGGCAATGTCGATTTTTTGACTGCCCGTGGTACTGCATACAAGTTCAAGGGAGAGCTTGTCAATGCTCTCGCCGATTACGAGCGCGCCATCAACATCGATCCGCATCACGTATCAGCCTATTCTGCGCGCGCGAGGCTTTATGTAAAGCAAGGCGATTACTCTAAGGCCGAGCAAGACTTTAATAAGGCGGTCGCTCTTTCCCCCAACGAAGACGCTTATAAGGAACGCGCCGAATTTTACGAAGAGAGAGGTAACTACGATCGCGCGATCTTGGACTACAACGAAATCATCAAGCTTAAGCCGAACGATAGCTCAAACTTTCTTAATCGGGGACACGCATTTTTTAAAAGGGGTGATTTGGACCGCGCCATTCAGGACTACGATAAAGGTATCGAGCTGGAGCCGAAAAGCAGCATACTTTATGAATTCCGAGCGGATGCGCATTCGGAAAAGAAAGACGACATCAAAGCGCTTGCAGACTACGGAAAGGCCATAGAGCTTGAGCCCACGAATCGATTGCGATACTTCGGCCGGGCTAGCTTCTACGAAAAAAGGGGCGACCTCGAGAGCGCCGTAGCAGATTATGATCGAGCGTTAAAGTCCACACCGAATGACGAGTTGGCGACGATTTATCGCCACGTCACGGTACACAAAATTCTCTCGCGGGGACTCGCGGCTAAGCAGAAAAAAGATTGGGAGGCTGCTCTAAAGGACTTTAACCGGGTCTTGGAACTTGAACGAGAGAACGCCTTCGCCTACTACTTAAGAGGGAGTCTCTATACAACGAAAGGGGACCTTGATCGAGCGCTTCAAGATTATGACAACGCGATAAGACTTGCACCGAAAGACTACGATTCATATTTGGAGCGTGCGCAGGTCTATGAAAAAAAGGGGATGATTGATCGAGCCGTCGCCGACTATGATCACGTCATTCAAATAGATCCAGGATCTAAGGTAGTACCTATTTATCGCAAATTAGCCGCTTGGAATTGTGTGGAGCGCGGGTTAGACCTTGAATCTAAAGGGCAGCTTGACCAGGCAATTACAGAATATGAGAATGCCCTGAAATTCAAATCGGATCTTGCGGAGGCATATTTTTATCGTGGCAGGGTTTACGCCAAGAAATCCATGACACAACTCGCAGCAAAGGACCTAAAGAAAGTTCTCGAAGTATCTAAAGATTTGTCTTTACGTCAGCGGGCTGAGGAAGAGTTGCGACGACTTGGATCCAAATAGAAACTTCCTCTTTAGTTTGGGCCATGATCCGCTCTAACCACTTTAGAACCGCTTGAGTTTGATCGTCAGACATTTCACAAGGACGCTAGCACGCACTCATCGCGTGGTGTTTTCAGTCACAGATGCACGCGGATTGACACGGATCAATTCCTTAACTATCTTCTTCTCACCTTTTGAGCGGGTGTGGCGCAACGGTAGCGCATCAGCTTCCCAATGCGAGGATTGCGGGCCTAATCCTGTTGTCCACTCGAGTTTTCCTCAGAAAAACGCATTGCGCGTTCTCTGAGTAAATCTTGTCTCATCTCTGTCCCACAATCTTCGCTCTCCCGCTCGGGTCTTAGAGATAAACGGTTCGATTGACCGAGCCGTCAGCGGTTACTATATCCTTAAGCTGGTTGGCTTGACGTTAGCGGGCGTAACTCAATGGTAGAGTGCCAGCTTCCCAAGCTGGAAGTTGTGGGTTCGAGTCCCATCGCCCGCTCCAGATTTCGTACACGATATCCGGCTTCGACAGATCGTCCACACTGGCGAAGTGAATAAACTCTGCATTCTCAAATTTGCACACACGTTCATGATCCACAGTACAGAGGCCTCCTGACCATAGTCGCCCCCACATCCCTCCGCCTTTCATCCTTTTCGCCCTGGCAGGGTAAAGTTGCAAATTCGAACCTGCCAGCTAGAGACAACTCCAAAACATGCTGATAGAATTCATAGGCACTCGCTAAGATCGAGTCGTTACTGACCTAATAGAACTACGATCTCAATCACCTTACGGCGTGCGAACCGGTATAAGACGCTTCCCAACGCCTCAGCCCCAATCGAATTCCAGGTACTCGTGGAAAGAATCGATGCAAAGTGAGATAAAAAATGAGCGACGAAACAGCCAATGAAACGAAGCAAACGATCACCATTGTAGGAACTCTTTCAGGAGGCGTGCGCTCATCGCGACGAGATATTGTTGAGCGAACTGTAGACGTAGAATCAATACGCGGCAACTTTGCGCGCTTTCTGGACGGACTGCAAACACTTTTGAACGACGCCGTTCCAACCGTTGGAGAATATCAACTTGACGAGGTGCAGTTCAAAGCCGAAATCTCAGCGGACGGCGATCTCAAACTACTCGGAGTCGGTGTCGGCCTCGAAGCCACTTCCGGCGTCACTTTTACCATGCGGCGGAAGAGGGCAAATCCGGGTTCATCAGTTTGAAGTAATCAATTGCTCAGCTCCCGTGCATCATGCGGTCTAAGATTCCTTCAGCACATGAGAGCAGGTCTATTGACTTAGATCTAATTGTGCGCCGTGAGAAGGATGAGTATGTAGCAACCCTTCTTGCCTCGAGCACACAATTGACCAATCAGTGGCCCTTGTCGCTGAATTACCTGGCTGAGTTGGCCCATTCGTGGCTGGGTATTACCCGCGAACACGAGGCCAAATTCAACCTGGAGCGGGTTAAAGAGTTTGGCGGAGAACTGCTCCAGGCAATTTTTTCGGGTCCGGCTTGGGATATTTACCAGCGAAGTATTTATCAGGCAGAACAAGAAGATAGGACTTTGCGAATTAGACTGGGGCTAGCCGACGCGGTCGAGCTATTAGAATTACCGTTTGAGTATCTCTACGACAAGTCACGTGATCGTTTTCTTTTTCTTTCAGACAAGTTCTCTCTGATTAGGTACTTTCCATCCCCTAAATTCGTTCGGCGTCTGACAATTGTTCCTCCTTTGCGAGTATTAATTGTGTTTAGCGCTCCAGACGAGCTTCCACGACTAAATGTAGAGCGAGAGTCGGAGACACTCACACACGCTTTCACTCACCTAATAGAGCGCGGTCTAATGGAACTCGAAAAACTTGTTTCGCCGTCTCTCAACGGACTGATGAACCGCTTACATCAACAGCCGTACGACGCTCTGCATTTCGTCGGCCACTTTGAAACTTCCGACGATCAAAATCAGACGGCAATGATCCTACACAACGACGACCAAGGGATCCACCGTGTCAGCGCTGAGACATTAGGATTGGTATTAAGGGACTCTAGCAATTTGCGTTTAGCGATATTAGAAGCTGGCGAGCAATACCGACCAAATCCTTCTTCCTTGCCCAGATTCGCTTACAAATTACTACAAAGTGGGATTCCTTCGGTCGTGACTACCCAATTCCCCCTCAGGGATGCGCAAAACATTACATTTATCCATGAGTTCTATTCGGCATTGTTGAACAACTTTTCGTTGGATACCGCGATCACCAGAGCACGTAGGGGAATTGCCATTCGGGAGCCTGATTTGTCTTGGGGTGCTCTATCCTTATATTCAAGTTCTCCAGACGGATATGTCTTCGATTTACAACCAATAGCGGAGGTAGAACCACATCCGCCGCCAGTAGTAGTGTTGAAAACAGGGGCGAAGGGTGCAGAAGTCGAGGCGCTCCAAACAAACCTTAAAAAATTAGGGTTCAATCCAGGTAGAGTCAATGGAAAATTTGGCCGAAGCACAAGAACGGCTGTTATGGCCTTTCAAAAGAAAATGGGATTGATTGTCGACGGTGTGGCCGGATTCCGGACTATTAATGAGCTACAAAAGCATGTGGAAGAGGTTGGCACTCAGGTCGAGAAGCCGGTGAAAATACCGGGCACAAGCAGCGTAAAGCGCAAAGAACCCCTCGTTGACCATCAGCCTTCATTCAAACAGTTAGACTCGGGAACTGTACTGAACGGGCGTTATGAGATTGTTCGCCGCATTGGTGGCGGCGGCATGGGCGCGGTTTATCTCGCGAAGGATCGCAACCTCGGCGACGCGCCGCGCGCAGTCAAGGAGATGGTGGAGTCGCACCTCGATCCGACGCAGCATGAAAAAGCGATTGGCGATTTCAAACGCGAGTCGCTGCTGTTGACGGCGCTGGAGCATCCGTCGATTCCAACGATCTACGATTACTTTTACGACGATGCTTTGAGTCGCTTCTACCTCGTCATGAAGTACATCTCGGGCGGTGATCTCGCTTCGAGAATGCATGCGGCAGTCGGCGGCAGGATCGACGAGAAGACAGTTACCGATTGGGGCATGCAGGTCGCGGATGTGCTCGACTACCTGCACTCGCGACCAAAGCCAATCATCTACCGCGACCTCAAACCGGCGAACCTGATGATCGACGGCAACACTGGTCGAGTGATGCTGATCGACTTCGGCATTGCACGCTGGGTAACGCAGCAGGCGAAGGGCGTTACTGCGGTCGGAACGATGGGTTATGCGCCGCCCGAGCTTTTCAGCGGGCGAGTGCAACCCGCGTCAGACATCTACAGTCTCGGCGCCACGATGTTTCATTTGTTGACGGGTTCGGATCCGCAGGACAATCCGCTTCTGATCTTTGACTTCTCGAAGAACCCGAGACCGCGTCAGATCTCGCCGTCAATCTCGAGTGAGATGGAACACATCCTGATAAAGGCTCTTGAATATCGGCCAGAGGATCGTTTTCTCTCCGCAGGAGACATGCGCGATGTACTGGCTACGCATCTCGAGCGATTGACGGTCGACTCAGCCGCCTCCCGAATGCGCAATGCTTTTGCGCTCATTATCGGAATCGATGATTACGTTGAACCTGGTCTGAGACTAAGATTTACCGTCCGAGATGCCCATCGTCTCGGTGAGGTGCTGGTCGATCCGACCTTCTGCGGTTACCCCACAGAGAACGTACGAATGCTGCTCAATAGGGATGCCACTTTTTCGGCAATCATGGAAGCTCTATTTGATTTAAATGAACGAGCTGGGCCCGAGTCAACCCTTCTTTTCTACTTCGGCGGGCACGGAAGCGCGTTTCCCGCATCTGGTGACCAAGAACTCGGATTGATTCCGGTCGATTTTTCTAATTCCACTAGGACACCAATCATTGCCGGCTCTGCCTTGACCAAGTGGTTGCACTCTCTTAAGACAAGATCAACTCTGGTAGTGCTCGATTGTAGCCACGCTGGATTACTCAACGCCGGACCCACTTGGGCAGTCATGGGTTCAGCGGATGAAAAAGAGATGGCCTATGAATCCGAGCAGTCGAGCTTTACCCGCCGCTTAGTTGAAGGCCTCATGGGTGAAGTAGCCAGTAGCGACGGGTTAATTCGCGTCTTCGACCTTTACGAGTATGTTCGGCGATCAGTCACGCTCGATTTCCCCAACCAGCATCCAGTTCTCAAGGCCGACTTTGGTAATAATTTTCCAATTGCCCTCCGCGCTGGTGAAAAAGTTTACGCGTCAAAAGTCGACGAAGAGCCGTTAGCCCGCTTGTCACCTGAGGCCGAGGCTGCTTTTCTTTGGGCAGAGGGCTTCAGACGAGAGAAGGGGACGCCGGAATTGTATTCGGAATATCTATTGGCGGCTCTCTATTTCCAGGACGACGGTCCCACGCGCCGGTTGCTCACCGCGTTCGATGATCCGGATACGATCGAAACTCAACTAATAAGCTTTGCTAATCAAATGAGCAGCATGCAGGTAGAGCCAGACAAGGTAAGTCCCGCTTCGCCTGAGTCATTGATAACCCTGCCCTTGTCGCCGGCTCTCAAAAAATCGCTCGAAAGAGCTGTCGCGCTACTTTCCAAAAGACAAAAGTCCGTCCATCCCGATCAGTATGCACCGATCACTCACAAGTGGTTGCTGGCCGGGCTCCTAACTGAAACGTCGAATCAGACCTCCGTGTGGATCTCACGAATACTTCGGGTTCCGCGCGAAACGCTGGTCCAGATCATTGATGAAATGGGTGACGGCGAATTGGCGCTCAAGCGAATCTGGCGCGCTAGTAGACGATGGCTACCCTTCCTCAAACTGACCGGACATGAGAGCAGCGTGACGGCAGTGGCTTTTAGCTTGGATGGTGGACTGCTGTTTTCAGGAGATGATGAGGGACGGTTGCGGGTTTGGGATGTTGAGACACTTGTAGGCAAGTGGGAGGGCCATCAGACGCGTCGAATGAGACCACAAGCGTCAGTACAAAGCATTATTTGTGGTCCTGGCCAAGTCATTGTCGGGTGGCGTGACGGATACGTTTCGGTCTTTAATCAGCGCCTCGACGGGTTAATCCACAGCACTCGAACCGACACGCCTATGTCAGGTAGCAATGGTGGTCTCACCGCCATGGCCATCATGCCTGACGGGAGGGTTATCCTGGGCCACCAAAATGGAACTCTCTCAATTTGGATGGCAGGAATGCAAGACCAGCTGCAAACACTACATGGTCATTCTGAAGCGGTCACAGACGTTGCCATTACTCCGGATGGCCACCGTGCCGTTTCGGTATCCCTTGATCGGTCTTTGCGGATTTGGCACTTAGAATCGACGACGACACCGCACACAACAAACATCGGCAATAGATTGACCAAAGTAGTACTGACACCCGATGGAAGGCGCGCTATCAGCGGAGCTGAGAATGGCACCGTGGCTGTTTGGAACTTCGACAGTGAACACCTTCAATACTTTCAGGAAGCTCATACGAGTCCCGTCACCGCGATGAAAATCACGGCTGATGGACGCAGCCTTGTCACCACTTCTACGGGCGGCACATTGAGATTGTGGGATCTGGAGAGTCGTAAGGAACTCCCCGGCCGTGATGATACTGTCACCCTCCCGTACAACGCTTTGGCAGTGGCGCCTGATGGACGCACTCTTGTTACTGGTACCGGTGACGGAATAGTTCGTTTGTGGGATCAGGCTCGCTTGATCTCTGCGCGGCCCGAAACACGTCCTAGTGGTTTCTACCGGATGCTCATCCGGGCATCATCAAAAACAGTGGCTGTGGGCCAAACCTTGGTTTTAGAGGTTAGAGTGGTTGCCGATCAGGCGGGTAAAGGCACCTTTGAACTGCTGGATGATTTGGCCGTGCTGTCGTGTTTCATCAGCATAAACGATAACGGCTTACGCATCAGCGGCTCGGAAGCTACAAATATTCGCAGAGATGCGCAGACGGGCCAGTTCATGCCCATCACTTTCGAGTTACGAGCTTACCTGCGCGGGACGCATTCCTATTCGATTCAACTGTTCGCAGAAGACGCCGCTTCGGGCAAGATTAATATTTATGAGGCTACCGAACCGATCACTATTGCGCCGCCTCAAAAAGGCGAGACTCGACCTCCGATGCTCCCGTCTTTGGACGTTCGAGTGGCACCTCAGCCCGACTTCGTTCTCCAGGTAGAAACAGAATTGCCGGAAAACAGGAATGGACCACGAGATTTAATATATCGACTGTCCAGTCGCTTGCCTGACCTGCGACTGAGTAATCAAGAGGTGGGCAGAGCTTCATTGAAAGCAGGCGAGCTGGGACAGTTGCGCACTCTGCTGCTCTCGACATTGCGGTCTTGTGATGGAGTTCAACCAGAAGATGGTCGCGAGCGGCTGCTCGCCTTTGGTGTTTACCTTTTTGATCGTCTCTTTCCTCTGGATCAAGCTGCCGCCTTCCACGAGGCTTATTGGAAAGCTGCAAACCACCTGACTACCTGGCTCTTTGTGGAAGATGGTGTTACGTGGATTCCATGGGAGTTGCTGGTTCCTCATCGGGGTGAAAACAATTTGCCTCTCCGCTTTTTGGGCGAATCCTTTCAATTGAGCCGCTGGATAGAATTAGGTCCTGCGCTTTATGGCGAAGTACCTCTGGGTGAAATCGCACTCGCTCATTACAACGCACCAGAACTGGAGCGAGGCGACGAGGACTTATCGGCCTGGAAAAGGCTACTCAATGCACCTGCCAGCAGCGGTATCACCGAAGTAGTCAGACAAGAGACCCCATTTTATCGTTTGCATTTGCTGCGATACGCGAAAGATCAGGAGCCCCGAGAGATTGTTGCGCGCGGTCATGAGAATACAACTCTATCTTCAGATGAAGATGCCAGACGGGCTCGGCTGGATCTACGGTTGAAGAGACCCGTTGTCTCCTTGAGTATTCTCGATGCGGGTGGCCTTAAAGCAGAGCTTGCCCGGGATTGGCCTCTTCCGGATCGTGTGATGCCTTTCCTGCGCGCTGGGGCAAGTGCTGTAGTCGGCCCATGGTGGCCTACTTCTGAGGCTGCGGATCGTATTTTTTGGCTGACCTTTAATGATCTATTGGAACGCCGGATATCACTCGGCGAAGCTGTTTGGCGCAGCCGTCTGGCAGTTGAACGCTCGTTGCCTCATCGATCAGATTGGTTGGCTTACACGCTTTTCGGAGACGCGCGCGCACGTGGTTACGAACCCGAGTTAAGTGAGGGTTACACAACCTTGGAGCGCCTATATTCGGATCAGCCATTGTGTCCGGGCGAGACTTGCTATTTTCGGGCCAGCATCAGCAAGCGGCCGTCGTTCCTTCATCAAGATCGGCTCGTCCATGCAGATGAATTGCCCAAAAAGCCGATGGCCCTCTTTCTCGCGCCTGGCGTCCAGGAGACCATTCCTGAGCCGGTCGAAATGAAACCCGTTGGGCGCAACACCGTCGAAGCCCTTTACGACATCACGGTCAAAGACCCCGGAGATTTTTTGCTTATTGCTCGCTTATATGACGGCGAAGAAAGACTGCAATCGCTCCAACTACCTGTCGTTGTCAACAAAGCCTGATCTCTGCTTATAAACTATGACGACTGCCTCCACAGATACGCTGGCGCCGCGAACAACACGAATAGAATCGCGCGTTCGTGTGGATATAAATCTTTATCCTCGCGACAATCTGGTGTGGGTTAATAAGAAGGGCTTCAAGGTAACTTACAAAGAAGGCGATGTTGCGGACTTAAACAAGAGATTCATTACGACGCTGGAAGAAGTAAGAACGCAGGTCTTGCCAGACCTTACACTAACTGCCGATGATTACCAGGATTGCCTCATTAAGTTGCGCGATATTGGATCCGAAGTTTATGCCTTATTGCCAGAAGAAATGGGGGATTACATTTGTGAGTTGGAGGCCGACGCGGGTGATCGAGGTATCAGCCTCGACTTTGCCGTTCCGCCAGGGATGGATTTTCTCTGGCAGGTGGTTTACACGGGGGACCCTTTGGATGCGGTAGAAACCGACAAGTTCTGGGGCTTTCGTTATCCTATCGGACATCTATTTTGGGAGTCGGATCTACGCGATAAAATCAAACTTAATGGCGGGATGTTTGCCTCGACACACAACGAGCTTAGATTCTCACTTGAAGAAATAAAGCGCCTGGAACAGGTCGTCAAGGAAATAAATGAGCAATTAAACCGCGATGTTTGTGTTCAGCGCGTGGACGACGTTATTGATTGTGAAAAAATTTGTAGCGACGAAATCTTTAAGTATTTTAATCGTGACGATTTTCAATTTGGCCTAGTCCATTTCGCATGTCACTGCGTTAACCCTCAAGATGTCGGTGCATCGCAGGCTTATCTCTTGCTTACCGCTAAACAGGTTCGCCTTGAACTTACTCTGGGAAGGTTCAATGCCCTGGCAAAAAAAGGCGGTTTTAGACATCGCCCCCTAGTTTTTCTTAATGCTTGTGAATCAGCGGCACCGCTTCATTTTTTGCAGGCGCTGAATTTTCCATCAGGATTGGTTAATTTCGGCGCCGGCGGTGTGATCGCGACAGTCTGCACTATGCCCGACGAATTTGCAGGTGCGTTTGCGTCGGATTTTTATCAAAAATTGTTGCGTAAGTCAGAGGATAAGCCCGTCTTTATCGGGGAAACACTAATGGAGACGAGTCGCAGTTTTCTGACAAAGCACAACCCCCTGGGTTTAGCCTATGGTTCGTACACAGTCTCGAATCAGCAGCTTCAACTTGAATAATTCCGGGGTACTAAGTTGGCTCCCACCGAACCGCTAATCACTGAACTGCTGACGTCGCTCGAGGCGCTACTGAAGCAGATCGAGCCGCTGCGTAAGCGGGCTGACGAGATTGCAACTGGGCTTGCCCAGACCCAACGTGAGTATGACCTGAAGATGAGTGCTGCTAATGCTGAGGCCGAACGCCTGGAGGCACTCAAGCGCTCATTGATGCAGCGCCCCGATGAGCGTCCCAAGGCGCCCACGTCTTCCTCTCGTTCACTCGATCCCATTCCACCACGACAAATTGATGTAATCGATTCCGGGCCGGTAATAAGACCGCTGGAGCCACCGCGTGAAAGTCCGCGCACAGCTCGCAAGCGCACCTTACTAAATCACATTTTTTACTTTTCTGATGCTGGTCAGAACACTGTCATAGAACAAATCAATTCCTTATTGGATGACGAACAAAGAGATGTCGGAGACATTCTCGAGATGTTGACGTGGGGTGACATTTGGCGAGCGCGTCCTGATTGGGAGACGCTGGAACAACAGCAAAAACGTTTGGAGGGATGGCGCGACGCACTCAAGCAGCGCGTGACTTATTGGGAGAAAGAAATTAATCGCCTGGAACAAGATGGTTTCTACGACCTTTGGGAGCGAAGATCCCAACTGACTGAAGCAGAGTGGCACTCTTTTCTCGATCAGATGTTGCAGGATCAAGAGACTGACAATCAGCGTCTGGCTCGCGAAGTGGCGGCAAATGGAATTACGGGCACAAGCGGATCGGGAACTAAATTAGATCATGTCTAAAAGAATCCTTGACATCGTTCCTCGTCCGACGAGGGAGATTGTGCCGCGCCTCTCGCGCCAACTAAGTAGGCATTTACGTTATCGGCGCTACGAGTTTAAGTCTAATCCTGAGTGGACAAGCTATGCTGCGCAGAAGCATGTTTGTGATATAGCACTTGATCAGAACAGAAATCAGATTTGGCTGGCGACTTGGGGCGGCGTTGTCTGTCTATCGCTCAATGATCGCTCGTGCATACGCCACACCAGCGAGCATGGGTTAATCGGCAACGCAATTCGTTGCATAGCGATTGGTGACGACGGAACAGTGTGGGCCAGCACTCAGCAAGGCGCCCTTTGTAGTTTGCTACCGGAAGAGAAGATGCCGTGGCGTACGCATAACCTCTGGTCGTCGAGTGTTCTGCGTATCGTGGCCGGACCAGAGGGAGGTATCTATGCAACGCTGCGTGAGACTGATGGGCGAGGTGCGTTACATCACATAACGCGATCGCGGGACAGGACGTCGATGTTACGTGGCGGTATAGCGGTTAAAGATATTGAAACGCTACTCGTTGATAAAGCCGGCGACATTTGGATGGGCAATCTCTGGGGCCTGCATCACTACAGAAATGGCGTGGAGCCCGAGTTTTTTGAAATAAATCGAGCGCGGATTTGCGCGCTCGCTACGGGTGTTGGCGGATGTCTTTGGGTAGGAACAAACATAGGTCTCTATCGCTTTCTTCCTGGTGTCGAGCCGAACTATCAACGAGAGCCACAGTGGCCGCGCGAACAAGTCATAGGTTTGGGAGAAGAATTGTCCTCCGGAAACTTATGGGTGGCGACGACGCGCGAGCTTGGCAGGATTGTGAATAATGTCTGGCTGCCCGTGCTTAAATCGCCTCCGGATCGCATCAATGTTATGCAGATCGCCAATGCCTCCGATTACGAACCTCAATTGCCAGACGCACGTACTTTTCGCGCGGGCCATGTTTGGCTTGGTGGCGCTAGCGGACTATATGAAGTGGGCTCGGATGAGTATGAAGCGGTGCTGACGCCGGACCCTGAAGATTCTCTTGGGAATGCGGTTCAGTGTCTTTCGGCTAATCACTCTAAGATATGGATGGGAACGGCGCGTGGCTTCTCTTCTTATAATGGTAAGAGCTGGACTCACCACTTTATCGCCGGTGCTAAAGTTAGTGATGTGCGGGCCATCGTCGCCGAACAGAATGGATCTCTTTGGATCGCATCCTGGTCAAAGGGGCTGCACTATCTAAACGCCGGCCATTTGACAACGAATCAGTTGTTAGATCAGCCACTCACTTCATTGGCGGCCGGTACTGACGGAAGTCTATGGGCCTCAACAACTGACTCGATTTACTGGCGACCAACCCCACACGACCCGTGGCAGGCAATCATACCCGCGCATAAACAGTATCTGTCGGATCGTCTGATTCAAGTTATCTCTTATCAGACAAAGGGAGATGGTCCGACACTTTGGGTTGGCACTTCGATGGGCCTACTTTTTTACCGGCCAGAACCAGTAGGGCTCTGGAATTGTGTGGAAGGCGAATTGAAACAACTTTCAATACAAGCTCTTGCCGTTGATCCCCGGACCAATCAACTGTGGGTAGGAACTTCAGGTGGATTGTTCAGCGGCGCCGCGTGGCAGCGCCATACGGAAGGAGACGTTCGTGCGCTAGCCTTCGGTCCAGGGCCAGGACACGACTTGTGGGTGGGAACGACCAGGCGGTTGGAGCGTTGGTCAAGACGAGCAAACGGCGATCTCTGGGACGCACAGCCAAGGGCAATTTTTGAATTAGGCAGCTCTGGCTTGGCAGCCGAGAAAATAACTTCGTTGGCGATTCGCATTGACAATGATCAGCATGAGTTGTGGGTTGGTTCACCCATCGGCGTTAGTTGCTATAACTATCCCGCCTAGTTTCACTAAATCAGCGGGTAATCTAAGGAGGAGCATATGGACAGAATTGTGGGTATTGATCTTGGCACCACTAAGTCTGCAATTGCTGTCTGGCAGGATAATCACCCCCGAATTATTCCCGACGCAGGCGGTGAAAACATCGTGCCATCAATCGTGGCTCTCGACCCGGAAAGTGGCGAATGGGTAGTGGGCAAACCTGCCAAACAGTTAGCAACCAGCAATCCACAAGTGGCAATTTATTCTGCCAAACGTTTCATGGGCCGGCGTTACTCCGACGAGGCTGTGCAGAAGGCTCTCACTAAGATGCATGTGCTTTATGAACTGGAGGAATCAAAGAACAAGCGAGACGGCATTGAGGTCGTCGTTGGAAATAGTCATTTGATACCTCAGGAAGTTTCTGCCAAGTTGCTCGAGCACCTGAAAAAAAACGCCGAAAAGGAGTTAGGCCACAAAGTAGATGAAGCTGTAATTACAGTTCCGGCCTACTTTCACGATTCGCAGCGACAGGCAACGCGGGACGCAGGGCGAATTGCAGGTATGGACGTGAGGCGGGTACTCAATGAACCTACGGCCGCATGCCTGGCTTTTGGCTATCAGAAGCTGGCAGAGGAGCGAAAGATTGTTGCTGTTTATGATCTCGGTGGCGGAACCTTCGATATCTCAATCCTGGAAGTGGGACGTGGTCCTTTCCGCGTGCGCGCAACTAACGGAGACACTTACCTGGGAGGTGATGACATCGATTGGTTAATCGTTGAATGGGTGCTCGGAAAACTTGGAGCAACGCAAAAGAAGCTTAGTGAAGATATGCTGGTGCTGGCTCGATTGCGCGCTGCTGTCGAGACTGCCAAGAAAGAGCTGTCTGTAAAAGAGAAAGCTCAAATAGAGATCGCCGGCCCACTTGACTCGATCTCAGAAGTTACGGACCTTTCCATAGAGTTGACGCGCGCCGAACTTGAGAAGTTAACGAGATCTATTATTGACAAGACCTTATTACCTTGCCACAAGGCGCTCCATGATGCTCGCTTGAAAGCGTCGGACATTCAAGAGGTCTTGCTAGTTGGCGGGCAAACGCGGATGCCTTTGATTCGAGAGGCGGTTCGCGATTTCTTCGGAAGGGAACCTAATATCAGTGTCAATCCTGAAGAAGTTGTAGCTTTAGGAGCAGCAGTTCAGGCCGCGATGATGGCCGGTGAGGCAACAGGACTGAAACTTGCCGACGTAATTCCGCTTAGTTTAGGTGTCAACACCAAAGGACTGATAGATACCATAATTCCACGCAATACTCCGATTCCTGTAGTAAAGACAAAAATGTATTCTACCGTTGTGGATAATCAGGAAAGTGTTGAGATCAGAATTTACCAGGGTGAGGAAGAAAGGGCACAGGAAAAGAACAAACTGGGAGAGTTTATTCTCAAGGGAATTAATCCAGCTCCTGCTGAAGAGCCTGAGATCGAGGTGACATTTCACGTTGATCAGGATGGCATTTTGCACGTTACGGGTAAGGATCTGCGGACAGGCAACTCACAGGAGCTTACCATTACCAACTCAATGAGATTAAGTGAGGAGGAGATCGAGGCGATGGTCGGTAATGAAACGAACTCTGATTAAGGGGTTTGATTTCGTCGCTCGCCAAGTCTCAAAATGAGTCTCGCAGTCGTGAGGTAAGGATGATCTCACGAACTCATTCGTGAACTCGAGCATAGATCAGAGCATCGAGTGAGCCACGGTGCAAGCTCGGTCTTACCATATAACGACTTCAGCGACCGCGAGTCCCGATCTGATTTCGACGTGATGATCCAGGTCGGTCCAACTTGCGCGATGTTCACAACAATCATCGACTCGTATTTCCTTCGGTGGTCCAACTCTTCAAATTCAAGCCCACCTGGCAGCGCAACTTAAGCACCATTCAAGCGACGAGCTCTAATACCTTCGCTTAGTTGGACCAAAGCATAGTAATTCATTCTTCGGCGATCGACGACGTGAGTGTTGGCCACGATGGTGCTTGTCCCAAAAATGTCCCAAAAGAGCGTGCAAATGGGGCATGAAAATGCAAACAGTGCAAGGTATGCAATGGCGAAAACCTTAGGAGAAATGCTAAAGTGTTGATAGACAAGGACCCTGAGATTAGATTCCCAAGCTGAGGGTTGCGGGTTCGAATCCCGTCGCCCGCTCCAGATTTCGTAAAGGAAAACCGGACGGGTGTGCCGTCCGGTTCCTCCAACGTTGGTATAAAAACCCCTAATTGTTTCCGTGCTGTTTCCGGTAGAAGTAGTAGTCCGCCGTGTAAGGCACAAACGCTGTATTCCCGAGGTCAGTTGAAGACGTACAACCGTTTGCTGGTGCGAGACCTCCAGTTGTATTCACCCTCTGAATGAAGGTGACATCGGACAATGTTTTGCCACCAGTGGGTCCGTCCTGGGTTCCAACGACATCGAGCAAAAGCCACTGAATCGCACTCGGGTCGACGGTGAGCGCTCCGTCGGGTTGGTGGACCTTGGCCCACACGGTGCTGCTGTCCCGGGCTTGCCAACTGGCGCGAATGAGACCACTGGCTACCACCGTTGCATCAGTATTAAGCTCCAACGGGTTAGGACTGAAGAAGTGGGTGGTAATCTGCCTGTCATCGTTATCCTTGAATAGGGTGGCCTCCGGCGTGAAGAGCACAAACTTGACGCCAGTGCCTGACGGCTTACAGACGTGGGAAAG
>JADMIO011210358.1_pt1 | contig 22749 bp, 20 predicted proteins | sample 8958161 | NCBI WGS metagenome assembly JADMIO01 (sample SAMN16585339, study PRJNA669376) | soil metagenome | isolation source: Crop rotation soil | place: USA: Cullars Rotation, Alabama | collected 2011 | reverse complement strand
GCCGCGACTTCAAGTCACGTGAATTCCAAGCTTCGGATCCCACTGTGCTGGAAAGGGGACCGGGTCCGCGTCGCGGGCCGCGACGGTCCCGTGGACGCGAGCCAGATCGAGGCGCTGCGGCGCGGCCGCGACGACGCGCACATCATCGTCGACTCGATCCCACAGGAGACGGTCGACTTCTTCGCGCTCGAGACCGACGCGCCGATCGGCTCCGACACCGGACCGACATCGCGCCGCTCGCACCCACGGGGCGCCGGCAGCTTCGCACGCTTCATCGCGACGTACGTCGGGAGCGGACGGTTGTCGCTCGGCGCGGCGCTGCACCGCTTCTCGACGGCCGCGTGCGAGCGCTTCGCGCCGTTCATCCCGGCGCTCGCCCGGCGCGGCAGGATCGAGGTCGGCTGGGACGCGGACCTCGTCCTGTGGGACCCGCGCGCGATCCACGACAACTCGACACCGGAGCGGCCGATCGAGCCGTCGTCGGGCGTCGTCGCGGCGCTCGTGAACGGGGTGCCCGTCATCGTCGACGGGCGCTACGTGCCGCCGCAGCGCGAGACCGGCCGCTGGATGAAGGGCCGCCTCGCTGGCTCGTCACGGTGACGGCGGCGGTGCGTCGGCGAGGAAGCGCAGGACCGCCGGACAGATCGCGTCCGCGATTTCCGTGATCCTGGGTCGCACCCACGTGCCGTCGGCGGCGAGCGACCGTTCCGCGAGCCGCCGGCTCTCGGCGTCGTCGTCGTAGTACGCAACCTCGAAGACGACACGTGGCGGCGGGATCCGCGCGTGCGAGCGCACGTGCGCGGAGCGGCGCAGGAGGGCGAGATCGCGGGCGAAGACACCCGGAAGCAACGACTCGAGCGGGACCTTCGCGAGCTCCGGGTACGTGAGCTTCGGCCCGATGCCGGCGCCTCGCATCGCGGTGACAAGCGCCGCCGCGAGCTCCGTCTCGGCTTGCTGGTGCGGGATCGGCACGAACGCGCTGGTGAGATTCTCGCTCTTCCCCGTTCGCGACGAAGCATTGAAATGCAGGCTCAAGAGCTTCGCGGCCGGGATGACGTCCGAGAACGCCACCCGCCGCTGCACCGACGTGCCGGGACGCGATTCGAGCGTCGGCTGTCCGGTGCGCGTCAGGATCACGGGACGGCCCTTCAGGCAGCCGTTCATCAAGGTGTGCGCCAGCTCGAACGTCAGCGCCGCCTCGGTGAGGTCCCGATGACGGTTCGGGTCGCGCGGATTGCCGGCGTGCGCCGGATCGAGCACGAGCGCGGCATCGAGCGGGGGTGCCGCGCGGTAGCGCCACGGCGGCGCGTCGCGCAGGAACGGGGCGACGCGCGCGAGCATCATACGGAAGTCGGGCTCGAAGGTGATGTCGTGGCCGCCGGGATAGCTGACGTCGACGCTCGGATCGCCGCCGCCCTCGTCGTTGACGCCGAGGATCGAGAGATACGGCACGTGCTGGCGCTCCGCCTGCGCGCGCAGCTTTCGCGGATCGCGGCCGGCCTGATCGACGAGCGCGGAGATGCCGAAGCGGTGCGCGAGCAGCTCGAACTGGAGGTTGTGACCGGTCGAGATCGACCAGCTCACCACTTTCTCGACGTGCTGCGACCAGAGATAGTCGAGTGCCGCCTGGAGCGCGTCCGCGATCCCGTCGGGGCCGAACTGCTGCTCGTACGCCGCGCCCCGTCCGGTGCTGCCGGGGTAGTTGAGCGCCAGCACGCCGAAGCCTTGCTGGTTCAGCCAGTGGAAGTAGGGATTGAAGCGCGGCGAGACGTTCTCGCGCGGTCCGCCGTGCAACCACAGCACGACCTGCGTCGGCGCGAGCGGGCCGACATAGATCGCCTGATGGAGCGCCCCACTCCGCGCGCGCAGCCAGACCGCGAACGGCTCTGCTGCAGTGTCGGCCCGGCCCACGTCCGGAGGCACTACGAGCTGCCAGCGGCCGTCACGCAGCTCGGCGACCGTCTTGTTGGTGTGCGCGTCGGCGGCGATCGCCGTGTACCGGTCGCCGATGCGCTCGAGCTTGAAGAGCGTGAGCGCGTCGTCGCGGGCGGTCTCCGCCGTCGACCAGTACGTGCCGTGCAGGCCCATGCGCGCGTGCGTGCCGTCGTACTCGAGGACGTCACCGAGCGGCAGGCCGGGCACCTCCTCCAGGCCCGTGGCGCCGACGAGGTACGCGCGCCGGAACTGCGTGCCGCGGCGCCGGGCGACCACGCCGAGGCGCCGGTCCGCGGTGACGAAGAAATCGATGAAATGATCGACGTCGGCGAGCGCCGGCGACGGCGTACAGGTCACGCGCGGCGGCGTCACCGCGCACGTGACGAGCTGGTAGGGCGGCTGCCGGCCGCGAACGCCGACGAGCTGCTCCGGCGACGTCCAGAGGCAGCGGTCGAGCGCGAGACCCAGCGGCTCGGCGAGGATCGAGACGCCGTCGGCGCCGGCACGGAAGAACCGCTGTGTGCGCGTCCCCGATCGAAACGACAGCAGCCCGGCCGAGCGCTCGACGCACAGGTCGCCGTCGTCGACGTCGGGCGAGTCGGTCAGGTTCTGCAGCGCCTGGGCGTCGACGTCCCAGCGGTAGAGATCGAAGTTCGACTTCCCCGCGGTCTGACCCGCCATCACGATCTGCCGCGGCGTCACCGGCGTCGGGCTGTAGAGGTCGACGCGCGCGAGCTCGCGGTCGACATGCGGCGTCAGCAGCGGCCGGTACTCGCCGTCGCGCAACACGTACGGGCGGAAATGGCCGTGCCAGTTCGCGGCGACGAGCGGTGCGCCGTCGAGCTCCTCCAAAAAGCTTTGCGCCTGCGCGAAGTACGTCGGGGGCGCGTCGGGCTCGCGTGAGCGGATGCGAAAGACGACGGCGCCGGCGGCGGCCAGCGCGCCGATGGCGATCAGAATCAGGACCAGCAGACGGCCGCGTCGCGTCTCCGCGCGCGGCCGGGCGGCTATCGCCAAGGCATACCCGGCCTACGGTCCGATGCCACGGCGCTCGAGGTACCCGAGCATCTGGGTGAGATCGCGGCCGCGATAGCCGACGTCGCGCGCGTGGCGGAGATGCGGCAATGCGCGCGCGTAGAGCCGGCGGCGGAAGCATTCGCGCGCGGCGATCATGTGGCCGTCAGGCACGTCGGGAAAGGTCGCGGCCATCTGCTCGAAGCTCGCGAGCTCGTCTCGGTAGATCGTGTTCTGCCGCCAATCGATCGTGACCATGAACGCGAGATAGCCGGCGAAGACCGTCGCCAGCAGCGCGCGCCCGGTCGCGCTCGTCGCACGGTCGAAGACGCGATCGAGCGCGTATCCCAGCAGCAACGCCGCGAACACCATGCTCGGGTACAGACGCCACTTCAAGACGAGCTGGTCCTTGGGAAAGACGGTGTTGGTCGGCACCAGCGCGATCAAAAGGGCCCCGAGCAGGAACCCCCACGGCCGCGCGCGCCAGCGGACCGCGACGACCACCGCTGCGACGGCGATCACGGCGCCGGTGAAAACTTTTAGATCGAGCGTCCGATGGAACGGGTACAGCATCATGACCGCGATCCGATGCGGGACCACGTACAGCTCGACGAGCCAGTCGAGGTTGCCGAGCTGCGATTGGAAGAACACCAGCGGCGATACCGGCGCCGTCCGCGAGAACGGCACCGCATAGAACGCCACGAACGCCGCCGCGACGAGAATGCCGACGGCGGCGAGAATCCACGCGGTTCCCACGGCCCAGCCGCCGGCCGTCTGACGGCCCGCCGCGGGCGCGTCGGCGCTCCGTCGCGACACCCACAGCCAGGCGACGATCGCGACGAAGAAGACGAGCACCTGCTTGGACGTCACCATCAACGCGAAGAGCACGCCCAGAACCGCGAGCGACCACGGGGTCAGCCACGCCGCCGTCTCGTGGCGGTGCAGCCAGATCAGGGCGAGCAGCATGAAGGCGGTCGCGAGCGAGTAGTACCGCCCGAAGAGCTCGACGACGACACCGGTCGAGAGCGGGTGCACGCCGAAGATCAGCGCCGGTACCAGCGGTCGCGCGACGTAGTGCCGGGCCAGCACCCACACGAGCACCGTGCACACCACGTGGATCGCGAGGTTCGTCGCGAAGTACGGCACCGGCGCGAGCCCGAACCAGTGGTGGTCGAGCGTGAAGGTGAAGAGGCCGAGCGGGCGCTGCACCAGACCGCGCGGCGTCAGCATCCGGTCGACGAACGCGGACACCGACGTGATCGCCGGGTTCTCGACGAGCTTCCGCGTCTCCGACGCGAAGAGCGGCGTCGCGAGCGCGGCCGCGTGCGCGAGGACCGTCACGGCGACCAGGAGCCCCACGGAAACGAGCGCGCGCCGCGACGAGGCCTCCATGCGCGCGCCACGGTAACACGACCACGACACGTGCCCGAACGGCCCGAGGCTCACGGGCGGCAGCCGCCGAGAAGTCCCATGTCGAGGTGGAGGTGGCGGCCATGGAGCTCGTCGAAGCCGGGCCCGAGCACGGTACGAAACACGGTGCACGCGCCGGCCGTCACCTCGCGGACGAAATCACGGTGCGCGGCGTGCGCGCCGTCAGCGCCGGGCGCAACGTCGATGACGCTGCCGTCACGCAGGACGAACCCGGCGACGTCGATCGCGTTCGCGAACGCGTGTTCGCTGAGCAGCGAGTCGTAGCCCTCGACCGGACGGCAGTTCCGGACTCCATTCTCGACGAGCTGGATCACCGGCTGTCCGAACGCGCGCACCGACGCCGGCTCGAGGACCGTCTTCACGAACCGGTCCAGCGCACGCGCGAGGTCGCAGGTCATGTAGAGGGGCCGGCGCAACAGCCCGCCCGGCAGCACGCGCACGACGTTCCGCAGCGCACATGCATCGCGCTGCCGCGGCTCGGCGGCGAACGTGAACGCGACGCGGGCCGCTCTGAGCTCGCGGAGGCACGCGTCGTCGCGCACGAAGTAGGCACGCGCGCGGACCGCGTTGAACGCGTGCACGAACGGCGCGCCGACCGCGGAGTTCGCCAGGACGGGCGGGACGCGGCTCCAGCGCGCGAGCGCCGCGAGCGTGGCGATGCCCAGGAGCACCACCACCACAGCGATCGCGATCACGGTTCGCGCCCGTCGGCGGCGCGGTGACTCCGGACCGCGCGCACCGCCGCGCTCAGCCGGCGGCACGTCGCGCGTGGGCACGCTCCCTCGCCGCGCGCACCGCCGCGAGGAGCGGCGCGACCGGATCGGCCCGATTTCTGGCACCGTCCTCGCCGCGGACGCCCGCGAGCAATCGTCGCATCCGGGTCGCGGTCGCGTGCGGCACCTGCCAGCTGTCGAGGTCCCCGCCGAGGCGACCCGGGCTCGGCAGGATCGCGGCGAGGTACACACACTCCATCGGGTCGAGGTCGGCGGGCGCCTTCTTGAAGTAGTGGTCCGCCGCCGCAGCGACGCCGTACACGCCAGGTCCCCACGCCACCGTGTTCACGTACAGGAGCAGGATCTCGTCCTTGCTGAACGTCCGCTCGAGCTTCACGGTGTCGATCGCCTCGACGACCTTCCGCCGGAACGTCCGTCCGGACCCCTCGAAGATCGTCCGCGCGAGCTGCTGCGTGACCGTGCTCGCACCGCGCAGCCGCCGCTCGCCGCTCATCCATTCGCGCAGGCTCACCTCGATCTGCTCGACGTCGAAGCCGTGGTGCTCGAAGAACTTCTTGTCCTCGTTGTAGAGGAGCGCGACGAGGAAGGCCTCGGGCACGGCGTCGAGCCCGACGTTGGCGGTGACGGCGAGTCCCGCCTCCCGCGCCGCGGTCGCGCCTGCCGGTGTGTAGGTGATCCTGTCGCGCAAGCGACCCACCGGCGCGACGAGGTATCGCGTGACCACCGCCGCGAGCGCGAGCGTGACGACGAGGAGCACGACCCGGACGGCGACACGCAACGCACGCGCGCCGGGACCTCGCTCGTGCGCGCCTGCGGATGGTGACGTCGGGTCCTCGCCTGTCTGCGCCACTCGGTCCGCCAGCTTATCGTCGTCGGCGGCCGGGCGCTGCAAGCGATTCCACCTGCCCCGCCCTCACGGCGACGACGGCCCGCGGTGGTTCGCGAACAAGAGATCATAGGTGAGGGCCCAGTACCGGTTCACGTCGCGCGCGACATCGGGCGCGGTGCCGGCGCCCAGCAGACCGGGTTGGACGAGATCGACACGCGCGTGCAGCGGCTCGAGGAGCTCGAACTGACAGCGCGGCACGATGCCGGCGGCACGGAGGATCGCGGGTCCGAGGAAGTTGAATCCGCCCCGGTAGCCGAGCGGCAGCGGCACGCCGGCGTTGCTCGCGACGACGAGCGGCGTCGCGGCGAAGCGCAGGGTCTCGCCAGCCGGCGACGCCGCCGCGGACACGCGCTGCCCGCTCGGGTCGATGCGCTCGTGATGGGGCTCGAGCGACGGCCCGAGCGGCGGCCAGTGGTCGCCGTACGCGAAGAGCACGTACGGCTTTCCCCGCGCGTCGAGCCACGCGACGAACTCGCGCATGTGGCTGTCGAGGCGCTCGAGGAGGCACGAGTAGATGTAGAGCGACTCGAGGTCCTCGCTGGCGGGGGCATCGCGGACCGTACCGTTTCCCGCCGCGCGCGCACCGATGCGCAGATCGCACCGCCCCACACGGTCGCGCGCATACGGCCCGTGCGTGCCGAGCGTGACGCCCCAGAGAAACTCGGGCGGCACCGCCGGTCCGCCGCGGGGCGTGAGACGCTCGCGAAGCTTGGCGAAGAAGAGCCGGTCGTCGGAGATCCGCGCGCGGGTCTCGCGGCGCGGGACGAAGTCGGGCTGGAACCAGGCGCGATCGAACCCGAGCCAGCGGTAGGCGTCGGCACGTGCGTAGAACCAGCCGGCGTTGGGGTGGACGGCCTCGGCGCGGTAGCCGGCGCCGCGCAGCTCGGTCGCGAGCGAGAGCAGTGGACCGTGCAGGTAATGGAAGAAGACCACCGAGTCGGGCGGCAGGAATGCCGTCGACAGCCCGGTCAGGATCTCGAACTCGGCGTTCGCGGTGCCGTGCGCCCACACCGTGCTGTGAAGCTCGGCGCCGCCGCTGCGCTCCATCATCGTGCGGAGGAACGGGATCGGGTCGCGGTTGAACGGGATGCCGAGGACGAGCGGATCGAAGAACGACTCGAGGAGCAGGACGATCACATCGGGGCGCACGACCGCCGGATCGACGGCGGGCGGCAGCGCTGGTGTCGCATCGCAACCGGCGGGGAGCGTCCACGCGGCGGCGGGCGGCCGCGGGATCTCGAGCGTGTCGAGGCTCATCAGAAAGCCCGCCGTGAAGCCGTTCACCTGATAGTTCTTCTCCGGCCACCAGCGGACGTTGCGCAGGCGGAGCGCGACCGACAACGCATTGCCGGGACCGGGGAACCACGCGCGCACCGCCGGATGAAACGGTAGCGCGACGGCGACGAGGACGAGCATGCCGACGATCGCCTGTCGCAGCCGTGTGCGGAGGTCCGGCCGCGGGCGCAGCGCACGGACGGCCGCAGCGACCACGACGGCGCCAAGCACCAACGCGGCGACGACGAGCGCGACGCGCATGGTCCCGGGGAGATCGTCCCAGATGCCGAGCACCTCGCGGATGCGCAGCAGGTCCCAGGGATAGAGCGGCGCGCCGAGGTAGCGGCGCTTCACGACGCTCGCGATGCACACGCAGCTCCACGCGACGCCCACCAGCGCGAGACCGAGCGACAGCGACCCGATCACCAGCCCGACGCCGACCCCTGCGGCCAGCAACACCGCCGCACCGTACGTCACCGCGAGCGGCTGGAGCTCGCGCCATCCGTCGCCCGCCGGCTGGAGATGCACCAGCTCGAGCAGCGCGACGAGCAACAGAAACGCCATGACCGGCACCGCTCGTCTGAACCGCCGTCCCACCTGACTCGTCCGTGCGACAGCTCAGCACACCGAGCGCGATCCATCCACATGGGAGGCAGGGCGTGCGTGCGGGTCGAACAGCTCCAGGCGCCATATTGACTGTGTGTTCGAAATATCCTAAACGATCAGAACACCCAGGAGGTGCTCATGGATCCCATCGCCGCCGTCGGTGCCTTCGCCGCGCTCTTCGTCGCCACCCACATCGGTCTCGCCACCGCCAGGATCCGGACGGCGCTCGTCGCCGCGCTGGGCGAGCGCGGATTCACTGTCCTCTACTTCGTCGTCGCCGCCGCGACCTACTCCGCCTTCATCGCGTCATACGCCGCCCATCGCCTCGACGGGCCAGCGGGGCTCGACCTCGGCGCGACCGCGTTGCGCTGGCCGCTCATTCTCACGATCGTGACGGGCATGATGCTCATGAGCGCCGGGCTGCTCGCATATCCAGGCCTGCCGAGCGCGCTGTTCGGGCAAAGGATTCGAGAGCCGCGAGGCGTCGAACGCATCACGCGCCACCCGTTCTTCGCCGGCACCGCCATGATGTTCCTGGCGCACACGCTGCTCGCGCCCCGTCTCACCGGCGCGGTGTTCGCGCTCGGCCTCTCGATCCTGGCGATCGCCGGTGCGTGGCATCAGGACCGGAAGCTCCACGCGCGCCGGGGCAGCGCATACAGCGAGTACCTCGCCGCAACCTCCGCCTTCCCATTCGCGGCGATCGTCGGCGGTCGTCAACGTCTCGCGGCAGGCGAGCAACCGCTCGGCGCGTACGTCGCGGGGGCGATCGCCGCGATCGTGCTGCGCACGGTCCACGGCTCGCTGTTCGCGGCCGGCGGGCTCTGGGTGATCCTCGCGGTCGTCGGCGGTGCCGTGGTCGCCGGTGTTCAGAGCGCGCGCCGTGCGCACCGCGTCGCGCGCCGCGCGGCAGCGCCGCATGCCGGCGCGCCGATCTGACCCGGGAAGGGTGACGAATGATGGCGCCGCGTCAGCACCCGGATACGCCGCTGCTCTGGCACATCCCGCTCTCGCACTACAACGAGAAGGTGCGCTGGACGCTCGACTACAAGGGCGTCGCACATCGGCGGCAGGTCGTGCGCAGCGATTACCTGTGGCGGGCCTGGCGCGCGACCGGCCAGGGCAAGCTCCCCATCCTCTTCCTCGACGGCCGCGCGATCGCCGACTCGACCGCGATCATCGCGGCGCTCGAAGCCCGTTACCCCGAGCCGGCGCTCTATCCGCGTGATCCCGCCGCGCGCGCGCGGGCACTCGCGCTCGAGGACTGGCTCGACGAGCAGGTGGGACCCGCCGTGCGCGCCGCGATCGTCACGCCGCTCTTTCAACACGATCCCGACACGGCGCTACGGCTGCTGATGACGGGCATGGGGGACCAGGCGTACCGCACTTTGCGTCCTCTGCTGCGCGTCTTCCCGGCGTTCTATCGCTTCCGCCACCGGATCACCGCGGCGCATCTGGAGCGCGATCGCGCGACGGTCGCGGCGGCGCTCGATCGGATCGAGGCGGAGCGGCAGCCGAGCGGCTATCTCGTCGGCGACGCGTTCACGGTCGCCGACCTCACGGCCGCGGCGATGTTCGCGGCGTTGCTCGAGCTGCCGGAGATCCAGTACCCGGTGCGGGTCCCGCTACCGGCATCCCACCGGGAGTACCGCGACAGTCTGGCGCGACACCCGGCGGCGCGATGGATCGCCGACATCTACCGCCGTCACCGCGGTCAGTCCGCGGAAGTGCGCCGGGACGCGGCTCAGCCGCGAAGAGCAGACAGCACGCGAGGCTGAGCTTTGCTCAGCCTCGCGTGATGTACGTCTCGAGCTGCTCGATGATGAACTGCTTCTCGGAGATGACGGCCTTCACGATGTCGCCGATCGAGACCAGGCCGACGAGCTCACCGCCCCGCATCACCGGCAAGTGACGGATGCGCTTGTCGGTCATCAGCGCCATGCACTCCTCGATCGTCTGCTCGGGGCCGACGTACATCACGCGCGTGGTCATGATGTCTCGGACCGGCGTCTCCTTCGAGGCCTTGCCTTTGAGGATCACGTTCCGGGCGTAGTCGCGCTCGGAGAGGATGCCGACCAGCTTCCCGCCCTCGAGCACGATCACCGCGCCCACGCTCTTGTCGGCCATCAGCGCGAGGGCGTCGTAGACGGTCGCGTCGGGCGCGACCGCGTGCACCTCGCGTCCCTTGTTCGTCAGCAGATCACCGGCGGTCTTCATCGCCGTTCACGTATGAGACGGCGCCGATCGGCGCAATGCCCTCCGGGACGCCCGCCCCGGCGTGCCGCTCGGTGGCGATCACGAGGACTCCGGCGATGACGACCGCGCCGCCCAGCACCGCGCGCGTCGACACGGACTCACCGAGCAACGCCGCCGCGAGCGCGATCGCGAAGATCGGGATCGAGGTGAGCACGATCGCGAGCGCGGTGACGTCCAGCAGCTCCTGCGCGCGGGCGTAGATCACGTACACGGCGACGGTGCAGAGGACGATCAGCGCCGCGAGCATCACGGTCGGCTGCGTCCCTCCGGGCACGCTCCACGCCGAAGGCGCGGCCAAGCCCGGTACCGTCGCGAGCGTCGCCACCGTGAAGATCGGCGCCATCAGCTCGAAGAGGTTGCGCGCACGCGGGGCGCGACGCTGTGCGACTGCGTACAGCGACCACGACGTGCCGGCGACCATGACGAGCGCGTTGCCGACGAGGTGCTCGCGCGCGACCAGATCGGCGACGTGAAGGCCGTCGCTCGCCACGTACACGACACCGCCGAACGTCACGAGCGCGCCGACCGCGCGGCGCGCGGTCAGCCGCTCGTCGAGGAGCCAGCCGGCAAAGACGATCGTGGTCACCACCTCGACGTTGACGACGAGGCTCGCGAGACCCGCGGTCGTGAAGCGCAGCCCGTAGTTGTAGAGCAGGAAATCGGCGCCGAGCGCGATGCCCGCGATCGACGTCCAGCGGTCGCGCGGTAGCCACCGGGCTCCCGCACCGCCGAGCGACCGGAAGAGGACGGCCGCGGCCGCGAGGCGGATCACCGCGATCAGCTCCGGCGACCAGCCGGCGAGCGCAGCTTTGGTCGCGACCGGCGTGAGGCCCCAGAGGACGGCCGCGACGAGCGCGAGGACGACACCCATGAACCGCCCGTCGTATCATTTCCGCCGTGTGAGTCGGCGCGTCGGCGGTGACCGACGGTCCTTCGGAATCAGCCTGCCGCGCATCGCGCACGGCTAAACGACACGACGGGCGGCGGAGCCCCCGGCTCCACCGCCCGTCCACCCGCGGCGCGCAATCGTGGGGAGGAGCGCTCTCCGGGGCTACGGCTTCGGGCTACGGCTTCGCGGACTACGGCTTCGCGACGCCGAAGACGGCGTACGGCTGGGCCGAGTCGCAGTCGGCGTCGCCCGCGCGTGCCGCGATGTCGGCCGCACTGTTCGTGCCAGGGCAGTTGACCATATCGTTGGCGAACGCACGCACCGATGCCGACGTCAGCGTGAGGGCCGTACCCGCGGGATCGCCGGCGAAGACCTGACTGAGGTCGGCCGTAACCTTGGCGACGCCCCCCGCGAAGTCGAGCTTCACGTACACGTCGGTCGTGGCCGCGCAGTTCGACGGGATGCCGTTGTCGACGAGGCAGCGGATGAACCCGACCTTCAGAATGTGGTCGTCGTTGGGGTTCATCGGCGAGGTGGTGACGAGGTTGCCGTCGTTGTCGGTGAGCTTCTTCACCTGGACCTTGAGGACCAGCTTGTCGGTGAGGCTCAGCTTCGACTTCGCCGTGGTGCCGCCCGGGCATTCGCTGTTGTCGACGCAGCTGGCGCTCTGGGGCAGGCCGTTCTTGCAGAAGTCCATGCCGGTGCTGCAGTCGGCGGGGACGGGTGCCAGGGTGCCGGAGATCTTCTGGCCGGCGTGGGCCGGCTGCCCCAGCGCAAACGCCGCGGCAAACGCCAGAGCGGCGATGAGGGGCCGAACGATGCTGAGGTCGAGGTGGTTGTCGTGATCGCGCTGCATGGGGGCTCTCCCTTCGGGTGCCGGCCGTCGGGGCCGGGTTGGCTGCATTCACCCGGAGGGCGTTCATTCGGTCTGAACAAAGTTCAACGCCCGGCCGAAGCCGCCCCTTGGGGCCGCCCGGCGCAGGGCCGAGGCCCCGTAGGCGACTCGCCAGCGCCGCTATGGTGGCCCCGACGGTCGCCTGCGAAGTGGCTCTCTTGCGGCGGATCGCCCCTGTCGTTTAACGGCGGGCCATGAGCCAGCCGATCCCGGGCACCGCGCCGCCACCGACCGGCGACCCGGCCGCCCTCGCCCGCGCGTTCACCGACGCCTGGGCACGGCCGAACGTCGACCACTTCGTCGCCCTGCTCGCGCCCGACGTCCGCCTGCTGCAACCCGTCACGCCGACGATCGTCGGCCGCGACGCGGCGCGCCGCGAGTTCACCCGGCTCCTCGCCTGGCTGCCGGATCTGCACGGCATCGTCGACCGCTGGAGCGCCGCCGGTGACACGATCCTGATCGCCTGGCGCCTGCGCTTCTCGCTGGGCGGCGCGCCCTACGAGCTGCGGATCGTCGATCGCCTCGTCACCCGCGATGGGCTCATCGCCGAGCGTGAAGCGTACTTCGACTCGCTGCGCTTCTTCCTGGCGACGATGGCGCGACCGGCCGCATGGGCGGGGTATCTGCGGTACCGCGGCTATCTGCCGGGCCGGGGCTGACGGCGGCATACCGCGCGGCGGCGCTGACCACCGCGCGCGCGTCGTACGCCCGCATCAAGGCCCGGATCTCCGGGACGAGCACGTCGGCGACGATCCGGTGCCCGTGCGACGAGAGGTGCATGCCGTCGCGGAGGAGATGCTCGTGCGGGCGGCGGCGGGTGAGCGGACCGTAGACGTCGACGAAGGTCGAGCCGGTGCCGGGCTCGTGCAGCAGCCGCGACAGGCCGGCGTTCCATGCGGAGGCGCGGGCGTTGAACCCCGGGTAGGCGTACTCGCTGTGGGGAAACACGCTGCAGAAGAGGAGCGTGGCATCGGTCGCACGGCGCACGCGCTCCCGATGGCGCCGCATCAGCTCGTAGTACTGGCCTTCGGTCGCCTTCACGATCGTACCGTAGCGCGCCGCGAACAGCGGACGGAGCCAGCGCATGCCGGGCCAGTTCCGCGGCATGCCGCGGTACAGCTCGTCGAGGTACCTGCCCTCGTAGACCGCCTCGCGGCGCGGCCGCGTGTCCTCGCCGCCGCCCCGCGCGATGTCGTCCTGAATGATCCGCTCCTGGCGCGCGTGCAGCCGTCGCCGGAACCGCTTCCGGAGCCGCTTGTACCACTGCGGCTCGCGGACGTAGTACGCGAGCGGCCCGGTCGGACACGTCCACACGATGATCGCCGGACGGTACGCGGCGATCGCCGTATCGAGCCGGGTCGCGATCAGGCGAAAGTCGCTCGCGGTGGTCGCGGTCTGGAAACGCCACCCCGTCTCGACCGCATCGGGCATCGCCGTTTCGACGAGCGCGGCGTACCGGCTGTCGCGCCCGACGCCGTAGCCACGGGTGTTGCTGTCGCCGAAGAAGAGCACGGTGCGCGTCATGGCGCCCGCCGCCCTAACCTCCACCTCCCGATCCGCCACCACGCGGACCGCATAGCACATCACACGCGCGTGCTCGAACGGCGCGTACGATCGGCGCCGCCATCGGCGTTGCCCGGCCGCGTGCCGTCGGTGCATCGTGCTCGTGATGACTTCGCGCCGCGCGACCGGACTGACCCTGGTGCTCGCGCTCGTGTGCGCGGCGTGCGCGCCGTTCAAGCAGCCGCACCAGCTGCCGCCGCTCAGCACTGGCGACCCGGCGTTCGTGCCGACGCTCGCCGCGCACGCCGACGCACGCTTCGTCGGCGGGAACCGGATCGAGGTCCTGCTCGACGGCGACGGCACGTTCCCGGCGATGCTGCGCGCGATCCGAGGCGCGCGGCGGAGCATCACGTTCGAGGAGTACTTCTGCGCCGAGGGCCCGGTCACGACCGAGATCGCCGACGCGCTCGCGGAACGGTGCCGTGCCGGGGTCAAAGCCCACGTCCTCCTCGACGCGTTCGGCGCGAGCGGGATGCCGTCCGAGCTGGTCACGAAGATGCGGGACGCCGGCTGCGAGGTGGAGTGGTTCCGGCCGCTCTCGATCTTCCGCTTTCTCACCCCGTGGTCGCTGCTGCGGTACAACAATCGCAGCCATCGCCGCATCGTCGTCGTCGACGGGACGATCGGCTTCACCGGCGGCTACGGTCTCAGCGCCGCCTGGATGGGCAACGGCCACGAGCCCGATCGCTGGCGTGACACCAACGTCGCGATGGAGGGGCCCGTCGTCCAGCAGCTCCAGGGCGCGTTCGTGCAGCAGTGGCGGATGACGACCGGACGCGTGCTCGGCGGCGCCGACTACTTCCCGCCGCTCGCACCGGCCGGCAAGGTCAGCGCCCAGATCGTGAAGAGCTCGCCGGCCGAGGGCTCGTCGGAGTCGTACATGCTATTCCTGCTCGCGATTGCGTCGGCGAAGCGATCGATCCACATCACGAACCCCTACTTCGTCCTCGACGACCAGATGAGCGACGAGCTCGTGCGAGCGGTCGGCCGCGGCGTCGAGGTGACCGCGATCATCCCGGGCCGCCTCGAGCACGAGCTCGGCCGCCCCGACCAGAACCTCGTACACCACGCCGGCCGCGGCGGCCTCGGCAAGCTCCTGAAAGCCGGCGTGCGCATCTTCCAGTTCAAAGCAGCGCTGCTGCACGCAAAGACGATGACCGTCGACGACCGGCTCGGCACGATCGGCAGCACCAACCTCGACGCCCGCTCGTTCGCGCTGAACGACGAGCTCAACCTCACCGTCGACGACCCGACGGTCGTGGCGCGCCTGGAACAGATCTTCCGCGACGACCTGCGCTACTCGAAGGAGCTGACGTACGCGGAGTGGCGCTCGCGCGGCGCCCGGGAACGGCTCTACGAGCTCTTCGCCCTGCCCGCGAAGAGCCAGCTGTGAGCGATACCCGCTACGACGCCGCGGCCACCTTCGCGCCATCGAACGATCCCGGTGCGCCGGGAATCGGAATGCCCCGCTTCCACGCCGGCAGGTTCCCGGGCGGACGGAAGTGCGGCATCACCTCCTCCGCGAAGAGGGTCATGTTCTTCACGACCTTCCAGTGCGGCATGGTGCCGACCTGCATCCCGCCCGCGACGTGAATGCCGGCGCCGAGCTGGTCGGTGTAGATCGCGAGCTTTTCGGCGACGGTCGCGGGTGAGCCGACGATCACGTACTGCTGGTCGATCAGCTCCTCGTACGTCAGCTCCCAGAACGGCTTGATGTTGTACTTCTCGCGGCCCATCAGCATGCCGCGGAGCGACTTCCCGCTGGTGTAGCCCGGCGGCATGAAGAACTGGTCGGGCACCTTCAGGCCGGTGTGAAAGAGCCACATGATGTGCTCCTTCGCCTCGGCGTGCGCCTTCTCGTCGGTCTCCGCGACGTACGTGCCGACGCAGAACGCGAGCTGCTCGGGCGCGGGCTCGTAGCCGAACTCGTTCGCCGCGCGGCGGTACATGTCGTAGTTCACCTTGGTGAACGCGAGCGGTGCGAACACCATCATGAACGGGTAGCGCCGCATCGCCGCTTCGCGGATCGTCTCCATCGAGCCCTGCCCCGGGAGCCAGATCGGCGGGTGCGGCTGCTGGTACGGCCGCGGCCACACGTTCACGTACGGGATGTCGAAGTGCTTCGACTGCCAGTCGAACGGGCCGGGTGTCGTCCAGGCCTTGATGATGAGGTCGTGCGCCTCCCAGAAGCGCTCCCGTGACGTCGCCGGGTTGAAGCGGGTCGAGTGGTACTCCATCCCGGTGCCGCGGACGAAGCCCGAGATGATGCGCCCGCCCGAGATCACGTCGAGCATCGCGACCGACTCGGCGATGCGGAGCGGATTGCCGTGAAGCGGCAGCGCGTTGCCGATGACGCCGATGCGGAGATCCTTCGTGCGCGCGACGATGTGCGACGCCATCACATTGGGATCCGGCATCGTGCCGTACGCGTTCTGATGGTGCTCGTTGACGCAGGTGCCGTCGTACCCGAGCTTCTCCGCCAGCACGGCCTGGTCGAGATACTCGTTGTAGAGCCGGTGGCCGATGACCGGGTCGTAGTACTTGTTCGACAAGGTCACCCAGGTCGACTCGATCTCCTCGGCGGGCGGGATGTACGGGTACGGCATCAAGCCGAAGTGAAAGAACTGCAGCGAGCGGCTCATCGCAGGCCCTCCTGGAACTCGAGAATCGTCGTCGCCAGCGTCTCCGGTTGCTCGATCGCGATCGCGTGGCCGGTGCCCGGAATGCGGGTGAGCCGCGCGTTCGGAAGAAACTGCGCGTAGCGGTCGGCGGCCTCGTTCGGCACCAGCTTGTCGTTCTCCGCGCCGACGACGAGCGCCGGGCACGTGACACGCGGCAGGCGGCGCTCGAGCTTGCGGTCCGAGCGGCGCTCCCACACCAGCGCCGCCACCGCCGACGCCTCCTCGAAGGCGTGCACCATCACGTCGATGTCGGTGATGTCGACAAAGACCTCGGCGGCATTGGTGAAGTCGTTGAACAAGGTCGCGAAGAGCTGCTCGGGCGACATCATGAAGAGATCGGCGACGGGCGGCTTTCCTGGAATCGGCATGCCGGCGGGGACGATCAATGTGAGCGAGCGGAGCTTCTCCGGGAACCAGGTGGCGTAGCGCGCGGCGATCCAGCCGCCGAGCGAGTAGCCGACGAGGTCGAAGGGCCGCTCGATGCCGACCTCGGCGCGGAGCGCGTCGTAATGCAGGACGAGATCGTCGAAGTCTTCGATCGTCTCCTGCGCCGGCGTCGCGCCGAAGCCGGGGTGCTCGGGCGCGATCAGATCGGCGCCGCGCGACATCGCCTCGTGGAAGCGTAGCCACTTCCCGGTGAACCCCGCGCCGTGCAGGAAGAGGACCGGACGGCCCTTGCCCTTGCGGCGGACGGCGACAGGCACGCCGTTCACGTCGATGGTCCGCGCCTCGACGTCGGGCGCGGCCGGAGTCGTCATCGTCACGAGAGCCCCCTTCTCCGCCGCGCGCCGATCCTGACGCGGATCTCACCGAGTCGCGCGGCGCTCGCAGTTGCGAGCAGGACTCTTTATAGCGGCCCGATGCAGCCGAAGACACGCCGCGCCGCGTGGGTGCTCGCCGCACTCGCCCTGATCGTCGTGACCGCCGCGTCGTGCGGCGGCAAGCCGCGGCCGGCGCTCGTCACGCGCTCCGCCGCGAAGCCCCCGATCATCATCCGCAACGTCGGCGTGTTCGACGGCGTGGGCTCCCTGCCGGCGAGCGACGTCCTCATGAACGGCGGCGTCATCGTCCGGATCGCGCCGACGGGAATGGTCCAGGCGCCGAGCGACGCCGTCACGATCGACGGCGCGGGCGGGACGCTCGTGCCGGGGCTCGTCGACATGCACGGCCACGTCGAGGCGGCATCGGAGCCAGCGTGGCAAGGGAAGTTCCCCGACCCCGATCTCAACATGCAGCGCTACCTCTACTGCGGTGTCACGACCGTCTTCGATCCCGCCGGGTCGGCGCCGGACATGTTCGACCGCCGCGACGCGGTGGCGCGCGGCGAGCTGCTCGGTCCCCGCATCTTCACGACCGGGCCCATGTTCACGACACCCGGCGGTCATCCACTGGTCGCGCTCGAGCAGCTCGTACCGTGGTACCTGCGCTGGTACGTGAAACGCCACTTCGTCCGCGAGGTCGCGACCGAGGACGACGCGCGGCGCGCGGTCGCCGACCTCGCCAAGTACCACCCGGACGGCATCAAGATCGCCGTCGACGCCGTCCCGCTCGGCATCCCGATCATGGCGCCCGCGGTGATCCACGCGATCGTCGAGGAAGGCCGGGCACGCGGCATTCGCGCCGTCGCTCACATCGGGACCACCGCCGATGCGCTCGCCGCCGCCGATGCCGGCGTCGCGGCATGGGTGCACGGCGTCTACAAGGAGCGCATCCCGGACGACATGATCCCGCGCTTCGCCGCCGCGCGCATCCCTCAAGTCGCGACGATCGCCGTCTTCGAAGCCTACGCAGACGTCGCCGAGGGCAAGCGACAGGCGACGGCGCTCGAGCGCCAGATCGAGGACGGCGCCGTGCTCGACGCCTTCGCGCCGGTGCCGCCGAACGCGGCGTCGCCGAAGTTCCAGGAGTTCTTCCGCCTGCTGATCGCGACGCGCGACGCCAGACGCGACAACGTGCGGCGCCTGCACGCTGCCGGCGTCCCGATCCTCGCCGGCTCCGATACGCAGTCGGGCGTCTACGCCGGCGCGGGACTCCACCGCGAGCTCGCGCTTCTCGTCGAGTCGGGCCTGACACCGGCCGAGGCGCTGAAAGCGGCGACGTTGGACGGCGCACGCTTCGTCACGCGGAAGGACGATCCGCCGTTCGGCGTCCTGCGTGAGGGCAAGGCCGCCGATGCGGTCCTCGTCGACGGCGATCCCCTGCAGGACATCGCGGCGATGAGCCGTATCCGCGACGTCTTCCTCGGCGGTGTCCGTCTCGAGCGCCATCCCGTCGCCGGCGCCCCCTCGACCTGAGCGGCCGGATAGCGCACGTCACGGCCGCGCGGCGCGACGCGCTTGGTCGCGCGCCGCACGAACACGTCTCGGGTCTCAGCACGCCGCGATCTCCCGTGTGTTCCCCGATGTATCGCCCCTGATTTCCGGGGCACCAGCCCGCGCTCCCGTGATGGTCACGGTTTACGTCGAGCGCCTACGCTGCCGCGGTCGCCGCTGCGCGCGGTGACGAGACCACCACGGCAGAGGTCATGATGACGAGACATGGCGAGATCATCCGCACGACGACACGGCTAGCGCTCGCAATCGCGCTCGTGATCGCGGGCACGTGTACGACGGCGCTGGCGATTCCCGAGGGCCCGGCATTCGGCACGCCCGAGTGGTCCGCGCGCGAGGCGGCGAACTACGCGCGCACGAGCGAAGCGCCGAGCGAGCAGACCAGCAATCCGAACTTCCAGCTCGTGTGGCACACCCAGGGCGAAGCGAATCACGAGGAGTGGCTCGCGCGTGCGCTCGCCGATCCGTCGTGGGTCGGGCCCCCGTCCCTCAACTCCGAGGTGACACCGCTCGGCGCGACGTGGGGCACGGTCGCGACCGGCGACCCGACGCGCTACCCGGCCGCCGCCGGACCGAACGGCGCGACCTTCTACGACAACGAAGCGGTCGTGGTTCCCGTGGTCTTCTATGACCGCGGGTGCGCGCGCATCTCCGGACGCGTCTGGGCGCCGCGCGGATGGGAGCCGGGCGATCCGGCCCTGCCCGGCGTCGTCATCGAGAACGGTTCCGTCCAAGCGCCGGAGACGCTCTACTGGTGGTTCGCGCAGCAGCTGGTGCGCGCTGGGTACGTGGCGTTGACGTTCGACCCGCGCGGGCAGGGGCGCTCCGATTTCCAGACACCCGACGGTGAGCAGGGCAGCAACGCAAACTCGGAGGTGTTCTTCAGCGGTCTCGTCGACGCGATCGACTTCTTCCGCTCGTCGCCTACCTTGACGTACCCGACGGACGCGGTGTGTGCCGGCACGTATCCAACCGCCATGACGGCCTACAACCCGTTCTACGATCGGGTCGACCTCTCGCGCCTCGGTATCGCCGGGCACTCGCTCGGCGCCTCCGGCGTGTCGTCGGTCGCAGGGTACGCGGGTGACCAGTTCGCGTTTCCCGACGAGAACGGCGGCAACCCCGTCGACGTCATGCTCGCGTGGGACAGCCTGCGCTTCGACCCCGAAGCGCCGCCGCGCGTGCCCGCGATGGGGCAGACCAGCGAGTACGGCCTGACGCCGGCGCCGTTCGCGTCATCGCCCGATCCGGAGAGCGACAAGGACGCGTACGACGCGTACGTCGCCGCCGGCGTGCCCGTGTTCCAGTTCACGATCCAGGGCAGCACGCACTACGAGTGGAGCCTGATCCCATCCTTTCCCACGACGTCGTGGTGTCCCGACATGTCGACGGGCGCCTGCCTCGGAGGCTGGGGCCATCCGATGGCCGAGCACTACTCGCTCGCGTGGATCGATCGGTGGCTGAAGCGTCCGGGGGAGATCGGTTACGGCGACGCGGACGCACGCCTCCTCGCGGACGCGGATTGGTGCGAGCGCTACAGCTTCTACCTGCGCTCGGCACGCAAGTTCCCCGACCGCAACGGCGGCGCGCATCACACCGAGGACCTGCGCGCCGATTGCCTCGCCGGCGTCGTCGATGCGCCGGTGACCTGCCCGGCGGTGCCGCGTCCCGCGTCCGCCTGTCACGTCACCACGCAACGCGGCCGCGCGCAGCTCGGCGTGAAGGACAAGCCGAACGACCGCGCCGACCAGCTCAAGTGGTCGTGGCGTTCTGGCGACGTCACCCCGGCGTCCGACTTCGGCAATCCGATCGGCGGCGACACCGACTACACGCTCTGTGTGTACGATCACACCGCCGGATCGCCGTCGCTCGTCGCCACTGCGAGCGTGCCGGGAGGCGGCACGTGCGCCGGCAAGCCGTGCTGGAAATCGACGGGCGGCGGCGGGCTCACGTACACCGACAAGACCCTCGCTCACGACGGCGTGAAGCTGATCCGCCTGAAGCCCGGTACGACCCCGGGCAAAGCGCAGGTCGGCCTCGTCGCGAAGGGCGCGAACCTGGGATTCACCAGCGCGCGTGCGCTCCTGCCGTTCGATCAGAGCCCGAAAGTCACCGTGCAGCTCGCGAACAGCGACGGTGCCTGCTGGACCGCCGACTACTCGGCGCCGCCGGTCGTCAACACCGCGCAACAGTTCAAAGACAAGGGCGATTGAGCGCCGCGCCGGCGTCGTGACGCCCGCCGCGCGGGGTCACGACGCCGGCGGCCCAGTTGCCCGTCTCGCTCCTTCGCTATAGTCGAAAGGGTCTCACCCGATTTCGACCTCAGGAAGGAGTGGACGATGAGCATGATCGGCCAAAAAGAGCCCGAGTGGAGCGCCGTCGCCTACGTCAACGGCGAGCAGAAGACCGTCAGCAGCAAGGACTACGCCGGTAAGTGGCACGTCCTGTACTGGTACCCGCTCGATTTCACCTTCGTGTGCCCGACCGAGATCAAGGGCTTCCAGGAGCGGAGCCCGGAGTTCAAGGACGACGGCGTCGAGCTGATCGGCGTCAGCACCGACTCGTTCTACAGCCACAAGGCGTGGTTCGCCGACCGCAGCATCTTCCCGCAGCAGATCACGCACCCGGTTCTCGCGGACACCAACCACGCCGTGACCCGCGCCTTCGGCGTGCTGAAAGAGGATGCCGGCGTCGCCTTCCGCGCGACCGTCATCGTCGACGACAAGGGCATCGTGCGCTCGGTCGCGATCAACGATCTCAGCGCCGGCCGCAGCCCGAACGAGGTGCTGCGCACGGTGCAGGCGCTCCAGAGCGGCGGTCTGTGCGGCGCCGACTGGAAGAAGGGCGACCGCTTCGTCGCGTGACCGTTCGCGGGCGTCGCGCTGCCACCCGGCATCGCGACGCCCCGACGCCGCGCCGAAGACCGCACCATGAGTCGATTCGAAACCCTCGATCGCGCCAGCTGGCGTGACTTCCTGGCCGCGCCCACCGCGGTCCTCATGCTGGGAAAGACCGATTGTCAGGCGTGCGCCGCCTGGACCGAGGAGCTGACATCGTTCCTCGCCGACGATCAGGAGTTCGCCGACGTCCGCTTCGGCAAGATCTTCCTCGACCAGGGCGGCCTCGCCGACTTCAAGCGCGAGAACCCCTGGATCGCCCAGCTCGACGTGCTGCCCTACAACGTCGTGTACGTCGGCGGTGAACGGAAGAAGGAGTTCGCCGGCAGCGGCATCGAGCGCCTGGTGAACCGCCTCCGCGGCCTCCGCGACGCGGGCTGAGCGCCCGCGTCCTTACTGTAGGCGGCCGCGCCGCTCAGGGCCGCGCCGCGCAAAGAGTCGACCGCTAGAGGTGGGGCGTGCCGAGGTCGTTCTTGGCGGTCATCCCGCCGTCGACGACGAGGACGGCACCGTTGATGAAGGACGCGGCGGGGAGCGCGAAGGACAGGGTTGCGTGCGCGACCTCCTCCGGCTCGCCGTAGCGCTGGAGCGGCACCTTGCGGCGGGCGAACTTGGTCTTGGCGTCGTCGGGAATCATCGCGGTCATACCGGTCTTGATGGGACCGGGGCAGACGCAGTTGACGGTGACGCCGCGGCTCCCGAGCTCGACGGCGAGCGCGCGCGTGAGGCCGATCACGCCGTGCTTGCTCGCGGTGTAGGCGGAGACGCCGAAGCTCGCGCCGACGCCCTCGGTCGACGCGACGTTCACGATCCGCCCGGCGCCGGATCGCACCAGCCAGGGCAAGAAGCCGCGGGCAAGGCGCGCGTACGCGCCGAGGTTCACCGCCAGCGTGCGCTCCCACGACGCCGGCCAATCGGCGGCGTCGATGGTCGCGGGATGGACCATGCCGGCATTGTTGACGAGGACGTCGAGCGCGCCGAAGGACGCGAGGACGTCACGGACGAGCCCATCGCACGCGGCAGGGTCGCCGAGATCGGCGACGAAGCCGGCGGCCTCACCGCCCGCCGCCGTGATCTCGCCGACGACGGCCTCGACGCCGCTCGCCGCCACGTCGACCACCGCGACGCGCGCACCTTCGTCCGCGAAGAGGTGTGCGGTCGCGCGTCCCATCCCACTCGCCGCGCCGGTGATGCATGCTGCACGGCCGGCCATCGATCGATCGAGGGTCGTCAGTCTCGGCATGGCGCGATGCTCCCGCAGACCGCCTGTCACTACAAGCGCGTCCCCTGCCCGGCCGGACCGGACTGAACGCCGTTCAGGCCGTTTGAACGCCCTCCGCGTGAACGGCGGGAA
>JADMIO011167808.1_pt1 | contig 22751 bp, 11 predicted proteins | sample 8958161 | NCBI WGS metagenome assembly JADMIO01 (sample SAMN16585339, study PRJNA669376) | soil metagenome | isolation source: Crop rotation soil | place: USA: Cullars Rotation, Alabama | collected 2011 | reverse complement strand
GCCGCGACTTCAAGTCACGTGAATTCCAAGCTTCGGATCCCACTGTGCTGGAAAGGATGCTCGCGGCGATGATCCAGCAGCGATTCCGATTGAACCCGGTTATCGCCGGCGGACCGGACGCAGCGCGGCTCGTAGAGCTACTGCCGTCCGCGACGAACCTCGTCGGCAAGACGACACTTCGTGAACTCGTCGCGCTCCTGGAGCGCGCATCGCTCGTCATCGCCAACGACAGCGGCCCGATGCACATCGCGGCGGCGCTCGGACGGCCTCTAGTCGTCCCATTCGGACCAACAAATGAAGTGCGAACCGGCCCTCACCGCCGGCTCGGAAGCGTCGTCCGCCAGCCGATCGAATGCAGTCCGTGCTACTCGCGGTACTGCTCGCATCAAAGTTGTCTTCAGGGGCTTCACGTTGATCCGGTGATGAAGGTGGTCGAAGAACAACTCAGCGATCGCTCTGGACGATCGCTCAACGTGCTGAACTTGACTCAATAAGCTCGGTGATTTCCTTCGCATTCAACATTGAAAGTGACGTCACCACGCGATGCGCATGCTTCGCCAGCTCCTCCGGCGGCGCGGTTCCGGTGAGACCGATCGCCGCCATTCCCGCACTTCGCGCCGCCCGGAGACCGACCGGCGCATCTTCGATCACCGCGCACTTCGATGGCTCGATCCCGAGTTTCTTCGCAACAAGGAGAAACACATCCGGTGCAGGCTTGCCGCGTGTCACTTCCCCGCCATGCACCACCCCAGTGAAATGATCACCATTTCGGATACACCGTCGGACGACCTCGACGTTCTTCTGCGGCCCTGACGATCCGATCCCCAGCGCGAACCCCGCCTGGTGCAGCGCCGCGATCAGCTCCGACGCCCCCGCCATCTCCGGAAACCGCCGCTGCAGGATCTGCCGATACGCCTCCTCCTTCGCCGCATCAAACGCCGCGATCCGATTGGCAGCATCGTCGGTCGTTGGCCCGAACTGCTCGGGCCAGAGTGTCGCAATGACCTCCCGGCTCGTCCGCCCAAACGTGCGCGCGAAGTCGGCTTCCGACATCTCGACCCCGAAGGACTTCGCCGTGGACTGCCAGGACTCCAGGTGCGCGCGGTAGCTGTCTACGAGCACGCCATCCATATCAAAGATCACTGCCAGGCCGCGACCAATCATGGGACACATCAGAGTCAGTGTTCAGGAACCGGATTACTCTCACATGAGAGTGATGTCGTAATCTTCAGCGTTTAAATTCCAGTCTATCTTCGGCAGTATCGGGCGAATCAGGCGCCCGATCGAGCCATTGATCCGATCCAGAAACCAACAGAGATACAGTACCGATGCGAAGTCGGAATCCGTTGTGTGCACTGCCGTGCGCGACTCGAATTCCGCCACCAACATCCAACGTGGGAGTGGAACAATCGCGGGATCGAGAATGATCAGGGGCGTCGCCGGATCAAGGATCTCCTTTGCGCGACGCGCGGCGTCCTTAAGGATTCGCGGACTTGCAAATTCAAGTGTTCCCTCAACCAAATGACGATACGTCCCTTCAATTACGAGTCGGCGAAGGATGATCTTGCGATTGTCCTGGAGACGATACGCTGGCATAAGTGCCTCTGCACGTTTCGGTCGCGACTGAGTCCAAACTCGATGCACCGTTCGGGTTCACTGTTTTGCGACAGGTCGAAGCCACAGCCAGACACGCACTTTTCCGTCAGGGCGATATCGATCGGACCAATCGGCATACTGTTCGACCCATGAATCGAGTTTGCAGCCGGACCGCACGCGTTTCACGTCCGCTTCGGAAATCGGGTCGATCGACGTATCGAATCCGATTACCAGCATGCCGAGGTGGTCAGCGACGTTCTGCCCGAGTGTCGTCAACTTGACCAGGTCCTTCCCCGCGGCATGAAGATGCTTGCCATACGGATTGTTTGGAAGCTTTCCATACCGATCCCGGTGCTTCCAGGCCCCTTTTACTTCAAGCCACAGCCGGCCTGCGCTCGGCCATTGAATGACCAGGTCGCATCGCCGTCTCGGAGGGGTCGGATACCTTACTTCTGTCGAGGCGTCGATGCCTTCCTCCATGAGGAGGCATTCGAGACGACGAGACCATTTTTCCTCGTTTCGGTAGCTCCTGGGCTGAGCGACAGCCTCTCTTGAGCAATGACGGGCATACCACCAAAGCCCGGTCGGACATCCGTCTTCGAGCGGGACGGCTTCCGTGTCCACTGCCTGGAGGTGTCTGACCAACGCCTGCATGATCGATGTATACGACGCCGTTCGCGTGACGTCGGGTTCCTCACCGGCTGCGATGATTCTATAGGGACTCACGATCAATGCCTCCTGATTCTGTTAACCGTTCTGGCAATCGTTCGACGCGTAAGAGATGATAATCCATGTGGTCGGACAGTTGGTGTCCGACCATGAACAAGGCCTGAACCAGACGACTCCAGGATCTACCTGATGCGTGACACCGCACGGCGACGCCGGATGAATGAAATTGACCGATTGCTTCGCTCTCATCGAAAATTCAATTCGCAGACGCTGGCCGACCATCTTGGAGTCACGGAGAGGACCATCCGAAGAGACCTCGACTACCTGCGGGAGGAATACCAACTTGCAATTGCATTCGACGCCAGGGAGCGCATCTGGCGCTACACGGACGAACGCATTTCAGATCTGCCCGGCGTCACGGTGACCAGCCAGGATCGATTCGCCTTGTTACTCGCGCGCCAGGCCGCCGACTTATTCACCGGCACGCCCTGGCACGTTCCTCTCAAGTCAGTCCTGACGCGAATCGTCAGCATGCTTCCGTCCGAAACGCGCTCGGACTATGAACGGGTGGCGGCGAAGATTCGATTCGCCGGCAGCGCAGTTCGCGCGACGGATCCGACCGTCTGGCGCGTCATCACCCAATCCATGGAGGGACTCACGTCCATCCGGATTGATTATCGATCCGGCGAGACCGGAAGGACCCAGCAACGAGAGGTGGACCCATATGCGTTGATCGTTCGTAACCGCGAATGGTACCTCGTGGCATGGGATCACCTTCGCAGCTGTGTTCGGACGTTCTTCCTCCCACGAATCAAAGCGGCGGATGACATCGATAAACGGTTTAAGCTTAAGAATCGATTCAATCTGGACACCTACCTTCGCGGCTCGATTGATGCTCACCAGAGCAACGCTAAGGCCAGCCAAGTGAAGCTGCGGTTCACATGCGAGGCTTCGCCCGCGGGTGAGGACTTCATTTGGAGCGATGATCAGATCAGCACAACGGATTCACAGGGACGACTTCTTGTGGAATTTTCCACACGGGCGATCTTCGCGGTGGAACGCCAGGTCTTGTCATGGGGTGGCGGCGTCGAAGTGCTGGGGCCGCCTGTGCTTCGGCGAGCCGTTTCTGCGGCAACTCGGCGAATGCGCGATCTTTCAAGGTAAGGTGCCTCAACAATACGCAAAAGTGCCGCAAGCCTTCCGAGAACGACGCAACAGACCGCCCTCAGCCCTGTACCCAAAGATGAGCGATCGTCATTTCTGCTCTGGACTTAGGTACACGGAGGGCCGGCGGCATGGAACAGGTTTCGGAAGGTACACCCAAAGCGACGCTTGAGCTCAAGGGTCGGGCGGTGACGCGCAGCCTGGTCACCTACGACTGGGGTTCGCGCATGCGGTGGAAGGTCAGCCGGGATGGGAAGGTCATCGCGACGCCGGCCGCGCCGCGGACGGAGGTCGTCACGTACGAGCATCCGGAGCAGACGCCGGGGAAGTATGAGATCGTCCTGCAGATGTTCAAGTATGTGAACTTCAAGAAGGACAAGGCGGGCGGGGACTACACTGAAAGCCCGTACGTGGACATCTCCAACGTCGTTTCGTACACGATTTAGTCGTCGGCGCGCTCCCGCACAACAATCACATGAAACGTCGGACTGTCATCCTGAGGTACTCCGAAGGATCTCTCGTTCCTGGGCGAGTTGCGCGAGGGACGAGAGATGCTTCGGAGTACCTCAGCATGACATCCTGGCCGCAGGTGCAGACGGTTGGTTCCGGCACTTTGAGGTATGACAGATGATCCACATTGGTGATGAGCATGTGCGGGTCTGCAGCGGCACGAGCCGCCGGGCGTTTCTTCAGGCGGGGGCGGCGTCGCTGGCGGGGCTGTCGCTGCCGTGGCTGAACGTGCTGAAAGCCGCCGGCGCGATCAACGAGCCGGCGGCGAAGATTCGCAACTGCATCACGATCTTCCTCGTCGGCTCGCCGGGACATCTCGATACGTGGGACATGAAGCCGGATGCGCCCAGCGACATCCGCGGGAAGTTCAACCCGATCAAGACCAACGTCTCAGGCATCGAGATCTGCGAACACTTCCCGCTGATGGCGAAGATGATGGACAAGGTTGCGCTGATCCGCAGCCTGCATTACAACAGCGGCTCATCGCACGAAAACGGCCAGCGCTGGATGATGACGGGACACGACTTCGGCGAGGGGCAGATCGAGCCGCACATGGGCTCGGTCATCTCGCGCGTGTTCGGCGCGAAGGGAGACCTCCCGGCGTCGATCGTGCTGCCGAACAAGATCGACAATACTGGAACGTCCACGCCTCATGGTCAGCAGTCGGGATACCTGGGGAGTGCGCACGAGCCGTTCATCCTCGGCGGCGATCCGGCGCGGGAGAAGTTCAAGGTCGAAAACCTCGAGCCGCCTGAAGGCCAGCCGGAGAATCGGGTGAGCGCGCGGCGCGATCTTTTGAAGCAGCTTGACGAGTTGCAGCGCCGGACCGAATCGACGACGACGCTTCAGCGCGACACGGCGTACAACCGCGCGTTCAACATGCTTCTTTCGCCGACGACGAAGGAAGCGTTTGACCTGAACAAGGAACCCGATGCGCTGCGCGATCGATATGGCCGAAACACGTTCGGGCAATCGTGCCTACTGGCGCGGAGGCTCATCGAGCGCGGCGCGCGGCTCGCGACGATCAATCATTTCGACACCGTCTTTAACGTCTCCAACTGGGACATGCACGCGGACGGCGGGAGCCTGAACAACACGTACAACGACTACGAGCATCTGCTCTGCCCGCAGTTCGACTGGGGATTCACTGCGCTCATCAACGACTTGAAATCACGCGGCCTGTTGAAGGAAACCGTTGTCGCGGTGCTAAGCGAATTCGGTCGAACGCCAAAGCTCAACGGCAACGGCGGGCGCGACCACTATCCGTCCGCCTGGACGAACTTCCTCTGCGGCGGGCCGATCAAGGGCGGGCAAGCCATTGGCTCAACCGATAAGCTCGGGGCCGCGCCGCACGATTATCCGATCGAGCCGCCGCGGATCATCGCGTCGATCTATCAGGCGATGGGCATTGACCTCGAGACAACGATGATGCCCGGACCGGGAAGCCGGCCGATTCGGCTAATCGATGCGGAACCGATCCCGGAGTTGTTCTGATGATCTCCCTCTCCCCTGTACGCGGGGGAGAGGGGTGGGGTGAGGGGCTGTTCTCAGCAGTTCGATATGCACTGGACGCAAACACGACTCTCGACAAAGCCCCTCACCCCCACCCTCTCCCCCGAGTACGAGGGAGAGGGAGTACGCCGCCCCTCCGTTCTCGCTGCCTTGGTATTCCTGATCTCTCTTACGACACTACAAGCTTCCGCCGGCCCCCAACCCTCCGTCAGCAGCATGTCCGTCCGCGGGCTGCAGTCGGGCGGAACAACCACGATCGTCATCAACGGCTCCGATCTTCTTCCCGATCCGCGCATTGTCTGCCTGGCCCCGATCACCAAACAGGAAGTGAAACCCGGTGCGACCGCGACGCGCGTCGAGATGGATGTCACGCTCGACGCGAAAGCCGAGCCGGGCATCTACAACGCCTGGGTGGTGACCAACAACGGGCCCGCCGAGCGGCAGATCATCACGATCGATTCGCTCCCGCAGAAACCGTTTCCTCCCGCGCAGCCCGAGCCGCCCCCATTTGCATTGCCCATCGCGTTGCACGGGAACTTCAATGGAAGCCGACCGGTCGAGACGACGTTTACGGGCAAAGGAGGCCAGCCGGTTACGATCGAAGTCGAGGCGCAGCGCCTTGGCGGTCGCGAGCAGCCCGTGGTTCACCTGCTTGACCCAACCGGCCAAGAGATTGGACTCGCGCTGCCGTCCATCAAACTCCGAGGCGATGTTCGCCTGACGACGACCCTTCCGTCGGACGGCACGTACCGCGTGCGCGTTCACGATCTTCAGTATGGCGGCAACGGGCCGCTGCGGTTGAAGATCGGATCGTGGCAGTTTGCGGATCTCGCATTTCCGCCTGCGGTCGAGCGCGGGAAAGCGGGTCGCGTTTCGCTGATCGGTGACTCAGCCGCGCCGCAGCAGGCGGATCTGCTTAACGGCTTGTGGTCGGCGATCGCGCCGCGATGGCCGGATGCCTCCAAAGCAAGCGGGCCGCGACCGGCTGTCTTCGTCAGCCCGATCGCGGAGTCGGTCGAAGCGGAGCCGGGCGGTACGCTCGCCGCCCCGCAGCAACTCGGTGCGAGAGTTCCATTTGCTGTGAGCGGAAAACTTTCGAAAGCTGGCGAGCAGGATGCGTATCGGCTGCCGGTGACACCGGATGCGTCGTTGCGGTTTGAAGTGTTTGCCGATCGCTACGGCTCGCCGCTTGATGCGGTGATCGAGCTTCGCAACGCCAAGGGGGAGAAGATCACCGAGAACGATGACACCGAAACCGCCGACCCGCGGGTGGACTACAAAGTGCCGGCGGGAACCGATGCCGTCATCGTGGTCGTGCGCGATACGCTGAACCGAGGCGGGGATGATTTCCTTTACCGACTCTCCGTTACGACGACCCCGGAAACCAATCCGGTGCTCGCCCAACCGCCGTCGCTTCTTCCGCCGGATTTCGATCTGATCGTGGATGACGACTCCGCCGCGCCGATCGCGGGCGGAACAAATCTGCTGAAAGTGAGCGCCCGACGGCGCGGATATGACGGACCGATTCGTTTGAATTTGGAGAACGCGCCGGGATGGGTAGCGCTGGGCCGAAACGAAATCGCGGCAGGATCCGACGCGACGCTCGTGACACTTCAGAACAACACGTCGGCCGGACCCGGCACGCCTCCCGCCCCGCCGGCGGTGATTGCGGTCGTCGGCGAAGGAAGCGGGCCGGCGGGGCCGATCACGCGCATCGCCGCCGCCGATGTGCATCCCGTCGGTGACTTGCAGCCATGGCTCCGCAGCGAACTGCTCCTCGCATCGGCGGGTGCGCCAGATGTCCCCTTTTCGATCGATTTCGGCGCGATCCCGGACGATCGCAAGTTGATTCCCGGCGGGAAAATTTCACTGCCCGCGAAGTGCGTCCGCGCCGTTGGGTTTGATGGGAACGTTCGTCTGACGCTGCTCGTCAGTCATGCCACGCCGGTCGATCGGAACAACGGCCGCCCGGACATGAATCGCTTGCTACGAAGCGAACAGCCGCGCGTGGACATTCCCGCCGACGGCAATGCGAGGAACACGTTCGATGCAAAAGTGAACGCGGAGAAAGCCCTCGCCGACGCGAAGAAGGCCCTGGATGCCGTCCCCGCGACGGATGTGGCTGCGAAGACTGCCGCCGAAGCGAAGGTAAAGCAGACGACCGACGCCCTGACGGCAGCCGACGCCGCGGCGACCGCAGCGTCGGCTGCGGCGAAGAACGACATCGAAGTCCCCGTCGTCATCCCCAACGACCTTCCTTACGCGCCCGGCGGCTACGACTTCTCCTTCCGCGCCGACCTGCTCGGCCGCGACAACCGCACGGTCCTCGCGACACGCTTCACGCCGGTCAAGCGATTGCCGGTCGTAAGCCCTGTCACGATCGCGCTCGCAAGTCCGCCGCGCGTGGAAGTTCGGCTGACGAAGGATGGCGCGAGCGCGAAATGGAGCGGAACGATCGAGCGTAAGGAAGGGGCGACCGGCGAGGTCGCCGTCTTCCTCGAGGGCCTCCCGAGCGGCATCGGCCAACCGCGCATTAACGTGCCCGGCGACAAGACGACGTATGAGCTTGAACTGAAACTCCCGGCCACCGCGACGCCCGTCGAGATCAAGAGCATGAAGGCCTTCGCCGAAATCAAAGGCACCAACGGCCAACCGGTTCGCGGCGTCCCCGTGGGCGTCGAACTGAACGTGCGGCCCAGGGAAGACGAGAAGAATGAGCCGGCGAAGTAGTTGTTGACGTTCCCCTGTGGCACGGGTTTCCAACCCGTGTAAGGTGCAGTTGAAGTAGAGAGATTGCTGCTTCCAGAAGGTTTTGACTTTGACGTCGCTAACACGGGTTGAAAACCCGTGCCACAGCGAAGAGTGCCTGCATCCGGATACGCAAACATGAATCGCTTGCTCTCCACCATACTCATAATGCTCGCCGCGTTCGCGACGGTAGTCCCTTCGCTCGCTCGCGCAGCTGACCTTCCCGCCCCTGGCGAGCTGCGCGTCGAGCCCGCGACGGTAACGCTCGTTCACCCGCGCCGCCCCTGTTCCATCATCGTCACGACGCGATCGGCGGACGGCCTGACTGTCGATCTCACCACCCAGGCGAAATACGAAAGCAGCGATGCGAAGGTCCTCACCGTCGATGCCAAAGGACTGATCACCCCCGTCGCAAACGGCAAGGCGCGTGTCACGGTCTCGTCAAACGGCAAAACTGCAGGCATCGACGTCGAAGTGAAATTGCCCGCGACGCCGGTGCCGATCAGCTTCCGTCACGACGTCATGCCCGTCCTCTCCAAGGCCGGCTGCAACATGGGGGCGTGTCATGGATATTCGCTGGGGAAAAACGGTTTCAAGTTGTCGCTCCGCGGTGCGGACCCCGCGGCGGATTATGACTGGCTCACCGACGAGTTCTTCGAACGCCGCGTCAACCGTCATGACCCGCCCGCGAGCCTGATCCTCGCCAAGCCGACGGGTGACGTGAAGCACGAAGGGGGCCTTCGCTTCCGCAAGGACAGTGCCGCATATCAAACGCTCCTCGGCTGGATCACTGAAGGCGCGAACAGTGACGTCGAAGATCCGGTTCACTTGGAGTCGGTGAGCATCTATCCGCCGCAGGCGGTCGTCGCGCCGGGAACGGATCTTCACATGCAGCTCGTCGCGCACTATTCGGACGGAACTCGACGTGACGTCACGCCGCTGGGGATTTTCAACGCGAACACCGAAAGCGTCGCGGGCGTGAACGAAGCGGGCCTGGTCAGCGCGCGAATGCTCGGCGAAACCGCGATCGTCGCCCGCTTTGAGCGGATGTTCGCAACCGCGAACGTGATCGTCCTCAAGCCTGATGCCTCGTTCCAGCCGACGCCTGTGCCGACCGACAACCTCGTCGATGCGGCGGTGATTCGAAAACTAAATGCCCTGGGCATAACGCCGTCGCCCATCACCGATGACGCGACGTACCTCCGGCGCGTTTACCTCGATCTGATCGGCATTCAGCCAAAACCCGAAGAGGTCGAGAAGTTCATCGCCGATGCGAACCCCGCGAAGCGCGCGGCGGTCGTCGAGGCGCTCTTCGCGAGGCCGGAGTTCGTGGATTGGTGGTCGCTCAAATGGGGTGATCTCCTTCAGAACACGCGATCGAAGATCAGCCCGCAAGGCGTCTACGCGTTTCGCGAGTGGATCCGCTCATCCATCGGCGCGAATAAACCGATCGACCAGTTCGCCCGCGAGCTGCTCGTCGCGCGAGGCGGCGCGCTCGAAGATCCCACCAGCGCCTACTTCGCCGTCAGCGCGGATACCGACGAGACGATCCAGCGCACCACCGAAGTCTTCTGCGGCGTGCGGATGCTGTGCGCGAAGTGCCACCCGCACCCGTTCGAGAATTGGACGCAGGCCGACTACTACGGCCTGCACAGCTTCTTCAACCAGGTGACCGTCAAGCAGGACCCGCGCCTGCGCAACGTCGGCAACGCCCGCAGCGTGATGCTGAACCTCGCGGCGGGGGATTCGACCAACCCGCGCACCAACAAACCACAGCCGCCCCGCTTCCTTGGCGGCGTCGAGCCGAAGCTCGAAGCGAACACCGATCGGCGCATCGCCTACGCCGCGTGGTTGACGTCGCCCGAGAATCCCTATTTCGCGAAGAGTCTGACCAACCGCGTCTGGAGCTACTTTTTCAGCCGCGGGATCATCGAGCCGGTCGATGACATCCGCACGACCAATCCGCCGATCAATCCTGAGCTGATCGATGTGCTGACGAAGGATTTCGTCGAGCACAAGTTTGACCTGCGTCAACTCATGCGACGGATCGTCACCTCGCAAACATATCAGCGCAGCAGCGTTCCCAACGCGACCAACAAGCACGATGAAGTGAACTTCGCGCGTGCCGTGCCGCGACGTCTCGCAGCGGAAGCGTTGCTCGACAGCGTCGTCCAGGCCACAGGCGTGGCAGAAGGATTCAACAACGCCCCCGGCGGCTTCACCGCCGCGCAGTTGCCGGATGCGAACGTGCAAAGCGACTTCCTGTCCCTTTTTGGCAAGCCGATGCGCGCCCAGGCGTGCGAATGCGAGCGCGACAACGGATCGAATATGCTCCAAGCCCTGAGCTTCATCAACGGCAAAGCGATGCTCGGGAAAGTTACGGCTGGAAACGCGCGTCCCGCGGAACTCGTGAACAAGAAGCTCCCGGACGATCAACTCATCGCGCAGCTCTATCTCTGGACGCTCGCCCGCCCCGCGACCGATCAGGAAAAGCAAATCGCACTCGCGTTCTTCAAAAACTACGGCGACAAGAAACTCGACGCCGCCCAGGATTTGATGTGGGCGCTGATGAACAGTCGCGATTTCATGCTGGTGAATTGAACGAGCGAACTCTTTGACACTTGTAGGGTGGGCACCGCCCACCTCACTGTTCGCAAGATGGTGGGCGGTGCCCACCCTACAAAAACTTACCCTGTGGCACGGGTTTCCAACCCGTGCGAGATGCATGAGGAGTAAGCTGACTGTGGCTTCCATTTGTTGTTGAAGTTCAACGTCGCCAGCACGGGTTGAAAACCCGTGCCACAGGGTGGTCGATGTCCACTCCTACGAAAACTCGACGAGATGCATATTCGCATACAGATTTCAATCATCCTCACCTTGCTGCTCACGTCGCGCGCCTTTGCCGCCGAGCCGAGTTTCGAGCGCGAGATCTGGCCCTTGCTGGAACAGACCTGCCACGGCTGCCACTCCGCCGCCGACAAGAAGAGCAAGGGTGGTCTCAGCCTCGACTCCGCCGCCCACCTCATGAAAGGCGGCGACACGGGTGTCGTGATCGTCCCGGGAAAGCCCGATGAAAGTCTGCTCGTCAAAATGATCAGCGGCGACAAACCCGAGATGCCGAAGAAGCAGCCGCCGCTGCCGGCCGATCAGGTGAAACTGCTGCGCGACTGGATCGCCGCCGGGGCGAAGATCGACACCTGGCCCGGCGAAGGAAAGCTCAAGGTCGTTATCCCTCCGGCCTATCGAACGCCGCCCGCGATCTCCGCTGTCGCGCTCAGCCCCGACGGCAAGCGTCTCGCCGCCGCGGGACGAAGCGAAGTCTTCCTCGTCGATACCGATGATCCCGAGACTTCTCCTCAGCGACTGGCCACGGAAAGTGATCTCATCACCCACGTCGAGTTCAGCCCCGACGGCAAACAGCTCGCCGTGGCCGGCGGCGCGCCGGCGCGTTACGGCGAAGTCCGCTTCTTCAACCCCGACGACGGCAAACTCGTCTCGATGCGCCGCCTCACGCACGACACCCTTTTCCGCGGCAACTTCGCCCCCGACGGCAAGACGATCGCCTTGGGCGGCGCGGACGGCGCGGTGCATCTCGTCCCCATGGACCCCGCCGCGCCGGAGCGCGCTCTGGAGCTTCACAGCGACTGGGTGATGGACGTCGCCTACTCCCCCGACGGCACGATGCTCGTCTCCGGCGGCCGCGACAAGGCAACCAAAATCTCCTCCGTCCAGACCGGCAAACTGATCCTCACCGCCGACCTCGCCCCGAAGGACCCCGTCACCGCCGTCGCATCCGACCCGCTGTTCGCAATTTCCGTCACGCGCAGAGGCGACCTGCTCTCCTTTGAATACAGGATCGCCCTCACCGGCATCGAGGTCGGCGGCTCAGGCAACGGCGCCGTCCCCGTTGACAAACGCAATCAGTACACCCGTGCCTTCGAGACCCAAGGCGAAAACGTCTACGCCCTCGCCACCAGCGGCGACCGCAAGCTGCTCGCCGTCGCCGCGCCAAACAGCATGGGATCCGAGATCCGCATCTACCGCATCGCCGACCGTACGCGGATCATGACGATCCAGAACGGCCCGCCCAAAGTGCTTGCCCTCAGCCTCGATGGGAAAGGCTCGCGTCTCGCGCTGGGCACCAAAGGGGGCATGGTCTTCGTCTACGACCTGCCAGAAGGAAAGAACATGGGCCGGCTCGTTCGCTCCTTCACCGCCGGGCCGATTCAAATCGCCAGCAACTAAGGCATGTTCGCTTATGTATCGTCCACGGACTGATAGAAGGATTGGATTCGTAGAGAGAATAATCGTTAAGTTCACGCCGCGGTTGACTCCTTCAGGCGCACTTGATCGCTTAGTGCAGCACCCGTGCGAGCAATATCCGCGATTCGACGTTGCATCGCGTCGAGGACCGCAGGATCGAACTGGGTCGATCGGCCCTGCTCCAGGATGGTCAGGCACTGCTCGATGGGATACCCCGGTTTGTACGGGCGCTCGCTGTTGAGGGCGTCGAAGACGTCGGCGACCGACGTGATGCGCGCTTCGAGCGGAATCGCGTCGCCGGCCAGGCCGCGGGGATAGCCGGCGCCGTCCCATCGCTCGTGATGACAGTGGGCGATACGCGTCGCCATTTCCAGGAGCGGATTGGCGGCGAACGCCTCGCTCGCCAATTTGGAACCGAACAATACCTGCATCTTGTCGGCGCCGGTCGGCTGCATGATCGATAGACCGATATTGCAGTGACGCCGAACCACGTCGAATTCCTGGGGCGTCAGCTTCCCCGGTTTCATGAGGATCGCGTCGGGCAGGCCGATCTTGCCAACGTCGTGCAAAAGGCTCGCAAGGCTGATCATCTGCACGTCGGCGGGCGAGAATCCCAGCTCGCCGGCGAGGATGCCGACGTACGAGCCGACTCGCAGGACGTGATCGCCGGTGACGTCGTCGCGAAACTCCGCCGCCCGGGCGAGGCAGTGGATCACCTGGAGTCGTGATGCTTCCAGTTCCGCCGTTCGCACGCGCACCTGGTGTTCGAGGCGCTCGGAATAGGTCGCGAGGTGGTCGTGGTGCGCTTTCACGATCAGGGCGTTGCGGATGCGCGGCGCCAGGTCGTTGGCATCAACGGGCTTGGCAAGAAAGTCGGTCGCGCCCGCGTTCAGCGCTCGCAGTTTCGTCTCGGCGTCCGTGGACGCGGTGAGGATCAGCACTGGCGTCATCAGCAGCCGCGCATCGGAGCGAATCCATTCGAGGATGTCGATGCCGCTCACCTGAGGCATCATGACGTCGAGCAGCACGATGTCCGGGCGCTCGCGAGAGAGAAACTCCGCCGCGGTCGTGGAATCGGTCGTGGTCACGAAGTTCTGATAACCGGCGACCTGAAGATGCTTACGAACGACCTTAATGTTGATCGGCTCGTCATCGATGATCGCGATCTTCGCGCTCAGTCCCAGGGAATTGCTGTGTTCTGCTTGATTCAGGCTTTCCATCGTTGCACCTTCACCCTTGTCACTCGTTTCGCATTTGTATTTCGCGCCCTAATGAGAATTGCCGCTGGCGGACGGCACTCCCGCCGGCACCACCATTCGATCCGCCAACTCCTGGAGAGACGCGATCGCGCCCGCGATCTCGTCGAGCCGCTGCTCCTTCGCGATCTGTTCGAGATGACGCGCCGGCTCCGTGAGCGGATGGAACCCGGCGGTGCCGCCGGACCCTTTCACCCAGTGGGCGAGCGACGCAAGCTCCTTCAAATCGCCGCCGCTGTGAGCTTGGCGCATCGATTCGAGTTGCGTCTGCATCCGGTTGATGAACTCGACGATGATCTCGCAGAATTCGGGATCGTCTGACGGCAGGGTCGAGACGATCGGCAACGCGTCGGCCTTCGCCGGTTCTTCTTCGGGCGCGCTCGGCAGCGGCTGAGGCGCCAGCGGCGACTGCTCGATCTCGCCGAAGCGCTCGACGCCTCCCGCCACTTCGAAAATGGTTCGCACGAGCACGTCCATGTCCACGGGCTTGGAGAGAAAGTGAGAGCATCCCGCGGCGAGGCACTTGTCCGCGTCGCCGCGCATCGCGTGAGCAGTAAGCGCGAAGATCGGCTTCGTATACCCGCGGCTGCGCAGCAACGTCGCGGCGGTGTATCCGTCCATCACCGGCATCTGCATGTCCATCAGGACCACGTCATGGTGACCCGCCAAGGCGGCGGCGACCCCTTGCTGGCCGTCTTCCGCTTCCTCGACGGTCGCGCCGGCGCGTTCCAGCACCAGCTTGATGAGTTTGCGGTTCGAGACGCCGTCTTCGACGAGCAGGATCGATGCGCCATTGAGCCGCGCCGGCAGCTTGGACACGCGCACCGCATCTGAAGCAGTCGAAGCGTGCTGACCGGCCTCGTCGGCAGCGACAAGTTCGACGCCGTTCAGATCGCCGACCGACACGATGAGCGTGAAGGTGCTTCCACGTCCCGGCTCGCTCGTGACGGTGAGTTCGCCGCCGAGCGCCTGTGCGATTTCCTTACTGATGGATAAGCCCAGGCCCGTGCCGCCGAAGCGTCGCGTGATGGACGAATCCGCCTGCGCGAACGGCTCGAAGATCCGTCCCATTTCCTGAGACGTCATGCCGATGCCGGTGTCGGTGACCTCGATGTGCAGCTTTGCGGCGGGGCCATCGTTGACCAGCTTCGCGACCACGCGCACCGATCCTTGCTCGGTGAACTTGATCGCGTTGCCCACGAGGTTCGTCACCGCCTGCCGCAGGCGCATCGGATCGGTTTCGATCGACTCCGGCAGCCGGCCGTCGGTCGCGAACGTGAGTCCGACCCCTTTCTGTTCGGCACGGACCGAGAGAATCGAAACAACATCGCGCAGAAGCTGATACGGCGCGCAGCGGCTCTTCTCGATCACGACCTTTCCGGCCTCGATCTTCGAGAGGTCCAGGATATCGTTGATCAGGTCGAGCAGGTGCTGCCCGCTGCTGTGGATCGTGTCGAGGTATTCCTGGCGCTGCGCCGCCGTCGTGTCGAAGCCGCGACGCAGGACATCCGCAAAGCCGAGGATCGCGTTCATCGGCGTGCGGATCTCGTGGCTCATGCGCGCGAGGAACTCGCTCTTGGCCTGATTGGCGTTTTCGGCGGCTTGCTTGCTCTTGCGCAGCTCGACTTCCTTGTGTTCCAGTTCCGTCACGTCATCCAAGCTGACCAGCACGCCCCGATACTGGCCGTCATGGCCCATAACTGGCGAACAGTTGACGCTGAACGTGCGCCGCTCGCCGCGACCGTTTGACAAGTGCATCGAAACGCCATTTTGTGATGTGCCGCCCTTAATTGCGTCGACCCATGCGTAGGTTTGGGGCTTGCTGCCGTCCCGCAGCGTCCAATCGAGCGACGAAGCCTTGCGTCCCAGCAACTGCTCGGGCTTACGTCCGACGAACGTCGCAAACGACTGGTTGGCCAGGACGATTTGCTCTTCGTTGTCGATGACGAGCAATCCCTCGGCGAGCGTGTCCAGGGCCGATCGCACGCGCGACGGCACCGCCTTCGACGGGTCCAGGTGCTGGAGCATTTTTCGCAGGTACAGCAAGTAGAGCGCCATGCAGCCGCTGCCGACGAAGATCAGCAGCTTGGCTTGGGTGGTCTGCAAATAGCCGAACCATCCGGTGGCGCTCAGCGGCTCGAAGCGAATCTCCATGGTTCCCCACTGTTTTTGGTTCGCGAAGATCGGGACGTAAATGTACGACTCGACCGCCGCCTGCCCACTGAGAGTTCCCCATGCTGCCTGGTGGGGGCCGATCTCGAGCAGGATGCGTCCATCGCTTCCGCGCACCGCCGCCGACAACACGTCCGGATCGCGCGCCAGCGTCGCGCGCAGCGCCGCTTCCAGGGTTTTAAGGTCCTTCCGCTCGGCGAAGATCGAGCTGTTCACCGCGACGGCTTCGCAGAACTTGGCCCGCCCGGCCATGATCGCGGTGCGCTCGCTCGGCACGATCCCCATCGACATCGCCAGCGACAGGACGCTGACGAGCAGGAAGACCAGCCCGATCGCGATGCGCGATCGCGCGGAGATCCGCTTGGTCACGAACCGGAATTTGTTTCTCAGAACTTTCATGGTTTACCTTGCGCTTTCGCGTTTCATGATTTCGGCCCCATGACGGTGGCGCGCACGCGCTTGCGATTGCCGGACACCAGGCTGTCCAGGCTCTCGGTGTCTTCTTCCTCCGGTCGGTCTCCAACCTGGTTGAGGATCGGCAGTGGGTCCACGGCCTTCCACACCGGAACCGACGACAACACGCTCGTCAGTACCGAGCCGGCGCGGACCGCCCAGAAGAAGTAGACGAACGACATACCGACGGTGACGAATGTCGCCGCGCCGGCGACGACGCGCAGGTTCTTGTCGGACGTCATCGAGCCGTGCAGTTGATCCAGCGCCAGCCACATCGGGCTGCTGCCCGACAAGACGCCAAGCGCCGTGGTTGAGCGGAGGCGGTTGAACCACGAGAATTCCAGGCCGTCCGTCTCGACCGCACGCTTCTCGATCAGTTGCAGATTACGGATACGGATGTCTGCCCGGGCGTCGGCGATCACGGCATCGCTCACGCTCGCGATCTTCGCGCTGGCGGATTTGATGCTCGCATCGACGATGCTGGACTCGAACTGAGTGCCAATCGAAACCGTGAGCTTTCCAGGAAGCCCGCCGGGATGAACGGATTCACCCGACTGCGACTCGCCGCCGCCGTGGAATTTCGAATGGTCGCCCTCGCTGCCGTGGCTGCCGCTGTCGCTGGTTTGATCCGTCGCAGACGAGTCGGACGTCGTGGTCGTGGTGGTAGTGTTGATCGGCGTCCCGCCGCCGCCGTTGTCGAACGGCGATGGTGAAGGCGAGGGCGTCGGCGTGGGCTGGGGGCTCGGGGTCGGCTGCGGCACTTGGTTCGAGGTAACGACGATCGGCACCGTCACGTCCGCGACCCGCGCGCCGCCCGCGCCGCTGTTGCCCAGATCGTTGACCATGATCCGCAACGACGCCGCGCCGCTGTAACCGCCGTTTGACGTGAACGTCAGTCCGTTCAGGGCGGCGTTGACGTTGGGGATCATCCCGGTGAACTCGATCATTGCGTCGCCGGCGCCGGTGCCCATCGAGAGCGTTAGGCCGTCGGTACGGGGCAGCGAGATCTCGCCGCGACGGGCCTTGAGCAGCACACGAACCGCCGCGCCGCGAACGTCGGCATCGGCGACGAAGATCCGGTTGCCCGTGCCCGGCGAGAAGACCAGCGGCTGATCCGACGTCGCCTGCTGTGTGCTCGTCGGGATCGTCGTCGTCGGCGGCGTGTTGACCGCGATCACGTGAATCGCGCGGCTCACCGTTGCACTGTCGGTCGCGCCGTCGTTGATCGTCACATCGACCTGCCGATCGGTTTCGTCGGGGTCACTGCTGGAATTGATGAACGTCACCGAACGCATCGCCTGCTGATACGCGGCGACGGACGCCTGTCCCGAAAGCGTGAGCGTTCCGGTGGTTTGGTCCCACTGACCAGCGATGCCGTTTTGCGAGGTGAACTGAAGCTGATCCTCGTACTGCTCATACCCCTGAGCGATCGTGAGCGTCGCATGGTTGATCGTCGCGCCAGGCAAATGGGTCAGTTGCACATCCGCGATGACCGCGACGGGCGAGTCCCCTTCGCTGTACGTCACGTCGCCGCCGGGCAGCGTGACGACCGGATCAACCCTGGTGACCGCGATCGAAACGTCAACCGCGCCGCTTTGCCCGATGCCGTCATCAACGGTGATCTCGGCGGTGCGCGGAGCCTCGCTCGGGTCGGAACTGCTGTTCGAGTACGTCACCAGACGCAGCGCTGCCTGGTAATTCGCGACGGAGCTTGTTCCGCTGAGCGTCAGCGTTCCGGAAATCGAATCCCACGATCCGGCGATTCCGTTCTGGCTGACGAATTCCAGCACATCCTGGCCGGAAACGTATCCGATCAGATGGACGGTCGCTCCGACGAGCTGCGCACTATCCGCATCCGAAACCGCCATCGCCGGTGCGATCGTCAGTGGCGAATCGCCTTCCGTGTATTGAACGCCGGTCGGGCTGCCGGTGGTGATGAGGGGAACCGTATTGACGGTAATGCTCGCGCCGACGGCCGTGCCGACGAGCCCCGAATCATCCGAAGTGGTGGACGACCGCACGTTAAAGCTGCCGTCGGCGGATGAGCTGGGCGTGAAGCGCACGCCCGCCGTGCCGTCATCGAGCGCGATGAAGTCGTTATTGTTGATCGGCGTTGTGCCATCGAGCAGGAAGAGCGTTCCGCCGGTGATGCCGGTGATCTTGAAGTAATTGACGGTGGCGGTGCCTGCGGGATCAGGCGTAATCATCAGGCCGCTCGTCGTCTGCTCGCCTTCGTTCGTGACCGCCGAGCTGACCGCGGGCGTATTGCGGGCGGGGATCATCCGGATCGGCAGCGACGCCCCGGCGCTTTGCGCGAACCCATCATCCACCAGGAACGCGACGCTTCGTGGCGTCGAGATTGCCGGTGATGCGCCGACGTTTTCATACGTGACGGACGAGAGCGCGGCTTCGTATTGGGCGAGCGTCGCATTGCCGCTAAGCGTGAGCGTGCCGCTGGTCGCGTCCCAGGAACCCGCGATCCCGTTCTGATCGACAAACGCGAGGATGTCTTCACCCGGCGTCGTACCAGAGAGCTGAACGGTCGCTCCGGTCAGCGTCGAGGTCCGAAGATCCGAAATCGTCACCGCACCATCAACGACGAGCGGACCAGCGCCGACGAGGTACGGCAATTCTGCACTGCTCAGCGCAACGACCGGTGCCAGGTTCACCGTGCTCACGGTGATCGTGGCATTCACAGTGCCGCCGGCCAGGCCCACGCTGGAGCCGGCGGTCGAGGCCTGCACCGTGAACTGTCCATCCGCGCCGAAGCTGGGCGTCGGCGTGAATCGCAGGCCCGCGTTACCTTCCGCAAACGTGATGAAATCGCCGTCCGCGATCGGCGTAACGCCGTCGTTCTGATAGAGCGTGCCGCCGCTGATGCTGGTGATCTGGAAATGCGTGACCGCCGGCCCATCGACGACGTTGCGCGAGATCACCAGGCCCGACGTCGTCTGTGTCAGCTCATTCGTCGCGGCGCTCGTGACCGATGGCGTGTCCGCGACCGGAGTGACGGTCACCGACAGATTGCTCGCGAGCGCGGAGATGGCTGACGAGCCGCCGTTCGTCGTCGTATCGATGGTGACGCGGACTTCGGTTCCTGAGGTGCTGGAGAACGCGCCGCTGTACGTGTCATCAATGGCGCGCACGCCCAGCGTCGGCGGCGTGCCGTTGAAGTTGGCGGCGGGGACGAAGCGCAGCATCGTCGAACTATTGACCGCGAGCGCGGATGCTCCGTCGTTCACGCTTCCGATCGCGAACCAGTTCGCGCCGCCGTCTTCGGAATACTGCCAGACGCCTTGCGTGGCAGAGTCGGCCGGATTATCGACGACCGCAACGCCGAGCAGGCTCGCGCCCGGGTCGGGATCGGAGAACGAGCCGCCGAAGCTCGCGCTGATCAGCTTTCCGGTCGGATTGATCGTGTCTTCCGCAACGGACGGCATCGCGGCGTTGCCGCTGATCGAGGGCGCATCGTTGAGCGCTGTGACGTCAATCGTCAGATGCCGGATGGTCGGATCGGTATCCGCCCCGCCATTGAGCGTGCCACCGACGTCGCGCACCTGGAACCCGATGCTGTCGAGCGCCGCCCCGCTCGCATCGGCAGGTGGCGTGTAAACGAGCGCGTTATCCGCGATCGACGCCGCGTCGATGAAGTCGCCGGCGGAGACGCTTGTGCCGTACAGCGTCAGCGTGCCCGCGGTCGGAAGTTCGGTAAGGATCACACCCGCGAACGTGTCGGCGGGCGAGTCGTTCGGATCGGTGTAGCCGAAGAAACCGCTCACCAAAACGATCGGACCGTCCTCGGTCGTCGTCAGTGTCGCATCCGCGCCCGCCGGGGCGTGATTGAACGACGTGACCAGAATCTCGACCGTCGCGATACCGGAGTTCAATTCCGGATCGGCGACATAGTACGTAAAGACGTCCGTCCCGGTGAAGCCCAGGTCCGGCTGATAATCAAACGACCCGTCCGAGTTCAGCGTGAGCGAGCCGTGCGACGGTGAGTTCACGAGCACAGCCGCGAGCGGATCGGCATCCGCATCCGTGTCATTCGCGAGCACGCCGTTCGCGGGAACGCTCAGCGGCTGGTCCTTCAACACCGTGTACGCATCGTCATGGGCAACCGGCGCGCTGCTTGTGTTGCCATAGCTCACCGTCGTCGTTGCGATGTTCGAATACCCCTGCCCGTCATATGCCGACATCGACACCGTGCGCGTGGCGAGCGTGGGTGTCGCCGAGAGGTTGTTGTAGGTGACGGTGCGCAAGACCGTCTGATAGCTGGCGACCGACGCGGTGCCGCTGAGCGTCAGCATGTACGTGCTGCTGTCGTAGGCCGCGATGATGTTCGTGCCGTTGGTGGTCGCCGCGAGCACTTCATTCGCGCCGTCCTGCGGGTTGGTGAGGACGACGTAGAGGCCCTGGAGGTTTCCGCTGTTGGGATCTGTGAGCGTCGCATCCGCATCGGCGAGAAGGACCGCGCCCAAACCGGCGCGGAAATTCACGAGGAAATCCGCGCCGCTGCGGCCGGAGCTGTCGTTGGCGTCCAAGTCGAGCAGCGGCGCGTTGCCGACGACGATATCGACGCTCGCGTTATCGATCTTAGCGCCGCCGACGCCGGTCGAACCCTGGTCGTCCACCGTCACCGCGACGTTCGCCGTCCCCGTGTACCCGGCCGCCGGCGTGAAGATCATGCCGTCGAGGATCGCGTTGATGTCCGCGAGCTTGCCCGTGATCGAAACGCTCGTATTGTTAACCCCGCTGCCCGTGTTGAAGAAGAGTGCATCGGCACGCAGCATCGCCTGCGATGCGATCGCGGTCTGCGACCCATCGATGCCATCGCTGGTCCACATCACGCGATAGTTGCCGTCGGATGCAATACCAACGGTCGGCGTCACCTGATCGCCTGCCGTCGTGAAATTGACGCGCTGCTCGACGCCGCCGGCGTTGCCGCTGGCGTCGAAGGTCTGCGAATAGACGCCTTGACCGTTCGCGTCGCTCGACTGCCAGGCAAACACCGTTGCGCCGCTGTCGTTGATCGCTACGGCGGGCGCGCTCTGGTTACCGGAGGTGGTCGTGTTAACGGTGAACTCGTTACCGATCGCGTTACCCGAAAAATCGAACCGCCGGCCGAAAATGTCAGCGTTGTTGCCGCTGGTGTTTCCCTGCCACGCGACGACCCATTGCCCCGCAGCGTTCATCGCGAGCGATGGATTCTTTTGCGACTCAACGGTCGTCTGATTGACGAGAAACTCGTTCGATAGCGCATTGCCGTCGACGTCAAACCGGCGGGCGAAAATCCCTTCTTTATCCGCGTCCTGTCCCTGCCAGACGACGATGTAGTTGCCGGATGCGTCCATCGCGACCAGCGGCGCACTTTGATCGCCACTTGTCGCCTGGTTCACGAGCGTCTCGTCGCCTGCCGGTTCGCCGTTGACGTCGAACCGCTGCATGAAGACGCCAAGGCTTCCCTGGCCGATCACCTCGGCCGACTGCCAGACGACCACGACCGCGCCGCTCGCGGTGATGCCGACTGCCGGGGCGGTCTGGTTTGAATCGATCGTCGTATTGGCCCGCGTCTCAACACCAACGGCGTTGCCATCGACGTCGTAACGCTGGACGTAGACGCCGCTGCCACTGCCGTCCTGATTGTCGCTCACCCACGCGATCACAAACCCGCCGGTCGGGTCGGCGGCAATCGCGGGAGCGTGCTGGTTGTCAGCATTCGTCGTGTTCACCCGCCATTCAGCGCCGAGCCGCGCCCCGGTGGCGTCGAATCGCTGCGCGCGAACCTCCGTGCCGGTCGTCGACGTGCTCGTCGTCCACGTCGCGATGTAGCTCCCATCCGGCAGCATCGCGATGCGCGATTCGTTCTGTGTTCCTGCCGTCAGTGTGTTCGCGATCGTCTCACGCCCGACGCGCTGATCGATCGTGATCGTGCCGTGGCTGACGTTGATCGATACGCGCACCGGGTTGTCACCGGCGTCGTCCACGATGGAAATCGCGTTATTCGTCTCGCCGCCGAGCTTGATCGGCGTATCGACCGGTGTGCGCTGCGGGCCGGGGACGTTGACGATCGGCGGATCGTTGACAGGCCCCGGCAATACGGTCGCCAGCGCGAGCGAGTTGTCGCTTAGCGCCCCGCCGGTGCCGGTATTGCCCTGGTCGTCCACCTTGATCGAAACGCCCGCATCGCCGGTGTAACCGGCGGCGAGGTTCTGGGTCAGGCCGTTCAGCGCGGTGTTCAACTGCGCGATGGTGGCGGTGAAGGTCATCGTTGCGTCGGCAACGCCGTCACCGATGCTGAATTGAAGACCGTTCGTCGCCGCCAGCGTGAGAGTCCCCACCGACGCTGTCAGCGTCTTTCCAGCACATTGGGATCCTAAGCTTAGAATTCCACGTGGACAAGTTGTCGCG
>JADMIO010846011.1_pt1 | contig 22752 bp, 28 predicted proteins | sample 8958161 | NCBI WGS metagenome assembly JADMIO01 (sample SAMN16585339, study PRJNA669376) | soil metagenome | isolation source: Crop rotation soil | place: USA: Cullars Rotation, Alabama | collected 2011 | reverse complement strand
CTTTCCCGGTTGCCGCCGCGAGCCGCGCCTGCGCCGCCCCGTGCTGCGCTTCGGCGGTTGCGAGCGCGGCGGCCGCCTGATCTAATTCGTCGGTGGTCGCCGACCGCTTCGTGTGCAGCGTCGCGACGCGGTCGCGGGTCAGGCGAGCCAGTTGCGCGGCCGATTCGGCGGCCCGCACATCGGCTTCAGCCGCGCGCACCGATTCGATCGCGGACAGCGTCGTCGCCTGCGCCCGCGCATCATTCGCTCGCAAATCGCGGGCATCGAGCGTCACGAGCACGTCGCCGCGACGCACACGATCGCCAGCCCGGACGCGCACGTCGACGATCGGCGCCATCACGCGGCTCGCGATGATCGCCGTCACCCGTGAGCGGACTATGCCGCCCGCCTCGATCGACGACGCGAGGTCGGTCAGCTCTGGCGTCGCGGTCGCAACCGACGTCACAGGACGCTCGCCGGCTTTGTGGCTCGGCGAGGTGCATGCCGCCGAGAGGGCCGCGGTTGCGATCCAGATGATCCAAGTGGGTTTCACGTCAGCATCCTCATCACGGTAAGCGTCCAACCGCACGCCGCAGCATCGCGTCGGCAACCATCAGGTCGACGATGGCGGCGGTCCGGCTGGCCTCGGCATCGAGCACGGCAGTCGAGGCGCGCAGCACGTCGTTCACACTCGCGAGTCCCTGTTCGAACCGATCGCGGATGATGCGTTGGCTTTCGCGGGCCTGGTCGGCGGCGGCCCGTCCGACCGCCTCGCGGGCCCGAGCAGACTCGATGCCGCCGGCGGCGCCGATCACCTCGACATGAACCGCAGCCCGAGCGTCGTCGGATTCCGCAGCCGCGCGGGCGATCGCTGCCGCCGCCACTTTTCGGCCAGCGAGCTCTGCGCCGCCGGTCGAGAAGGTCCAACGGATCTGCCCGCTGACGATCCAGGCGCCGGTGCGATCGGAAAACCGCGTTCCGCTCAAATCGTAGGCGGCCTGCGCCGCAATCTGCGGGATCAGCGCCGCAGTCGCCTGCGTCTGGGTCTTCTCCGCAACTCGCGCCGCCGCGGCGGCGCGCTTGATCTCTGGTCGTGCCGCGTCGGCTTCGGCGAGAAGCGCTGTGATGTCGGCCGAGGTCGGTGACGCCGCTGGCGGCGCCGCCGCCGCGACAAGCGGCGCATCGACGGGCGCACCCATCAATCGATTGAGTTCCGCACGCGCCACCGCCGACTCGCTGTTCGCCTGAATCGCGCGCCGCTGCAAGTCCGCGACGTGGACGGCGAGTGAGAGCACGTCGGCGTCGGTAGCCCTGCCGGCGTCCCGGCGGTTTTCAGCGCGAATCAGATCTTGCCGGGCCGATTCGAGACCGGCGTCAGCCGCGCGCTTCGCGGCCTCAGACACGAGCAAGCGTCCGAACGTCTGCGTGGTCTGCAGCGCGATCCCCGCGGTCGCCTGATCCAGCGAGGCTGCGGCGATGTCGCGTCCAATCGAGGCGGAGGCTGCTGCGGCGCGCTGGCGACCGCCGTCGTAGATCAGCTGCTCGACGCCGAAGGTCGTGCGAACGAAGCCAATCGGATCTGGGTGATTCAGCGCGTCGATCGCGAAGTTCGAGGCGGCGAACTGACGCGACGACAGCAGCGAACCAAACACGAACACCGGCTCATCGCCGCGCTGCCATGCCTCGCTGACGGACAGTCGCGGAAAGAACCCCGAGCGCGCTTCGGTCGTACGCGCGACCGCTTCGTCGACGCCGGCACGAACCGCGCGGAGCGACGCATTGTGTGCGATTGCCGCCTGCACCGCCGCATCGACCGTGAGCGACTCTTGGGCGATGGCGCAGACCGGCATCAGCACCGCCGTGGCAACGAGAATCCGTCGAAATGCGCGTTTCACTGCTTCAGTGATGCAGGAGATGCAATGGTGGTGACAGTGCTGGTGGGACTTAGGTAAGAGGTAGCACTAGCCAGACTGGCAAATGGCGACGTCGAACCGCAAGATCGCCGGCAGCGCTGCCGGAATGTCGGCAGTCGCTCCTTCGGATTCTCAGAAGAGTCTTTGTCCGTTGCGCCGGTGTCGCCCATGGCGAAGGTCAGTTCGTCGTCATCGACACGGCGCCGACGGGCCAGTCGCTGCTCCCACGCCACATCATTGCCGTCTTCGGCACCGGCCGCTCGTGCTTCGTCGCCCGAGCGACTGAGTGTCTTCGACCGGTGCCTGAATCTCTGTCGGCCTTCTTCATGCGCTTGATGTGGTGCTTCGCCTGACGACCTTTCGGACAACGATGTTGCCGTCATCACTTAATCGGCGGGCGCTGCATCCTTCCGCCGGACTTCATCATCGCCTTGTGCATCGCGGCCATGCCGTCGTTGATGAACTCCGTGACTTCCTCAGCGTGCTGCTGTAGCGCTGCGACCACCTGCGGATCGGTCGATGTTTGAACGACGATGACGCCCTTCTCAGTCGCCTCAACCGTTGTGACGATCTTGTCGTAGTGTGCGTAGATCGCGCGCAGCGCCGGGCTCTCGATCGGCAGCCCCGGATCGATCCCGGTTTCGACCTGCTTTCGGCTGCTTGCGACATGATCCGTGATCAGCTTGGCAACCTGCGGATCGTTCGACTCCGTCACCGTGCGGATGCCATCGGGGAGATTGGTCACCGTTCTCGTCATGCGATCGTGGTTGGCGAACAGTGCGTGGATGTCATGCATCTGCGCCATGGCGCCGGCGTCCTGGCCGCCGTGCATCATCATTCCAGGACCCATGCCGTTCATCCTGCGCCCGGGCGCGGATGGCGGTTGCACCGCGGCTGAGTCTCCCGTCTGGAGATCCGCGATCTGGAACTGCAGAAATGCGTGCACGGCAGCGAGCGCTGCCGCATCGCGCGTGACGATCCGCACCCGCCCGCCGAGCGGTGTTTCTTCGTATTGATAGGTGATGCGATCCCGGAGCCGCGCCATGTCCACAGTGCCGGGCACCTGCTGCGCATGCGTCAGGGCAGGCTTGCCGAAGTCTCCCGCCTTGAACAGTGCGGCGATTTGCTGGAGGTGCTCTCGGACGGCGTGAAGATTGGCGTGGTCGCTGGCCTCCTTCACGGCAACGTCGATGGCTCCGCCGTCCTCGTACAGCAGGAAGTGATGGACCGTGCGCTCCTGATCGAAGCCCATGGCTTGCGCGCCGCGCGTGAGCATGTCGCGGTGATGGGCGTCGTGATCTTGCGCTTGCCCCTGCGGTGGCTGTTGCGCCCCTGCCGGGGTCGACAGCGACGCGGCGGCTGCAACGACGGCGAGCACGTTCCGAAATCGACGCGTCATAGAGTGCCTCCGAGCAGGCAATCACGATCTTCAGGTCCATTCTCAACTCTGGATCCGCTCTGCTACTGACGGCCGCGACCGGCCCACATCGGGAAACCCTTGGCGTCGCGGAACGTCATCGTCTCGGAGCCTTTCTTGATTTCGCGCACGAGCAGTACTTCACGACCCTCGACCGTGCTCTTTGCGCCAATCACCTCGATCTGGTCGCCCTTCGCGATCACGTACTTCTTCTCTGTTTGGTACCACGACGGGCCGAGCGCGAGTTCCAGCGTCGTGTCGGACGTCTTGAGCATGACATGCATGCCCTGCTTGGGGCCTGGCTTCATGTCTTCGACGGTGCCCTTGACGGTAGTCTCCCCTGCCACGCTGTAATTGGCGGGCCCGCCGCGCCCGCGTCCTTGCGCCGCAACTCCGGCAGTGAACACCACGGCCAACGAGGCGACACCCAATAGCACTGCAGCTTCCTTGATGTTCATACCGCTTCACCTCAGCGTGTGAATACCGTCGGCCTGAGGATGATCAGATTTCCATCGTCGCTAGCGATTCGAGCGACGCGAGCGCCTGACGGAGCCGGCGGTCGGCTTCGCGCGCCACTTGCGCCAACGCCACGTTGTCACCGACGACGCCGAGCGCGGCCAGTGGGGCCATCGCTGCCACGACGCTCGATGAAGGGCTCGTCTCGTAGACGATCACGTTGCACGGCAGAAGCAGCCCGACTTCCAGTTCGGCGTGCAGCGCGCGATCCGCCAACGGCGGATTACACGCGCCGAGAATCACGTACTTCCGAAAGTCGCGATCGAGCTTGGCCTTGAGCGTCTGCTTGACGTCGATTGTCGTCAGGACGCCAAAGCCTTGCGTCTTGAGCGCGTCGGTCGCCCGCCCGATCGCTTCGTCGTAGGAGACCGGGAGCGATACCTTCAAACCGTAGCGCGTGTCTTCCATAGGAACTCCCCTGACAGAGATGCACAACGCTGGCCCTCGGTGACACGTGGGGTTCGCCGGTGTCCTGATGGCCGGAAGGTTGAGTACCGGCTCTCCGGCGGTCCGTCTGTCACCTTGCCGGGTGCGCCTGCATCTCTCCAGCAGAACGCGAAGGGGAGGCACCCATGCAGGCGTTTCCACACCACTACACGGTCGCGACAAACGGCTCGGCTACAGGCGACGTCGAACTGAAAGCCGATGGTTTGCCGACCCTGCGGTCAGCATCGCCAATTCCGTTCGACGGGCCCGGTGACCGATGGTCGCCCGAAACACTGCTCGTCGCCGCTGTTGGCGATTGCCTGATCCTGACCTTCCGCGCCGTCGCGCGTGCCTCAGGCCTCGCCTGGACGTCACTCGAATGCGATGTCACGGGGACCTTGGATCGCATCGAACGCACCACGCGCTTCGTTGGGTTCGATGTCCGCGCTCGCCTGCACGTGCCGAGCGGGACGGATCCCGACCGTGCCCGGCAGGTGCTCGAGAAGGCTGAACGAAGCTGCCTGATTTCGAACTCGCTCAGCGGGGCGATCCATCTCATTCCAACGATCGACGTCGCGGCAGACCCCGTCAGCGAATTGACGATGATTGATTGAGGGATCAGGAGGTTGTGATGAGGTTTCTGAACGAAGGTCAGTCAGATCGCGCGGTGAGAATGCTTGCCGGCGTTGTTCTCGTGGTGGCCGGATGGATGTTGGCGTTGAACGCCCTTGGCGTCGCGCTTTTCGTGGTTGGCGCGATCGCCCTCGGAACCGGCATCGTCGGGTGGTGTCCGGCGTACACGCTGTTCGGGATTTCTACTGTGAAGACGCCGGCCGGCCACTGTCCCAACTGCGACACCGAACATCATCACGTCTGATGGGAGCATGACCATGGCCCTGTTGAATGCATCGCTGCGGACCGAATTACGGCACGTCCTGGTCGCGCTGCGTCGGCCGGTGACGCTGCTCGTCTTCGTCGGCGCCGCTTGTGACACGTGTGGGGAAACGCGCGAACTCGTCGAAGAGCTGGCATCGATCTCCGAAGGCACCGTTCGATTCGAAGTGCACGACCTCGACACGCATCCACCCGAAGCGACGCTCTATCGCATCGACAAGGCGCCGGCCATCGTCGTGCTTGGCGATGAGAGCGGACGGCGGGATTTCGGCATCCGGTTCTACGGGTCGCCGGCAGGATACGAGTTCGCGACGCTGATCGAAGATATTCGGATGGCCAGCCGAGGCGCGACGGATCTTTCGCCAGCAACCGTCGAGACCTTGAATCATCTGGCCACCCCACTGCATCTGCAGGTCTTCGTGACGCCGACCTGTCCGTATTGCCCGCGCGCCGCGCTGTTGGCTCACAAAATGGCGCTCGTAAGCCATTGGGTGACGGCCGACGCCGTCGATGCGACCGAGTTCCCCGAACTCGCTGACCAGTATCACGTGCGCGGGGTGCCACGCACGATCGTCAATGACACGGTTCATATCGAGGGTGCCGTGCCGGAAGCGATGCTGATGGCCGAACTGATCCCGATCCTGGAACCGCAGGCACCCCCAGCGGCGTAAGGCAGTGGCCTGGCTGAACTTCGTACAATGGATCCGTGTCGAGCGCCGACGTCAAGGCCGAATACGCAGGACTCGTCAAGGCAGCCTCCACGGGCGATCGTGGCGCGATGGAGGCACTCCTCGTGAGAGCGCAGGAAGTCGCGTACCGGTTCAGCCTGCTGGTGTGCGGTCATCCCGAAGATGCGGAAGACGTCATGCAGGACGCGCTGCTCAAGACGTATCAGCACGTGGCCACGATCAGCGAGCCCGAGGCCTTTCGGACGTGGCTGTACAGCACCGTCAGAAACGCGTGCCTGATGAAACGGCGGCGGCGCGTCGGCGAACCCTCCAACTTCGTGTCCGTCGAACGCGGCATCGAGACCAGCGAGGGAACGGTTCCCGTGGATGTTGCGGATCCGTCTCGCTCGATCGATCAACGGCTGATCGAGGGATGGGTAGATGGTCGGCTTCGTCAGGCGTTGAAGCGCCTGCCACCGCCGTACCGGATGATTCTGGTCATGCGCGAGATCGAAGGCCTGTCGACGAAAGAGGTCGCGGCGATCGCGGGCGTCTCCGAGGCGAATGTGAAGACGCGACTCCATCGCGCGCGGTTGATGCTGCGGAAGCAGCTGGAGCACGTATGAGCGCACCCACGAGCACGTGCCACGAGGTACTCACGAACATTTCAGGGTATCTGGATGGAGAGCTCGATACGACCGCGTGCGATGTCATTGAACGGCATTGCCAGGAATGTGCGAGCTGTGCGGGACTGGTCAACGGCTTGCGGGGGACCGTGGGTCTCTGTCGCGAAGCTGCGACGGCGCCGCTGCCCGACGCCGTTCGGCAGCGTGCCCGTGACAGTGTGCGTCGACTCCTCGATCGAGACGGAAAAGAGAGCTGACATGGACAGTGCGGTAACGCTGATCGCGGTATTGGCAGTCTGGTGGCTGCTGCAAGTCTGGCTGCTTCCACGGCTTGAGGTGCCGACGTGAGCCGTCCCGCAGCCGCCCGGGACGGGCGGCCCGAACGATAGCCACCGGGGCTCAGCCGAATCGTGACGGCGCAAAGGCTTCCGGATCGGCGACCAGCAATGGACTACGGCTCTTGAAGGCTTCCGCGTAACGGACGCCCACCAGGCTCCCGACATACCGGTCCTCGGCGGTGTACTTATCGAGCAATTCCGCCTGCGAGCCGCTGAAGACGGACTCGTACATCGTAAGCGCTTCCAGCTTCCGCTCGTAGACGGCGGTCACGTCGACGGCAAAGTCGAACGACGGCCACGCCAACTCCATGCGGCAATGTCCAAAGAACAGCCGTTCGATCTCGTGAGGCTCGGTGCCCGCAAGCATCTCGCCTTCGGCGATCGACTCCCACTTCGGCAGCCGAGCGTAGAAGACGCCATTGACGATGATGTCAGTGACCGCTCGATGATCCGGATGGACGCCCGATCCCGCGGTCGTAAACACCAACCGGGGCTTGTGGAGGCGAATCAGCCGCGCCACGGCGACGCGCGCTTCGACGGTATCGCGAATCAATCGGTCGCGAAGCGGCAACGTGGTCCGATCGACGCCGAGGATGGTGGCGGCGCGAGCCGCTTGCGCGGCACGCTGTCCCCGTTCAGCGTGTCGTGTGGGTTCACCGTCGCACAAGTCGACGAAGAGCACCGATCGGCCCTTGGCGACGAGCTTCGCCGCGGTTCCACCCATCACTGCTTCGAGATCGTCGGGGTGGGCACCGAACGCCAGTACGTCATATGGTCCGGACATCGATGCGACTCCGCCATAGAGATGCAGATTGCTGATGCCAGGTGACAGACGGCAAAGAGTTGCACGGCGGACCTGTTCGGGGAGAATGAGGACAGCAGTCGTTCTGATCCGGTTGCCGGTGATTGCAGACGGTCCGGATGGCGCATAGATGACGGTCATCACGTTCACGATCGCCGTGGCCGTAGGCTCGGTCGCAGCGGGATTCCTTGGTGCGCTGACAGGACTCGGCGGTGGCGTCGTGCTTGTGCCGATGCTCGTGCTGCTGTTCGGAGTCGATATTCGTTACGCGATTGGTGCATCCCTCGTGTCGGTGATCGCGACGTCCTCCGGCGCCGCTGCCGCGTATGTTCGAGAGGGCTACTCGAACATTCGTGTCGGAATGTTTCTCGAGATCGCCACGACGCTCGGCGCCTTATCTGGCGCGGTTGTCGCGACGCGGGTGCCGACCAGCGGACTCGCCATCGTGTTTGGATGCGTCCTCCTGTACTCGGCATACCTCTCCGGTCACCGACACGATCTCTCCTCCACAGAGGGACCACCCGATCGTTGGGCGACGCTTCTGCGACTCGATTCAACCTATCCGACGCCGGCTGGTGAACGGCGCTACCGCGTCCGCGGCGTCCCCGCCGGGTTTGGCCTGATGTACGTCGCAGGCATGCTGTCAGGATTGCTGGGTATCGGTTCTGGTGCGGTCAAGGTGCTCGCGATGGATCAGGCCATGCGCTTGCCATTCAAAGTGTCGACGACGACGAGCAACTTCATGATCGGGGTGACCGCTGCGGCCAGCGCTGGTGTGTATCTCCGTCGCGGCTATATCGATCCAGGACTCGCGATGCCGGTGGTGCTGGGCGTGCTGTTCGGCTCGATGCAGGGCGCCAGGGTTCTTGCATCGGCGCCTGCGCATCGCCTTCGCGTCGTGTTCATGTGGGTGATCGTTGCACTTGCCGCTGAAATGCTGTTCAACGGCGTGACTGGCCGGATCTGAAGAATATGGACTCGAACGAGCGTGTCTGGAGCGACGAGCAGTTCGACATGGTACTCGCACGCGTGCTGCGAGCCGGCGTGCTCTTGTCGGCAGCCGTCGTCGCTGTCGGAGGCGTGATCTTCCTAGTCCGGCACGGCTTCGAGCGGCCGGTTTACGACGTGTTCAAAGGCGAGCCACGACCCTTTCGGTCGGTCGAGGGCATCGTTGGAATGGCGCGCGACATGAGCGGCCGCGGCCTTGTGCAATTGGGACTGTTGTTCCTGATCGCGACTCCGATCGCGCGCGTTGCGTTCTCGATCGTTGGTTTCATGCGGCAGCGCGATTGGCTCTATGTCGGCGTGACCGCTGCCGTCCTGGCTCTGCTGGCGTACAGTCTCCTCGCGAGTTCGTGATGTTCGCTTGCCGATGGCGCGAAGCCAAGGCATCCATGCATCGCATGTCGGCCCGACGACGGCTCGATCAGCGACTGCGATGACCGACTGAGCCAAATCGGCGTAAGTGATCGCACGAGATTAGAAGGTCTGACACAATTCGCGCTCCCATCGCGACGCGCGCGTCGGCAAACGCTTGGAGTAACAGGACATATCGAATCGGATATTCGTGAAGGAGGGTTTTGCGCTACACTGTTCCAGGCCGTCCGCAAGTCGTTGATTCTAAACGGAGAGATGCTGGAGCGGTCGATCAGGCACGCTTGGAAATCGACTCTGTCCACGCGTGCTGACGCACAGTAAATCCCACCAACGCAGTTCCGAATCAACAACTTCCGCTACAACGATCTGCTTCGGCGCATCCCCGTAACTGACGCTCTTTACCAGGGTTCGAGGGGGGTATGTGACACAGTTCTGACACAGTCTTGATTGCGACTTATCCCAAGAACATCGAGAGCGAGCGCGTCGTACCGAAGGACATCTGCCATTGGATGTGAACCGATGACGTGGATCGACAGCCGTTAACTCTCCATTGCATTAGCGCGCCTGTCTCGGCGCGTTTGACACCGGCGAAACGCAACGGCTGCCATCTAATCCAAACCGTCGGCGTAGAGGCGAACCGCGGAGAATGACCCGACGCCGAGCGCGGATTGTCGCCGCCCCCGGGCGGCGGAATACCGGCACGGCGTCGCTCTCTGGCAGAAACATGCGCCAAAAATCGCCCCCGGCCACTTCCGGCCAGTGGCATCGGAACTGCTGATGTACCCGGTCGGTCAAAGTGCGCCGTGCGACTGCCCTTCACGAGAGAAGCGTTCTTCGATCTGCTGGCGGCCTACAACACCTCGCTGTGGCCGGCCGTCATCGCGTTGTGGATGGCGTCAGCGCTGGCGTGGGCGTGGCTGGTGTCGTCATCGGGGCGTTCGCACGACCGCTGGATCGGCGGCCTCTTGGCCGTGCACTGGGCCTGGTCCGCCATCGCGTATCACGCGGTGTTCTTCACGCGAATTAATCCGGCCGCCTGGCTGTTTACCGTGTTCTTCCTGGTGCAGGCCGCGCTCTTCGTGTGGTTCGGGCTAATCAAGAGAGAGCTGTCGTTCAGGTCATCCCGCACGGCATGGATCCTGGTGGGCCGGTCTCTAATGCTGTATGCACTGCTGTATCCGGCGATCGCCGCCGTCGAGCACGGTAGCGTCGTGAGGGCTCCTACGTTCGCCGTTCCGTGCCCGACGATGATCTTCACCGCTGGTGTGCTCCTGCTTGCATCGTCCACCCGGAGATCGTTGACCATCGTTCCGATCATCTGGTCGGCCATCGGAGGCTCCGCGGCGTTTCTTCTCGGAGTCAGCGCGGACTACGCATTGCCCGTTGCCGGCGCTGCGCTCGCGCTGTTTGCGTTCCAAAAGCCGAACACGTTGTCGCCAAATGCAGCATCGCCCCTGCGGAGTGCTGCCGTGAGGTGAGTAATGGCGACTCTCATCAAAAAGCATCCGCTGCTCGCGTACTACATCCTGACGTTCGGCGTCTCATGGGTCGGCTTCCTGCTGGTGGTCGGCCGGAGTTCGCTAATCAGCACCGACTGGCAGGCCGAGGGGAAGTTCGTCGCCGCGGTCCTGGCCATGCTCGCGGGCCCGAGCATCGCTGGCTTGCTGCTGACCGGCCTCGTCGACGGAGGCGCCGGATACCGCGAACTCTTCGTACGATTCCGCCAGTGGCGCGTCGACATCCGTTGGTATGCCTTCGCGATCCTCGTCGCACCAATTGTCTCAGCGGGTGTCTTGTTCGCGCTCTCGATGACGGCCCCGCTCCTTACTGGCGACAACACGATGGCGGTCATGCTCGGCGGCGTCGGCGCGGCGATGACGACCATCCTCGAGGAAATTGGCTGGACGGGATTCGCGGTACCGAGGCTGAGGCGTCGTCACAGCGTTCCGATGACCGGCCTCATCGCGGGCGTGTTGTGGGGACTGTGGCACCTCCTGCAGCAGGTGTTCATCAGTGGCACGTATGCCGACGGCATTCCGTTGTTTGCGTTCGTGATGCTGTCCCTCGCCGCCGCTGTCGCGAACCTGACAGCGTACCGTGTGCTCCTCGTCTGGGTCTATGACCGCACGGGCAGCCTGCTCGTGACGACGTTGATGCACGGCATGTTGACGGCGAGCACGATCTTCTGGTTCCGACCCATCGCCACCGGCGTCCTGTTCCTCGCCAACGTGTGGCTCGCGGCGGCCGCGATGTGGCTTCTCGTCGGTGCGGTAGCCGTAATCGAGGGCTGGCTGAAGTTTGGGCACACACAACCCTTCCGCGGGTCGGATGGCCGTGTTCTTCCGCACAGTGTCGCCGAGGCCAAGTATGTGCGTCTCGGCGGAGTCGATCAGTGGGTGATGATCCGCGGCAAGGACATCGCCAACCCGCCGTTGATCGTGCTGCACGGCGGTCCGGGGATGAGTGAGATGGGATTCTTTCGGCGCTTCAACGCGCCGCTTGAACGACAGTTCACCACCGTCCATTGGGATCAGCGCGGCACCGGCAAGTCGTTCGATCGCGATATTCCGAAAGCCTCCATGACGGTCGACCAGTTCGTCGCCGATCTCGACGAGCTCGTCGACATCGTGCGCCGCCGCTTCGGGAAAGAGAAGGTGGCGATTCTGGGCCACTCGTGGGGCTCGGCACTCGGCGCGATCTACGCCGCGCGATTCCCGGACAAGGTCTCCGTTTACGTAGGCGCCGCGCAGATTGGCGATTGGCCGGCCGCCGAATCGTTGTCGTACGCCTTCGGCCTCGCGGAAGCGGAACGCCAACACGACGAACAGGCGTTGAAGAAGCTGCGGGCGATCGGCCCGCCGCCATATCCTGCGAAGAGCGTGTTTGTCGAGCGCATGGTCGTCAATCAGCTGGATGGGCAGATGCGCCTGGGAATCCTCTGGAAGGCGGGTCGAGCGCTCTTCGGCCGGCCGGAATCGTCGATCTTCGATCTGCCAAACCTGTTGCGGGGCTTCGCGTTCACGCTGGACGCCATGTGGCCGGAGGTGTCGAACCTGAATCTTCCGAAACTGGTTCCGGCACTACGGGTGCCCGTATTCATCTTCGCCGGGAGCCGCGATCACTGGGTGCCGCCCGCCACGAGCGTCGCGTACTTCGATGCGCTGACCGCACCCTCGAAGAAACTGGTGTGGTTCGAACAGTCCGGGCACGAAGCCTTCGGCGACGAACCCGAGAAGTTCAACTCGACGATGATCGACTTCGTGCGGCCGCTCGCGTTGGCGGCCAACGAGAGCGCATCGGCGCAGTTGCTGGCAAGCGCTTGAACGTCGAGGCAAAAAGCGGCATCGGCAGCGCAGACACTCGCAGTCTTTTCCAAGTATCGGAGTGAACTGCTGACCCAGCGCCTCGGTTCGTTTTGGACTGGCGTTCAGCGGCGAACAACCGCCGGTTAGCTGCCCTCGAGGGGCAAGGGCAGCGAAACGATGAACTCGCTGCCGCGTCCGAGTCCCTCACTACGCGCCTCGACGGTGCCTCCGTGTGCGTCAATGAGACCGCGAACGACCGCGAGACCGATGCCGAGGCCGCCAGTGTCAGGATCTGCCTGCGTGAACAAATCGAAGATGTGCGGCACGAGCTCCGCTGCGATACCCCGCCCTGAATCGCGTAACCGCACCACGGCGCGGTTCGCATCGCGTTCACAGCGAACGGTGACCATCCCACCGTCAAAACTGAACTTCATCGCATTGGTCAACAAGTTCGAAAAGACCTGATGGAGCCGGTGTGGGTCCGCATTCACGTAGAGACCACGCTCAACGCCCGAGGCATCGACGTGCAGGGCACGACGTTCCGCCTCGGGTGCGAGCGTCGCCAACACCGTGGCGACGACGTCGTCCACGGCAATGCGTTGGCAGTCGAGCCGAACCTTGCCCTGCGCAATTCGACCGGCATCAAGCAGATCGTCTACCAGGTGGGCGAGCTGTTCGATCTGGCGCTCCACCACTAATCGTGCGCGCTCGCCGGCTGCCCGATCGCGTCGGCCGCGCATCACCCCCACGGCGGCGTGCATGGCAGCGAGCGGCTGGCGCAATTCGTGCGCCAGCGTGGCGACAAACGTGTCCTTCTGACGGTTCAGCGCATCACTAGATCGAAGATTCGCCTCGGTGTCGAGATAGGCGAGTTCATGACTGATGGCATACGCGGCGTACGAAGGGACAACAAGTCGGTCCGCGTCGCCATCGCGCAGGTCGAGACTGAGATCGATCGCGCCAATGATCTGTCCGTCTCGATTCTGAATCGGCGCGCCTAGACACGTGGCCGCGGCCCAGGCCGAAGACCAATGATCGCATCCGACGATAGCGACCGGCCGCTTCGCCGCCAACGCGGTGCCTGCACCACTCGTTCCCATCGTCGCTTCTGACCAATCGAACCCGGGCGAGAGACCAAATTCGATGATGGCGGCTTCATCACCTTCGGCGTGCAACACAATGCCGTCCCGGTCGACCAGGTAGGCCACTCTGGGTCGGTGGACGAACGCGTTTGCCAGCCAACGGAGGTGAGGAACGGCCACATCGATCAGGCGTCGGTTGTCGGCCTGCCGTCGTCGAAGTTCAGCATCGGCGACAGATCGGAAGCGCACCGGTGAATCGGGCGAGACACCCGCGGCCGCACTCCGCTGCCAGGATTCAAAAACAATTTCGTTGGCGGGTAGGCGTCCGACCCATTCGGGACGAGTCGCGTTGGTGGCCATAGCGCTTCTCTGGCGGAATCACGGACTCAATACGTGCGGCGGGCGCCGCAAGCCTACGATCACGAAGAACTGGCGCGCGGCGTCTCCGCGACGTTGGCTTTCCGTGATCTGTGAGGACGCGACGTTCCCGCGGGAGAACGCCGAGTCTACCACCGACATAGCTGGTATTTTCGTCGTGGCGACGTGGTCGGCTGCACGTATCGAATCGCTACGCTGCCGCAACGTGTTTCGATCTGTGATGTGACGTGGTCAAACGGCCAGCGCGTTCTTCGCGGCGAGTGCGTCACGGTCCTTCGCAGGCGGCCCTCGCACGAGCGTTGAGGCACTGAGTCGGAGACAGTAAGCGGCAATCCGGCGGCGTTGCGGGTTCTTCCGCACACACTGCCGAAAAATCGGCAGCCATCGTCACCTGATCTCGAAATACGGCGGAAACCGCTGGTTCGGCGTTTGCGACGCGATCGCGGCGAAGGTGTGCGTTGACGCCAAAGCCGTTACGCCGATTGCCACCACTGACCCGCGCCTCTGGCGATGTTCGTCCGAAGAATCGAATGCTCGCTGCGTTGCCGCCCGACGATTACCGACGTCTCCTGCCGCACCTGAGTACGATTCCGTTGCCTGCGAAGCAAGTGCTCCGGAAACGGGATGAGCCGATCGAGCAGGTGTTTTTTCCAAACGGCGGTGTCTGCTCGATCGTTGGCGTCGTCAGGAATGGTGCGCTGGTGGAATGCGCGACCGTCGGCGATGAAGGTGTGATCGGCATCGAAGCGTTCTTACGAGACAAGGCCGTTCCGTTCGGCGAGACCATCGTCCAGGTACCGGACACTGATGCGACAGTGCTGCCCGCGGTGGAGTTCAGACGTGAGCTCGCCCGCAATGGCGCCCTGCACGAATTGGTCTCGCACTACACCGAAGCGGTCATCGCGCAACTGATGCAGCAGACGGTGTGCAACACCTTCCACGATGTGCAACAGCGCTGTGCGCGCTGGCTACTCAGCACACACGATCGCATGCATCAGCAGGATTTCTATCTGAGTCACGAGTTCCTGGCCTTGATGCTGGGCGTGCAACGTCCGACCGTCAGCGTGGTTGCCGCGACCCTCCAAGAAGCTGGGTTGATCAAGTACTCGCAAGGCCGCGTGACGATCCGAAACCGGAACGGGTTGGAAGATGCGGCGTGCGAGTGCTACCGAATCATCCGAAGTCGCTTCGAACGCCTGTAGCAAAGTCTAGAACGTTGTCATCTAGCTGACAGCGTTCGGGGACTCGCCTGCGGTAGCGTGAAAGTTCTCAATTTGCGAGCCGATGTCGGCGCAATGCGTTACATACCACGGCGCGCCACAAGAACTCCGAACGATGGCACAACCCGGACGAACGATGGATTCGAGACGAAACGGACAACGCGGACGCCACGCACGCGGTCCGGAGATCGAGAAGCGCCTTGCACAGCTAGAACGGCAACTGGCCGCGCTCGTTTCGCGACGCGTGGACGCCTTCGATGGAGACGGCCACCCCATGTCTGACCCGCTCGATCGGGTCCAAGAGAACGCGGGAGATCTCGAACGGCACAACCGCGAGCTCGGCGTACAGTTCACGCGGATCGCGCAGATCCAAGCTGACTTGGACGAAATCAAGCAGGCATTGCGACGTCGGAAGATCATGCCGTAGGCAGTCGGACCACGCGATGGATCCCGAGCACGTTGTTCTCCTCGTCCAGCCCCACGGCGACAGCCGCGAAATGTACGCCGAGTTCCTGCGGCGGAACGGGTTCTCGATCCTTGCGGTTGACAACGGTCACGACGCGCTGAGCGCCGCAGTCGACGCGCACATCATCGTCACTGGCATTCTCGTTCCCGGCCTCGATGGGCTCGAACTGATCGCGAGACTTCGATCCGACACCAGGACAAAGAACAAAGCAATCATCGTATTGACAGCATGCGCGTTTCCGGCCGACCGGGCACGTGCCGAGCATGCCGGATGCGACGTGTTTCTGCCGATGCCATGTGCGCCGGACGAACTGCTGCGTCACGTGCGTCGCTTATTGCCGAGGCGGTTTCAGGGCACGCCGGTGAAAGCGGAGCGGTCTCGACATCGCATTGAACGAAAACGAAGCGCATGAACATCGAGCGCACGATCGAACGACTTCGAGCGGAGTTCCTGGAAATGCCGGGACTGCGGCTCACCGCCGAACAGGTCACACGGCTGTGCGGCGTCGACGCCGCGATCTGCCACGGGGTGCTGAACGCGCTGATTGACGTCGGATTCCTTCGTCGGAACGTCGACGGCACCTACGCTAGGCTGAACGACGACCTGAGCGTTCGTCGACACATTCTACGGGCCGATGTGCCGGCGCATCCTATTCGTGAAGCGTCGTGAGCACCTTGCTGACTACTGCGACGTTCTCTGCAGCGCGCCAGATTGGATGTAGCGCGGGTCCTATCGGTGTGTCCTTGCGCGAGAAGACCGCAGTCGTGGTTCCAGATAGAGCGTTCGAGGTAAGCGGTGTTAGACCAAAAGGTCGTGATGTGCCCGAAGTGCCGGCGGACTGATCACATTGAAGAAGAAGAACAGAGTGGCAGCTCGTCGCGCTGGTTTGTGTGCCCCCGATGTGGCATTCGCTACGCGGCGTCCAAACTGCCACCCCGGCAGTCGTCGCGCGGAGAACGCATGTAGGACGGGCTCCAGCATTGCTTAACTCAACCAAATCGCCGTAAGTGATCTCAGATGATTGCAAGGTCTGACACAATTCATCTCGACGATCTCGCGTCCGTGCCGCTAAGCGATTGATGTCACTAAAGATGCCGAATCGGATATGCGTGAAGGGAGGTTTTGCGCTACACTGTTCCGGACTGCTCCAACTCGTTGATTCTAAACGGAGAGATGTCGGAGTGGTCGATCGAGCACGCTTGGAAAGCGTGTGTAGGGGAAACTCTACCGAGGGTTCGAATCCCTCTCTCTCCGCCATCCCTTCAAGCCGATTCCGTAACTGCTAGTCATTAAGCAATTTGCGGCTTTCAGAATCCGGCGAAAGTGCCTGGGTGACATTTCCGCGTGACATTTCGTTTTGAGAAGGCGTCGACTCGGAAGACACGAGCGGCGACAATTTGTCGACGATCTGTCGCAAGTGCTCCTGCTGGACCTTTGCGTAGATTTGTGTCGTCGCAAGGTCTTTGTGACCGAGCAAGTCGGCGATGTCAGCAAGGTTGACGCCCGCCATTCGGAGGTGTGCGCCGAAGCTGTGTCGCAACGCGTGAACGGTGCTTGGTCGAATTCCAGCGCGTCGGCAAATTCTCTTGAGCTTTTCGAGCATGTGGGTATCCCGCGCGCCGGATTCGTTGGTAAATACGAACTGTTGGGACATTCGATGCTCAAGCTGCTCGATCAGGATGTCGTATAGGACGGGTGAAATCGGTATCAATCGTTCGTCGGTTTTCGGCTGCCATTGAAGGTCCGGCTTTTCGCGAATGAAGATGACACCGAGCTCGAAGCTGATGTCTTCCCAAACTAGATACTCAGCCTCACCCTTGCGCATCCCAGTCAGCAGAATGGACATGTAGAGGCGCCGCTGCGCCGACGTGCAGGCCGCGAAGAACTTCTTGAGTTCCTCAGACGTCATGAACTTCGGGATCGCCCGCTTCGGAAGCCGGAACCGTTCGACGTTCTGAGCTGGGTTCAAGAACAACACATTGCGCTTCGTTGCCCAATGGAAAAACGTAAATAGGGCACGAAGCTCATAATTGACTGTTCGTGGTGTCACTCGCTGCCGAATCCCACGCCGTCCAAGCCACCCAAATTTCGCATTGTCGGCGCCGGTCGTTCTCTTGTGTCCGGTCGCCAGTTGAAGCCTCAACGCCTGATCTTTTGCGAGATCCTTATCCGCCGTGGTATCCAGAACTTTTCCTTCGGATCGCAGGCGTTTAAATTCTTCGATATGGGTAGGTCGCACGTCGCGCAGCCGAACGATATCTGGATGAACGCGCTGCAGGTAGCAGTCGACGAAAGTCTTGATGACTCGCATATATCGGATGGTGGTTCGACGCCGACGATTCGTCTTCAGATATTCATCGTATTGAGCGACGGCCGCAGTGACGGTGATTGTGTCTGGCGATTTTCCATGCAGCGCTATCTGGCGTCTGAATTGGGTGAGTACCGATTGGGCCTCTTCACGTGAGCGCCCGGCAATGAATCGTTGGCGGTCTGGACCAGTACCATGTGTTAATTCCCAGACCACCTCACCATTTCGAAGTTTACGGCGATGAATCATGGCCATCTGTTACCTCCTTCTGTAATCGTCGCCGCATCGTGCGAAGGGTTTCCAAGTTAGAGACGGTCAACAGGGACAACCATTCGTCGATGTCGCAGCGCCGAAAACGCAAACGACCGGACAAGCGCACATGCGGAATGCGGATCCGTGGCGAGTGACACGTCATCTTGTAAATAGCGCTCGTCGATACGTTGAGGTAATTGGCAACTTCGTTAACGTTCCACAGTGGCTCGTTTTCGAGGCTTGTTTTTGTCAATGTCCACCACCGCCGTGGCGGCGCCCGCTTCCACGAATCAATTTCCAAGTCTGCTTGCCCGCTGCCTTACCAATCTTCTTGATCGGACCTGGCAACAGCGTCATCGTCCATTGCAGAACGCCGATCATCAGAACGAGGCCTATTAGTGAGGGCGCGATCTGCGACCAGTCGATGGATGTGACTGCACTGGCAATTACGGCGAACACGATTATTGCGACGGTCGTCGCGATGAAGCCGATAAGAATCCAATGTGAAATCGCTGACAGCCAAGTCTGCGGTGGGGCTGGTGTGGACAAATCATCGCTGCCGCAGTCCGCACAGAAAAGTGCGTTTCGCGCATTCGGGTGGCCCCGTGGACACAACCTGACGTTGTATGTGCGGCCACAGTAGGGACAGTAGCTGGGACGTCCTCGAGAGTAGTGGAAACAATAAGTACATCGGCGCATAGATTTATGGTTCGGTTAATGAATGCTGCGAGGATCCGTCGGCGCGGTACCAGATCGACGCCATTGGGCCCTCGCGGCGGATGGCCTCGACGGTCGTCAACCAGAAAATTTGTTGTGTTTGCAGGTTGATGCGTCGCGCTATTGCCTGCCGCCGTTCATTCGAGTTAACGACGGCGAGCGTCCTGAAGAACTGCTGATGGAATGCGCGTTGGTATAGACCGGAGAACGCCAATTCGACGAAGGCGCGAACTTTCGCGTCCCATCGCGATAGGCCTTCTGTGCCGCGGTCAGCTTCAATGAAAGCCGCAAAATGGGAATCGCCAAAAAGATATTCGACATAGCCATCTGCTACAACCGGCAGGCGGAGTCGACGAAGTTCGTCCTCATCCATCCACTTCTGGAACTTGTAGCGATCCGCCGTACAGTCGGTAAATGCGAGGCGTACGTCATTGAGCATCAGTTGGTGCTGGAGAAATAGGTCGGACACACCTCTTAGTCGCCTCGTGACTGTTTCGCCGTTTAGAAGTTCGTCTCCGCGGCGACCCAGGAGGTAAACGCACCGTCTGGTTCCCGCCAGGGTGGGCTGATAACGCCTTGCCAAGTAGGAATGGCGAACGAGCCGTAAGAGTGTTGCGTTTGTGCGAACGACCGATCCAAATCGGTGATGCCGCTGGATCTGCGGTCGCGTCAGCGCTCGGCATTGCGAGACGGACCGAACGATTGCCTCGTCTCTGGCAGTGAGGGTCATTCCTTCACCAGCCTGTTTGACCTTGGGGTTGTGGTTGTTCGTCTTCATCGGTATTCGCTTCATCGAGTGGCGTCCGAGTCCAAGCGTCTCGACGGGCGTGTATTTCTTGTTCGATTTCGCGTCGGTCTCGCATGTATCGAGTTCTGGCGGCGTTGCGTAGCTCTTGCGGCGAGATGGTCACCCGACGATCTGGCAGCGTTGGGAATTTCACAATCTCCGGTGGTGATGAACCAACCCGAACGATTGCCTGTCCACGCTCCAACATCGTCAGCTGGCCATGATGGCGATGACGGCCACCAACTGACAGCTCCGATGCGAGCGTCCCGGCGTCATGTGCACTCAGCCGGAAAAGGATGTGGCTGCCGGCGGCGAGCAGCGCGCCGCGCAACTCGGTCGGCACCTGACCCCAAAATTGCGAGCTCGACAGTATCGAAGCGCCGTACTTACGGCCTTCAGTCAGCAGGATCACCAAATCGTTTTCGGCTAGGTTTTGAACCTCGTCGCAAAAAATGGTGAAGATCGGTCGATTGTGTTCGGCCAAAGCGGCGCGCGCCATGACGTCGAACTGCAACTTGGCGAAAATAAGGTTGCCTAAAGTGTGAGCGTGGTCCCGGAGTTTCCCTTTCGACAGGGAAACAATGACCCACTGCTTATTGGCCATCGCTTCTGCGAAGTTCAGAGTGCTCCGCGGTTGACCGAGCAGATGGCGGCTGATTGGGTCGGTGACGAAACCGGACACCTTGTTTAATAAAGGTTCCCTGAACGCCGCCTTCATCGCCTCTGACAGCGGTTCGTAGCGATCAAGCCAGTAGCTCGACACCTCCTGATTCCGCAATTGCGCGACTAGCCGCGCTCGAAAGTGACGCGACGTCAACAACGCCGACGCGTCGACTAATGTGCAGCCGTTTACGGCCAACGTGTAGAAGACGTGACGCATCAATTCTTCTGTTCGAGCACCGAACGAGTCGACGCCCCAGCGCTGCTTGAGAATGCACGACAACTCCGCTGTCCGCGAAAAAGCCTCATGCTCACGAGTAACGTCGATCTCTAATGGATTCAGTCCAGGGCTGGACCGCGCATCCGTAGGATCAAAGATGACAAGGCGTTCGCCGGCGTCTGGAAACTGGCCAGCCAATCGAATCAAATGCTCGGTAGCATCACCATGAAAATCGAAGAAGCAAAACCCTTCACCGCGTTCGAAGTGCTGGTAAGCCAACGACTCCATGGCATGAGTTTTTCCCGACCCCGTTTTTCCGACAATGACTGCGTGTTCGAATCGTCGAGCCTGAGGCAAATAAACGAGGCGGTTGTTTTCGACGGTGTGGCCGAGGAACAGCCCCGAGGCAGTTTCCGCCTTCGAACCATGAGAAGTGACTGCGTTCAGAATTTTGACGATTATCGTTTCGAGCATTTGAGAGGACCCCGTTTAGGAACGAAGCACCGCTTCAGGTGGCGTACGTTGGCAAATGCCGGCAATCTGCGCGTAATCGTTTTCAGCTCGCTGCTGACGCTCGCGGGAGAACGCCCTTCTTCATCGGCGAGAGCTCGAACGCCCAGTCGCGGCCGACTAACGGTTTTTCTGACGGTTTCGACCTGATGTGGCGTTAGCTGTCTGGTCTCCCGCAGATCTCGTAGGAAAAGTACAAACCGGCCGCGCAGTTCGACGAGCCTTGACATCTCAGAATCGTCGTCTTTGGCTTCGTCGATTGCGACGCGAGTAACCGTGACCGAACAGCCTCCGCGCTTGACCGTGTCGGTTGGCAACGCGGTTCCATCGAGTCCTGCGATTAGGGTGTGTGCTTTGCGGGATCGGAGTGGATCTGGCGTTTGCTCGTAGTCGCGACGCTTAAAAGGCATACGGGTAGCTCCTTAATGGGAGCCACCCTCAGAGAATCGCCTCTCTATTATTTGCTTGATCGTTAACGTCTGCCACGGCCGGGAAGTTGCTGATGAGCAGCTCCGTCGCTGTAGGTACGGCTCGGCTGGATGTGTATGCGAGGGAAACCGGTCGGATTGTAAAATCGCCGAATAGTTGTCGGACTAGCCCGCAATCATTGATTGAAAGCAGGAATTTTCCGCGGATACAGCGAAGGCGATCCGCAAGGACCGCAAAGTCTGAATCCTTGAAGTTGAAACGGTAGAGTTGCAATCCCACATAAGGCGGATCCAGGTAGAACAACGTCGAAGCTCGATCGTATCGAGCAAGGATTTGCTCGTAACTGCAACATTCAAGCTGCACTCGTTGGAGCCGTTCGGCGGCGGCGTTGATCCTGGACCGCAGGGTAACCGGATTAAAGTTCGACGGCTTAGAAACACAATAGTGGTACGTCTGACGCACGACGCGACCGCCGAACGAATTCTTCTGGAGGTACAGGAAGCGTGCGGCCCGCTGGATCTCGGTAAGCGTACACGGGTCCTGCCGCAGAAATATCTCGTGCATTTTCCGACTGGCCACCGTATACGCGAGTGTGCGCGCTAGTTCGTCGGGATGATTTTGGACCACGCGCAGGAAGCCGAAGACTTGTTCATCTAAATCGTTGAGAACTTCAACGCGGCTTGGATTCTTATGGAAAAATACCTGGCATCCACCGGCGAACGGTTCGACGTATGTCCTGTGGCTCGGAAGGAGTTTGGCAATGGCCGGTGCGAGTCGGCGTTTTCCTCCTATGTATGCGAGCGGCCCAATCATCGTGGCGTTCCGGTTAAAGCCAAGAACGCTTCAGCGTACAAACCGACCGCGGCCGCATCGACGATGAAAGGTTTGGCTGCGCTATGAACCTCCGCCAGCTGCGGCCAATAACATTCCGCGATTTGTCGCAGCTGCGTCCAATGTCGCAGCGCCGGCCTTCCAAATGCTTTTAGCAGTTCCTCTTTCGTAATCAACCTAATCGGAATGCCGGCGCGAACGATTGCCGTCTGGACCGCGCGAAGCACTGAACTCGTTGCCCCCTCGTCTGTATTCGGTGCATATACCACCACGCCCTTGATCGGGAATCGTGACAGTAGCTTTTCAATATAGCGTTCGCTCGAGCGCTCAGCACGCTCACGCCGCGAATTCAAATGAAAGCCATCCGAAAGCGAGAGACGATCGTCGTCCATGATGACGGCGGCAATCGCACGACGGCTAACGCGCACTGAGACGATGGCCTCAAGAAGCAGCATGGGCGTTGCCCTCCTGTCGAAACTTGTCAAGCAGGTCAAAGAACAGGTCGTGAAGTGGCGAGCCATCTGGCGTATGTCGTTGGACGGCCAGACGCGCTGCTTCTAGCAGGACCTTCTTGGGCTTTCCAGCACAGTGGGATCCGAAGCTTGGAATTCACGTGACTTGAAGTCGCGGC
>JADMIO011153633.1_pt1 | contig 22753 bp, 20 predicted proteins | sample 8958161 | NCBI WGS metagenome assembly JADMIO01 (sample SAMN16585339, study PRJNA669376) | soil metagenome | isolation source: Crop rotation soil | place: USA: Cullars Rotation, Alabama | collected 2011 | reverse complement strand
GGCGAAGCACTCAAGAACGAGCTACGCGAACGTGTGCAGAAGATCGAAGCACTGGTGCCGATCATCGAGTCGTCTGCGGCCGGTCTCGCCGATGCTTATCGCCTGCGACTACAAAAACGAATTAGTGAACTGCTGAACCGCGGTGGACAGGTCGTCGAGATCGATCCGGTGCGGCTGGCCCAGGAGGTCGCTTATCTCGCGGACCGCAGTGACGTCAGTGAAGAAATGGTGCGTCTGCGCAGCCACCTGTCGCAGTTTCAGGAAGCACTCAACGCTCCGGGCGAAGCAGGAAAGATGCTCGATTTTCTTTTGCAGGAGCTCAATCGCGAGGCCAATACGACGCTTTCGAAATCTACGGACCTCGTCATCAAGGAGGCAGGTTTAGCGATCAAAGCGGAAGTGGAGAAACTTCGCGAGCAGGTTCAGAATGTCGAGTAAAGTGAAAGAACTGCAACTGGCTGGACCAGTCAATCACGCGCCTTCGAGAGGCACTCTCTTTGTCGTCAGTTCGCCATCGGGCGGCGGCAAAGGCACCATCATTCGACACGTGCTGGATGTTGTGGAAAATCTTAGCTATTCTGTCTCGTACACGACTCGTGCGCCACGGCAGGGGGAGGTCGATGGCCGCGAGTATTTTTTTATCAGCCGCGAGACTTTTGACGAGATGGTGGTGGCGCGCGAGTTTCTCGAATGGGCCTGCGTGCACGGAAACTTCTACGGCACGTCGAAGAAGCAGATCATGGAAGAGACTGCCGCCGGCTCGGACATCATTCTCGAAGTCGACGTGCAGGGCGCGGCGAGTGTGCGACAGTTGCTGATGGATTCAGTCAGCATTTTTATCCTGCCGCCTTCGTACGAAGTGTTGCGGCAGCGATTGATCAGACGTGGCACGGATTCGCCTGAAGAGCTTGAAGTCCGTTTGCGAAATGCGCCCGTTGAGTTGAAACAGTATTCGGCGTTTGATTACGTAATCATCAATGATGAGATCGACAGGGCGTCCGCGCAGCTTGCTTCGATCATTTATGCGGAGCGCGCGCGTTGCATGCGCCAGGAGCCGCTGGTGCGGGAAGTCATTCAGAAATTCAAAAGCAATTCAATAATAGATTCATAGACTGAAGGAGCATCGAGAGTGCCAACACCGACAGAGTTAGTTGATACGGAAGTTGAAGGAAGTCACGGGCAGCAAGTTGATTCGAAGTACCGTCTGATCATCCTCGCCGCGAAGCGCAGCAAGCAGTTGCAGCGTGGTGCATCGCCCCGAATCGAGATCGATCCGCAGAAGCACAAACCGACGCGCATCGCGCTGGAAGAGGTGATGCGCGGGCGTGTGCAGTTTGATATCAAAAAGGACGGAGAAGAGTAGACCACGGATGACACGGATTTTTAAGACCGATCTGCGCTGATCCGAAAAAAATCCGTGTAATCTGTGGTTACATGCCTTTGTAGTCTGGCCCGCCACCGCCTTCAGGCGTCACCCAATTGATAATCTGGTAGGGATCCATGATGTCGCAGGTCTTGCAGTGAACGCAGTTTGAGAAGTTGATCTGCAAACGCCGCTTGCCGTTACCACCGTCTTCAACCATCTCGTACACCGCCGCCGGACAGAACCGCTGACACGGGTTTCCGTACTCCTCCGCGCAACGCGTCGAACAGATGTTCGTGTCGAGCACGTGCAGGTGGACCGGCTGGTCCTCATCATGGCCTACCGCGGCGTGATAGACGTCGGTGACCTTGTTGAACGTCAGCTTGCCATCGAAGCGCAGGTCCTTGTAACGCTGCTCGATCCGGTCGCCGCGATACCCGTACGAAGACAACTTCTTCATCTCTTCATGACCAGGCACAGCCGGGTCGCGATCGAAGATGCCCCACGCACGCCCGCCAGTAAAGAATTGCAAACCCGCATTGACCAAACCCAGCCAGCGTCCGTGTTTGAAAGCGGCGTGGAAGTTTCTAACCTTGCGCAACTCGGGAACGATCCAACTGTCGTTCACGACCTGTTCGTACTTCTGCAACTGTTTGGCGGAGTAATCTCCTGACTTCAACGCCTCGAAAATCACTTCGGCCGCGAGCATCCCGCTCTTGATTGCCGAGTGGATTCCCTTCAATCGCTGCGGATTGAGAAGACCGGCACAATCGCCCGCCAGCAGCACGCCATCAGCGTACATGCGCGGCATCGCGAAGTAACCACCGGCAGTGACTGTCTTCGCACCGTAACGAATCATCTTGCCGCCTTCGAGCAGCTTCGCGATGTATGGATGGGTCTTGTAGCGCTGAAACTCCGCGTGCGGATCGATCAACGGATCTTTGTAATCGAGGCCGGTGACGTAGCCGATGTTCAGGACATTGTTCTGCATGCCATAGATCCAGCCGCCACCGTATGTCGTCGTGTCGGAAGGAAACCCGAGCGTGTGTGTGACGCGTCCCGCCGGATAGCGATCGTCCGGCAACTCCCAAAGCTCTTTCACGCCGACGCTGTAAGTTTGTGGCTCGCGTCCTTCGTCGAGGCCGAGTCGTTGGATCAGTTGTTTAGTGAGCGAGCCGCGTGGTCCTTCGCCGAGCACCGTCACCTTCGCACGCAGATCGACTCCCGGCTCGTAATTCGCTTTCGGCTTCCCTTCCTTATCGATGCCTTTGTCGCCGGTGCGCACGCCGAGCACGCGATCGTTTTCGTCATAGAGCAAGTCAGCGCCGGGAAACTCCGGAAAGATGTTGACGCCCGCCTCTTCCGCCTTCTCGCCGAGCCACGCCGTCAGACGATTGAGTGAGACGATGTAGTAGCCGTGGTTCTTCAGCGGCGGCGGCGTGATCGGGGAATGCAGTGCGAGCTTTGGTGTGAGATAAAGAAAATAGTCTTCTTTCACAGGCGACTCGAGTGGCGCGCCCTGCTCTTCGAAATCGGGGATCAACTCGCGCAGCGCTCTCGGATCCATTACCGCGCCGGACAGGATGTGCGCACCAACCGCCGCGCCTTTTTCAATCACGGCGATTTCAACCTCGCCGAGGGATTTGTCCTCTTTAACCAGTCGTGCGAGGTGCAGCGCGCCGCTCAAATTGGCCGGGCCGGCGCCGACAAACACGACGTCAAACTCTAACGTTTCTCGTTCCATAGCCACAGATTACACAGATTCAAGCGATTGTTCCAACACCACTAATCTGTGTAATCTGTGGTCATGCCAAACCATCTGATCAACGAAACCAGTCCGTATCTTTTGCAGCACGCACACAATCCGGTCGACTGGTACCCGTGGGGCGACGAGGCGTTCGACAAAGCACGACGTGAGAACAAGCCCGTCCTCCTCAGCATTGGTTACTCAGCGTGTCACTGGTGTCACGTGATGGCGCACGAGTCGTTTGAAAACGAAGCCATCGCACAACTCATGAACGATTACTTCGTCAACATCAAAGTCGATCGCGAGGAGCGCCCCGATCTCGATCAGATCTATATGAACGCTGTGCAGATGATGACGCATCACGGCGGCTGGCCGATGACGGTTTTCCTCACTCCTGATGCAGTACCGTTTTATGGCGGCACATATTTCCCACCGCAGGATCGCTACAACATTCCGGGCTTTCCGCGCGTCTTGATCGGCGTCGCCGAGGCTTACAGAGAACGTCAGGATGAAATACGGGAAACAGGGACTTCGCTCATCACCGAGTTACGGCGTCTGAGTGAAACAGCCGGTTCAGATCGTCCGATCGAGCCGGAACTGCTCGATGCCGCGTATTCCGGCATGACCAGAAACTACGACTCGGTTAACGGCGGCTTTGGCGGCGCGCCGAAGTTTCCACCAGCGATGGCGCTCGAGTTCCTGCTGCGAACCGGCAAGCCTGACGCTCTCCAACTCATTAGCCACACGTGTTTGAAGATGGCGAACGGCGGCATCTACGATCAACTCGGCGGCGGCTTTCATCGCTACTCGACCGATTCGCGCTGGCTCGTGCCGCACTTCGAGAAGATGCTCTACGACAATGCATTGCTCTCGCGTCTTTACCTTCATTATTTCCAGGTGAGCGGGGAACGGTTCGCACGTGAGACGGTCGAAGGCATTCTCGATTACGTGCTGCGCGAGATGACGCATCCGTTGGGTGGGTTTTATTCGACTCAAGATGCGGATTCGGAAGGTCACGAGGGAAAGTTCTTTGTCTGGGATATTCAGGAGATCCGCGACGTGCTTGGTGAGACTGCGGCTGCGCGGTTTTGCGATTACTACAACATCACTGAGTCAGGCAATTTCGAAGGCAAGAACATTCCGAACGTCACGCGCACGCTCGAAGATGTTGCCGTTGCACACAGGATTTCCGTGGGCGAGCTACAGGCGTCGCTGAACGAAAGCAAACAAACCCTTTTCGACCGTCGCGAAAGGCGTGTCAAACCTGATCGTGATGAAAAGATACTCACCGCCTGGAACGGTCTGATGATGGCGAGCTTCGCTGAGGCCGGCATCGTGCTGAATCGTCCCGACTACACGGATCCGGCACGACGCAATGCGGAGTTTGTGCTTTCAAACCTGCGTGCAGACGGAATGCTGCTGCGCACGTGGAAAGACGGGCAGGCGAAGTTCAACGCCTATTTGGAAGACTACGCGTTTCTCACCGAAGGTCTGTTGACGCTGTTTGAAACTACTGGAGAAGCTCGCTGGCTGCACGAGACGCTTGCGCTAACAGATCGGATGATCGATGAGTTTTGGGATAACGACGGTGGTGGGTTCTTCTTCACGGGCAAGAGTCACGAAAACCTAATCGTGCGTTCGAAAGACTACTTCGACAATGCGACGCCGTCAGGAAATTCAGTGGCGGTGCTGGTGCTGTTGAGACTCGCGACGCTAACGGGGCGGGAAAATTATCGAAATCTGGCGATGGCAGTGCTTCGGGAAGTTGCCGGTCAGGCCCAGCGGTATCCGTCGGGATTCGGGTATGCGTTGTCGGCGGCGGATTTTCTGCTATCGACGCCGAAAGAAGTGGCGATTGTTGGAAAGGATGAGGCTGATATTCGGCCCTTGCTCGAGGAGACCTGGCGACGGTATTTGCCGAATAAAGTGGTCGCCGTGGACTTCGGGGAGCATCCTGAGATCGCCTTGTTAGAGAACCGGCCGCTCGTCAATGGGCTAGCGACTGCGTACGTTTGCGAACACTTCACGTGCCAACAGCCAGTCACGGATGTGACCTCACTCGCCGCACAACTCGGAAAAACTGTTTAGAGTTCAAGCGACTTTGCACGAGGAATCCTACAAAACCATGATTCACCGTGCAAACGCAATTTCTGCACGATGAATCACTGGAAGGTCAGATCGTTAGTTCGTCGTCAATAAGACGTTCAACCGGAATGCCAGCGGCGCGGGAGTAGGCCAGTATCGTTAACAGGTTTGGTTCGCGTAATCCGTGCTCGTATTCCGACACGCGAGCAACTGACACGCTAGCCACTAATACTTGACGATCAAGCAAGCGAACCATTCCTGATTGACTTACTCCCAGCCGCTCTCGGATAGCGAGTAGCTTCGTGGCAAGGTGTCGTGGTCGCGGTCACGCCTTTGTGCCCATCAGTATTTAATTCCCAAACTGTCCATCAGATCTTCTTGTGCTCGCGTGGGACGGCCTTCGATGAAAGTGAGATACAAGTCATACGCAGCCTGATAAAACTGCGTGAAGGGAAACAACAGTTCAGCGGCTTCGGCCAGTGCCTCCTTTGCCGCAGACACGTTTGGCGGTTGGGTTTTCAGGTATTGTTTGACTTCCATCAGGCGACGGGCCAAGTCAAAAGCGGCTTCTGCGTCTGTAGCGTAGGGTTTGAATGCGATCTCCCACGCTTCTGTCTCGATAGGTGGATTGTCCGTGGTAACATCTTCCGGCATGGTCAGTTCCTTTCTGCTTAACCGTGGTAGGAATTGGCTGTGTAAGGGCTGGCGGGTGTTAGCGCACCTGCCAGCCCGCTCGTTTTGTGCGGGGAACTATAGGCGCAAGATCTTCGCTTGTCAAAGAAATTATCCACCAAGCTAGACAATTTCCCGCAGTGATATACTTTCCCCTATGAAAATCATCAGCACCGCAGAGGCAGCGAAGCGTTTAGGCGTGACGCAGAGTAGAGTGCAGAAGATGATTGCTGCGAAGCGTTTGAAGGCAATCAAAGTCGGCAATGCGTGGCTGATTGATCCGAAAGACCTCGACGCAGTGAAGGAGCGCAAAGTCGGGCGTCCGCGCAAGGCGACTAAAACGACCAAACGATAGTTAAATAGGCAGAGTCGGACTGTCGCCACAATCAAGAGGTGGCCAGCCATTGTCGGCGCGAATTTTGGCAGCTTCCGCTAGTAAACCCTGTCTGTTATCACGGTATTCTTCGACAAGGTTTCGGATTGATTGAGAGGCGTGTGATAGACCTACATCCTGCGTGTCCGCGAATTTTATGTTTCTGATTGTGCGATCCAAAGCGCCGGGAGTGCGGTCAAGCATCTCTGCAACTTCTTTACACTTGGCGTGTGAGTCCGTGTGCATTCTTTCCGGGCACTGATAATAAAACTCCATTGCGATAATCAGTTCGTACCGTGACCACTCAATCGCCATCTTATGCCGCCTTTCTATCGGTTTCGGAAATGAAGAAGAAACTCGAAAGTCGTGCCCATAGTAATGTAATTGCTCGGCCAGCCAAAAATCCCGACTTTGTTTACGATTTTCGTCCGATCCCAAATAATCGTGTTGCGAAATTCAAGTCCGGCTTCCTCAAGAGCCTGTATCACGTGAATGTGAAGCGGGATGCGTTCGCCCTGCCACCAGATATCGGCTACGTTGATTAAAACATGACCGTTAACCGACAGCTTCATGCGCAGACTCTTAAAGATTGTTGTTAGCGCCTTTTTGTATCTAGCAAGATCGTAAGTGCCTAGATCGTTTGGTTTTTGGCTGTACTGCTCAATCTCAAGATACTGACCGTTCTTTCGCTCGTCTGTTCTCCGGCTCTTATTCAGCCTTTGCCGATTGAGAGCCTGAGCATACGGCGGCGAAGTCAGAATCAGCTTTACTCTACGGTCTGGAAGATGCTTAGACAACTGTTTGGCGTCGGCTAAAACGGCAGTTTGTAAATACCCGTTTACTTTTTGTTGGGCTACGCGGTCGTTAGCTAAAGCAATGTAGTTTTCATTGATGTCGAAACCCAAACAGGGACGATTCAGATCGTTCGCGGCGACCAAAGTAGTCCCTGAGCCACAAAACGGATCTACTACAAGCTCACCGACATGCGTGAATAGCTGAATACATTGTTTCGCAAGGCTGATAGGGAAAGTAGCGGGATGCTGTTTCTTATCCCGAACGTCCCGCTTCTCATAAAAAAACTCCCAAACGCCTATCTGACTTTTAATCCATTCCTTAGCGGTGAGGCAATTGATTTTGTAATCAGGACACTCGCAGGCTTTTGAGTAGGGAAGCGGTACTTCTAGTTCTCGGTAGGCGACGTTTGTTGTCATTGTCGAATCTCCAGTTAGGCAACGAAGTGTGAAACCGACCAGAACGGCGCGTAAGATAACACAGTTATCCCGCATGGTACAACTAAAAAGTCTAGCCGGGACAACAACTTACCCGGCATTGGCCGGGAATTTAATTGAACTGTTAAGGAACGGAAATCAGAGGGTTTGTGGAAAAGTGCTGGTTACGGAAAATGTTTGTAATTTGAGGGTAATTTTCACTCTATCTTATTGTAATTACAAGTAGTTAGGCGTATAATGCGGGCATTCATTAGACAGAAAAACCCTGCCGATTGCTTCTAACAACCGACAGGGTATTTGAAAATCAAACGCGATTGCTCGCAAGTGATCTTCGGCAAAGCCATTGTGAGCCAATCGCCACAGAAAGGCAAGAGGACACAATGACAACTCAACTCACCGAACGCGAAAGCAAAGCACTGGCAATCGCTACCCACACAAAGCTAGTCCGCAAACCAAACAACACTTGGATCGTTCCTTCGCAATCAGGGCCAAAGACCTACACAGTCAACCCCGATCCTGAATCACCATCTTGCAATTGCCGTGATTTTGAATTCCGGCGAGCGCGATGCAAGCACGTTCTTGCAGTTGAGATCGTTTTGCAGCGTGAGGTTAAAGTGTCGAATGACGGTCAGACTCGAACTGTGACAGAGACAGTCACGGTGAAGAAGAAATACACGCAAGAGTGGAGTGCGTACAATCGAGCACAGACGAATGAGAAATCACAGTTCCTCGCATTCCTGTACGAACTGTGTTCGAAGATTGAAGAACCGATCCAAAAGCGAAAGCGCGGCGGTCAGCGTCTCCCACTTGCAGACGTTCTCTTTGCGGTGACGTTCAAAGTCTACTCAGGTATGAGCGCGCGGCGGTTTGCGAGTGACATGCGCGATGCGCTCGCAAAAGGCTACGTGTCAAAGATGCCATCCTTCAATTCGATCTTCGATTATTTGCAAATGGAATCACTAACGCCTTTCCTGAAACACCTGATTGCTGAGAGCGCATTGCCCCTGAAATCGATTGAGACAGACTTCGCGGTAGATAGTTCGGGTTTCTCAACCACGCGCTTTGAACGCTGGTTTGATGTCAAATATGGCAATAACGAAGACTGGCATGAATGGATCAAGATGCACCTTGTTTGCGGTGTGCGAACCCACGTGGTAACGGGCGTTGAGTTGACGAGCGCGCGAACGCATGACGCTCCTTACTTCAAACCACTACTTGAGCAGACCGCAAAGGCCGGATTCAATATGGTTGAGGTTAGCGCCGACAAGGGCTACATCAGCGGAGACAATCTACAGGCAGTGGTAGACCACGGTGCGACGCCTTACATTCCTTTCAAAACGAACGTGACCGGAAAGCGCGGCAGTGAACTTTGGAAACGCCTGTTTCATTACTACAGTTTCAAGCGTGAGGAATTCTTAGTTCACTATCACAAACGCTCGAACGTAGAAACTACTTTCAGCATGATTAAAGCGAAGTTTGGCGAGCGGCTACGGAGCAAGACAGAAACCGCGCAAGTAAACGAGGCGCTCTGCAAAGTTCTCTGTCATAATCTCTGTGTTGTTATTCAGAGTATGTACGAGTTAGGAATCGCACCGGAGTTTACCAGTGAGGCGGCGTGATTCATCGTGCAGGCCGGGGATTCATCGTGCAACCGTGAATCCCCGTGCAAAGCCAGTTCAAGCTTTAGCTTGTTTCCCCACTGCCGAGCGCTACCACAAGCAAGCTAAAGCTTGAACTCTGAACAAAATACGTTTATATTTGCGCAGTGTCCAACAATGTTGGCACCATACCAAGCGCGCTAATCACTCACAAACTGTCGTACGAAGAAGGATTGGGCCCCAGCAATGCTGCAAACCAACTGGAAGAGCACCGCGCTCATGGCCGGTATCTCGGCCGTGAGCGCTATTTTGCTTTTGTCCGCCATCATCGCCACCGTCTACATCGCATTGTTCACCAACATCGGAATCGGATCCTGGTTACTGCTGCTTCTCATCACCATCGCTACGAGCCCGCTCACCGTGCGCGTGGCCAGCGATGACGGCATCCTGCGCAGCCGCGAATCGATCGCGGATTCATTCGTGTTGCTGGCCGTGATGCTCTACGCGGTGCCTCCTTCCGACACCGCTGGACCAGCAGTGCTCCTTGCGGCAGTCGTCGCGTTTGTTTCCACCTTTCGTCTCGCTACCAACCGCGAAGTCGTGCTCAAAACAGGCATGGCAATCGTCTCGACTTTCATCGCCGCTTCGTTGTACGGCGCGCTCATCGATCTCTTCGCGGGACAGAGTGAATTGCCTGCACAGGGCGCGCTGCCGTTGAACGTCTTCCTGATCCCACTTCTCGTCGTCGCCGCTCTGCAATACGCGCTCAGCACGATCGCTACGGCGTGGTTCATCAGTTTCGAAGCCGGCAAGTTCACACTCATACCCACTCCGGAAACAGTTGTTTGGACCCTGACCACGAAACTCGCAGGCGCAGCTTCTGCCTTACTGTTCTACGCAGCCGTTCTGAACAAGACACTCGCCTACGCTATTCTCGGTTTACTGATCTCCGCACTCACCTATCTCCTTTATCGCTTCAACGAGCGACGTCTCGAACAGATCCGCGATGCCGAAGCCGAGCGCCGCCGTCACGTCGAAGAGATGGCAGAGATTCACATGAACACGATCGAGTCGCTCGCGATCGCGATCGACGCGAAGGACCAGACGACGCATGGTCACGTTCGTCGCACCCAGCTTTACGCCACGCAGATGGGCAGGCTTTTCAACGTCTCTGAATCGGAGTTGCGCGCGCTGCACGCGGGAGCCTTGCTGCACGACATCGGCAAGCTGGCTGTGCCAGAGTACATCCTCAACAAACCCGGCAAACTCACCGAAGCCGAGTTCGCGAAGATGAAGATCCATCCGGTGGTCGGCGGTGACATCCTCAAGCGCGTCAACTTCCCTTATCCGGTCGAAGACATCGTTCGGTATCACCATGAGAAATGGGACGGCAGCGGCTATCCCAAAGGTCTCAAGGGCCAGTCGATTCCGCTCGTGGCCCGCATCATCTCGGTCGTCGATTTTTACGACGCGACCCGTTGCGATCGTCCGTATCGCAAAGGAATGAAGCGCGAAGAGTCGCTGTCACTGCTGCGCAGCATGGTCGGAAACGCGTTCGATCCAATGGTGGTCGAGACGTTTACTCAGCACGTCGAAGAGTTTGATCGAATGATCGACTCGCAGGACATCAAGGAGCAGGTCGCTTCCGCGCCGACGGAAGACACACAAACAGCCACGAAGCCTGATGCAGGCCTCGCGCCGGATATTCTCGGTGTGGCGGAAGAAGGCTCGCCGTTCCGCTCGATTAGCGAAGCGCAGCGCGAAGTTTTTGCGTTACACGAGATCGCGCAGACGATCGGTTCTTCTTTGAACCTCAGCGACACGGTGACGCTCGTCGCCAACAAGTTGCGCGCGATCGTGCCGTTTGACACTTGCGTCATTTATCTCGTCGACGATCCGTCGGGCAAAGCGATCGCGGCGCATGTGGTGGGTGAAGAGGTTGAAGTGTTCAAGCGAAGACGTATCAACATCGGCGACGGCATTACGGGTTGGGTAATTGCCAACTCACGTTCGATGTGTAACGCGTCGCCCGATCTGGATCTAATCGGCATTCCGGATGAAATTGTGAAGCGTTTTCGTGGCGTGCTCGTATCGCCGTTGCAGCGCGAAGACGGCGCGTTCGGCGCGATCGCGCTCTACTCGCAGAGTCGCACTTCTTACTCGACCGAGCACGTGCGGCTGTTGGAATCGGTTTGCCAGCACGCGTCGAGTGCTCTCAACAACGCTCTGACTTACGAGAAGACGCGCGACAGTGCCCTCATCGATCCGTTGACCGAACTGCCAAATGCGCGTGGCTTCTACATGATGCTCGAACAGCGTATCGCCGAGTGCCAGCGCATGAATCGCGAGCCGGTAGCAGTTGTTTGCATGGACATCGACGACTTCAAGATCGTCAACGACAAATACGGACATTCGATCGGCGACCGTCTATTGGCGAGCGTCGCCGGCGTTGTTCGTCGTGAGCTGCGACAGATGGACATATTGACTCGCTACGCTGGAGACGAGTTTGTCGCGATCATGCCGATGGCGTCGAGCAAGATGGCCGTTTCAATTAGCGAGCGAATGCGAAACGCGGTCGAAGAGCAACTTTTCTCCGTGCGGACCGGCACAATGGTTGGACTGGGCGTCAGCCTCGGCGTCGCGTGTTTCCCGGACGACGGTGAGACGAGCGAAGAACTGCTGAGCGCCGCCGCTCGCCGGATGCAAACCGATAAGAACAGCCGCAAAGCAATCCTCACGGTCGCCAGCGCCGGCGTTAAGTCGATCGACATGATGACTTAGCCACAAAAGGCACAAAGCTTCGCCCACAAAAGGCACAAACCGTGAAAAGTGAATTAGCGAGACACCGCTAAGGAACTGGCGTGATGATTGACGAATAGTCTTTGTGCCTTTTGTGGGCGCAGCTTTGTGCCTTTTGTGGCCCTTTTTGTGGCTAAACTAATTTTCCCTTATAATCCGACGATTCATGAGCAAACAAACAGTGGACGCACCTCAGGACGTAGACCCGCAAGTCCTTAAACAGGATCGAGACCAGGCGAAAGAACGTCAAAAAGACCGTCTGAGCGGTCTCGACAAAGATCAACTCATCGAGCTTTACCGCCAGATGCTTCTGATCCGTCGCTTCGAAGAGAAGTCGGCGGAAGTTTACGTGGCCGGCAAGATCGGCGGCTTCTGTCACCTTTACATCGGCCAGGAAGCAGTCGGCGTCGGCACGATCTCGGCCATCAGAAAAGACGACTATGTGCTCGCCAGCTATCGCGAACACGGCCTCGCACTAGCCAAAGGAATGTCAGCACGGGCGATCATGGCCGAGCTATTTGGCAAAGCGACCGGCTGTTCGAAGGGCAAGGGCGGCTCGATGCACATGTTCGACAAGAGCCTCGGCTTTTTCGGCGGTCACGCAATCGTCGGCGGTCAGATTCCGCTCGCGACCGGAACCGCTTTCGCGACCAAATACCAGGGCACGGATCAAGTGACGCTCTGTTACTTCGGTGAAGCAGCAGTTAACCAGGGCGCCTTTCACGAATCGCTGAACATGGCCCAACTCTGGAAACTGCCCTGCATCTACATCTGCGAAAACAACCAGTACGGCATGGGCACTTCCCTGGCGCGAGCGATGTCTTTGCAGAACATCGCGCAGAAGGCGTGTGCTTACGAGATGGCGTCGGAGTTTGTCGACGGCATGGACGTGCTCGCCGTTCGCGAAGCGACGCTGCGCGCGGTTGAACGTGCACGCAAAGACTACTTGCCGACGCTGCTCGAGATTCGCACTTATCGCTTCATGGGCCATTCGATGTCTGACCCCGGCAACTATCGCACGCGAGCGGAGATCGAGAAGTACCAGGAGCGCGATCCGATCAAGCTCTTCTCGGCCAGTCTCCTCGAACAAAAGATTGTGGACCAGAAAGCGTTGGACGATCTCGATCACAAGATACGTGAAGAAGTCGAAGACTCAATCCGTTTTGCTGACGAGAGTCCTTTACCTGATCCGGCTGAGCTCTATACCGACGTTTATGCGAACCCGATCGAACCGGGCCGCAAATAGAACCCATCATGGCGACAATTACGATACGCGAAGCACTTAACCAGGCCCTCCGTGAAGAGCTGGCCCGGGACGAAAAAGTTTTTCTCATGGGCGAGGAAGTCGCCGAATATGACGGCGCTTACAAAGTCTCGAGGGGCCTGCTGCATGAGTTTGGCAGCAAGCGAGTCATCGACACACCGATCACAGAACTCGGCTTTGCTGGCCTGGGCGTTGGTGCGGCGATGGCGGGCTTGAGACCGGTCGTGGAGTTCATGACCTTCAACTTCTCGATCCTCGCTACCGATCAAATCATCAACTCCGCCGCGAAGATGCTTTACATGTCGGGCGGACAGTTCAACATTCCGATCGTGTTCCGCGGTCCGGGCGGCTCGGCGTTCCAGGTTTCATCGCAGCACTCGCAGGCGCTCGAATCGTGGTACGCATACTTTCCCGGCTTGAAAGTGGTGATGCCGTCAACACCGGCCGACGCGAAGGGACTTTTGAAGTCAGCAATTCGCGATGACAATCCGGTCATCTTCATCGAGCAGGAGCGGATGTACGGGAACAAAGGCGAGGTGCCCGACGATCCTGATTTTACGATTCCGCTCGGCGTGGCTGACGTGAAGCGTGAAGGAACAGACGTAACGATCGTCGCGCGCTCGTTGACGGTGCCGCTCGCGCTGAAAGCAGCCGATAAACTTCAGGAACAGGGTGTTTCGTGTGAGGTGATCGACCCGCGAACCATACGGCCGCTGGATATCGATACGATTGTCGCGTCAGTGAAGAAGACGAACCGAGTCGTGATTGCGGAGGAGTCGCATCCGATTTGCGGCGTGGGCGCGGAGATCAGCGCCGAGATCATGGAGCGTGCGTTCGATTATCTCGACGCGCCGGTGAAGCGCGTTTCGGGCGCGGATGTGCCGATGCCGTACGCGAAGAACCTCGAGAATCTGGCGATACCCGATGTCGATCGGATCGTCGCTGCCGTGCGCGAAGTCGCGTATTTGGATTAGTCCTTTTCCACAGATTGCACAGATTATGGCGACCAAAGTAATCATGCCGAAGCTCTCCCCGACGATGGAGGAGGGTCAGATCTCGCGTTGGTTGAAGAAAGAGGGAGACAAGGTCTCCATGGGCGAGCCGCTCGCCGAAATCGACACCGACAAAGCCACGATGGAAATGCAGGCGCTCAGCAACGGCGTGCTGCGAAAGATTCTCATCAACGAAGGACAGTCAGCGCCGTTGGGACAAACGATTGCCATCGTCGGCGAGCTTGACGAGGACATCGCGTCGTTATTGTCTGAAGCACCGGCCGCTCAGCCGCAGCAGCAGGAACAAAAGAAACAGGAAGCGCCGCCACCTGCGGCCGAACCGCCTCAGCCGCAACCACAGGCGAAAGCGGCTGCCCCTGCGAATGGTCGTCAACCGCAAGCAGCAGCCCCGACAGATTCGGGTCGGATGATCGTTTCACCGCTGGCCGCTCGCATGGCAACAGAGGCGGGCATCGATTTACGCTCGCTGCAAGGCAGCGGACCAGGCGGGCGTATCATCAAGCGCGACATCGAAGCAGCAATCAGCAAGCCTAAAGCCGCGCCCGCACCAGTGGTCTTCCAGCAGGCAGGTGCGTCGGGTTATCGAGACGAGCCCGCGAGTCAGATTCGACAGACGATTGCGAAGCGACTCGTCACGTCGCTCGGGCCCGTGCCGCACTTCTTCCTGACTACCGACATCGAGATGGATCGCGCGGCGGAAATGCGTAAGGGGATCAATGCCCTCGATCCCGATCTCAAGATCAGCATCAACGACATTATCATCAAGGTCGCGGCCGCAGCGCTGATCCAACATCCGCAGGTGAATGCGTCATACCAGGATAAATTCGTTAGATATTATGAGCAGGCTGACGTCGGCGTCGCGGTGGCTATTGAGGATGGGTTGATCACGCCTGTCGTTCGCGCAGCGGATCAGAAGTCACTCAGCCAAATCGCTGCGGAGGTAAGAGAGTTGGCGGAGCGCGCGCGATCGAAGAGACTGAAGCCTGAGGAGTACACGGGTGCGACTTTCTCGATCAGTAATCTAGGGATGTTTGGGATTGATGAGTTTACGGCGGTGATCAACCCGCCTGAGGGCGCGATACTGGCGGTTGGTGCGATGACGGCGAAGCCCGTAGTGCGTGAGAACGAGATCGTGATCAGGCAGATGATGCGCGTGACCATGTCGTGCGATCACCGCGTGATTGACGGTGCGACCGGCGCGAAGTTCTTACAGACGTTCAAGAAGATCTTAGAGAATCCGTTGTACTTGGTTGTGTGAGGTAGTTTTAGACAGGATTTACAAGATTTTTCAGGATTACATGTAAATCCTGTGTACATCTTGTAAATCCTGTCTTAACGACTGTCTAAGCTGCCCGAACAGTCTCCCGCTTAAAACAACTAGCAATCTCCTCCGCATCGAGCGTGTCGCGTTCCATCAGCATCTCGACCAGCCGGCCAATCGAGTCACTCTCCGCTGTCACGATCGCACAAGCACGCTCGAGCTGTTCATTAATCAACTCGGTCGTACACTCCTCAACCTTATCCAACAAGCTCTGACTGCGCTGCTGATCCGGCTGCCCGAGGTGAATCGGCCCGAGCCGGCTCATACCAAACTCACTCACCATCGCCCGCGCGATCTCAACCGCCCGCTCGATGTCATTTGAAGCGCCGGCCGTCATCGTCGACAACAACACCTGCTCCGCCGCACGACCGCCAAGCAACAACGCGATCTGATCTTCCAGATACTCGCGCTTCTTCATGAATCGATCACGCTCCGGCAATGACTGCGTCACACCCAGCGCACGTCCACGCGGCAGGATCGAAACCTTGTGAATGGGATCGCCATTCTCCACCGCGAGGCCAACCGCTACGTGCCCGGCTTCGTGAACTGCCGTCGCGTAACGCTCATCCTCGTCCATCATGAACCCCTGTCGCTCGGCGCCCATCAGTATCCGATCACGCGCATACTCAACGTGCTTGCGCGCAACCGCCGAAGCATCATCACGCGTTGCGGCAATCGCCGCCTCATTCATCAGGTTCGCGAGCTCGGCGCCCGAGAAACCCGGAGTTCCGCGCGCAATCCACTTCAGATCAAGTCCGTCCTCGAGTTTGAGGTTGCGTGAATGAACATTCAGAATCGCCTCACGTCCCGTCACATCAGCAAGGTTCACGGCGATCTCACGATCGAACCGTCCGGGTCGCGTGAGCGCCTTGTCGAGAATGTCAGGCCGGTTAGTCGAAGCGATGACGACCACCGCGCTCGACTGATCGAATCCATCCATCTCGACGAGCAACTGGTTGAGCGTCTGATCCTGATCGGCGGTGGCGGAGTCGCCGCTACGGCCGCGCTTGCGTCCGAGAGCGTCAATCTCGTCGATGAAGATGATGCAGGGCGAAAGCTTCCTGCCTTTCGCGAACAGGTGTCTCACACGAGCAGCGCCCAACCCAGCGAACTTCTCCTGAAAACTCGAACCCGAGGCGGCCAGAAATGCGACGCCGGCTTCCTTCGCCGCGGCTCGCGCCAGCAGCGTCTTGCCGGTTCCCGGCGGACCGTAGAGCAGGATGCCGCGCGGAACGCGGCCACCAAGACGACTGAACCGCTCCGGATTGCGCAGAAACTCAATCGTCTCCGTCAACTCCGCACGCGCTTCGTCAACACCAGCCACATCCTCGAAACCGACATTCTGTTTGCCGTTGTGATTTTCAAGCTCGAACGATCCGCGGCCGCTCATGCTCGAGTAAATCCGCCAACCCGCAAATCCAATCAATCCGAGCGTCAATATCGGCAACGCCCAGCCCACAATGCTCGACAACATTCCGGGTTGCAGCGGCCGAAACTCGACCGGCACGTTCTTCTGTCGGAATAGTTGGACGATTCCAGCCTGCGTGGTCTCGCCGGTCACGATGGCTTCCTGGAGCGTGCCATCAGCTTTCGTGACGGTCAGCGTCTCGCCTTCAACGGAAAGCGCTACAGCGCCGCCTGATTCGGCCAGCGTGTAGAGCTGCGAGTAGTTGATCTTTTGTAATGGCGGCTGGTGCCGTTGATAAGTAACGATTGCGGCGGCGATGACCAGGGAGAACGTAATGATTGCCAGGCCGACGAGGGCGACTCTCCGCGTCCGCACAGATACGCGGGGCGTGGGGGTGGGCATAAAAACAGACCTCCAAAAATTTCTAACAAATCGGGGATTGAAAAAGCGACGGAACTTCAAAGGAAGGACCCGCTCGAACCTATTGGCACTTTACCAGTGACCAATATGTGAAGTCCAGAACAACTTTGTGATACTTGGACTCTAGCCACAGATGAACGCGGATGGAAAACGGATGCCCACAGTCTATCCGCATACATCTGAATTTCTCGCTGGCATATTTTAATACGCCTTCCTCAGTCAACTTTCGCGAAATTCCAAGAAATAGACGACGGCATGGTCGTTGCTCAGGGGAGGGCGATTGCTTTTGTACCAACGAAGGGCGTGGTAGACAAAAGGAGGAAGAAAAAATGCTTTGGACGATATTTGTGATTCTTTTGGTCCTGTGGTTACTCGGCGTGGTAAGTAGCTACACGGTTGGTGGGTTCATCCATATTCTACTCGTGTTAGCACTCGTGGTGCTGCTTATCAACATCATCGGCGGTCGTCGTACAGTCGTATAAGGCAAACGCGCACACTGTTTGCCCTGCTCGACGCCCGACACCACGCTGGTAAGTCGGGCGTCTACAAATTAGGCAAGTGGTAGATCAACTACACTAATGATTCGCCCTACTGGATAAAGATTCATTTGTGGATCCCAGTAGGGTGAACGTTTGTAGAAGAAGCGAAGGCGCGCTGAAGGACTGGCGGCAAATTCATGATCCAGTGCCAGGAGTTGATGAAACTCCTGCTCGACCGCTGGATCATTAGCCATCATTTCACGAGCCAGAGCTTCAAGCACGTAGTGCTCTGCGTACTCCTTCTCTTCGAAGATCGCGTTGAAGAAGCCCCAGCGGGCGAGGGAGTCAGGCGCTTCAGGCTCGAGTAGGTTGAGTATCACTTTCGCTTTCGGCTGGGCCACGGGTACGAATGCTGAGCCTGGCGGAAACACTCTCGTCTCGACTGTCTGCTCCGCGTCAAACCGCGGCATGTGACGGCCTTCGAATGGTCCTTCCGGCCACTGCACGTTTGTAAAGCGATAACTCTCAATCTCGACCGGATGAAACTCCGCGAGCGTCTTCATTTGAATTCCGTGCGCTTTCAAAACATCGATCACTGTGGTCCACTGCGCGGGCACGATGTAGTACAGCGGCGGCGCTACTGCTTTGGTGACTCTTAACGTTTGATACATCGGAATCGTTAAATCGAGCGGCTCACGACCGTAGACCACACGCAGATCGCCGGACACTTCACTCTGCTCTGTCTCGTAAGTGAAAGCTTTCAACTCGAAGGGTGTGACCTCATCCGTCAATTCAAAATTGATCGGAAAACGTGCATCGGGATTGTAAGCGCTTCCCATTCTCAACGTGCGTTGGTCTGCTTCACGTCCGATCGTTCGTAGACGTTCCGGATCGCGGTTGACTTCAGTCAGTGCGGCGCGCAGGAAGTCGTACGTTCCGATCACACGTGAGCGATAGTCTTTCAACATGTGCGTCTCGATCAGAATGCCGGGACGATTTCTGAGCGGCACATATCCGGTTGAAAAACGAGGCGAGCCGTTGAAGTCTCTCGTGCCGAGCTCGAGATCGCGATTATCGACGAACTCGAGATACCAGGAAATGATATTGCCTGCTGCTTCTGTAGCAGGTGCGACGTGACCGCCGAAGACGTCGCGCTCCCACGCGAGCACTGCATCGTCGACACCGTCGTGATGTTCGTGGTGATAGGTGATGTTGCAGCGGTAATCGGCGCCGTCTGTTACATGGCAATCGATGAACAGATCAGGTTGCCATTCGTCCCACAGTCTCAGCCAGGCGCGCGTTTCCGGCGTGTCGGCTTTCATGTAGTCGCGATTCAGGTTCTGGTACGTGCTCGTGGTGCGCCAGCCCATGTCGGTTGGACCGTTCTGGTTGATGCGATTGTAAGAACTGGAGCGCTCATGGCCGTCAGTGTTGTAAATCGGGATGAAGAGGAGGACGACGTTGTTCAGTATGCCGGAGGCAGTTTGGGTGATGGCGATGTCGCGCAGGAGGGCGAAGCCGGCGTCTTTTCCGTCAGGCTCACCAGAGTGAATGCAGGCTTGAATGAGGACGACTGCTTTCCCCTGTGCTTTCGCGGCCTCGGGCGTGAATGTTTGCGTTTCTGAGGCGACCACGAGCGGTAATTCCCTGCCCTCACCGCTGAAGCCGAAATACCGGTATTCGATCGATGGCGATGCGTGGGCGAGGCGACGCCCGAACGCGACGGTGTCTGAATAGCTCGGTGTTTCGGCGTAATCAGTGCTTTCGGCGTGCGTACGCCACTCCGGTGGGATCTGTGTTGTCGACATAGTTTTAGACCAAGATTTACAAGACTAGACAGGAAACTGACTCTTACAAGAGCGGCACTCTGAGCGCCGGCGCGCATTCAGAGTGCCGCATGCTGAACAACGGATGTACATCACCCGCGTGAACCATCCCGTGATGAACGCACTCACGCCCAATATCAATATCAGGACGGCTGCGTTCAACAGAAAATCCTTCACTCAACTCCTCTGGACCGGTGATTGGAACCGCGTTCATACCCGGACTGAAAAGGCATGTCAAGCACGGTGTTCGCATACTGCGTTCTTAACTCATCCTCGACATCCGAATACGCCCGGCCTTTACGCTTTGGATGCAACGCGGCCGTGTACCCACGACGATAACTTTCCTCGTCCGAATCAAACTTGTCGCCGTAGTGCGCGCGCTCCCCTTCACGCAGTTCGTCCCACCAGTTTTCGCGCAGCACGTCGAGATCTTCAGCTCCCGCCCGGCGCATCACGTCTGCCGCATTGTCCGCCTGATCGCCTTCATCCGCGTAAGCGATCAGCACCGTATGCCCGTGGCGCAAAGCGTCTTCGTAGAGATACACGTCTTCGTGAGGAATGCCTTCGCCCAGTTCTTCTTCAACCTCATTACCGACAGCTGAGCCAGCCGCTGCCCCGACCACGCCAAGCAACGCCGCACCCACCATTCCAAACGCTAGCAAAGGTCCGATACCCGGCACTGCGAGACTCGCGACGGCCAGACCAGCCGTAGCACCGCCCGCAGCTCCCATCGCGCCGCCGACCGCTGCACCCATCGCGCGGCCCATCCCCGGCTCTTCGGTGTCGCTCACCGGCACGCCCGCTTCGAGTCGTTCCGGCGCGTTACCAGGCCTTACGATGCCGATCCTGTTCTCTGGTATACCGAGACTTCTTAACTGTTCGACTGCATTTTCCGCTTGCTCGTGCGATTTGAATAATCCAGTAACTGCCTGCATGTCTATTCCTCCCGAGTTGGTATCGATCACTTTCTTAAAGCTAGTGACATTCCGCAGCAAGCAAAGAACGCCGCCGACACAAATCGTTGAGGAATTCCGCAAAGCTATGTTAGAGTCGAAGCGCGATCCAACCCGGTAAATACGAGGCTCAATTCGGATGTACGACATCGTAGACAAACACTGGCCTATGTCGCAGGGCGACGGAAAAGCCACCCGCAAGAAGCGCCCGCGCATACTTGCGATCACGACCGATTGCTGCACTGGCTGCTCCGGTTCGCCGGCCTGTATCGAGTACTGTCCGATTGAGGCATGCATGTTCTGGGTGCCCGACGAGGACCATCCTCCGTTCGGGCGTATCGAAGTTGATCCTTACCTCTGTATTGGGTGTCAGAAGTGCACCAGCAAAGGTCCCGATGGCGCGTTTCTCGATGGATGTCCCTGGGATGCGATCGAGATGGTGCCGACGGACGACTGGGAAGGCGTGCACGGGATCACATTACCCGATGCGCCGCCCGCACCTCCGGCCTAATCCTTTATCTGTTAATTGACTTTGCGGTCAGGCTGGCTTGTTCTTTTATGCGCGTTGAGGCGTCATTTGATTGCGCATAACTTTCAATCAGGGGCAGATCGTCTTTTGTGCCGATGATTGCGAGGCCGCGCAAGGCTTCCCAGATGCTCTGCTCGTCTGAATTCAAACTCAGCAAATCATCATCGTGCGTGGTCTGAGAGCCATTGGGTTTGAAGATTTGATTGACACGTCCGGGCAGCGGAGATCGCAGTTCAACCACCTTCCCATCACTCTGCTCAATACGCGCCAGCGGCGTCCGGCGATTCACGTTCGTTCCTTCGTGCATGCTACTCGCCACCACACCATCAGCCGGCGCTTTCAACACGTACGGCTTCAGCACTGCTACAAGCTCTTCACGACCACTGTTGTCGTTGAACCTGACGAGCGCGAGCGCGGCGTTGCGACGAACGATCGGCTCCTGATCATGCAGCAGCTTCGAAAGCGCGTTGTGGAAGTCCGAAGAGCTGTTGTCGAAGCCCATCAACCACGCGACCGTGAGTCGAAACTCCGTCTCAGGATTGTTGCTGAGCGCGACTAACTGCGGGTACCACGTCTTCACATTCGCGTCGCCGCGCTCCACGCGCTCCTGGATCTGCAAAAGCGCGTGCTGCACGTGGCGCGGGTTCTTCTCGTCCGCCAGATACTTCGAAATATCCGTGTCCGACAATTCGCGGCCGAACCATGAGAAATACCAGGCCAGAAAAGTCGCCGCGATGAAAAGTCCTGCGAGGATCAGGATCGGCCCCGAACCGGGACCGCGCCGTCGCACCTCTGACACTTTTATCTCCGGATGATTGCCGTTGCCCGTCATTAACTCAACTCAGGAAGGATAGATCTGGTAAAGCATAAGATAAACGATCACGCCCGTGATCGACACGTAGAGCCACAGCGGCAGCGTGATGCGCGCGATCCGCCGGTGTCGCGAAAAGTCCTGGCGCAGGGCGCGATAGAAAGTGATCGCGATGAGTGGAACGATCACGATCGCGAGTATCGTGTGCGTCAACAGGATCGTGAAGTAGATCGGGCGGACGATGCCCGTCCCCTGAAAGCGCGTCGAGCCGTGGTGGTAGTGATAAATGAGATACGAAGTTAAGAAGAGTAGCGAGACAATGAGCGCCGAAACCTGACAAGCGCGATGCGCCACCACATTACGCGCTCTGATGAATGAGTATCCGGCCAACAGCAGCACCGCGCTGGTCGCATTAAGACAAGCGTTCAGGTGCGGCAGGTAAGAAATGTATTGCCCGTCCAATCTTACTGGACCTTTTGTGCCTCTTTGTTGGGATCCATGCGGGAGACGATGGCGCGGACGTCGGGCGGCACGGCGCGGCCCTTGGCGTCGAGTAGTGGCGGGGCTTGTTGGGCGCGGATCTGGCCCCACTCGCTGTTGCCCGCAGGCGCGGCGATCACTTTCTTCATGCCCGGCAGCGGCAGTTTACCTTCAGACTTGAGATACAGCAGCGGATTAACGGCAAACACCAGTGCCATCAGCAGGCTCACGGCGATGATGAAGAGATTGTCGATGGTGAGAAAGTCGCCGGATTCGATCACGCTGACGACCGCCATCCCGAGAAAGCCAAGTGCGACGAGTATGCAGATGATGTTCAGCAGTCCGAGTTCTTTACGCATCAGGTTAACAATAGTCTCTTAGTG
>JADMIO010803693.1_pt1 | contig 22754 bp, 20 predicted proteins | sample 8958161 | NCBI WGS metagenome assembly JADMIO01 (sample SAMN16585339, study PRJNA669376) | soil metagenome | isolation source: Crop rotation soil | place: USA: Cullars Rotation, Alabama | collected 2011 | reverse complement strand
CCGCGACAACTTGTCCACGTGGAATTCTAAGCTTAGGATCCCAATGTGCTGGAAAGCGGCGCGCTTGGCGGTCGAGCGCGGGTCGCGGGCATAGAGCTCGCCCGAGCCCGGATCGACGATGTCGCAGAAGATGACCATCATCGGCGTCGCGCTGAACGGATCGACATAGACGGCGTCGAGATCGGGCTTCAGGATCATGTCGCTCTCGTTGATCGCCTTCCAGCCGGCGATCGACGAGCCGTCGAACATGAAGCCGTCGGTCAGCTGGTCCTCGTCGACGATGCCCGAGACCATCGAGAGGTGCTGCCACTTGCCGCGCGGATCGGTGAAGCGGAGGTCGACCCATTCGATCTCCTCGTCCTTGATCCTCGACAAAATCTTGCCCGCGTCGCTCGCCATGTCGCTGCCCTTCGCTGAAATGTCTGCCGCTTCCGAGAATCGCGTCGATTCCGCGCAAGCTTACCGACGAACCTTTGCTGCAAGTGCGAAGGGGGTCCAGCGCCGAGCGGCTGCCGGTGAATATTTCACGTGGGAAAGTGCGGAGCCGTCAGAATTGCCGGCGCTGGGCGGCGATCAGCATCCTCAGCAGCATCGCGACCGGTCGGGGCACGCCCACCTTGCCCTCGACCCACAGGCTCACCGCCGACCGGCTGACCCCGATCGCCGCCGCGAGATCGCCCTGGGTGCGATAGCCGAGCGTCCGCATCGCCGCGCGCAGCTCCTCGGGGGGCATGGTGGCAAGCAGGCTTTCGTCCACTGGGCGTTGCTTCCTCTCCGGCTCAAGCGTGAACCCTGATTCGCCCGGACGCGCAAGGGTGCGGGAAGCCTGCCGATCCCGCGTTCAGGAACGTGACAGCCCCGCCCGGGCTGGTTTAAGATCGCTGGAGATGGGAGGGGAGACCGTGGACGAAGGTCAGGGAAAGCTCATCCACGCGGCCTCGGGGCGGGAGTTCCCGCTTTCGACGGCGCTCGAAACCAGCATCGGCCGCAAGGACCCGGTCACCGGCATCTATCCGGATGTCGACCTGACGCCCGTCGACCCTCAGCGTTCGGTCAGCCGCCGCCACGCGAAGATCCACCGCCGCGGCACCAAATTCTTCCTGGGTGAGGAAATCGGCAACATGAACACCACGTGCCTCAACGGAGATCGCCTCAATACCGGCGTCCCGGCCGAGATCCGGCCCGGTGACGAATTGCGTTTCGGAGTGGTGGTGACCCGGTTCCAGATTTCGTAGGCGCGCCCCGCCGCATCGCCGGGTCAGATCGCGTCCGTGCCCCGCTCGCCGGTGCGGATGCGCAGGGCCTCCTCGACGGGGAGCACGAAGATCTTGCCGTCGCCGATGCGGCCGGTCTGCGCCGCCTGGGCGATCGCCTCGACCACCCGCTCGGCGAGATTGTCGTCGACCACCACCTCGAGCTTCACCTTGGGCAGGAAGTCGACGACATATTCGGCGCCGCGATAGAGTTCGGTATGGCCCTTCTGCCGGCCGAAGCCTTTCGCCTCGGTGACGGTGATGCCCGAGACTCCAACGTCGTGCAGCGCCTCCTTCACCTCGTCGAGCTTGAACGGCTTGATGATCGCCTCGATCTTTTTCACCGGCCGATTCCTTGGGTGGGCTGTTGCGCCGCAGCATAGCTGGCGCCGCAAGCCGGGCGCAAGCGGGCGATCGCCCGCCCGTTCCCGCGCACAGCCTATTGCGCCGCAAGAACAGCGCTTTACACGTGGACGGGGGCGTCTCGCGGGGTCACATGAAAATCGCAGCGAAAGCCGTGCTTGCAGCGGCATTCATCCTGGTGTCGGCATCCGGGGCCAAAGCGGCCGATTCCGATCCGTTTCGTTCGTGCGACGGCTATGGCCCGCCGACCGGGCACGGCGACGGGATGATCAAGGAAACCTTCGGCCTGTTCGCCGCGACCCTCAACACGCGGCGAACGACCCCGCTGCTCGGCGGCGTCGGCGTCGAGGCATGCGACCGCGCCCTTGCGGATTCCCGGCTCCGCCCGGATCAATGGCGCCGCCGCGTCAGCCTCATTCGGGCGCGGGCCATCCACGACCTGGCCGCGGGAAAGGAAGGCGACGCGCTCGCCGATCTCGACAAGGCGGAGGCCGCGGCACAGGACGCAGCGGATCCATTCTACAAGCGGAGCCTCGGCCTCGGCATCGAGCTGGTTCGCGCCTACGCCCTTGCGCAGACCGGCCGAATGACGGATGCCGAGAAGCTGCTGAGCGAGGTGGTCCGAACGCGACCGTTCAACCGGCAGATTCTTTTCGCCGCGATGGCGGTGACGATCGACCCGCGCAGCGCAGTGGGGGGCGTGCCGATCGGGGAAAGCCTGGCGCGGCTGGATCCGCGCACGATCGACCTCCTCTATCTGGCGGCGTTCGACGCAGAAGACTTTGCCCAGGCGATCGCCCTGCAACCCCAGCTCGTGCCTCCGTCGCGCCCTCTCGACCGCGGCGGCAAGGGTCTCTGGATTCGAATGCAGGAAGTGCAGAATCTGGCGGCCGAATACGGCTTTACCGCCGAGCGGAGAGCGCGCCTGGCCTATGCCCTGGTCGCCACCGGTCGGACCGAGGAGGCGAAGCGGGAAATCGAGGCCGCGAAGGCCTATCTGGCTGCCAAGACGCCAGCCGCCTTCCCACCGCTCGCCGCCGGCGAGACTCCGACAACCGAGACGATGGACGATCGCACCCTCAACCGGATCGTCATCGATGCATTGCGGCCGGTGCAGACCAGCCTCGAGGACTGGCAGAAGCTGATCGATTGGCGGCTGGAGATCGAGCAGCCGGGCGGGGCGCAGAAGGTGCTCGCCGGGCTCACGCCTCTATCGCTGCCGATAACGGGCGCCCAACTGGACTTCCTCGTCGCGATGCGGCGCCATATCGGGGAGGATCGCGGGCTGGACCAGTCGATCGCGAATGCACGGGAAAGGCTTTCCCCGCACCATGATCGCGGCCTCGAGGTAAAGCTCCTCTTCGAAGGCCTGCCGCATGCCGAGGTCCAGCAGCGCATCCCTGCCTACCGGAAGGCGAATTCGCCTCTGCTGGTTCACTTGTGGGGCGGCGTGAACGGTTTCAGCTCGCACGACGATCCGTCCGGCGAGGTCGTCGTATCCTTCCTCAGCGAAGAGAGCTCGGCGACGGTCGTCGAGGAAATGGCCCTGCTGCGGGCCGCCGATCTCGCGCGCGAGCGCGGCAAGACCGGGATCGTGATCAAGGGACGCAGCGACTACCAGCGGACGGAGGATACGTACGAGTACCGCCGGCTCGTGCGGTCGGAGCCGAAAGGCTATTCCACCGAGCTGAGGCTCGAGCTGGTCGACGCCGCCAACCCGCCGGCAGCCTACCGCACGACGCCCTGGCGCGTCATTCCCGTCCAGGACGTCCTGGATGTGCTTGGCGACACCTATATCGCTCCGGCCAAGGAGAAAGGCGTCGGGAGCCGCAGCTGAGCGCTCGCCTCCGCAGTGCCCCGCCGTTCACCCGCCACGGCGTTCGGCTGGTCCACTCCGGCCGCGGATTGGCCACCGTCGCCGGCCGATGCCATAAACGCGCGATGCCGAACGAAGCCGCGCTCACCGCCGAAATCGTCGCCCTGCTCGAAGCGGGGCGGAAGGCAGAGGCGGTGCTGCTGGTGAACCGCCTCGCCGCGATCGAGGATGCGGCCGCGCTCGCTTTGCTGGCCGACTGGCGGCTGACCGGCGGCATCGTGCCGCAGGACCTGGCCCTGGCGCGCGAGCTCTACCGGCGCGCCGGGGAGGCGGGGAACGCGGCCGCGGCGATCTTCCACACCAATCTGCTCGCGAACGGCCTCGGCGGGCGGCGCGACTGGGCGGGTGCGCTCCGGCGCCTGAAGGCGGAGGCGCGCACGGACAAGAGCCGGCGGCAGGCGCTCGCCATGGTCGAGAAGATGAAGCTGACGGAGGAGGGGGATCCGGCGACGCTGCCCGAACCGCGCCGGCTCAGCGACTCTCCCGACGTCCTGCTCTTCCCGTGCCTCCTGTCGCCGGCGGAATGCGACTATCTGGTCGAGGCGGCGAAGCCCGGCTTCCAGCCCTCGGTGGTCGTCGACGTCGGCACGGGGCGCGACTATCGCGATCCGATCCGGACCTCGGAGGGCTCGACCTTCCACTGGCTGATCGAGGATCCGGCGGTCCACGCCCTCAATCGCCGCCTCGCCGCGATCGGCGGCACCGCGGCCGAGCAGGGCGAGCCGCTCCAGATCCTGCGCTACCGGCCCGGCCAGCTTTATCGCACCCATATGGACTGGCTGCCCGGCGAGGCGAACCGGCGCGTCATGACCGCGCTCGTCTGGCTGAACGAAGGCTATGGCGGCGGCGAGACCGAATTCGCGAAGGCCGGGCTCAAAGTGAAGGGCCGCAAGGGCGACGCGCTCCTCTTCCGCAACGGCCTTCCCGACGGCCGGCCGGATCCGATGTCGGAACATGCCGGCCTGCCGGTGACGAGCGGCACGAAATTGCTCGCCAGCCGCTGGATCCGCGAGCGGCGGCACATGCCGGGGAGCTGAGCTCAGTAAGGCGGCTTGTCGAACCCTCCGGGGCTCTTCGTGAAGATCTCGCAGCCGTCCTCGGTGATTCCGACGCTGTGCTCGAACTGGGCGGAGAGGGTGCGGTCGCGGGTGACGGCGGTCCAGCCGTCCTCGAGCACCTTCACGCCCGGCTTGCCGATGTTGATCATCGGCTCGATCGTGAAGAACATGCCCGGCCGCAGCTCCGGGCCGGTGCCGGGGCGGCCGGCATGGACGATCTCCGGCGCGTCGTGGAAGACGCGGCCCAGACCGTGGCCGCAGAAATCGCGGACGACGCCGTAGCGGTTCTTCTCGGCATAGGCCTGGATCGCGGCGCCGATGTCGCCGAGATGGTTGCCGGGCTTCGCCTGCGCGATGCCGAGCATCATGCATTCGTAGGTGATTTCGACCAGCCTCTTCGCCTTCACCGGCACGTCGCCGACGAGGAACATGCGGCTGGTGTCGCCGTGCCAGCCGTCGAGCAGGATCGTGACGTCGATATTGACGATGTCGCCGTCTTTCAGCACCCGCTCGCCCGGAATGCCGTGGCAGACGACATGGTTGATCGAGGTGCAGCAGCTTCCCGTGAAGCCGCGATAGCCGAGCGTCGCGGGCACGCCGCCGCGGGCGCGCATCTCGCGATAGACGATGGCGTCGATCTCGCCGGTGGTGGCGCCGGGACGGACGTGCGGCACGAGCGCGTCGAGCACTTCCGCCGCGGCGCGGCCGGCCCGGCGCATGCCTTCGAAGCCCTCGGGCCCGTGCAGCTTGATCGCGCCGGAGCGGGAGAGGGGCTCGGCGCCCGTAATCGCCTGATATTCCGTCATGTCCGCAATATAGGCGCACCGCCTCCGCTTGGCGACCCCCGCGGGTCCGGCTAAGGCCGCGATATGGCGGAGGAACGGATCTGGACGGCGGGCTTGCTGGTGATCGGCGACGAGATCCTCTCGGGCCGCACCCAGGACCGCAACATCGCCCAGGTCGGCACCTGGCTGAACCTCCAGGGCATCCGCCTCAACGAAGTGCGGGTGGTGCCCGACGTCATTCCCCGCATCGCCGAGGCGGTGAACGCGCTCCGGGCCGAGAACGACTATCTCTTCACCACCGGCGGCATCGGCCCGACCCATGACGACATGACGGTGGACGCGATCGCCGCCGCGCTCGGAGTGCCCGTCGTCATCCACCCCAGGGCGCGCGCCACGCTCGAGGCTTATTACGCGACCCGCGGCGGCATCACCGACGCGCGCCTCAGGATGGCGCGGGTGCCGCAAGGCGCCGAGCTGATCGAGAACAAGGCCTCCGGCGCCCCCGGCATCCGCATCGGCAACATCTTCATCCTCGCCGGCGTCCCGCACATCGCCACGGCCATGCTGGAGGCGCTCAACAACAAGCTGGAGGGCGGCAAACCATTGCTCTCCCGCACGATCGGCAGCTGGACGCCCGAAAGCGAGGTGGCCGACCTGCTGCGCGAGGTCGAGGCGGCGCACGAGCACTGCCAGATCGGCTCGTACCCCTTCATCCGCGACGGCAAGTTCGGGGCGGATTTCGTCATCCGCTCGACCGACCAGGCGGCCCTCGACCGGTGCGTCGAAGAGTTGGTCGCGCGGCTCCACGCCGCCGGGCGGGCGGTGGTCCCCGGCGGGGTGTGACGGAACTGGCGGCGACGCTTTCCGCCCACTAAGAAAGCGCCATGCAGCTCAGCAATCAGGAAGCCGAACGGCTGATCAGGGACGGCGTCGACGCGCTCCGCCAGGGGCGGCCCGAGGACGCGCGCGAGCGCTTCGAGAGCGTGACTCGCACCGGCAGGGCCAATGCGCAGATCTGGCTGCTGCTCGCCACCGCCTGCCGCGGCGCCGGCGACGCGGCCGGAGAGGAAGCGGCGCTCGACCAGCTGCTCGCGATCGAGCCGCGGATCGTGCGCGGCCACATCATGAAGGGCGACTGCCGTGCCAGAGCGGGCGACGACCGCGTCGCGCTCAACTTCTACAAGAGCGCGATGCTGATCGCGGGCGACCAGGAGCTTCCCGCCGATCTCGCCGCCGAGCTTCGCCGGGCCGAGGGAGCGGCCCGGCAGTTCGGGGCGCGGCTCGACATGGAGCGGGAAGCGACGTTGGCGGCGCGCGGGCTGGAGCCCGGCAGCCGCAGCCCGCGCTTCCAGCAGTCGCTCGACATCATCGCCGGCCGCAAACGCATCTTCGTCCAGGAGCCGACCGCTTATTATTTTCCGGGCCTGCCGCAGATCCAGTTCTTCGAGCGGGAGAGCTTCGACTGGGTCCCCGCCGTCGAGGCGGCCGCGCCCGCGATCCGGGCGGAGCTCGAGGCGGTGCTGGCATCGGGGGCGGAAGGCTTCAGGCCCTATATCCAGAGCGATCCCAACCGCCCGCGCATGGACGACAACCAGCTCCTCGATAGCGGCCAGTGGAGCACGCTCTTCCTCTGCGAGAACGGCAAGCCCTCGGACGACGTCATCGCCCGCTGTCCGCGCACCTGGCAGGCGCTCCAGGCCGCGCCGCTGCCGCGCATCGCCCATTCGCCGACGATCATGTTCTCGCTGCTCCGCCCCGGCGCCCGCATCGCCCCGCACACCGGCATGCAGAATACGCGGCTGATCTGCCACCTCCCGCTCATCGTCCCGCGCCATTGCGGCTTCCGGGTCGGCAACGAGGTCCGGGAATGGGAGGAAGGCAAGCTCCTCATCTTCGACGACACGATCGAGCACGAAGCCTGGAACGACAGCCGCGAGGACCGCGTGGTGCTGATCTTCGACGTCTGGCGCCCCGAGCTCAGCGAGCAGGAGCGGCGCGAGGTGGGCGCGCTGTTCGCGGGGCCGGCGCTCGATTAGCGGCTAAGAACGCGGAAAGCCTGGAGCGGGCGAAGGGCATCGCGCATTATCATACATGGCTGAAGGCCGAGGTTTGAAGGTGGCTTTCTGGCAACGCCTGCGACGTTACCGTGGGAGGAAGGACGGTAACCGTAGGCCTCGCCTGTAGCCAGTTGGCTACCGACTTCAGCCGCGGCCCGTCGTCGGAGCGGAAGTACGATCGCGACGAAGACCAAGAATAGTGAAGAGCTGAGCGGGGCGCGGCGCGGACGCCAGAGCAGGCAACAGAATTTCTCGGCGACCTGCGAGGCCAGGCCTTGCTCTCGACCGGGGTGACCGTCCGATGCCGTACGAATTCCTCAAGTCGAGCAACGGCTCGAAGCCTGCTCCCCTCGCGCGATGACCATGCGCCGCTAAACTTTTAGCGGCTGCCGCCCTGGCCCCATAGGATAGTGTCGGGCGTGACCCACGGCACCAAATCATGGAGGAGAGAGGGATATGAATGGCAAGCAACTGAGTGTGAAGCCCAAGCTCGAGCGAAAGCCCGTCACCGTCAAGCTTCGCCGCTCCCGCGGCGGACACGGCGGGACGTCGAGGCTGGTCGTCGAGATCGTCGTCGGGACGATCGTCAGGACCAGGATCCGGACGCAATTGGACAACTTCCGGGCGCTCCCGCCCTATGATGTCGCCCCCAATCTCTACGAGCGGGCCTGCGCGGCGCTGCTCGAGCGGTCGGCGCCGGAGCTGGTCGCCGTCCTGCGCGTCGTGCGGGACATGTCGCCGGCGCCGGCGCTGATCATCATCCGCAACCTCGGTGTCGACGAGACGCCGGTGCCGACCCCGCTGGACGGACTGTTCGTCCAGCGCGACGCGCCGGTCGAGCTCGCGGTCCAGGTCGGTGTGGTCGCGCACCTCGGGCTGAGGGGCGTCGCTTTCACCCATGAGAATGAGGGTCGGCTGGTTCGGGCGGTCTGCCCGGTCGGCATTCACTCCGACGAGGCCTCGAGCCAGGGCGCCAAGGCCGACCTCATGAGCCATAGCGACAACGGCCATCTGCGGATTGCGCATTCGAACGACACGCATCCTTATTCCCTGCCGGCGGCGAACGCCTACCAATCGTTCGCCACGATCAAGCCCGTGCCGGGGGTGCCGATGCGGGTGAGGCTGCTCGATGACATCCTGGCGCGACTCGATCCGGGCGGTGGTGAGGCGGCTCGGCTCGAGGCCTTCACCGATCTGCAGCGGCCCGAATACCGCTTCTCGTCGCCGCCCAGCCACGGCGAGGTCCATCGGCTCGAGCCGCTCCCCGCAATCGTGACGCTGGACGACCCGGCGCTCGGCTTCGGCATGCGCTTCCACGGGCAGACCATGCAGGGGGTGACGCCGCGCGCGGCGGCGGCGCTCGACCTCCTCAAGTTCGCCATCGCGCGGACGCCGGAGGAGGTCATCGCCACCGGGCGCGGTGATCTCGTCATCTACGACAACCGGCGCGCGGTGCACCGGCGGGAGCCCTATGAGGCGCGCTTCGACGGAACCGACCGTTATTATCTGAGGATTTACGGCCAACCCGCTGCGGACGTGGAGCGCTGGTCGTCGGCCCTTGGCGGGAATGGCCGGGTCAGCTGAGGCAAGGCACGGGGATCAGGCACGGCTCTCCAAATCCGACCGGGCCGATCGTTCGCTTCGACCAGTCATCTCCCTCCGACAGCCGAGTAGCCAATCCGGGTTCATGACCCGAATTATCCCGCCTGAAGTGTTCGACCGCTTCGGCTCGACCGGCCGGATGGAGGCACGACAAGCCTTCGTAAGTGGAAGGATCCAGTCGCGTCCGGCAATATAAAATATTTTTTTAGCGGCGCGGCACTTCACACCATTAGTCAACAATAGACCTGATTTGAGTTGCGCAAACCCTCTTTGGTTGCGAAGTTAGAAAGGAGATCGGCAGCGAAGATGGCACGCCAGGTGTCCGCAGCCAGTCCTGTGTCGCGTACCGGAGCAACGGGGGGGTGCGCTCACATGGCCTGCATTGATTGTCTGGGGGAAGGCGCGTGTATTTCGGCGGCGGCGGTCCGCAGTGCATTTCCGGAATCGCGGGTACCGGGAAGCCTTCACGATATTTTCGCGAGAGAGCTTGCCGCGGTTACCTGCAGCGAGGGTCAGGTCCTGCTCGAAACGGCTCGAGATCTGGTCTTCGAGCATGCGATGCGGCCGATCCATCGCGGCACCAAGCCGGTGCTCAAGACCCTGCCTCTCGCGGTCATCGACGTCGTGTTGAAACCTTGGCACGTGACCGATGCGCGGATCATCGAAGCGCTGCGGCTCAAGGTGATGGGACTGATCGAGGCGCGGCTCGGCAGGGTGACTGGGGCGACGAAGCTCTACGATTTCAACAAGGGGGTCCCGCTCTTCGGCTTTCTACATGCTTTCATGGAGAAGGAAGTGCTCCGCCTGCTGAAATTGAAAACGATTCCATGGGAAGAGCTGCCTCCTCCGGGCATCGAGGATCTGGTGGGCGCGGAAGAGCGTGCGCTGGAAGCGGTCGATCGGCACCGGATGAGCGACTTGTGGCGACAGGCCGTCCTGACGGACGCGGCCCTCTATCCCGGTGAGAAGCTGCTGCTTGCCCGGATCGGGTTCGCTGTCGCGTCCGCGGGTCTGACCGAAACACAGGAAAGCAAGCTGGCGAGGGCGCTGTTCATCACCGGGCGGAGCCACGAGGGCGAGGCAGGCCATTGCGTGTACCTTTACAGCGGGGTCGGAGGGCTGGGCGAATGGTGCGAGACCCCGATCAGGCTCGCCACGATCCTTCGCAACGACACCGAGGCGCGGTATGGAACAACCAACGCCTCTTCCCTTACGGGCCAGCTGCCCAAGTGGCTGGAAAATGCCGTAGGCCTGCTCCACGCGAGCCTGACGCTGGACGATCGGCGGATGCTCGGCAAGCTCGCCGGACAAATGCTGACGGAGCGGCGCAAAGGGAAGGAAAGGCTCGAGCGGTTCGGTCATCTTCGGAATGAGCTGGGAGAGCCTGGCTTTTCGCTCGAGAAATGGCTCGGACCGCCACGCATCGAGGTCGGGGGCCGCGTTGCCGGGTGCGGCCTTCCCGACTCAGGCTACGGCATAGCGCAATACGATCATCTCTTCGGCCTCGTACCCCCCGACTCGCCCGCGGTGAAGGCGCTGCTCTCGGCGGCGGGCGATCCAGAGCTTATCCCACCAGAAGAGAAGGACCTAAAATGACCACGCGCATCACTCCATCGACCGGTCCGCTGGACGGCGGCCATTCCGACATCGAGGCGGCGGAGCGGCTTGTCGCCTTCTACGAGCGCCTTTCGTCGGTTTCGCTTGAAGACTGCGATCCCGACGGCGTTGCACAGCTCATACAGGCGATGCGGGAGGATCGGGTCGCCGACGCGATCGGCCTTCTCGACAGCATCGACGTCGACGCCCGCATCGGCGCCGTCGGCGCGGATCTCGATCTCGACGATGACGCGCCGCCTCCTTCGGCCGCGCAGGTATGTCGCTTCGACTGGGACGCGCCGGCCGTTCGCGGGAGGCCTTACCGCCTCCATGTGGTGGACAGCGACCGCGCCAGCGACCTCGAGCCCGCAAGGACGCTGGAAGTCAGGCCTGGTCGCCGCTGGCAGGCGTCGTTCGGCGACCTGGGGCCGTTTCGTCGCTCCAGGCTAAGCCTCGGCCTCAAAGGCGAGCTGCTGCTGATCCTGTTCTCGGGCTCCCTGCGCATCGCCAATGCCGATGGCGACCTGCTCGGCGAGGTCGCGGCCGAGCCGGACCTCTACACCGCCACCCACTTCTTCTTCTGCCGACAGATGGGCAATGAAACGCCTCTCGACATCCAGTTCGTCGCCGGCGCCGAAGAGTCGGTTCACGGCCTTTGGTGTCTCTCGTCGAGCTGGGCGCTGGATCCCGAGCGTGACCAGGACCGGCCGCACAACCAGGACCTGTTCATGAGGCGCGAATTGCTTCCCTTCGGCCGCGAGAAGGCGCCGGACGGCGCCTTCTGCCCGGGCGCGGTCGAGCGCTCGACGGAGAACTATCCGCATCGCGACGTGACGAAGCGCGCCGAGCTGCAGCTCTCGAGCCTCGATCCAGGCCAGTTCTCCGCTCATGAGGGATGGGCGCTGGCCGACGCGTCTCAGGTGTCTCGGATCAGCGGCATCCAGCCTGGAAGCGTCGAGGATGCGGTGACCGCAGGGGCGCGCCAGCCGCGCCGGCTGGCCGCGCATGGCCCTGGCGTCGAGCTCCTGCTGGCGCTCGGCGGAATCTCCTGGGTGGCGGTGTCGGGCAAGAAGGAAGGCAATCCCGAGGACGAGCGCACCTACGCGCTGACCGACGACCTCGTGAATCCGGAGCGGCTGCCAGCGCAGCTAGAGGCGCTTACGACGTCAGGGCGTTCGGGTCGGGACGGCATGCTGCTCAACTCGAGCTATTACCATACCGCCTGGATGCAGCCCGGCTCGTCCGCGCGCTTGCTCCACGCATCCTTCTCGGATCCGCGCGATATTGAGGTGAAGAAGCTTGGATCGCGAGAGCGTGAAACACCGCCTGCCAGGCACGTTGCCTCTGCGTCTCGAAGCGGTGGATCACGGGCAGGCCGGCCGTGGTAGATATGGCGACGACGCGGACCAGGGTCGAGCAGGCCCTGGCACGCACTCCGGTGCGCCGAGTCCGATTCCGGCTCGGCGGAAGCCACACGGTCGTCACCTATCCACCGCTGGACGCCCTGGACCCGCTCGAGGAAGGCGCAGGCGAGCCTTTCTCGATCGCTCCGCCACTGGGACCGCTCCATTATTATCTTCATTCGCCGGCATGCGAGCATCTCTGCAGCTTCTGCCATTACACAACCATCCTTTACGATCGGGGGCGGTCGGCGCTCGACGCCTATTTCGATGCGCTCGAGCAGGAGATCGAAGAGCGGGCCCGTCAGACGGCCGGCTCGTTTGGAGGCACCGTCTATTGCGGCGGCGGGACGCCGACGGCGCTCGACCTTATGCAGCTTGCGCGGCTCGCATCCATGGCTGGCCGGCTCGCCGGCAGGAGCGAAGCGCGGATCTGCTTCGAGGCGAGCCCGATCACGCTCGCCGCCGAGGACGGGCGCGAGAAGCTCAATTTGCTCTGCGATGCCGGGGTGCACAGGTTCAGCGTCGGCATTCAGACCTTCGACGCCAATATCCTCCCGGCGGTGCGCCGGCATGACCTCGGGACGGCGCTCACGGCACTCGACCGATTGAAGGCGACCGGCCGCCTGCTGAACATCGATCTCATCCAGGATCTGGAGGGGCAGACACTCGCGTCGCTCGCCAACGACCTCTCGTTCGTGGCGCGGTACCGGCCGGAGCAGGTCACCTGGTATATCCTTCGTCTTCACGCGCCCTCGGCCCTGTCCAAGCGTGCCCGGACCAAGGGTGTCTCGCTCGTTGACGATGTCGAGAGCGCGCTTCGCCGCGCCTTCATCATCGAGGAGATGGCCAAGCTTGGCTACAGGCGCTGTCCCGGCGGTCGCTTCACGCTCGGCGACGAGGGCGACCAGTATAAGGCAGTGCGTGGCGGCGTCGACTCGCACCTGCTCGGGCTCGGCGTCTCCTCTTACTCGCATGGCTGGGGCTGGTTCTTCCGAAACACCACTGACAACAATCCGAGGCTCGCGATCAGCGATTATGTCGCGCGGATCCGCTCGGGCAGGACGCCGGTGCGCTGGGCGACGCCGATCACTCCGGAGGAGCGGACCGCCGGCCAGCTGTGCCAGCTGGCGCGGGAGCATATACCGCCGGGGCTGCTCGACCGCGACGACAGGGTCGCGCTTGAGGCGCGGGGCACGCTCGCCCGGCTGGTCCGGGGCGGGCTGATGGCTGGGAACGAGCGCCAGGGCTACTGGCTGACGGAGATCGGTTGGCTGTTCGAAGAAGAGATCGCGTCGCTCTTCTACAGTCCGCGTGTCCGCCGTCGCCTGAAGGTCGCCGACGCATATTGGAATGCAGGTTCCGCGCAGCCGCGGCCATCACCGACACGCGCGGTCGCTGCGAAAGGATGAAAAACAGGGGAGACAAGGTGGGAGGACGGACGTGACCTGGAGCCAGAGCTACGACCCGCTAAGCAATGCCTGGGCGACGACGGGGATGGCCGCCGCGCCTCTCGTGCTTCTCCTCCTCCTGATCGCGAGCGGCCGGGTGAAGCCCCATCTCGCCGCCGCCGCCGGCGTCGCGGTCGCGTTCGTGATCGCGGTCCTCGGGTTCGGAATGCCCGCTGGAATGGCGGGCCGGGCGCTCGGACTCGGGGCGGTCACCGGCCTCTTCCCGATCGGCTGGATAATCATCAATGTTATCTTCCTCTACCGGATGACGGTCGAGAAGGGCTGGTTCGACGTCATTCAGTCTTCGGTGGCCGGCCTGACGGACGACCGGCGGCTTCAGCTTCTCCTGGTCGCCTTCTGCTTCGGCGCCTTCTTCGAGGGCGCCGCCGGCTTCGGCACCCCGGTGGCGGTCACCGCCGCGATTCTCGTCGGCCTCGGCTTCTCGCCGCTCGCCGCCTCGGGCCTGTCGCTGATCGCCAATACCGCGCCGGTGGCGTTCGGTGCGCTCGGCGCGCCGGTCCAGGCGCTTGCGACCTCGACCGGCCTCGACCCGTTCGCGATCGGCCAGATGATCGGCCGGCAGGTGCCGGTCTTCTCGATAATCGTACCCTTCTGGCTGGTCTGGGCGTTCGCCGGCGCCCGCGGCATGGCCCAGGTCTGGCCGGCAATTCTGGTCTGCGCCCTGTCCTTCGCAGTGCCGCAATTCCTGGTATCGAACTTCCTCAATCCCTGGATCGTCGACCTCGTCGCCTCGGTAACTTCCTTGCTGGCCCTCGCCGCCTTCCTGCGATTCTGGAGGCCTGCGACGATATGGACCTCGTCGCGGCTGCGGCGTGGCGACAGCGACATACCGGGCGCGTCCGCCGTAATTCCGGTTCCGGACCCGGCGCGCTCGCCCGGCCGCGCGACCTCATTGTGGGTGGCAGCGACGCCCTGGATCCTGCTCTGCATCGTCCTGACCGTCTGGGCCTCTCCCGGCTTCAAGACCATGGCGGACCATCTGTTCGCCCCGGTTATCCCGATCGAGGGATTGGACAAGATGGTGCTTCGCGTGCCGCCGATCGTCGCCGCGCCGGCGCCGGAGGCTGCGGTATTCAAGTTCAGCTTCCTCTCCTACACCGGCACTGGAATCTTCGTCGCGGCCTTGCTCTCGAGCCTCGTCATGCGTCTGTCGCCGCGCCGTGTGATCGGGATCTACCTCGAATCCCTCTGGTCGCTGCGCCTGTCCCTCCTGACAATCGTGCTGATCCTCGCGCTCGGCACGCTCACCCGCTACTCCGGCATCGATTCTGCTCTCGGCCTCGCCTTCGCCAAGTCCGGCATCCTCTATCCCTTTTTCGGTACGCTTCTCGGCTGGCTCGGAGTGGCCGCGACCGGCTCGGACACGGCGTCAAACATCCTCTTCGGCGGTCTCCAGAAAGTCACGTCGGAGCAGTTGGGGATCTCGGTGCTCCTGATGGCCGCTGCCAACTCAACTGGCGGTGTCATGGGGAAGATGATCGATACCCAGTCGATCGTCGTCGCCTCGACCGCTACCGGATGGTTCGGCCAGGAGGGGAGAATACTTCGCTTCGTCTTCTTCCATTCGCTGGCCCTCGCGAGCCTCGTCAGCCTTTTCGTGATGCTCCAGGCCTATGTCTGGCCCTTTACGCAGATGGTCCCTAGGTGAGAAAATGACTCGGCGCCGGAAGATCAAGCAAATAAAAATTTAGCAACGGCCACGATCGGCCCACTATCTATTGGAGGCGCAAAAGGCTTCGCCGTTGAGAAGTCTTTGGCTCGTGCCTTCACGAATAATGGAGTCGATCGTGCCTAATATATATCTGGCTCGGCCGGACGCGCTTGATCTCGAAACATGTGTCACCAAGACCCGTCCGCTGGCGGAGGGTCTTACGGGGGTCGTCCTCGCCGAGAATCCTTTCCGGTCGGCCGGGGGTGGTCAGCCTGCCGACCGCGGGACGCTGGCCTTGGACCGACGGGTCATTCGCGTCGTCGATGTCCGCAAGGATGACGGCGAAACCTGGATCCTGCTCCCGGGGCCCGTCGATCCGGGCGCCAAGGTTCGCGCGATGGTCGATGCCCGGCGCCGCCACCTTCTCTCGCAGGCCCACTCGCTCACCCACCTGCTCATGGCCGGCTTTAAGGAATCTGTGCCCGGCTACGAGAGTAAAGGCGCCGACATCTCCGAGGCCGGGCTGCTCGAGCTTCGCTTCCTGTCCGTCCTGCCCCTCACCGAGGAGACGATGAGGCAGGTCGACCGCCGGACCCGCAGCCGGATTGCAGTTTCGCTTCCGATCCGCGCGGAGCGGGCGCGCTCGATCGAGAAGGCGGCCGAGACCTATCCCACTTGGCGGGTGGATCCGGGCCTCGGCCTTAGCGGCAAGATTCGGGTGATCGTCATCGAGGGCCTGGACGCCAATCCATGCTCGGGCAGCCATGTCTCCTCGACCGCGGAAATCGGGCCTTACGAGATGCTCGGCGTCGAACGCCGGGGTGAACTGAACGTGGTGAGCGCGCGCAAGCTCGCCGCTTGGTCCTGCTGGTACTGAGGCCGCCATGGGGCGAGCGCATCTGCCGATGGGATCCACCGAGCCCGGGGAAGTCCGGCTCCATTTGCGCGATGGCGAGGGGACGATGGCCTGCGCCGGAAAGGGGATGTCATGATCGACGAGCAAAATTTCATCCCGGACGGGGCCTTTCCGAATTTAATGGCGAATCCGGACCCGCTGTTTGGCGAGGAAGGCGTCGGCGCCATCTTCGCTGCCTTCGTTGCCGCGCGGAAGCGTGTTTCGCGCGAGGAGCTTGCCACCCTGGCCAGTGTGATCCTGCTCGACCGACTGTTCGCCGCCTCGGCCGAGCTCAGCGTGCGCTGGTGGAGCAGCCTCAGGCTCGCCTGCGCGGCACTGATGGGCTTGCTTGCGGCCGCGCTGCCAGTCGTCGGCTTCGTCTCCGCCATGGCTATCGACGTCGCCGTGTTCGGTGGCGCCGCCGAGAGCCTGAGGGCCGCATCTCCCCTCTATACGTTCTTCGCCGTTGGCTCGCTCGTCTTCGCGGTCGCCGTTGCGATTGCTCCATCTTATCTTCGCAAGGCAGTCATTTTCGTGACCGGCCTCGCCTGCATAGGTGCCTCGTTCATCGCGGCAGCCAACCCGGTCTTTCGTGGGAAGTTCGCTGACGCCTTTCCTGCGCTCAAGGGACAGGAGACGAGCCTCGCGCGGGCGCTTGCCGCCACCGAGGGCCATCTCGCGTCGCTGGACCAGTCGATCGCTGCGATGAAGGAGGAGCTCGATCCCAAGGATGGGCCTCCGCTCCTGAACGACGGATTTCGTGACAACGACGCCTATGCCCATCAGCTCGAGGCGAAGATCCTCGAGGCGCGCCACGACAAGGGCGATCTCGAGGCTCAAGCGGGAGCCCTTCGGGAAGCGAAGCGCCAGTCAGGCGATACGAATTGGTCGCAATACTTGGGCCGATTGCTGGGCGCGCTTTATATCTTCTGCTGGCTGTTTGGCGCCCAGGTCCTGATCGCCGCCGTCGCCGCGGCCGCCGTTGGCCGAGTGACCGGACTCCGTGCCGAGGTTCGGCGCAAGGCGCGGCTTTCCGCTTTCGTTCGTCGCCTGATGGATCCCGATCCCAGCCGTCGGGAGGCCGCGGCAAGAGGCGGGATCGACGAGATTCTGGTTGCAGGCTTCGCTCCCTCGATGGCTCTCGTCGCCGAGCGCGATCCCGACAAGCTCGAAGGTTACACGAGCTTGTTCGAGAAGGACGAGCTTGCCCGGATGGTGAAGATGGCCGTGAGACTTTCTTGCACCTCGCTCGAAGGCCCCGCCGCGAGCGCCGCGCGGCGGGTACGCTGGTTCCGTCGGGCCGAGGCAGCGGGCCGGTGACTGCCGAGCTCGCGATCGGCCTCGCCGGCGGCGGCCTCGGCCTTGGCATCGGCCGCTCCCTCGCCGGAAATTGGATGCTTGAGCGCGCGAGGCGAGATGCACGGCGGCGGGTCTCGCGCCTCAAGGGTTTGGAGGCTTATCTCGTCCCGTTGGACGAGCGCCACCGGGAAACGGCGAGCGCCCTTCATCACAGGATCGGAGAATGCCGCGCCGCTCGGGCGGGGATGATCCAGCGGATGCGCGCGCGGAAGCTGCCCACCTCTGGGACGATCGCCAGCTTGCCCGACATCAAGGCCGGCGTTTCGGCGATCAGCGGCTGCTTCTTCAACATCGTCCGCAGCTGCTATGTCCTGAAAGTGGGTGGGCTTGCCGTCGATGAGCTGGCTGGCCGGTTCGACGACAAGCTAGGCATATTGCGCCACGTTCGAGGCGAGCTGGGGGACGTCGAGAAGAGCATCGTTGAGACCCTGGACCAGCTCGGCCTCGTCGACTTCGCCGAGGCTGGAATCTCCGCGGCCGCGGACCTGGCGCGTAAGCTTTCCGCGCAGCTTGGCGACGCGATCGACCAAGGCGCGGCGCTCGGCCTCCATTGCGAGTCCATCTTGCTCAACACGCCCGGGCTGCTTTCGGCGGTCTTCGATGCGAGCCGCGAGATCGGCCTGTTGATGGACGACAAATGCTCCCTGGGCGACGCGTTGACAGACGGCTTCATCCCAAGCGTCGTCCGAATCAGCCTTACCAAGATCGGTGTGGTCCTCGACGGGGCCACCGGCTGGGCGAGCTTAGGTGCGTTTACGATCATCGGCACATGGATCGGCAAGATGATCGGCCAGGAGATGCACAAGGCGAAGCTCGAGACCCTCCAGCAGGAGCTGGACGGGCTGATTGGCGAGGTGCGCGCGCGCGAGGACCAGGCGCGGCGGACGATCAATGATGCCGTCAACGACGCATCCGAGGCCTTCCAGGCGCATGTCGAGTTCTGTCCCGACATCGGTGAGGAGCCGGTGCTGAAGTGCTGGGTCGAGGATCTGCTTCGAGCCTACGCCGCAGGTCTGGCGTGGGCGAACGAGCGGATAACGGCGCAATTCCAGCAGGCAGTCTCCCAATTGCCCGAGCCGAGCGGGATCGACCGGCTCCTCGGGATCGACCGGCCCGCGGAGATGGCGCGAATCATCTACGGCTTCGAGCGCGACCTGCAGGCGAGGCTCGCCGGCTTGGTCAACGGCTTTGCCCTGGCGGCGGAGGACCATGTCGAGCACGCTGTCGCGTTCATCCTGAACCGGCAGCTATTCGACGTTCCGGAGCTTCGCGCCGCCACCGCTGCCTTCGACAAGGTAATGGTCGAGTCGATGGAAGCCTATGCGAGTTCGCTTGAGGCATGGGAGGCTGAGGCGGAGCGGATCCTCAAGGAAGGGGTCGAAACGATAGCTTCAGTCACCGCCACGGAGCATGCCGACCTCTCGGCCTGCGTTGCCTGGATCCGCACGCGGATGGATCCTGTCATCCGCAGGATGCGCATCCTGCGCCACCGCCTTGGTCTGGCTTCGTCTTGAGCATGGCAGCAGGCAGGTCGGTGGCGGAGCAGGCTCCGCGTTACGACGTGAAGCCATGGACCTCGCAACAGGGAGATCCGTCCACTCAAGAGCACGACGTTCAGCTTGGAAAGGAGAAACACGGTGTCTCAGAGAGAAGCGCTCGTATTGCCCGGCGTGGGCTCTCCCGAATCGTTGCTGTATCAGGATGTGTATGGGCTGCTCTCCGACGGCGCGCGGAGCCGTGGCATTCTTCTGAGGTGCCTAAAATATAAAGGGCATGGCCACCTCGCGGATGGAGCGGTATCTGGACAAATAACACTTCCGGGCGTTGCCGCGGCGATCGCTGAAGACGTCAGAGGGTCAAAGCCGGGAAGTATGCTGATCTGCCGAAGCTTTGGGTGCCTTCTCCCCGGTTATTTGGCACTTAAGTGCACCGTCAATCTCGCAACGTTCGAACGCATCGTCTTCTGGGGCCCGGTCCCGGCTTTTGAACTATGGAATCTGTTTGGAACTCGTTGCCGAGTCGCGAAGACGAGCGTCGAAGCTGAACACAAGGGCTCCCGGGTGGATCCCGACTTCTATGAGTCTCTGTTGCCGATCGAGATGTCCTGCAAGGCCCTTGTCGGTACTCAAGTGATCTTCGCCGTTGGAACTTGCGACAAGCATACGACACCTGAATTTGCGAATTATCTCGCTGCAACGGTTCGAAAGGCAGGGAACACAGATGTCAGCGTGCGTATCGTCGACGGAGCACCCCACGAGGTCACTTCTGCGAAAGAGGATCGCATGAAGGCCGCCTATCTGGACGCGATTTTCGGATAAGGTGGGTTCCAGGAATGCGCAGCTTCCTAGCCGGAGCCATGGTTCTAAGTGTACCGGCCAGCCTTTGACGTGCTTATTGGGCGCTCGCTGCAACCCAAATAATCGGCCGAACGGCAGCGGCCCCGGATGAACGCGCTGCGCGCGTGGGAGCGGGCGGCATCGACCAGGTGCTTGCCGACACGACGAGGGGGGTCGCCCGGAACAGGGCGACGCCCACCATATCCGGGATCGCCTCAACGATTGCGGGGCGGGCTCTTCACTTTGGGTGACGGCGAGATCGACGCCTTCAAGGGCGCCATCAAGGGGCTGCTCGATGAGCAGCAGCGGAGGGAACTCGCCCACAACATAAAGCGCGCGCAGATGGGCAGGGTGGCAGAGGGGAGATTTCCTGCAGGCCTCTCGTATGGCGATCGTAGGCGAACCGGATCGACGACCGCGGCCGCTTCGTACGGGGACTCCCCGACCTTGCCTATCCGCTCCACGACCGCGACGCCGTCGTCACCTGCTGCGGCGGCATCTGCATGCACCGCAAGACGATCAACATCTCAACCGTGCTCGCCGGTCAACGCCTCGGAATCGAGGAGGTCGACGACGGCATCCGGCTCGTCAGCTTCATGCACTACGACCTGGGATATATCGACCTGGAACAAGAGACCCTGCAGACCCTCGACGACCCGTTCGGCCCGAGCTTGTCACCCATGTCTCGGGAACGTTTCGTCACCCATGTGTCCGGGCCGGGCCAGTTGACGATGGAGCGGGTGAAGGGAATCGAACCCTCGTCGTAAGCTTGGGAAGCTTCTGCTCTGCCATTGAGCTACACCCGCCCGGGCCGCTCTCCATCTAGGAAAGCGACCGCGGCTTGTCGAGACGGAACCGGTTGCGCCTCAGCCGCTCGCTGCGACCATGTCGTCCTCGGCCTTCCACGCGCCGTCCGGCTGCTTCTTGTAGGTGGTCATGTAGCTGCCGGTCTCGGTCGTCGGCTGCTTCGTCTTCGGGTCCGTCATCCGCAAAGTGTAGGTGCCGCGCGTGTAGGCGAGGTCGCCGGACGCGGCCACCTCGACCTTCTCCGGCGCGAAGCTCAGCTGGAAATTGGGGTCGCCGATCAGGCCCTTGAGGCCGGCCTCGATCGATTTGGTGTCGGTCATCCGCTTCATGTTCGACGGCATCAGGGCCGCGTCCGGCGCATAATGGGCAAGCGCCGCCGCCACGTCATGGGCTGCATAATCCTTCACCCATTGCGCCTCGGACTGGCGGATCTGGTCGGCGATCGCCTTCGTATCGGGGGCGGGCGCGGCCGCCTGCCGGTTGCAGGCGGTCAGCGCCGCCGACGCCAGGATCGCGCAAAGAAAAGCCTTGTTCATTGAATTTCCTCCCATTTTTCCTCACCGGCGCACGGCCGGCGGCGGCATATCTGCGATGCTCGCGAACAAGATACGGACACGGGAAGCGCGGGGATGCAGGGGAATGCGTTCGCGCCTCGCCAGCGTGGACCGCCGGCGACGGCGTGTCCATCCTGAGCCGCTTTCCCTTGCCATCCCTTCTCCTCGCGGCTATGCGCCCCCACATCCCGTTGCGGGTGACCCGAAGCGTCCGCGGACGCGCGCTGGCCGGCGAGTTTCGCCCGCCGGCGCTTTTGCGTTGGCGGGTGCGGCATGAGGAGCTTTGAATGTTCGACAGCCTGAGCGATCGCCTGAGCGGCGTGTTCGACCGCCTGCGCGGCCGCGGCGCGCTCAGCGAGGCCGACGTTCGCGCGGCGATGCGCGAGGTGCGGATCGCCTTGCTCGAGGCCGACGTCGCGCTCCCCGTCGTCCGCGAGTTCGTCGACAAGGTGACCGAGCAGGCGGTCGGCCAGCAGGTGCTGAAGTCGGTCACGCCGGGCCAGCAGGTCGTCAAGATCGTCCACGACGCGCTCGTCGAGATGCTCGGGGCCGATGCGTCCGATCTCAACGTCGACGTCACCCCGCCCGCGGTGATCCTGATGGTCGGCCTCCAGGGCTCGGGCAAGACCACGACGACCGCGAAGATCGCGAAGCGGCTCGCCGAGAAGGCGCGCAAGAAGGTGATGATGGCCTCGCTCGACGTCGCCCGCCCGGCGGCGCAGGAGCAGCTCCGGGTCCTGGGCGAGAAGGCGGATGTCACGACCCTGCCGATCGTCGCCGGCCAGCAGCCGGTCGACATCGCCCGCCGCGCCGTCCAGGCGGCGAAGCTCCAGGGCTTCGACGTCGTCCTGCTCGATACGGCGGGCCGGCTCCACGTCGACCAGGCGCTGATGGACGAGATGAAGGCGGTCGCCGAAGTCTCCGATCCCGATGAGATATTGCTCGTCGTCGACGCCTTGACCGGCCAGGACGCGGTCAACGTCGCGAAGAGCTTCTCCGAGCAGGTGCCGCTGACCGGAATCGTCCTCACCCGCCTCGACGGCGATGCGCGCGGCGGCGCGGCGCTCTCGATGCGCGCCGTCACCGGCAAGCCGATCAAGTATGCCGGTGTCGGCGAGGGGCTGGACGGGCTCGAAGGCTTCCATCCCGACCGGGTCGCCGGCCGCATCCTCGGCATGGGCGACGTCGTCAGCCTCGTCGAGCGGGCGCAGGAGACGATCAAGGCCGAGGAGGCCGAGGCGATCGCCCGCAAGATGGCGAAGGGCCAGTTCGACCTCAACGATCTGAGGAGCCAGCTCGCCCAGATGCAGCGGATGGGCGGCCTCACGGGTCTGGCGGGCATGCTGCCGGGCATGAAGAAGGCGCAGGCGGCGATGGCCGCGCAGGGCGTCGACAATCGGGTGCTGGTCCATCTCGACGCGATCATCGGCTCGATGACCCCGAAGGAGCGGGCGCGGCCCGAGCTGATGAACGCCAAGCGCAAGATCCGTGTCGCCAAGGGCGCGGGGCGGACGGTGCAGGAGGTCAACAAGCTCCTCAAGATGCACCAGGAAATGGCGACCGCGATGAAGCGGCTGAAGAAGATGGGCGGCTTCGCCAAGCTCGCCGGCCTGTTCGGCGGCGGCGGCGGCGGAATGGGGGGCATGGGCGGCCTCGGCGGTCCGGGCGGCGAGCCCGGCGGCGGGGAAAG
>JADMIO010607179.1_pt1 | contig 22759 bp, 15 predicted proteins | sample 8958161 | NCBI WGS metagenome assembly JADMIO01 (sample SAMN16585339, study PRJNA669376) | soil metagenome | isolation source: Crop rotation soil | place: USA: Cullars Rotation, Alabama | collected 2011 | reverse complement strand
TAGATCGCAAGCCGGTCTAATGAAAATATAAAAAACTATGTTATTAGAGGCTCCCATAAATTATTTCCATTCAAATTCAATCCTATACTACCATTAGGTGCAACAGGGAGAAGAGTGAAATTAGGACAAAAAGTATAACCAATATATCCCTCGGTTAGTTTCACAATTCCGTTTGTATCAACAGTAAGTACTTTTCCCCATGGATTTTCATATGAGTTGGAATTTAAAGTACAACCTTTATACAGTTGCCGAAACTGTAAACCACTTCCGTCAATACCATTTTTAAAGGTCGAGTTTAACCTTGCATTAATTTCAAGTCTACTTCTGGGGCCATTAAAAGCTGTATCTGCTGACAAACCAATTCCTATATTATGTTTATTATTTCCCAAAATAAATTTATCAGAAGTCCTAACTAAACTATTTGCACCAATTGTGACAGAATTATCAATGTTATTCCACGTGCTTGTTGTAGTACCACTATTTTGTGCGTTGTAACCAATAAAAATATTTTCTATGCCGGAATTAAAATTCCTTCCTGCACTATGGCCAAACATACAATTAAAATTATTCGTTACACCTGAATCACCTGATGCTTGCCCAGAATGCGCACCATAAAATGAATTCCCGCTACCTAATTTATTTTTATCTCCGGAATATTTTCCGTAGTAGCAGTTAGCCTTTCCATCATAATTGTTTTCACCTGCATGAAATCCTACGATTGTATTCCAACTACCTAAATTTGTGGCTGAACCAACCATGTGATAACCAGCCTGAAAACCAATAAAAACATTGGACTGTCCTTTTAAATTGTCATGTCCCGCATAAGACCCCACAAAACAGTTTTCAAAACCTGAAGTATCATTTTCTCCTGCTGTATATCCTATAAAAGTATTGTCATAGCCCGTGGTTGTACTTTTACCACTTTTGTACCCAACATATGTGTTTTGGACGCCAGTGGGATTTGCTAATCCGGATTCAACGCCAACAAAAATACTTGTAGGAGTATTATTATGTCTTAAAACATATTCGTTTCCAATTTTATAACCTTTGCTACCTACTACAACATCAAGATCACCTGATTTTTGTAGTCTAAGGTAAAGTGTGCTATCAGTATAAAATTCGATAGGCTGTGCATTTGCGCCTGTAGCCATAGTTTTTATCAACAATGGATAATAAACTGTATTTTCCCATCCCAAGAAATCAAGAGGTGAAGTGGAAGATGGTTGATTAGGAAAACCACTCGTTAAATTCCCTGTAGAAGTAGATTGAGCAGTCGCGAATTTGATAGAAATAAGCATGACTGCGAATAAGGTGAATGTTATTATGTTAGCGTATTTCATGATGTAGTAGATTTAGCACTGTTTAAAATTAATTTACGAGAAATTTAATAGTATTATTAATTTTAATATTTTGAACTGTAATAAGATATAAACCCTTACTAAAAGTGGAAGTATCATAATTAAAAGTTGAAAATGGTTCAATTATATTTGTACTAATAGTTTTTCCAACAATGTCTTTAACGGAAATACTACAAAATATTTTTGATCTGATTAACAAAAAGTCTTTACAAGGGTTTGGATAAAATGTTAACAAGTTATCAATATCTGATTCTGAAACATTTTCATTTATGAATTCAACCACAGAAATATCATCTATAAAATAATAGGAAGCTATATCAGTAGAATCAATTTTATAAATTGATGTCAATGTATCGTCATAAAAATTACCTATACAAATGAAAGAATAAGCAGAATCAGCTGTAAATACTCCATCTATTTTGGTCCAATTAAGAGTGTCGGTTATAATTGAGTCTGTATAAACCTGACAAAAATTATTAATAGGAGCTGGATTAGAAAATGAGTATTGCACTGTTGAAAATAACGCACCGATTTTATTTGTTGAGATATTTTTATGTTGAGTTGTATTGCAAACCCTACTTACAAAAAAAGAAACAAAATAATTTTGTCCTACTGTCAAAGGATGTGATAGCGAAACCCCGATGTATTCCCTATAATTTACTGCCGTAGTAAGAATAGTAGCAAAACCAGCATATGAAAAACCCGTTCTTGGAATTTGAAAATCCATAATATTAAGTGGTACTCCGGAAATATTTCCACTTGATGAACAAGAATTAAAATAATCAGGTGATTCCCTATAACTTGACCATCCAATTGCACGATTTATCTGATCAAGATTATTAGGACAGGAAACAGTATCTTCAAAGCTTGGATTCAGAACTAAATTCTGTGAAAATGATACATCAATAAATAAAATCATTAGAATATATAAAAGCCAAAATATATTTTTTGATTTTATTATGCTTTTCATTTCAATGAATTTATTGCGATATAACCGAAAGGTAAAATTAAGATTTAATAACGCAAAGGATTTTTCTCAAATATTTATGAACATCTTTTTGTAAATTGTATAAATAACAAATAATACGGTCATCATTTTGTAAAAGCTTGAACAGTCACTCTTTTGATAAGAAATCAAATGTTAGTGTAGGGAAAACCCTACACCCCCAGATTACATTATGATCATTGCAATCTTTTTTTAATTAGATCATAATATTTTTTTACTTTTCGATTAGGATAAAATTATGTCCAGTATTCACAGCAGCAATCCCCGTAGAGCCACCGCCAGCATCATTGCCAAAGCTGTGATGACTTATTAACACAAGAACAGCTCATCAATAAAATAAATAAAATCGCAGTACGCTTCGACGGATATTCACCACGCTGTGCAGGATTTGCAACCCACGCTGTGCAGGATTTGCAATCCTGCACCAAGCTATTCAAAAAAATCAGATTTGTTAAGCCCTTGCATTCCCGAAGTTGTTACAGTCGGTAATACAGGTAATAAGTAAATGCGAACGGTCGCGAATCAAGTATCAGTGCAAGATTGCAAATCCGATCGTATGAGTAAGCTGCGAAGTAAATAGGGTGAATCACTTTATTGCATTTAATAAACAGCATCAGTTAATGAAAGACGAATAGCATCTAACAGCGGATGGAATCCGCATGTCGAAAACAACGGATAAATATCCGTCGAAGCGCCCAGCGGTTTTGCATATTTGAAGGCGGTATTTAGCGAATTGAATTTAATAAGTCACAGCAGGTAAAAAAAGTATCGCATCGCATTCAACCTTCTCTCCTTTCTCTGCGAACTTGTAGTGAGCGGAGTCGAACTAAAACTTTGGACACTCTGAGGTAAAAAAAAGTATCGCATTACATTCAACCTTCCCTGCTTACTCTGCGAACTTGTAGTGAGCGAAGCGATGCACTGAGCTTGTCGAAGTGTCGAACTAAAACTTTGGGCGCTCTGCAGTAAAAAAAACCCAATCTTTGCCTAATCCTCAAAATAAATCCTCCCCTCAATCCCCAGATACTTATAAATAAACGAACACACATAAGCCTTCGTCTTCATCCGCTCGTCGAACACCCTGCTTCCCGAGTGACCCGCTTTTTCCTGGTAATACAATACGTACGGATTTTTTCCGGATCCCTTCGCCTGCAGCTGCGAGATGAACTTGAACGAATGAAACGGACTCACCCTGTCGTCGTTGTCCGACGCCACCAGCAGCGTCGCCGGGTAATCGACTCCCTCCTTCACATTCTGCACCGGCGAATAGCGCAAAAGGTTTTCAAAGTCGGCCGAATCCTCCACGCTACCGTATTCATCCATGTATTTATACCCTATGTTATACCGGTGATAACGCAGCATGTCCAGCACGCCCGCCTGCGATACCGCAACCCTGAATAAATCCGGACGCTGAGTGATGCATGCCCCGACCAGCAATCCTCCGTTCGATCCTCCGAGTATCGCCAGCTTTTCCGGGTTCGTATATTTCTCCCTTATCAGGTATTCCGCCGCCGAGATAAAATCGTCGAACGTGTTTTGCTTCTTCAGCCTCTTGCCCTGCTCGTGCCAGCCCGGGAAATCGCCTCCTCCCCTCAGCTGCGGAGCCGCCAGCAGTCCACCGCTGTTCAGGAAGGCGATGTTGCCCACGTCGAAGAACGGCACCGTGCTTATCCCAAACCCTCCATACCCGTATAGTATCACCGGGTTGCTTCCATCCTGCACCATGTCTTTCTTATGCGTGAGGTACATCGGGATCTTCGTGCTGTCCTTCGAATAATAATAGACCGTCTCTGTAGTGAGCTCTTTGAAACTGAACGGCACTATTGTTTTCGACAAGGAGGTTTGAAAAAGCGTGTTCAAGTTGATCTGGTAAACCGACGACGGACTGAAGAACGAATCGAAATAATACACCAGCACGCTGTCGCCGCGCGAGTAAATGAGCCCGCTGAAACTGAATCCTTCGGGGATGGACCACGACTTTAATTTAACTCCCGACGAATCGAAGATCACCCCGAACGATTTTCGGTCGCCGTTATACAACGAAACTATTTTGTTTTCATTGATGATCGATGCCAACCAAAGCCGTTCTTTAAATTGAGGTATGAATCTCTCCAGCGAATTCATTTTTCCTGGATCGCATTTATAGATCGCCCCGTTGGATGCATTGAGATTCGACGACACCAGCAGCCTGTCATTCATCTCGCCGATCACGTCAAAATAAATTCCCTTCTTTCCGGATTCGAGAAATGTCCTGAAGTCATCGCCTTCTTTTAAGGGCAGCGGCCTGAATGAGACTTTGTATTCCTTCTCCTCATTCTCAATTTTTTTCCGCGACAAGATCAGGTAATGATATCCGGGCGTGACTTCAAAGCTGAAATCGTCCTTCAGGCTCTCCGGTGTGTAAACCTTTATGTCTGCATCCTGCGAAGAGCCGATCGAATGATACTGCAATGCTTTTATCTTTATGGTTCCCCTGAAAGATTCCGAGACATCCTTCACGTCGTACTGAATATAAAATATGCCGTTGCCCGACCAGTACACCGGGCTGTATTTTACAAACCTGACGGAATCTTTAAGCAGCTCGCGGGTCTCCATATCGATAAACCGTATCGTCTTCCAGTCGCTCCCGTTTTTGGAAAGAATGAGTGCTAGCGTCTTATTGTCTTCCGAGATTGAAATTCCGTCGATGCTTATCACATCTGATTTTTCCAAAATAGCTGGATCGAATAAAAACTTCGGCTCTTCGTCAGGGTGAAGCGAATAATAGAGCGAGGCCGTCTCATTGCCCCGGTAAACCCGGCTTGTGAAATAATATTTACCATGCTTGCTTATGCGTTTCGATTGTATCCTGGAATAATTGGATAGATGCTCTGCGATGCTTTCGGAGAGCCTGCTTTTGCATGCATCGCTTACCCGGGCCTGCCCCTTCAGCCATTCCTTCGTCTTATCGGAGCTTACGTCCTCCAGCCAGCGGTAGGGGTCTGCCACTGCTTTGCCCCATAATGTATCCGTTACGTTGTCTTTTTCAGTGGCCGGGTAGACGTAAGGTTTTTGCGCTGCGGAAGAAATAATCCAGAAAGAAAAAATTAAAATTGAAAATGATTTCATGGGAATGGATATATGCGATCAAAGTATGTAAAATAAAATATCATTTTTTAATGTTTTTCCTGAGGGGTAATGGCTCAGTTTGAATATTACCTTATTTGAATCCATTGCCGACATATTATTTTTTCCCGCAGAAGATCGCAGAACTGCGCGCAGAAATCGCAGAATTTAAGTAAATGCTTTCTCTGTTTTCTGCGAAACATTCAGTGTATTCTGCGGGTTGCAGAAAAAAGTAAATTAATCTCGTCGATTTCCTTCCAATCTTTAACATTCAGCGCCTTCTGCGGGGAATTTAGCGCCTTCTGCGGGAAAAAATAATTAAACTCATCCGGTTTATCATCCTCATGCGGAGAAAGAAGATTTCGGTATATTCGCTAAAGCCGTAACTCTTTTTTTTGATGATAAAATCATTCTTCCAAAGTAGTCTTATATTACTTTTCCTGTTTCTTTGGATATCTGGCTTTCCACAGAAGCAGGATAGGATATGGTTATTTGCGGATAGTGCGGGGATTGATTTCAATGATATTGCACACCCTGTGGCAATAACTTCTAATATTACTTACCCTTGCTTAACCTCGTTTACATCAATTGCGGATAATAATGGAAATTTATTATTCTACTCGGCTGGTACTGATCTTTTTTACTATTCTATGCATGTTTTTGATAAATATGGAAATCAAATGCAAGGATCCGATTCTTTGCGAGGATATCCGTGGGTCCGACAAGGGAGTATGATTATACCAATGCCTGGAAATACAAATAAATATTATCTCTTCCTAGGCGATAGAATGGGATCAATGGGGAATTATATTTTTTATAATGTAATTGACATGTCATTAAATGGTGGACTAGGATCGGTAATTTCTCGTAATAATCTTCTCCTTAATGATTATGTAAATGAAAAACTAAATGCTGTTAAACACGCAAATGGAAGAGACTGGTGGATTATTGTTCAATCTACTAATGTTGATAGTTTGTTTCACAAATTTCTTGTCACGCCTGATACAATCTTAGGCCCTTTTGATCAAAAGATAGGTTCTGGTGATAATATAAATAAGGCGCATGGACAAATGATATTTAACAGGGATGGAAGTAAATTAGGGCTGGTTGGTTCTAATTCAACTGTTGATTTTTTTAATTTTGACAGATGTACAGGAGATTTATTTAATTACCAAGGCGCAGGCGAAGGAGTAATTTCTTTACAAAATTTTTATTTTGGTTGTAGTTTTTCTTCAGATGGAAATGTTTTCTATACTTCTTCGATTTGGCACGAATATAAAAATATTTACCAATATGATTTAACTGCAAATGATATCAAAGCATCTAAACAAACTATTTTTAGTTATCAGGATACAGGAGTTTACAATGGGTTAAGTATGGGTATGCACTTATTAGGACCTGATGATAGGATTTATATAATTAAAGGAGATGGTTTTACTCATCCAAATTCAGATACCTATTATACACATCACATCGATGTAATATTAAATCCAAATCAATTAGGAATGGGATGCAATTATCAATCTTCCTATCTTGATTTAGGAAATGGCCGCACCATTCAGGGATTACCAACAATGCTTAATTATAATTTAGGTCCGGTTACAGGAAGCATTTGCGATTCATTATCAATCGGCATAAATGAAATTCAAAATGATCCGGATTTTCAGATATACCCAAACCCATTTAACGAGTACATCATAATTCACTCTTTGTTTGAACTAACAGGAAGTATCATGGTGGAGAATGAATTCGGAGCCGCGATTTTAAATGCGGAATTGAAGACCAATAAAAAAATTAATACCGGCGGCTTATCTTCGGGGATATATCTTTTGAGAATCCACTCGAATAAGGGAAGTTATTTTCGGAAAATAATTAAAGTGTATTAGAATTAAAATTCTATGGGGCTAAGTGTATTTCGATCGCTGATTAGTTGATTATTACGGATTAGCGTCCCGATAGCTATCGGGATTTGATTTCAGATTCTATTTGAACTTCTCAAAAACACCAAGCCCAAACAGTGCAAAATCATACTTCACCGGATCCCTAGCATCGAACTTCCTCAGATTAATCGTGAGCTCTTCGGCGGCCTGCCAGTCGTTCTGTTTCCGCTTCAGCAAACCGAGACTGCGCGCCACACGGCCGGAGTGTACGTCGAGCGGACAGGTGAGCATCGCCGGACTCACATCCCAGATGCCGAAGTCGATCGGGCCTTTTCGGATCATCCATCTCAAAAACATGTTGATGCGCTTGGCCGCCGAGCCTTCTTCCGGGTTTGCAAAATGCTTCTCCGTGCGCGGCTCATGCTTCAGGCTGAAGAATTCCTTTCGCCAGTGCATGATTGCCGGTTTAAGATCAGGGTTATTATTTTTCAGATAGGGCTTCAGCAGATTTTTTAACGAGCCGTGTTTTAAATAGACGTGTTTCAATGCTTTCATAAAATAAATACAGTCATCTCCGTTGAAGGTGCGGTGAACGAAATTATTAAAAGGCTTCAGGTCTTTGGGAGTGAAGTTGACGATGAAATCGTGTGGAGAATCGTCCATGCGCTGCAAGAGGGATGATGCATTTTTTAAAATAACCGGACGCTGTCCCCAGGCGATGGTGGCGGCGAGGAAGCCGGCGATCTCGATGTCCGTGTGACGGGTGTAGCGGTGAGGGATGGAGACGGGGTCTTCGGCGATGAATTGATCGGTGCTGTATAGTTTATATTTTTCTTCGAGGAATTGATGAAGATACTCGGGACTCATAGTACGAAGTTACAAATTTGAATTTCGATTAACGGCTTCGCCTTTGTTAGGTGTGTTAGTAAATTTCACTCAGCGCTCACGGCGAACCACAGCGAAATCAGCGTTATGCGGCTTCGCCGCAGTGTTGATTTTTTTCTCGCGGTGTTCGCGGTGAAACACAAAGATCGCAATGAAAAACTTATTTTTTCACCGCGTGATCCGCGTTTCACCGCGAGCACCGCGTGAAATTTATTAATACAACACCAGGCAGCGAAGCTGCACACGAAGCTGCACAAACAAATTACTGTCCTAATAAATATTCCTCACAAAAGAAATCCCGCACTCTCATTTTAAAAAAAATAAGTTCCCTCTCCCGAATATATATTTAAACCCGGATGTTCTGGACAATAAATAATTAATTCAAAAAATTAATTAATTATCCGCGGAAAATAATGTTGTTTGATATTTTCAAAAAGATACTCCATGCTGAACGTCCAGGTTTGGCACCCGTTTAAAAACAACATGCAGAACGACATCAGCCATACATATATATATGTATAAGCATCACCAACGAAAAACACAGAAACCGCGTTTTCAGCCAAATAGTATCAGTAAGAAAGCCCCCAATATCGCTATGTCCAAAAGCAAATACCTGAGTTGTGAAAAAATCTTGATCATTTTCTTACGCGCACTTGACATGGGTGAATTGATAACAGTATAATTTTTGGAACCGGATTTCCGTTATCCAGGCACTTTTTGGACATCGATAAGCCGTGGAAATCTTATTTCCGTTTGCTTAGCCGGGGAATGGATTTTTGATAAAGGAATTGGGATTGACGTTCAGAATCAGCGGATTGCTGTTGGGAACGAAAAACTAAGGAATCGAATATTGAATATTGAATATTGAATATTGAATATTGAATATTGTCCCGATAGCTATCTGGATTCGATCACTTCGCTAATAAACCGGAGTCAGACGCCCGGCATCGTCTGCAACCAGGACCCTCAGGCTAAAGGAGCTGGTTTTTTGCCGGACGCCTGACACCGGTTTGCAGTAGTGAGTCTGGAGTCCGGGTCCGGGGATTTTAGACTTAACCGCCGGCCGGACTTCAGATTCCTTTATGCAGACCGTTTCCTCACTTTAAAGTAACCGCCATGGACGATGGTAAGAGCTTCGGCGACCTGGTCTATCAGGTCTTTTTCTTTGTTCTGCAGCGCCGGCTTTCCGCCGTGCACTACGCTTAGGTTTTGGTTTTGAGATTTCATGGATGTAGGTTTTGCCAAAAATGATTACATGTATAGGAAGTCCTTGAGGTGGTAGACGTCGAGCGGCTTATTGATATAGCGGATGACGTTGGGATTCATGAGGGCGCGGTACTTATGGTTGTTGTCCATGGAAGAGGTTACGACGACGATCCTGCATTTCTCGCGCACCATGAGTGGTAATTCGTTGAATTCGTGGATGAAAGCGAAGCCGTCCACGTCGGGCATCACCAGGTCGAGGAATATCAGGTCGGGTACATCGGCCTGCCTGCGCGCCGATTTCAGCTCCTTCAGCAGCATCCTGGCCGTGGGCACATGCCTGATGTTCTTCGATAAACCCAGCTCCTTGACGATGGCCCTGTTAATAAACAGCTCCAGCTCATTGTCGTCGACCAGTACAACCTGCTCAAAACGAGGCTGTTTCAACTGGGGTGACTCTTCTATCGACTCTGTTTTCCTGGACATCTGTGTGCTTTACACATCAAATGTATCCAGCGACTTTGCCCAAAAAAAGGGACAAACTGAAAATAAATAGACATTTAGAAATTTTACATTTTCTAAATGTCTATTAAATTAAAAAATATATATACTTGTTTTTTAAATGTTTACATTTTTATATTTTTAGATCCTAAGCATAATTTATACACTTATACCAAAAATAAGACATTAGTATTTTGGAGTATCATCATCGATAATAATTACATCATCGGGAGTATCATCATCGATAATAATTACATCATCAGTCAACCTTTCATCTGTGTTAACAAACTTAGCAAACTCAGAATTACCTCCATACGAGTTATATTCACTTGAATTCTTAATAATCCGTGCATTGTTTGAATTCATACTGAAATGATAACCGTTATCAATATTGAATCCCATACTTAATAATACAGCAATAATGAGGTGTAGCATTTTTTCTATAGTTTTTGTGATTTATAACTAATCTAAACAAGATGCGACAGCTCAATTCTAAATTATTGCTCAAATCTTACATTGAAAGAAAACATAAGATATAGTTCTTTATGAAAAATCTTAATTCATTAGTAAATTTAGTAAGTAAGTTATCAAGGGATGAATATAGATCTTTGGATAAATTTTTAAATTTGAATTCTACTATTCAAAATACATCTAAAAGCCAAGAATTATTAAATTTAATATTAAATAAAAATGAAACCAATCCAATTACTATTCAAAATATTTTATACGGAAAAATAAATAACTATGCATTTAATAAGTTAGTTGATAGATTAAATACAAAAACATTGGAAGTATTAATGTTTAATACGAATATTAATAAAAAAATATACTCGGAAAGAGTACGAGTAATTTTTGATCTTAAAAAGAAACTAATTCAATGTGATTTATTAAGCTTAAAAGGTTTAAGGGATGATAGCGATTTATTATGTAAAAAAATAATAACTAAGGCAAAAAAATATGAATTATTTGATATTGTTTCAGACGCATTATCACATAGACAAAGCTTTATTAACATTCGCAAGAAATCTTCATTTATAACTAAAATTGAAAATGAAATAAAATATGCTGATTCTAAATATTCAGCTATAATAAACTCTCAATTCGCTTATAATTATGTAATTAATAAAATCAATAATTCAAGTGAAAGTATAACCTATTATCAGGATTTAAAAGAGGCAATCCGCAAGATAGGTGAAGAATATAAAAAATATAATTCTAACATAATTGGATACTACTTGTATTTCCTTCAAACAGAGTATTATCAAATCCATGAAGATTACATTGAATCTAGTAAATGCCTGTCAATACTTATTAATTTATTAAAAAACAAATCAATTTTTTCTGATAGCCGACTTGGAGGAACTTATCTAAATATAGCAAACAATTATTTACACTTAAATCAATTAGATCAATCTGTAAAATACGCAGAATTATCATTAAAATATTTTGTAAATAATGATTATAATAAAGCTCTTGTTGAAGAATGTCTTTTTTATGCCTATTTTTACAAAAAAAATTACAGAAAATCAACTGATATTGTTAACAAGCTTCTAAAATTACCTATAGCTAATAATATATCATTTAATCTTAATAAATGGATATTTTATTCTGCTGTTAATTCATTTGTAAGAAATGATTTTCATAATTGCATCCTTCAATTAAATAATGTAACAGAAATTAATAAGGACGTAGAAGGTTGGAATATTAATAAACGATTAATAATAATTATGACAAGAATTGAATTAAAAGAATACGAATCTGTTGACCTTAATGTTTCAAGTCTGGAGCGATTTATTAAGAGGTCCCTAAAAAATAGAGATATACGCCTTCGTTATATTTACATTCTAAGAATACTAATAAAGCTTATCAATTCAAATTATGATTTCGATAAAGTTCGAGAAAGCAGAAAAAAATATTTAGAATTATTAAATTCAACTGATAATGACCTAAAATGGAAAATAAAAAGTCCTGAGTTTGTCCCATTTAATAATTGGTTTATCTCAAAATGCTCAAACTAATTTTATTAAAATGAAAATAAAAAAAAAGAAAACAAAGAAAAAGTCTAAAAAATTAATTTTTTCAAAAAAAAGAAAAAGTACTAAAAGCTTAAGTAGAGTAATACATAATGGTAAACTCTCATTTGTTGAAGAGTATTAAATAACCATTAGTGTTTGACTGGTTATGATATTGTGGAATAAATTCATATAATTTTCTTAACGAGCTTATCAATCTGTTTTAATTCAGGTTCAATCTGTTGTTTTATTTTTAATCTTAAAGTTCCAAGGACTTTTTTTGATCCATCTAAAGCATTTAAATAAATAGAGATTTTTTCAGTACAGTTCATACTTAACAAAACGAGTTCATTGTGGTTTTCTTCCTCTCTCGAAAATAAGGGCCAATATACATCAAGGATTTTTTTATGAACATGGCGTGCACCAAATAAACCCTTTGCCTGAAAATCCTTCATAAGTTCATTTGGTATTGAAGAGTTTAATATTGCTGTCAAATAATAAGCTTCCTCTTTATTGTCAGTATAGTAGGCGTAAGTTGTACTTTCAACTATAAAAGGTAAATCTATGGATTGTCGTTCGACAACAGTGGCATTTGCATCCTTAGCAGATGCTGTATATAAAACCAAATACTCCCGATTCAAATTTTGATCTGTAAGTTTATCAGTCCAATTCACATAATCAAATGAATTGGTATCCCTATTTTTCTCCGTTCTGTATTTGATCCATTTTTGTTCTGTTCGTTGAAACCATTCCGGAGCATGTCTAAAACCTTCCTTCCTTAAATCCTCATCGGACCTAAGTTCAATCAAAACCCCATCTTTCGATTTTGCTTGTAAAATAGGAAGGGTAATCAATGGTGGTTTGAACAATGCAAAAGGAAATATGCTTTTAGCAATGGCGGTTCTATATAGAAAAACACTTTCCATCCGACCGGAAAATTCTAAACCTTTCCAAGGCACTTTTGCGTCTTGCTCAACGTCTCTTGAAGTTCTTATATTTACGATTCTATCCTCCCAATCATCTGGAATTTCCTGATTTAGTTCGATAAAATAAAATGCGCGAGGGACGATTGTAGCACCTTGTCTAAAAAGTTTTTTATATGGATTGACTCCTTGCGATTTAGTTATTTTACGTTGTGAGAAAGCTGTTGAACTTCCTTGTTTTATGTAGTACCAGTTAGAATCAACTTCGTTTAAGGATTTTTCACCTACTTGATAATTACAATTGTGATTTGGTAATCGTCCCGAGAAATATTTACCACCGACTCCTGTGGCTTTAATCTTTTTCGAAAATCCTCTACCGGCTTTTTTTGCGAACAAAACTGCTGATGGAATCCTAAATAATGGTGATACTTTTTCTAAATCCCACAAACATGTAATTGCAAATCCATCTGCTATTCCGCGTCTGGTATTATCATGATGATCCGCATTGAAAAAACTTCGAGGTAACACAAAAGCAATCTTTCCCTCATCACGCAAAAAATAACTACTACAATGAGATAAAAAGATGGCCGCTATTTCCAAATGCGGAAAATTTGCTTTTTTTTCCGGCATAATATTATATCTCTCTGCAAGTGCTCTTAAAGTTATCTGGTATTCTTTATTCTTAATCGAAGAGTATGTAAACCATGGAGGATTACCAATTACAAAATCAAATCTGTTAGAAAGGAAATAAGGTTTATATAAATTTTGAATAATGAATTTCCATATGCTATCACGGCCACTCTCCTTTACCCTTTTTAATCCTAAATATATTTCGTAAAAATCTTCGATTATTTGGGGAGTTAATCCACCCCTTCCCCCTTTAACTTGCCTGCTAAGAGATTTAGCAAAAACACTTTTTTCTTCAGGCTGCTTATCTAAAGTAGCTTCGGCAATAGCATCGCAGACTTCTAATGAATCATCAAACAATTCAACATCTTCAAAAATAGTTGTGTTCAATCTAAAGCGAAAAGTATCTATAGACAACTCAAAAGTTCCGCCCCACAATTCCTGAACACCTTCAGGTGCCAAAAGTGTGTTTGCTTGTATGATATTTAAATGGACTGGCCTTTTTGCTTTAGCTACATCTTTCCCCAATGCCAACAATAAAGTAGTTTTTGCGATCTGAACAGACAGTGGATGTATATCAATGCCATAAATATTCTCCGCTAATTGATTAACTGTTATAGAGGGATTAAGTTCCTTAGTCCTGTGCAAAGCTGCTCGAATGAATGATCCGCTTCCACATGCTGGGTCTAAAATTTTATCTGATGTTTTGAAATCATACTCTTTTACAATCCTTTCACATAACCAATCCGGAGTATAATATTCTCCTAATGCATGTCGAGTATCGAGATCAATCAATTCTTGGTATACGCCTTTTAGAACGTCCTCATCGACTTTGTGGAAATCAAATGCAGAAATCTCTTGAGCGATCAATCGAAAAACTTTTTTTAATGCTTCAAAATTCTTATCAAATTTTACCCAATAAAAGAAATCGTTATCTACAAAATTTTGAATGTTGAATTTGTGAAAAATTGTTCCCACAAGAATACTTTTCATTTCATCATCATCAATATAATCATCATTACTTAGTACCGCATAAGCTAACATCTTAGAAAATATTGAGAGATACGTATGTATGAGAAAGTTGCTTATTGATGCGTCAAATGATCCATAAGCTATTGATAAAAATTTTTGCCATTGTTCATAACTCACCATTACTTCGTCCGTCTCTCCATATTCTGAGTAATGAGAAGACATTTGTCTGAAAGATTCAATAAAAACATTCGACTGATAGCCAAATGATTCTTCAATTCGTTTTAAAGTTGCTTTTTGTTTTTCCTCCTTGAATAAAAATCTATCCAACCAATAGAAGAAATCTTCAGTATTATTTTCTGTTAAAACAAATGAGGCTGATTCAACTTCATTTAGTTTAAGTGAATCCTCAGTTTGTTTTTCAAGATCAGCTAACTGGCTAACATCAGGAGAAAAGACCTTCCATGTAATAAAGTCAGATGCAATAAGAGTAAAATTATAGCCTTCGCCAGCTTTAAATTGACCTAGAAAATATCCTGCAAGTTGTTCCTTAGCATGTTTCAGTGTAACCTTAAGGTTGTTTTCAAATTCAATTATTATTTTGTTATAAAGTGTATCGGCTCTGCCACGATGTAGTTTATCCTTTCTTGGAATATTTAAAATCGAATACTCCGCACCTGCAGTAATACCCTTAATTATTTTTCTAATTTCATCATCTACCGAAAATAAGTCATGAAGTAAATCTTTAAATCGTTCCTTTTTTGCTAATTCTTGATTCGCTTTTTTTATATCAGCGAGGTATTCAAGAATAATCTTTGATCGCTTTGATGCCATTCTAACCTGACAATATATAATTTGTTATCAATGCAATATATGGAAATGTCAATAGGTTCGTTTTAATTAATTTTAAAGCTTTAAAACTTTCCTATGTTCAGATTATAACTTTGGAATATAGTTGAAAATGTGCAAGTTATTCACTGAATTATTGATTTATATAATACAGTGTTCAAGTGGTTATCATATGAATCTGACGAAAGTTTGAACATTCACATACTCTCTTTTTTGCAGAGGATTCATTCGTGTAGTTTTAAGTGCGAATATCAATTTTCAAGAAAATGTATTTGTTGTATTTCAGTAAAAAACTACATTATCCCTTAAACCGCAAATACCCATGAAACTCCGGCACCACCTTCAATAAATAAATGAGTCCGCCGTACAGAAGCGAAATCGCAATGCTGCGAAAGAGTATGTCGGCATAATAATTCTCCAGATGGGGCACGAGCCTGAAGCCGAAGAACAGTGCGGCGATGACCAGCAGGACGGACAGGTTCTTTTTATCGAAGGGCTGCAGCCTGAAAAACTTATATACCGAGACGAACAGCATCAGGTTATACAAGAGCGACGCCAGGCATGTGGCGATGGCCGCGCCGTTTATGCCGAAATGCGGGATGAAGATCATCTGCAGTACCAGGATGATTGCCGAGAGCAGGATGAGAAAAAAAGCGCCCCAGCGGTATTTGTCGGAGTTAAACAGGATCGGAGCGTTGAGTCCCGTCGCCATGTTTATGAGCGTTCCCACGCTGATGATCAGCACCACCATCTCCCCCTGCCGGTATTCATCCGGCAAAAACCGCAGCAGCGTATGGATGTTCGTGTTGATGTTGAGGAAAAAGAATCCGCCGATGAGAAACATGTAGAGCGATGACTTGTGGTAGATGTTGTAGATCTGCTGCCTGTCGCCCGCCGACCACGCGAAGGAAATCTTCGCCGCCGCTATCTTCTCGAAGGCGTTCAGCGGCGCCTCGATCACCGTCGGTATAAACGCTGCGATAGTATAGATGCCCACATAGGCGAGCGGCATGAACTTCCCGATCATGATCGAATCGAAATATTTCAGCCCGATGGATGCCACGCCCGCGAACCACAGCAGCATGCCATAACGGATCAGGTTCAGCATCTTCTTCTCCCGGAAAACCTTCCAGTCGATCCGCAGCACCGGCGCGTCGAACCGGAATATGTAAAACAACAAAACGGCGCACTGCAGTCCGTATATCAGCACAAACGCCGCTATGAACTGGTCCAGCGTGAATATTTTTAGGAAGTAGACGCTCACCACTGCGATGGTCAGTATCCTCACGCATACGTCGTTCAGGAAGGCCGGAATCGTCGACTTGTAGTTGCTGTTGCAATACACGTTCAGCACCGCAATGAATCCGTTGAAGAATATAAGCGGGAAGATGTAATTGAAATACTCGAGGAACAGCGGCGACTCCCGCCTGTACTGGTTGAGGATGAAATCCTTTGTGAGCAAAATGACCAGGCATACAAGCACGTATCCGACGAGCGGAAAGATGTTCATGAATGCGAAAAAACCGTGATGGTTCTTGTCCTTGTCCTTGAAGAGCGGGAAATACCGGATGGTGGCGTTGCCGATGCCGAGCGGAACGAACATGGCCACCAGCAATGAAAAGGAGTATAATATCCGCGTGAGTCCGAGTTCTTCGGTAGTCAGAAATCTGGGCTGGATGACTACCAGGTTGATGAACCCGATGATGATCCCCAGGTAACCGGTGATTGTGTTTTTAATGCCCTGCCGGCGGACTACGCCCATGCCATCGTATGTTTAACGGAAAATTTCAGCTCATCCATTCCCTGAACCACATTTGAAAAACAAATACAAACCATATCCTTTCAAAATTGTGAAGCTGATTGTTCAAGTATCCATCCCGCAATTCGCTCACGTTTTTTAAATTCAGGTACGGATTAGCACTTATTGCATCATCTGACATGAAAGACATGAACAAATCTTTCAGTTCATTTTTACACCATGCATGCAGGGGAATTCCGAATCCCATTTTCGGCCTTTGCATGAGCTCAGCCGGTATGTATTTATGTACAATATCCTTCAGGATTTTTTTCTGCAGACTTCCATCTATTTTAAATTCCGACGGTACAGTAGCAATAAATTCAATCAGCCTGTGATCCAGAAAGGGCTCACGCGCTTCAAGGGATACTGACATCGATGCGCGATCAACTTTCTGAAGTATGTCGTCGATCAAATAAGTATTATAATCAGTGGCAAGAATCTTATTCAACGTTTGCACTTTTGATGATAACTTCTTGCTGGTGTAAAAAGGACTCTCCGCTTCCGCAAATGAAACATTTAGAAGTTTACTAAGCTCAGATTTTGAAAATGTCTGGTTAATGATATCGAACATTTCAGATTCGTTCGAAGTATTGAATACGGATTTTAACTTGTCCATTCTATCCGCGGTTACCAGTGACTTGTCATTCATCGGTAACAATCGCGAGATAATCCTCTTTGCAAATGAAGGAATCCTTTTATACCGGTTGATGTGTTTCAGGCTTCTGATATGCCTTGGATAACCTCCGAACAACTCGTCTCCTCCATCGGCAGATAACGCAACCGTGACATGTTCGCGTGCGATTTTACTTATTAAAGTTGTTGGAACGGCCGAAGAATCTCCGAATGGCTGGTCATAGATTTTTCCAAGCTTAGGAACAATCTCCATCGCATCAGTGAATGAACAGTAATATTCCTGATGATCGGTTCCAATATATTCGGCGACCTTCTTTGCGTAAGGAGCTTCGTTGTATCCTTCTTCTGCGAATCCAATTGTATAAGTTTTAATCTTAGTGGCATTATTCTTTTGAAGAATGGCGGCAACACAGGAACTATCATAGCCACCACTCAAAAAAACTCCTACGGGCACATCAGAAACCATCCGATAGTTGAAAGCTGAAACAAGCAAACTTTCAGTATGATGTACTACTTCTTCATAACTCATTGAAGTTGCAAATTTGTTGAAGTAGTCATTGATGTTCCAATATCTGTTCCGCGTAATTTTTTTCCCGTCAAAACTTAATTCCAGCCAGGATCCCGGTTCGAGTTGAAAAGCGTCCTTAAAGATTGAGTTAGGACTGCTGATATAGCCGTGTTTGAAATAATATGCCAGGGAATCGGTATTGATTTCTTTTTTGAAATCCGGATGTTGGTGAAATGTTTTTAACTCCGAACCAAAAAGAAAAAGATCATTTTTCCAGTAATAATAGAACGGCTTAACACCTGCCCGGTCGCGGATGCACACTAACTTTCTGTTTCTCTTATCATAAATTACGATGGCAAACATGCCAATGAACCGGCTTACACATTCGATACCCCATCGCTCATACGATCGCATGACAACTTCCGTATCGCCGGTCGATCTGAACTTTATACCTGAAGTTTCGAGTTCATTTCTGATTTCCCTGAAATTATAAATTTCACCATTCAAAATGATCAGATCCCCTGTATCAGGATTTTTCATGGGCTGATGCCCGGCGGGCGACAAATCAAGAATAGCCAGTCGCTTAAATCCCAATCCGACTCTGCATGCGGCCTCGTCTACAATCTCAAATCCATTGTCATCAGGCCCACGATGCTTAATAGATTCGGCCATCCGAATAAGTATTTCAGAATCAGAGTTCTTTTTGAAATCGACGAATCCGGTAAGGCCACACATATTTTTTGCAAAGCTAACATTAATACCTGAACGAAATCATTCAGATACTTAAGCCAATCAGCCCGATATTAATTCATGGATTAAACTCTTTAACTATTTTCGCACTGAAACTGAAATCTTAATGACGTCGACAAAAGAAAGCAGCGAGGTTCTCAATATTAAAAATACTGACAAAGCCGGAGAAGATTACTGGACTCAAGTCTGGAAAAACAAAAATCTTCCTCCTCCCATCAGGCTAAAAAGCCATAACATTAACGAATACCCTAACAAAGTACTTGATAAAATTTTTCGTAAGATATTTTCAGGATATGATTGCAGGGGAAAGAAAATACTGGAAGTCGGTTGCGGAAACTCAGTCTTCCTGAGTTATTTTTCCAAAGAATTCGGGTTTGAAGTTCACGGCATCGATTATTCTGAATTTGGATGCGAACAGACAAAAAGCATTCTTGCTCGTGACGGAGTAAAAGGTAAAATAATTCAGGCGGATGCATTCAACCCTCCTGATGATATGCTCAATAACTATGATGCCGTGTGCTCATTCGGTGTTGCCGAACATTTTCAAGATACGTCGGCTACCCTCAGGAGTTTTTCTGCCTTTCTTAAACCGGGCGGAATTCTCATTACCTCGGTACCGAATTTTGCAGGAGTAACCGGAGTCTTACACAAATTATTAAATAAGCCTGTATATGATATTCATGTGCCGATGGATAAAAAGTATTTGAACGATGCGATCCAAAAGGCAGGACTTGAATTATACCTGAGTGAATATTTTCTGAGTGTAAGCTTTGCAATAACTTTAGAAGGCATCGACGGCAAGAGGATACCCTATTATATTTTAAAAAGAGTTTTTGTAAAAGCCATTCGATATGCTTCCAAAATAATATGGTTGTTTGAGAGCATGGCCGGCCAGCTTCCGCGTCGACGGTTTTTCTCCGCCGGAATAATCACCGCCGCAAAAAAACCTTTATCGGCGTGAAAGGGAATAAAGCCATTTATGTTTACGTCGGCAGGTCCTCTTTTGTGCAGCGCGACGTCGACATCTTCAATTCATTTTTCACGCTCGTCGAATTCAACTTCCGGCCCGTCGCCAAGTGGAAAACTCCCTTTCAGTTCTTCCTGCAATTATGGTTTCTTCTTAAAAATATTTCCGGATGCAGGCTTATCATCGTGCAGCTGGCAGGATATCATTCGGTGCTGCCATGTCTTTTTTCGCGGATCACCGGCGTCAAATCGATCATCATCGCCTCCGGAACCGATTGCCATTCGTTTCCTTCCATCGATTATGGAAACTATCTGAAAAAACTGCTTGCCATAGCTACGAAGATGTCTTTCCGGTTGTGCAGCCACATCGTTCCTAAACACGAATCGCTCTGGTTCTGCAATTATGACTACAGCACGGGCAACTACGATCACCAGGGAATTCAGTTCTTCAACCCCGGGCTGAAGAAAGATCATACCGTCATTGAAAACGGCTACGACCCTGCAGTGTTTTTTGCGACTCCTGACTTAAGAAAGCCCAACTCATTCATTTCCGTTCCCGGCGGAATGCATTTCCGTTTCCAGCAACAGCTGAAGGGAATCGATCTGTTGGTCGATGTCGCCGGCAGCTTTCCTCAATGCACGTTTACCGTTGTCGGTGTCGATAACCCCGCGAGCCTCGGAACCGTTCCCTCCAACGTCGTCCTGATACCATCGATACCGAATAAAGAATTGCCCGCTCTTTACAGCTCGAATACATTTTATCTCCAGCTTTCGATGGCGGAGGGATTTCCCAACGCCTTGTGCGAAGCGATGCTGTGCGAGTGCATCCCGATTGGCTCCAACGTGTTTTCTATTCCCGAAATAATCGGCGATACCGGGTTCATCCTGAAAAAAAGAAACTCCGGCGATCTTAAAGAAATTATCTCTGCAGCGCTTTCTGATTCCGGAAAAGACCGCGGCAAAAACGCCCGTAGACGCATCGAAGAAAACTACAGCCTGGAAATCCGGAAGAGAAAATTTTCAGAGCTGTTCACAAGAATGAAAGTCATCTGATAATGCTGATCGTGCCATTCCGGTACATGCCGTTGCCCGTTAATAAATAAACGTATACATCGTCCGGCATCGGCTCGCCCTTGTACCTTCCATCCCACTCCATGTGTGCGACATCGTTCGACTCAAAAACTTTTTCGCCCCACCTGTTAAAAATCGTCAGCTCATACGTATCGCACGGCCTGAACAGGCTCGGAGTGAAGAAATCGTTCAGCCCGTCGCCGTTGGGTGTAAACGTGTTAGGAATGAACAGCACTTCTCCCAATGGCGACTCGTAATTTATCATAAGCGCAGCCGAATCGTAGCATGGAGTTTCCCTGTTCAGGATCAGGCTGATCAGGTATTCGCCGTTTTTCGGGTAACGGTGAACGGGATTCATCTCATGACTTACAGAGCCATCTCCGAAATCCCAGTAATACTCAGCGGATCCCTTCGTGATATCATTAAATGAAACTATTCCTGAACAAGAATCCACCGAAAATCCGAAGTCCGAATTCTTGAAGCTCACAAAGAAAATATCCTTTGATATCACGTCTTCACATCCATATAAAGAAGTCGCTTTCAGAGAAACCGGCACGTAACCGGAAATTGAATATGCATGCAAAGGCGATTCGACATAAGAAAGGGAGTCGTCGCCGAAATCCCATTCATATGTATGCGCATAGACCGACTGATTCGAAAACTGAACGTTGGAATCGCACACTCCCACGCTGTAACCGAATCCGGCTTCCGGCAGAGGAGGAATTACCAAATGAACAAGCAGGGAATCATAACACAACGAATCGGTGTTCACAATTAATTTCACGTCGTAAGTCCCGGGGTTTAAGTAATGATGATCTCCTTCAATAAAAGTTTCAGTTATTCCATCACCCAGGATCCAGTGATGCTCAAATGCAAATTCGGATGAATCACTAATCTTAAGTTCAAAATTGCAGGTGTCCAGCGACGTCGAGAAATCCGCCACGGGATTCTGAAGCACGTATACTTTTTGTTTAAGCGTGTCCGTGCAGGCCGAATCAGTAGATGAGACGAGGGTTACTTCGTACTCGCCCGGATGCTGATAAAAGTGGACGTCGCTGCTCAACGATGACGTGGTGCTGTCACCGAAATCCCATTGCCAGAAATTCGGAGGTCCTCCTACTCCATACGAATAGTCGAAGAAATCGAATTCGTTCGAGCAGTGCTGGTTGCTTACGAGGTACTGTGCGGTAAAGACGGGATAGACGTGCACGATGCCCGAGGCAGTATCGTCGCAGGCGACGTTTATTCCCGAATGCGCGATGAGTGTGACGGTATAGTTGCCGGTATCCGGATAGCTGTAAATGGGATTGTGAAGAGTGGACGTATCGGTTGCCGTCGCCGTATCTCCGAAGTCCCATTCGTACGCAAGCGCATTGTAACTGTTGTTTGTAAAATGCGCATTGAGAGAGCCGCATGCGATTACGGGTGAAAAGATGGAAGCAACCGTGATCTGCGGACACGTCACGACATTCACCTGGAAGTCGCGCCTCGTTTCGCCGATATATACTCCATTCCTGTACTCCTTTACGGTGACACCATAAACATATTGTCCAAGCATATCCGGCGTAGCTTTTAATATTCCTGTCTGCGGATCGATTTGCATCGGAATTCCGCCGAGGGGATCGTTTACACCATATGGATTCAGGAATGTTATGGGCTGGTAAGGCGGTGACGGAGGTGGATTCGGTACCGGCAGGGAAGAATCTGCGCCCGCC
>JADMIO010991044.1_pt1 | contig 22763 bp, 20 predicted proteins | sample 8958161 | NCBI WGS metagenome assembly JADMIO01 (sample SAMN16585339, study PRJNA669376) | soil metagenome | isolation source: Crop rotation soil | place: USA: Cullars Rotation, Alabama | collected 2011 | reverse complement strand
GCCGCGACTTCAAGTCACGTGAATTCCAAGCTTCGGATCCCACTGTGCTGGAAAGTTGATACTCGATCGGCGTAGAGGGGTCCGACGTTCGCGTCCGTGATGACGGCATAGCGATGCGCAGGGGCGACTTCCCTCACGATTGTCGCCACTTCAGAGAGGAGGCCGGATGCGACGCGGATCGAGGAGGTGCCAAGCCCGATCGCTTTGTGCCCCGGCTGTCCAGAGGACGGGCTGGTGCGACCTACCAGGTTACTTCACCCGCGCCGGTGAGAACATTGGCGAGTCGCGCCAGAGTGAAGAGCAAGTCGGATAGTCGATTGAGATAGATCACGACCAGCTCAGGTATCTCGACTTCGTGCCGCAGGTGAACGACCCGACGCTCGGCGCGGCGGCAAACAGTGCGCGCCACATGTAGCGTGGCGCCCTTCCGACTTCCGCCGGGAATGATGAAGGCCTTGAGCGGCTCCAGCTCGCGATCGCAATCGTCGATCGCATGCTCGAGCTCGCGGATGCGGGCTTCGTCGATGTTCGCCTTCGCGAGGTGCTTGTGCATCTTGTCGAGATCGGGCGTGGCGAGCAGCGCGCCGATGCTGAAGAGATCACGCTGCATGGGGACCAGCACTTCGTCGATGCGGGGGAGTGGCTCGATTGCGCGGGCCATCCCGATCACCGCATTGAGCTCGTCGACGTCGCCGTACGCTTCGACGCGGGGGTCGTCCTTGGGGACCCGTCCGCCGCCAAAGAGACCGGTGTCGCCAGCGTCGCCGGTTTTCGTGTAGATCTTCATCGGCACCAAATCTATGCTGTCCGGTGCTCTCCAATTAACGCAGTATTGGCCTCATGGTCAGCGCACATTAATGATTTTCTTCGAACCATCGGGAGACGGCCGCGGCAATGAGGAATCCCTCGACGCTGAATTCCCTATCGGCGATGGCACCGCTCAAACCGACGCGACGGTGTACTGTCCGTATTGCAATGAAACGGTCGAGATTTCGATCGACCCGGGCGGCGGCCAGTCGCAAGATTACGTGGAAGACTGCGAAGTCTGCTGTCAGCCGTGGGCGGTCAGGGTGCAATACAATGGCGATGGCTCGGCAGAAGTCTCCGTAACGCCACTCGAAGAGTGAGTCGGTGGAATAGGAGGCAAGGGTCGCTACTATATATTTCGTGCGGAGATGAGCCACGAAATAACCGATATCACCATCATCGGCGGCGGTCCAACCGGACTGTTCGCCGCTTTTTATGCCGGGATGCGGGGCGCAACATCACAGATCGTCGACGCGCTGCCGCAGTTGGGCGGTCAGCTGACGGCCCTCTATCCCGAGAAGTACATCTTTGACGTTGGCGGATTCTCCAAAATTCTGGCGAAGGACCTCGTCAACGCGCTGGTCGAGCAAGCCGGGCAGTTCAAGTTCAAGTCTCATCTAAACCAGAACGTGACTGCGCTCGAGCAGAGCGGCGACCAATTCGTCCTGGTGACTGAGACTGACCGTTTTCCGACCCGATCCATCATCATTGCCGCTGGAATCGGCGCCTTTTATCCGCGGCGGCTCCCCCAGGCGTGCGCGGAGCCCTGGTACGGTCGCGGGATTTTCGATCGCGTCTCCAACCCGGAAGAATTCCGTGGTCAGCGCATCGTCATCATCGGCGGCGGAGATTCGGCGTTCGACTGGGCGCAGCAGCTGCGCGATCGCGCTCGCGCCGTTACTCTGGTTCACCGCAGCGATAAGTACCGGGCGCATGGGGCAACCGTGGCGGATGTCGTAGCTGCCGCCAGCGTTGGTCGCACGACCTTGCTGCCCTTCCATGAGTTGCACGATGTTTTGTCGGAGGACGATCGATTGACCGGCGTCACGCTCCGCGACGTCAAGGCGAAGACGACGCGAGATGTCGAAGCCGATGCTGTTCTGCCAATGCTTGGATTCCACAGCGACATCGGCGCCTTGGCCGAATGGGGGCTGAGCTGTGAGAACGACGAGATCGTAGTCAACAGCATGATGGAGACTGGCCGGCCGGGCATTTACGCGGCTGGCGACATCACGACTTATCCGGGGAAGCTAAAGCTGATCGCGACCGGATTCGGCGAGGCGGCGACCGCCGTCAACCAGGCGGTGCATTGGATCTATCCGGACAAGAAGGTCAATCCCGGGCATAGCTCCAACATGGCCATATTCGGCCAGAAGGACGATTAGTTCGGCTCGTCCAGTCTCGTTCTGCCAATCGCGGGCGCGGGAGCCGGTGCAGTTGCGACTGGCTGTTCACGGGCGGCACGGACGCACAGGATCCACGTCAATATTGCCGTGCCCAGTGTTACGGCGAGGTCTGCGAGATTGAAGGTCCAGAAGCGGTGAGAGCCGATGCCGATGTCGATGAAGTCGACGACTCCGCGCGGCGACTTGATGCGATCGAGCAGATTGCCGACCGCGCCACCGCAGATGAGGGCAATCGACGCGATCTGAACTCGATCTTCGCGCGGAGTCTGCCGATACATGTACAGCAGAACGAACAGCGTCGCGATCGAAAGCAGCACGAACCACCACCGCGACGACGGGCCGAGGGAGAAGCTCATCGCGCCTTCGGGATTATAGGCGAGGGTGAAGCGGAGAATGTCGTCTATGATGCGATGCGGGACGTAAGCGGGTGTGAGGTAGCTCACCGCCAGTTTCTTGCTGATGACGTCGACGAGAACTGTCATCAGGAAAAGCGTCCAGAATCTATTGGCTCTTTGCGGCATGAATCTCGTTAGGTGTGTTTCCCCTACGGCGCTGTGCATGAGTGCGTTTCGCCGCCTGGACAATCCGATCAGACTATTAGACAGCGCATTATAGATTCCAGTTCCCCGACGAAGCGGGAAGAGGACGGTGAGACGGGAGCAGGAAGGGACACGAGGATATGACGCTCTGACAAAAAAACCAATTCATTATCACCTCATTGGGATCGCGGGGACGGCAATGGCGTCCCTGGCTGGGCTGCTCAAGGCGGCCGGGCACAAGGTGACGGGCTCTGACGAGAACGTCTATCCGCCGATGTCGACCAACCTCGAGCGGATGGGGATCGACTACGCTCAGGGCTATAAGTCCGAGAACCTCGCATCCAAGCCCGACATTGTAGTTGTCGGGAACGTGATCTCGCGTGGGAATCCGGAGCTGGAAGAAGTGCTGATCCGTAAGCTCCGTTACACCTCGGCGGCTGCAACCATAAAAGAAGAATTCATCTGGGGTCGGTACTCGCTGGCAGTCGCGGGAACGCATGGCAAGACAACCACGACGTCATTGCTGGCATGGGTGCTGGAGTCGGCTGGTCTCAATCCCAGCTTTCTGATCGGGGGCGTCGCCGAGAATTTCGGCAGCTCATATCGCCTGACCGATTCGAAGTACTTCGTGATCGAGTCGGACGAGTACGACACCGCGTACTTCGACAAGGGCCCGAAGATGTGGCACTACCTGCCGGACACGGCGATCGTCAACAACATCGAGTACGATCACGCCGACATCTATCGCGATGAAGAGGCGTACAAGTTCGCATTCGCGCGATTCATCAACCTGGTGCCGAAGAACGGTGTGGTGGTCGCCGGGTGGGATTCACCGATCGTGCGCGAGCTCGCGCCCAGGTCTCCGGCGCCCGTCGAGTCTTTCGCCTACGGCGACGATTCGCTGCCAGTGCCGGATGGACAGCGGCACTGGCACGCGCGCGATGTGGAATTCACGGAGGACGGCACTCGTTTCCGTGCCTTTCGATCGAGCGAAGAGTGGGGAATCGTCGAGACGCCGCTAGCGGGCGCTTTCAACGTGCGCAATGCACTTGCCGTAATCGCAGCCGCTGAATCTGTGAATGCCGATCGAGATGGTGTACGCCAGGGTTTCAAAACATTCACCAGCGTGAAGCGGCGCATGGAAGTGCGCGGAGAGGTTCGCGGCGTGACGGTGATCGACGACTTTGCGCATCATCCGACGGCGATTCGCGAGACGATCGATGCTGTACGACAGAAATACAAAGGCCGCCGCATCGTCGCAGTGTATGAGCCGCGGAGCTACACTGCGCAGCGCCGCGAGTTTCAGGATGACTACGCGCGAGCGTTTGGCGGCGCGGATGAAATCGTGTTCGCGTCTCTATACCGTCCGGACCGCTACACCAAGGAGACTGCGCTGGATCTCGGGCAGCTCGTTCGAGAGCTCGGCGGCAACGGCAAAACCGCGAAAGAATTAAAGGATGCCGACGCGATCGTGCGCGATCTCTCGCCGCGGCTGCGCCCGCGGGACGTGGTGCTGATCATGTCGAACGGAGGATTCGGCGGGATTCACCAAAAGCTATTGGACGCCCTGGGCAGTCGTTGACCGTCGCGACGCGAGTCAAGTGAGTCAGATTTTTCTGCGCGGGGCGATCGGTGTGAGCCGCGCGGATCCCGCTTTTGCCATTAGTCCGAGCTTCAAGACTGTATTCCAGTTTCGCCCTGTTCCGCGGCCCAGGCGCTTCTCGAGGATGGTGTGGGTGAGCTTCGAGCGGCCCTGCCCGTCGGGGAAGTAGATGTATGCCTGCTTGCCTTTCGCGCGCACGACTTCGCGACCGCGAATGTCGCCCTGCAGGGCGACGATGTCGGCGACATCGGGCTCGCTCTTCAAGAACATGACAATGAGGTGGCCTGGATCCTTCTCCGCTTCCTTTCGAAAGGGATTCTGGCGGATGATGGTCTTCCACTCCTCAGGAGTGCGAATGATGAAATCGGCCTCGAGCGACATCCGCTCCATTGCTTCGGTCTCGAGGAATCGCTCCAGCTCAGACCCAGTTCTGACGTTGCTATCGAAGACGAGATTGCCGCTCTGTAGCAGCGAGCGGACATCCCCCATCCCTACGGCAGTAAGGAGGTTCCGGAGGTCGGTCATGCCGACCTGTCGATGTCCGCCGACGTTGATGCCGCGGACGAGAGCGATGTGAGTGGTCAATCGAGGATTCTGAGGGCCGCGTAAAACTAAGCGGGAACCGGCGGTGGTGCTGATCGAGGACTAGCGTGCTTCGCTGCCCGCCTCCCGCTTACGGCTTCCCCCGTTTCGGCGTTCCACTGCCCGCCTCTCGCCTCTCGTCTCGCGCCTCGCGCTCCGGTACGGTCGCTCCCACTCCCGGAGATGATCCAGGAGATAGTCGAGCGAGAAAATGTGGCGGGAGTTGTCGGCTTTGCGCCGGAAAATAACGCGTGACCAGCCGCGCATTCCGGTCGGCGTGTACCACTCGCCGTTCATGTGCAATTTGTCGCCGTTGATAGCGCGAATCAGGACGCGCTCGTACTGGGACCGCGGAAGCACTCGCTCAGGGAAGAGATTGTCCCACGTGCACAGCCGGCCGACATCCTCATAGCCTGGCGGGCGATCGTCGAGATCCAGCAACGACGGCGCTCGACCTTTCATCACCGAGCCGATCAGGCGTAGCGTGAACGGGTCCGAATACCGGCGGATGGACGGCCAGAAATGCTTGGTGATCTGACCGGCCATCTCGCGCAAGGTCATCGATCGCCCATCTCTGGTCTGCCACTTGTCGGTGTCGATGTCGCAGACGAACGGGTTGCTCGGATAGCAGTCGAAACGAGCAAGCCATCCTTTGCGCGTGGTGTGGGGCATTGGACTAAATCCCTTGATCACGGGAATGTCAGTGTCCTCGAGCACGCCAATCTCGTAGCTGGGCCAACGCATCACTTCACGCACGATGCCGACGATCAGAGTTGCCGTAGCGATCATCAGCGGCGCGTCGGGAGTGAAATCGGCGGTGACCTCGATGCGATCCCCACGCGGACGCACGCCAATGCCGGTCGAGCGACGGTTGGCCGCCAGCAGCATTACCGGAACCGGCAGAATGTGCGAGAGCAGATAGGCGAGCTGCTCGACGGTGCGGTTGGTTCCCTGCTCGAACCGCGGCACCTCGAACGAGATGTTATAGTGGGTGCTGAACCCGGCGAGCTGCACGTCGGTGTCGTGTGCCTGCTCCCACGCGTCGAGCTCCTGTCGCACGAACAGAATCGCCTCCCACAACGAGCGACCGGCACGCGCGGCACAGCCGCGCTCGATCTCGATCACCGGAGTTGCGACTTCGATTACTCCGGTATCGAAGTACACCGCGCCGCCGGTGGGCAGATGATACGACCGGCCTTTGCGGTGCATCATCTTCTCGCGGATGATCTTCCGCGGGCTGCCGAAGAGATCCTCGGGTTTCACCTGCACGCCATCCTGGATCACCGCGAATTCGGCTTCCATGCCGATCGCGGCGAGCTGGATACGCTCGTGCGTCGATGATTTATTCTCGGGTCCTTTCTTCTTCTTCAGCTCCGCCATTCTGTCTTCTTACCCAAAGTGCTCTCTTCTTTTCGACTCTTTCCCGCAACGATTTGGTCAAATCTTCACATCCCGCGGCACCGAAATCACGTAGCCCAGATCGAGGTGAAGGTGATCTTCCGCGTAGCCAGTCGGTGTTCCGTAAGGACGTGTCCAGACGCCGGGCAACGTCTCACGGGCGATCAAGCTGAAGCGCTCGATCGCACTCCGGTTGTCCAGGTAAGTGTCGCCAATTCGATAGATGTTGGCGGCAGTCCCCCAGGCGTGCGGAGTCGCGTTCTTCGAGAACCGGTGGGACGGCGACCGGTAGCCGCCATTGGCCGATATGTGAACCAGCGTCCCAACAGCCTCCCGGAACCTCTCCAGGCACACCGCAAGAAGGGTTATTGCGCACGGAACGTACCGGGGGAATGTCCGCAAAGGCGCGGCCTCCCTGACGTCCACCTGAATGAACTCCCAAAGGAGGAAATGGGTGGACAGCTCGACCTTCATCGCCGAATCCCACGATGGAATCTCGTAAAAATAGCGGGGCAGCTGTCGAGGAAATCCGGTGCTGTCCTTCCACTCTTCGCCCGGTCTAAGGGCCTTACGGTAGTCCGGGGACAGGGTCAGCCCGTCAACGACCCGAAGCGGAAAGTTGGGTGATTCGTGCCTGACTTCAGCAAAGGAGGCAGTCATTCGTCGACCGGCCCCCGTGTGAGGGCCTCGTAGATGGTGTGGGAGATGGCCGCGATCGTTCTCGACCTCCCCGACGTAGTGGGGTCCCACTCAGTGAGGATCACCAGCGCGTAGGGTTTGCGCTTGGGCAGATAGACGACTCCAGCATCGTGCGCCATCGTCGATATCTCGCCGGTCTTATGCGCAACCCGGGCGCCCTTGGGCAGGCGCGCTGGAATCCCCTGATTGAATTCCTGTCCATGCAGAATGTCCATCATTCGCCGCGATAACGCCGGCGAAAACGCTTTTCCCTCTGCAAGCATCACCAGGATTTTCAGCAGCCCGTTCGCGGTTACCATGTTGTTGATCCCTTTGTCGAACGCGAGCTCGTCTTCGACACCGCGCTTCAGATCGATCCCATCCTGAAGATGCAGCTTGCGCAGGGTGTCGTTCACCGACTGCGGCCCGATCACCCCCAGCACCAGATTGGTCGCGAGGTTGCTCGATGTGGTGATCATGTGATATGCGAGCTCGTCGACGCGCATCATCTTGCCGACCGCGTTGTGCACCGCGGAGTTGGCATCGCGACCGGATTCGACGCGGAATGGAATGTCTTCGACGACGCTGAGGAAACGATTGCGCACGTGCACCCGCGAGTGCGGCAACAGGTCTCCGCGATCGATCGCCGCGAAAACGCCGAGCAGGATCGGCACTTTGATCGTGCTTGCGGCGTGAAACCAGCGATCGGCGTTGTAGTGCAGCTCGAAGCCGGTCTCGAAATCATGTAGTGCCACGGCCACCGATTTGGCGCCGGACTCCTTGGCGATTCGCTCGATCTCCCTGGTGAGCGCGGACTCGTCGGGCGCGGTGGCGGTCGCGCCGGCTCGCGCCGGAGAAGTCGTTTCCTTGTTCGTCATCTCCGGCTTACGAGTAGGCTACGCGTGGATCGGCTTTGGCGTAGGCGAGATCGGTGAGCAGATTCACCAGCACGAAGATTACGCTGAGGAACAACACTGAGCCCTGGATGGCGGGCAGATCCCGCCGCGTGATCGCATTCACCACGTAGCGGCCGAGTCCCGGCCAGCTGAAAATCGTCTCGGTGAGAATGCTGCCGGTCAGATAGTAGCCGAAGTCGAGGCCAAGCACGGTGATGATCGGGATCAGCGCGTTGCGCAGAGCGTGTCTGACGACGACGACACGCTCCTTCAGTCCTTTTGCGCGTGCGGTGCGCACGTAGTCTCCGCCGAGGACGTCCAGCATGGATGAGCGCGTGACTCGCGCCAGAAACGCAATCGAGCGTGACCCAAGCGCGAGGGCAGGGAGGATCAGGTATTTGATCCCGCCGTATCCTGACGGCGGCAGCCAGCGCAGCATCACCGCGAAGATCAGAATGAGAATCAACCCGACCCAATAGACGGGAAACGATATTCCGAGATACGCGACGCCGAGGCCCAGTCGGTCGAACCATCCTCCGGGCGCGCGGGCGCTGAGGACGCCGAGCGTGATTCCAATCACCGAGGCGAGGAGCATCGCGGACCCGGCGAGGAGCAGCGTCTTTGGAAAGCGCTCGATGATGTCGCGAATGATCGGACGCTGGGTGATGTACGAGTTGCCCAGATTGCCGCGCACGACTCCGCCCGCATACAACGCGAACTGCTTCAGTCGCGGCTCGTCGAGATGCAGGTCTTTTCTCAAACGCGCGATGGTGGCTGAATCGGCTCGCTCGCCGACCATCTCCGTTACTGGATCGCCCGGCGCCACGTTGAGCAGAAGAAACGTCACCACCAGCACTCCGAACAGCGTCGGAATCGCAAGCAGCAGTCGGCGAACGATAAAAGCGAGCACGAGTTACTTGCCGATCGTCACGTCAGTCCAGCGCTGGCCGTTAAACACCGCGGGCACGGTAAAACCGTGGATCCACGGTTGAACGGCGTACATGTCTTTATAGAAGAACAGGTAGACCACCGGTGCGTCGGCGAATTCCAGTGCATCCGCCTGCGTGTAGAGTGCGTTGCGCTTCCCTTCGTCCTGTTCACGGTGTGCCTGATCGACGAGCGCGTCGAACTTGGAATTGGAGTAGAACGAGACGTTACCACCTGGTCCCTTGTTTTTGCTGTCGAGGAGCGGGAAAAGGAAGTTCTCGGCGTCGGGATAATCCGCCCACCATTCCTTGACGTAGAGATCCGCTGCGCCCTTGCGGGCAGCTTCGCGCACCGACGACGCGTCGCGCTGCACGATCTTCGCGCGAATACCGGCCTCGGCGAGATTAGCCTGGATCGCCTGTGATAATCTTGGTGACTGGTCAGTGGTCGCCGCCCACAGCTCTACGTCGATTCCGTTGGGATGCCCGGCAGCGGCGAGCAGCTGTTTCGCTTTCGCCACATCGTGACCGTACGGTTTGCGATTGGCATCATAGCCAGCGAGACTCGGCGGAATCACGCCGTTGGCCACGCTGCCGCGACCGGCCATCACTGCGCTAAGAATCGTGTTGACGTCGATCGCGTAGTTGAGCGCTTGTCTGACGCGGACGTCGGACAGCGGGCCGCGGGTGGTATTGATGGCTACGTACCAGAATCTGAGCGCCGGCGCCGATTGCAGGAGTTTTTTCTTGTCGGGATCGGCTTCCCACGACTTGCCCGTTTCGTCGGGTACCGTGAGCACATCGACGTTGCCGGCCTCGAACTCGGCTGTTGCCGTGCTCATCTCAGGGATGATTCGCGCCATCAGCGAATCAGCCTTGGGCGCGCCGTCGAAGTAGTCGGGGTTCTTGGCGAATTTCAGGTAATCGTCGTGTTTCCATTCGACGAACTTCCATGGTCCGGTGCCAATCGGTTTCTGTCCAAGATCGCTGCCCGCATTGTCCGGAACGATCGAAGTGACCGGCATCGCGAGCATCTTCGGGAAGATCGCGAGCGGCTCCTTGAGGGTGATTACGACCGTGGTGTCATTCGGGGCCGTGAGGCCGGTGATCGACTGACCCTTTCCGCCTGCAAAATCTTCGGCGCCTTTGATCGGGAATAGTGGCCAACCACGACCGCCCTTCGTCTTAGGATCGAGCACGCGCTGGAAGGTCGAGACGACGTTTTTCGCGGTGAACGGCGAGCCGTCGTGGAACTTCACGCCGTTGCGCAGATGGAACGTGTACGTAAGCCCGTCGGGGGTGACGTCCCATGACTTGGCGAGACCCGGGACTACTTTCGCGTCGGGAGTAAAGCGAGTGAGTCCGTCGAATATGTATGCGACGGCGCGGCCTGTTGGAACATCGGTGCTGAGTGCCGGATCCATCGATCGCGGATCGTAGGTGTCGCGCGAATCGATGAGCGTTTTGCGTTGAGGAGCTGATGATTCACTACCACCGCCACCACAGCTGAGAAGTGCGGGTATTACGAGGAGGATTAGTCGCCGCATGGTGTGCTCTGACGGTTGACATGAAGGGGCGAAATACGAGAACTTTCGCGCACCCAAGAAGGCCTCATCGTGAGCGCAGAATACTATTACCGCCGGCGACTCGGTGCCAAAGATTTCCTCCCGGCAATCGGGGTCGGCATCGCCACGGGTTTGGCCGGCTTCTACATTGTGCAACTCTTAATCCAGCGCACGCCGCTCGTGCCGCAGGGCGAACTACAGCGGGCGCCGACGACGCCACCACGCAGGATGCTGGGCGATCGCACCGAACCGGAGACGGAGACGCACTACGCGCGCGAGCTGCCAGCGGGCCAACCGCCGGGCGCGCGCGCACTCAAAGGGTGAACCTGACCCGGGTTCGACTCGGGCTCCTTACCGCATTCGCTTTCCTCGCAGCGACTCCGTTGGTGAGCGCCGGCGCTCAGGACATCGAGTGTGAGCGCGGCGATCTCGAGGTCATGCAGCTCAACTTCGAGGGCAATCGCGCCATATCGGACGCCGAGCTCGCGCGTGCGATCGTCACGACGCCGTCATCGTGGGCACGGCGATTCCTGCATCTGCCGTTCACCACCAAACATTGTCTCGACCGCGCGGAGCTGCCGAACGATCGCGCGCGGCTGATCATTCTCTATCGCCGCCGCGGATTTCCCCGCGTGACTGTTGATACCACGGTGACGACGCTAGCTCCCGGCGCGGTCGCCGTGACCTTCAAGATCAGCGAAGGTCCGCCGATGATCCTGCGCGGATTCACGGTTTTGGGACTGGATTCCGTGCCCAATGGACCGCGAATGCTGCGCGATGTTCGCGTGCGCGAAGGCGTACGGTTCGATCGCACGGTGATCGACACCGTCGCCAACAGAATCCGCCAGCGGCTGCACGACAGCGGCTACCCGCGTGCCGATGCGGTCAATCATTACGTCGTCAACGACAGCGCATTGAGCGCGTGGGATACGCTCGCGGTATCGCCCGGTCCGCGCACGACAATTGGTGCAATCAGGATCGACGTCACACCGATGTCCGGTAAGAAGCAGCAGATACCGGAGCGCGTCGTCAGGCAAATCATGGGGCTCGACTCGGGGGAGCTATTCCGCGAGAGCGAGATCATCGACGCGCAGCGTGCGATCTATCAGACCGAAGCATATCAGCACGTGTCGATCACGCCGGACAGCGCGGCGGACTCCGTGGTCACGCTTTACGTGAATCTGGCTGAAGCGGCGATGCATGCGGCACGCGTCGGTGCCGGCTACGGCACGCTCGACTGTTTCCGGCTCACGGGTGAATACACGGATTTCAATTTCCTGAACGGCGCCCGTCGCCTCGACATCAACACTCGCGTTTCGAAGATCGGCATTGGCCGGCCGCTGGACTGGTCGCCGGCGATGTGTCCAGCGGCGAAGAAGGATGTGTTCAGCAACCGCCTCAACTACTACGCGGGCGCGACGCTGCGCCAGCCGGTGTTTCTCGGCCTGCGCACCGTACCGACGTTGACGATCTACAGTCAGCGCGTCTCCGAGTACAACGCCTACCTGCGCACGACTTCAGTCGGTGGTGCGGCGTCGCTCGTCTGGCGCAGTCAGACGCGAACCCCGGTGAATCTCACGTACTCCATGGATCTCGGTCGCACAGAAGCGCAACCGGCGCTCTTCTGCGCCGTGTTCAATCTATGCGAGGCCGCCGAGCGCGAGCGAGTGCAGCGGACGCAGCAGCTGGCAGTGCTGAGTCTGGCGATCACGCGCGACAACTCGAACAGTCTGTTGTCGCCGACGCGTGGCTCCGTCATCAGACTCGAGGCTCGTCATTCATCGCCGGCCATTCTCTCCAACAAGGATCTGCAGTTCAACAAGCTTGTCGGCGACGCGTCGCGCTATGTCGCTATTGGTAGTGCCGTGCTTGCGATGCGGGTGCGAGGCGGGTCGGTCTTCGGTCGCAACGTCGAGTCGGCGACGGGATTCATCCCGCCGCAGGAGCGCCTCTACGCGGGCGGACCGACGACGGTGAGAGGATTCTCCCAGAACGAGCTCGGCTCGCTGATCTACATCTCCGGCACTTACCAGCCATTTCTGTTCGACAGTGCGGGCACTCAATACACCATCCTGGGGCAGGCGCAGAACGACAGCTCTTTTCGCCGTATCGTGCCAGTCGGCGGGAACTCGCTGGCGGTGGGGAATCTCGAGCTCCGGATGCGCAGTCCGTTCCTCTCCGACCTCCTGCAATGGACACTTTTTACGGACGCGGGCGAAGTCTGGAACCGCGGTACGGGACAGCTCAAACAGGTAAAGCTCAAAGTCACGCCGGGAATCCAGCTTACTGCGTTCTCTCCGGTAGGACCTGTGCGTCTTGCAGTGGGGTACAATCCGTACCCCCGCCCGCGCGGTCCGATTTACTTCGAGGGGACGAATTTGGGCGGTGAGCTTTTGTGCGTCAGCCCTAACAACTTCATCCACACACACATCACCTACGACGACCCGAACGCCCCGAACCCGACGATTGTGGCCATTAGTCAGGATGCGGGCGAAGCGTGTCCATCAAACTATCAACCGGCAAAGGACAACAGCCTTCGCAGCAAGCTCACTTTCAGCTTCGCCATCGGTCAGGCTTTCTAGTCCAGCGCTAACCGCTAACCGCTCACCGCTAACCGCCCGCTTCCCGCTTCCCGCTTCATGACCCGTCGTCTCCGCATCGCCATCGGCAGCGCGATCATTCTGTTCGGATTGATCATGATTGTCGTGCTCGGGTTTATCGGTGTCACGCACACGAGCGTGGGCCAGGAGCGGGTGCGGAACATGATTGCGACGCTGTTCGAGGGTAAGGTCAAAGGCAAGGTCTACCTCGGACATCTCAGCGGCGGTCTCCTTGGCGGCGTGACGATCGACTCGGTGGAGATCCGCGATGACGAAGACTCGGTGTTCTTTGCATCGGGACCAATCACCGTCGAATACGATCCGCGAGACCTGCTCGACCGGCGCATTCTCCTGAGCAGGCTCGAAGCGCAGCATCCGTACGTGCATCTCCGCCAGCACGAGAACGGAGAGTGGAACTTCAGACGCATCTTTCCGGCGAGTGTGGAGAAGGAGCAAAGAAACAAGCGCGGGTTCGGGCAGTACATCGTTGCCGACACGTCGATCATCCGCGACGCGCGGCTGGTGCTGACGATGCCGTGGCACCTGTCGGACACCCTGCGTGGATATCAGCGCGACAGCGCGCTTCGCTATGAGCTCGGCCGGAAGGATCACGAGATCCGGAAGACCCGCGAAGGCTACGCCCGCACCTACCGCTGGAATGACGCCGACGCGGACCTTGGGTACGCGCGCATCGCCGATCCCGACACTGCCGGGCGTCTGGTCCGCATCCGCAACCTGAGCGTCGCCGAGAGCGACCCGCCGTTCAAGTTCCGCAACGTCGCCGGCACCTTCCTCAACCTCGGAGACTCGGTGTTCGTCGACGCCGATCATTTCGATCTGCCCGGCTCGACCGGTCGCGCGCACGGCAGCATTGTCTGGGGCAGCGATCTGCCGGTGCGGTACTACCTACATATAGTAGGCGACTCGGTTTCGCTCGCCGACGTGGCGTGGGTCTATCCAACGCTGCCGACCACGGGCGGCGGTAAGATGGAGCTCGATATCCGCAGCCAGCGCAACCCGAAGCTCCTCGACTACATCATCACCAACATGGATGTGAGGTCGACGCGCTCGCATCTGCTTGGCAACATGACTTTCGGTACCGGTGGGAGCGTGCTGGCGGTAAAGAACGTCGAGCTGCAGGCGGCGCCGGTGAATTTCGACCTGCTGCGCACCCTCAACGGCAAACCGTTCCCGTACAACTGGCAGGGAAATCTCACTGGAACCGTTCGCGCCTCCGGCGGTCCGCTCAACCATTTCAAGGTCGAAGAAGGAGCGCTGATCTTTGATGACGCAAACGTGCCCGGCGCCGTCGCGGAAGCCCGGGGCAACGGTGAGCTCGACATTCTATTTCCAGCGTTCACAGCCTTCCACGGATTCAACGTCGATGTCGCAACGCTGGACCTGCGCACGCTTCAATACCTGAATCCGCAGTTTCCGCGGATCAAGGGTACCATCTCCGGTACGGCGACACTCGATTCATCGTGGCTCGACGTGCGCTTCAGCAACGCCAGCCTGTTCCATCACGACGGCGACCTGCCGGTCTCACACGCTACCGGCAATGGTCGCGTGACGTGGGGCGACAAGTATCTCACGTATGATCTCAATCTGCACGCGGAGCCTCTCTCGTTCACCGCGCTTGGCCATTCATATCCAATGCTGCCGCTGCGCGGCAACTATGCTGGAACGGTGGTGGTGAAGGGCCAATCGCCGAACCTGCTGGTGAACACGACGCTCACCGGGCCCGCTGGCAGCTTCAGTTATAACGGTTTGGTCGACGCCGATCCGGAGGTGTACGGTGCGCGTGGTCGGATCACATCGACATCGCTCGACCTGCGCGCACTACTCGAGAACAATCAGCTTCCGCGGACCCACCTCACGGGGCGCTATGATGTCGACATGCGGGGCAGCGATCTGGCATCGCTCGCCGGTGGCGCGGTCGCGCAGACCGAGGCATCGACGCTGGGCGGATTCCGGCTCGATCCGTCGGTGGCGCGACTGCATTTCGCGGATGGCGTTGCGACCGTCGATACCCTCGCCGTCAGCGCGTCGGGACTCGAGGCACACGCATCGGGAACGTTCGCGCTGAGCGGCGCGCACAGCGGTTCGCTGAAATTCTCGGCGCGGATGGATTCACTGTCGCGACTGCGCGCGCTGGTTCCCGCTCTGGCAAACAGCCCACGGCTCGATTCCCTGCGTGGCAGCGGCGAGCTCACCGGCGAGTTGACCGGAAGCATGGAGCATCTCGCACTCAACGGAATCGTTCGCGCCAATGACGTGCGGTTTGGCCGGCAAAGCGTCGAGAGCATTCGCGGTACGCTTCTGCTCGCGGACGTGACCAGGCAGCCAACTGGTTCATTCCTGTTTGGCGCGGATACTGTTGCGCTCGGTCCAGTTGGCTTCAACAGCTTGCGTGCATCGGTAGCGCTGACGACGCCGACGTCGGGACACTTCAGCGCATCGATGTTCAGTCAGAGCGGTGTTCAGACCGAGCTGACGGGGAACATCACCCGGAGCAAGGATACCACCATCGTGCGGCTCGATAGCGCCGCCGTCGATGTCGATGCCGATAACAGGTACCGTCTCGAGGCGCCGAGCAGGGCGGTGATCTCCAAAGGATTTGTCTCTCTTGATTCCCTGATTTTGCAGCACAGCAGCAATGCGAAGCTGATCGTCCAGAACATTCGCTTTACCGGCGACTCGATCGCGGGACACGTGCGTACGGACAGTGTCGACATGCGTCTGTTCCGCGCGTTTGTGCCCGGGCTGGTGGATGCACGCGGCGCCATCGTCGCCGACGTCGATGTGCGTGGCGCGCTGAAGCAGCCCAGGCTGTTCGGCCAGATCACGCTGGCCGATGGAACGGCGGCATTCTCGAATCTCGGTACGCGCTTCAACCACATCCGCGCCAACATCGATCTCAATGGCGACTCGGTTCACATCAAGCAGCTTTCCGCGGAGACGAACAAGGACCGCCGTGGCACGGCGAGCGTGACCGGATCGGTGAGCTTCGAGCACTACGACAATCCGTCGTTCTCGATCACGGCGAACGCGTCGAACTTCCACGCAATCGACAAGTCGGGGTTGGCAGCGCTGGACATCTCGACTGGTCCACCAGTCACCCTCACCGGGTCGACACAGGACGCGGTGATGCACGGTGCGGTTCGCGTCGAGCGCGGTTCGATCTACATTCCGGAAGTCATCAAGAAGAACGTGATCGATTTGAACGATCCGGACCTGCAGATGACCGTCGACACGCTCCTATCTCAGAACCGTGACGTGATGCCGCGCGCGCCGAAAGCGGTCGCGCGAAATCTGCGGCTGGAGGATGTGAACGTCGACATCGGCTCTGATGTATGGCTGCGATCGTCCGAAGCCAACATCAAGCTCGGCGGGTCCCTGAACGTTACGCTCGCTCCCACTGGTCCCGGCCAGCCTCCCACGCTCGCGCTGCAGGGAACGCTGAGCGCGGACAAGGGAACGTACCGCCTCAACCTCGTCGACCCATTCGTGCAGCCGACCTTCGACGTGCAGCGTGGAACGCTGACGTTCTTTGGCGATACCCAATTGAATCCGCTGCTGGACATCGCCGCAATTCACACGGTTCGTCAGCCGCGACTGAGCACTAACGGCCGTGATGTGCGAGTCGAAGTCGATATCACCGGAACCCTCGCGCGTCCACAGCTGGCGCTCAAGAATCCCGACAATCTGCCGTTGTCAGAGAGCGACTTGCTCAGTTATCTCGTCACGGGTGAGCCCGCTGTTGGACTCGACAACACCAGCAATCAGGTCGCTGCGATTGGCGTTCGGACGGCGGCGAACCTGCTCCAGAGTGCGCTCCCCAAGAACGTCGTCGACTATCTGGAGATTCAGACGGCGGCACCGGGCACCGATCCAACACTGTCGGCGACGCCCGCTTACTACGGCTTGCTGAACACTCGCGCCGTCCTTGGCAAGCAGGTTGGTACCAGATGGTTTGTCGGTCTCAGCACCGGACTGTGTTTCGTGAACAGCACGGCTTTCAAGGAAAACCTGGGGCTCCAGCTCGAGTACCGAATCAGTCCGATCTACAGCGCCCAGGCAGCCGTCGAGCCGGGCTCGAGCGGCAGTCTGTGCGTGCGCAACGGCACGACCGCCAACTTCTCTCCGATCCAGGCGCCGACTCAGGTCGGCTTCGATTTGTTTCGCAACTGGCGTTTCTAAACCGCAGTTGATTCGTCACTTATCAAGCCTCCGCAACAACCATGAGGCTGGCTGACGCATCAACGGCGAGTGTGATGGCTAAGAACCTGCGCGAAAAGGATTCGATGGTGTGCCGCTCCTGCGGTAACGAGGAGCGTGCATCCGAAGGCTATCCGTGCACCGACTGCGGGACGTTCATCTGCGTCATCTGCAGCTTCCGTGGCGTCACGCTCTGCAAATCATGCCGACAGAAACGTCCCGAGCCGCCTCTCACAGTTCCACCGAAGGTCGACTGGCCGGAGCATTGAGCGAAAGTGTAACCGCCATCGCGGCGATCGCACCGATGTTGTGCGAGCCCGATGTCAGAACGACGCAAGTCTCACAACTGCTGCACGGCCACATCGCTCACGTCATCGAGCGCAATGGATTGTGGCTGCACATCAAGGGCGCCGACGGTTATCCCGGCTGGGTTCACCAGGGTTACGTTGTGATCGTGCCGGAGCCAGTGCCGCCCCTCGAGCAGACGGGCTGGAACGACCGGCGCCCGCTATCGCTCGGCTGTACCGTGCGCGATGAGCATGGCGCCACGCGCAAGCTGCCGCTGGGGGCGTTGATCACGGAAGGGCAGGAGCGCTTCGGCGGCTTGGCGATGACCTATGAAGAGCGGCGGCACTCATTTCCTCCAGCAGCAGATTCGATCACCGCATCGGCGATGACTTTCTTCGAGGGAACGTCCTACGAGTGGGGCGGAGTTACGCCGTGGGGATGCGACTGCTCTGGCCTGGTGTCGAGCTCATTTCATTTGCACGGCGTGCATGTGCCGCGCGATGCGTGGATGCAGGCGATGACAGGCGCGCCCATCGCGTCGATGAAGGATTTGCAGCCGGCCGATTTGCTGTTCTTCTCGGATGAGCCAGAAGGAAAGATCACCCACGTCGCGATCTCACTTGGCGGAACGCGAGTGGTGCACCTCGCGCTTGGACGCGGCGGTTATGCGGTGGACGATCTTACGTCAGGCGACGAATACACTTCGCTGTTGATGAAGAGATTCCGTTTCGCGAGAAGAATTCTCACGGACTGAGTGCTCCGAGCTCCGAGCTAATTGCTCCGAGTTACGAGCTAACTGCTCCGAGGTGCGAGCCAACTAATCATTCCGAGTTGCTAACTAGGTACGAGTTGCGAGCTAATTACGAGTTGCGAGCAAAACCCGTTCGCATGGCTGCGATGGTTGCGCGCAGTTGCTCGTACCTCGGACTTAGCTCGTACTTCGGAACTAGCTCGGAACTCGGACTGGTCTGTTGGCTCGCAACACGGAGCAGTTAGCTCGCAACTCGCAGCCGTTTAATTCGGAGCGCTTGCGGACTCAGGAGACCATCCCGTTGGGTGCGCCGCTAAGAATTGGCGCCTGGATTGGTCCATTCACGAACAACCTCGCCGAGGCCGCGGGTTTCTCGTCGACAGTCACCTGCATTTTGTATTGTCCAGCCATATTGAGCGGGAGATCGACCACTGCGATGATCGGCAGATCGACTTCGAAGACGGGATTCGGTGCCGGCGCGACGTTCATTTCCCCGGACGATGACCACAGCTCCTCTTCGCGCGGACTGAGCCAGCGAAAGGTCAGCTTGTGAGTACCAACGTCGGTGCCGTCTGCTTTCACGCGTACAATGAAGTGCGTGCGCGGATGAATCGTCGGTAGCCCCGCCACCTGCACTGCGTCGAAAACGCCGAGCACGTTGAGCTTCCCTTCCTGGGACAAGTTGGCGGCGTCGGCGAAAACGGCGAATGAGATGTGCATGATCCAAAGTAGCCGCGCCGCGCCTTTACCGGCTAGCTAGCTTTCGGCGATGGCAGAATCCGTGGGATCACCGATCGCAGTCGCTGGGTCGTCCGCTCGCCCGAATTTCGGCGTCACGGACGTGCTGCTGTTCGCGATGGCGGCGATCTGGGGAATCAATTTCGTGGTCGTGAAATACGCGACGCGGATCTTCAGCCCACTCGCGTTCACTGGTCTGCGTGTTGGAACGGTTGCGATCTTTCTCGTGGTCATTGCGCTGGCCCGGAATGCGAGCGAACGGGGCGCAAATCAGCGACCGTCGGTGCTCGCACGTTTGAGCCGCGGCGATGTCATCCGACTGCTTCTGCTTGGCGTCCTCGGCAACGCTCTCTATCAACTCTTCTTCGTTCAAGGCGTAGCGCGCACGCGTGCAGGCAACGCTGCGCTCATCGTCGGCGCGGCGCCAGCCTTCATCGCACTGGTTGCGCGCGCGAAAGGAATGGAGCGTGTCCGTCGGAAGACACTGTTCGGCATTGCGCTCTCCGTCGTCGGCGTCGGTTTGGTGATCGCCGGCAGCGCCAACTCCAACGCCGGCCAGACGACTCTGCTCGGATCGGTGCTGGTCTTCTTTGGCGTTCTGAGCTGGACGCTGTACACCATTCTCCTCCAGCCCTACACCAAACACATTGACGTCATCACGCTTTCGGCCATCACAATGGTTGGCGGCGCCATACCACTGCTGATCGCGTCCGGGCAGGCGATCATGTCGACCGACTGGTCACGAGTCGGCATGGGAGGATGGTTCGCCCTTCTCTACTCGAGCATCATTTCGATGGGCGTCGCATACATCTTCTGGTATCGCGGTCTGAGAGTGCTTGGCCCGACGCGCACCGCGGTTTACTCCAATCTTCAGCCAATCATCGCGCTGCTGGTGGCGTGGGCGTTTCTTGGCGAGAATCCGACTGCTTTTCAGGGTGTGGGTGCCGCGACGATCATCGCGGGCGTGTTCATGACCAGGGCGTGAGACTAGTCCTCTTCGACATCGACGGAACGCTGCTCAACTCCGGCGGAATGGGCCGATCCGCGATGCAGCGCGCATTGGGGATGGTGTTTGGCTCGCCTGGGAATCCCTCGTATCGCTACGACGGAAAAACCGACAAGCAGATCGTGCGCGAGGTAATGCGGATGGAAGGCCACAGCGACCAACACATCGATTCGCGGATGGAACGACTGGTCGAGCTGTATCTGGAGGGCCTGCGCGAAGGTGCGAAGAGCGGAAAGTTCAATGTGCGTCCACTCGCCGGTGTGCCGGAAATCCTGGACGCCCTCGAGGAACGTGACGATGTCATCCTTGGACTGCTCACTGGGAACGTCGAGCCGGGCGCGCGCATCAAACTCAAAGCAGCCGGCATCGATCCCGATCGATTCAAGATCAACGCGTTCGGATCTGATCACGAGCATCGCCCCGAGCTGCCCGCGATCGCACAGCGGCGGGCCGGCGAAACACTCGGGGTCGATATCGCCGGAGACAGAGTGGTGGTGATCGGCGACACACCCGCCGACATCGAGTGCGGAAGATCGCTTGGCGCAAAAGCCATCGGTGTGGCGAGTGGACATTACACGGTGGAACAGCTGCAGTTGCACCATCCGTACGCAGTGTTTCCATCGCTCGCTCATACAGCCGAGGTGCTCGAGACAATTCTCGATGCGTGAGGTCGAGCTGAAAGCAGTTGTCGACAATGTCGTGGAGCGCCGGAGAAGAATCGAGCAGGCTGGCGGCAAATTGTCGTTTGAGGGAAAGATCTCCGACCGCCGCTACGATTTCGGATCGCGGGACCTTTCATCGCGCGATGAAGTGCTCCGCGCGCGCACGTACATCACCAACACTTCCAGGAAGACGTATCTCGATTGGAAGGGTCCGACGGAATTCCGCGACGTCTACAAGGTTCGCGAAGAAATCACCACACCAATCGAGGATTTCGCATCGCTCGAGACAATTCTCGAGAAGTTAGGCCTGGTGTTAGTCGCGGAGATCGATCGGGACATCGTGCAGTATCAACTTGGCGAAGCGACGATACGATTTGAGATTTATCCGCGGATGGACGTCCTGGTCGAGGTCGAGGGCGACCCGGATGCGATCGAATCCGCCATCGATGCGACCGGCATCCCGCGCGGCACCTTCAGCAATCGGCGGCTCGCCGATTTCGTGCTCGATTTCGAGCGCAGAACTGGAGTCCGGGCAGCGGTATGCGAGCGTGACCTGGCAGCCGGGTAAGTGCCGATAGGAATTGCATATACGCGTTATCCGGATAGATTCACTCGGCAATGAATTGTCGACTTACGCGATGGATCGGTGTCTCGATCCTGTCGCTTTTTGCGGCCACCACTTTGGCCGCTCAGGAAAATCCGGCAAAACGATTGGCGAGCATCGTCGGCGTCGCAGTTGAGGAGTACGCGAAAGCCGTCGACGAAAATGGCAAACTGATCTCGAAAGACGAGTTCGACGAAACCGCCGGCTTTCTCACTGACGCCCGACAGATCGCCACCCGGCTGAACAGCTACAACGCGCCAACGGCGAGGACGGTTCTCGACAGCATCATCAACGTCGTCAGCACGCGCAGACCTCCGTCGGCAGCACGCGAGCTCTATCGACATTTCACCGCCGCGCTTGGCACCGCCGGCGCAATGGATCTTCCCAAAGCTCCCCTCGACACTTTCCAGGGCCACAGGCTTTTCGCCGCGAATTGCGCGTCATGCCACGGCATGACGGGAGCTGGTGACGGCCCCTCGGCGCACACGCTGAGCACGGCCCCGCCGCCGATTGGTGTCCGTTCACAATCGCCCGAGTTGACGCCAACCCTCGCGTACAACGTCGTTTCGGTCGGAGTCCGCGGCACTGCGATGCCGGCCTTTGCCTCGACACTGACTCCGCAGCAGCGGTGGAACATCATCAACTACGTCTACACGCTGCGAAAGGAGACACTGAGGTTACCGGTCGCGCGCGCCGACGCGACGGCGATTCCCGGCGACACGGCCTCACCAGTGATCATGGCGCTGCTCGACAGCGCGCTTGATTTTGCGCGCAATGGCAAGTCAGCCGAAGCCGGTGATCGCGCATTCGATGCCTACATTGCCTTCGAGCCGCTGGAGACTCCGGCGCGGGCGAAGAAGCCCGGGTTGGTGTCGACGATGGAGAAGCACTTCGCCGATTTCAAAGGCGCGGTGCGACGCAGCGACATCGCGGCAGCAAAACGTTCGCGCGATGCGATCGCCGATGGACTGCCTTCGATAATCGATCTCAGTCAAAACCCATCGAGTGGCTGGGAGGCTTTCTTCCAGTCTTTCCTGATAATTCTGCGCGAAGGCTTCGAAGCGATTCTGGTAATCGGCGCCGTCGTTGCGTTCCTGATCAAGATGGGCCATCGCGAGCGCTTGCACTCGATCTGGGTCGGCATTGCACTTGGTGTCGTCGCCAGCCTTGCCACCGCGGTTGTGCTGAAGACTTTGCTGGCCGCAATGCCGGCCAGCCGGGAGATCGTCGAGGCGGTGACAATGCTGGTGGCCGTGGTCGTTCTTTTCTCGGTGAGCTACTGGCTCATCTCCAAAGTCGAGGCGGCGAAGTGGCAGAAATTCATTCGCGAGAAGGTCACGCTCGCGCTCGAGCACGGCGGGGGGAAAGCGCTGGCCGTCGTCGCGTTCCTCGCGGTGTATCGAGAAGGCGCCGAGACGGCGCTGTTCTACCAGGCGCTGTTCAACGAAGGGCCAGACGTCGGGGTCCCGCTCGCACTGGGAATCGTTGTTGGGCTT
>JADMIO010897390.1_pt1 | contig 22770 bp, 22 predicted proteins | sample 8958161 | NCBI WGS metagenome assembly JADMIO01 (sample SAMN16585339, study PRJNA669376) | soil metagenome | isolation source: Crop rotation soil | place: USA: Cullars Rotation, Alabama | collected 2011 | reverse complement strand
GATCGCCCCCACGACAGCCCCGGCGACACCCGCCCCGGCCGCGAGGAACGTCGCCACCAGCGGGCCCGGCACCGCGGCGCGGCCCAGCTCCTCGAACGCGACGACCGCTTCGGCCACGCCGAGGCCCACACCCCCGTCGGTCTCCGGCAGGGTCAGGGTGAAGACGCCCAGCTCGTGCAGGTCGGTCCACAATTCGCGGTCGACGGCCCCTGGACGGGCGGCGGCGGCCGCCCGGCGCTCCGGTGTCACCTGGTCGGTGAGGAAGCGACGCAGCTCGTCGCGCAGCGCGACCTGGTCGTCGGTCAGCTCGAGGTCCATCAGCGGTCCCTCGGGAGCCCGAGCAGGCGCTCGCCGACCAGGTTGCGCTGGATCTGCGCCGTGCCCGCCGCGATCGACAGCGACAGCGCGTACAGGCGTTGCTCGACGTGGTCGATCCCACCTGGGGATCGACCCAGCGGGTCGTCCAGGGCCAGGCCGGCGCGACCGAGGACCCGGAGGGCGAGCTCCCCCATCCGTTCGCGGGTGTCGTGGTAGGCGAGCTTGAAGATCGATCCACCCAGGCCCGGGGTGCCGCCGCGCGCCGCCTTCGACACGGTGCGCTTCGTGAGGGCCCACTGGGCGTCGAGCTCGGCGGCGAGCAGCCCGATGTCGCGCCGGATCCCGGCGTCGGCGGCGAGGCCTGCGGACGTGACGATCGCACCGAGGTCGGTGAGCATCTCCCGGGCGCGGAGCAACTCGCTCACGAACGCCGTGCCCCGCTCGAAGGAGAACGTCACCTGGGTGACGCGCCACCCGTCGTTCTCGGCGCCGACCCGGTTGGCGATCGGGATGCGGACCTCGTCGAGGACCATCTCGTTGAAGTCGCTCACGCCGACGAGGGTGCGCAGCGGACGCAGCTCGATGCCGGGGAGGTCCATCGGCATGATCAACCACGTGATGCCGGCCTGCTTCTTGATCTCCGGGTCGGGGTTGGTCCGGACGATGAGCTCGCAGTAGTCGGCGATGTGCCCGAACGAGGTCCAGATCTTGCGCCCGCTCACGACGTAGTCGTCGCCGTCGATGATCGCTCTGGTCTTGAGCGATGCGAGGTCGGACCCGGCGTCGGGCTCCGAGAAGCCCTGGCACCAGACGTGGTCGCCGCGCAGGATGCCGGGCAGGTGGGCCGCCTGCTGCTCCGGCGTGCCCTCGACGATGAGCGTGGGGCCGGCGTGGAGCGTGCCGACGAAGTTGCACCCGACGTAGGGCGCCCGGGCCCGCTCGGTCTCCTCGAGGAAGATGAGCTCCTCGGTCGGCGTCGAGCCCCGGCCGCCGAACTCAGCCGGCCACGACGTGCCCGCGTACCCGGCGTCGAACAGCTCCCGCTGCCACCCCGTGTCGTAGGCGCGCCGCGCCGCCCAGTCGTCGCCCGCGGGCTCGGGCGGGCGCGAGGGGAGCACCGTCGCCAGCCAGTCGCGCAGCTCGGCGCGGAACGTCGCCTCCTCGGGCGTGTCGGCGAGCTTCACGGGGACCTCCGGGCGAACATGTCGTCGACGAGCTGCTGCAGCGCGTCGAGCGAGACGGGTGCGGGCCCCGCATCGCCGACGACGGCGGGGTCGGCCGCGAGGTAGGCGAGGACGAGGCCGGACAGGATCCGCGCCAACGCCTCGGGCGCGCCGTCGCGGATCGTCCCCTCACGTTGGCCGTCGGCGAACACCGAGGCGTGCAGCTCCATCGCGGTCTCGAGCCCTCGCTGCGACTCGTCGCCCACCCCCGGCTCGGGCAGGGGCGATCCGATGCCCGAGGAGCGCAGGTACAGCCGGCCGAAGTGGGGGTGCGAGCGGAAGAAGCCGACCTCGAACGCCACGACGTCGACGAGCCGCACGCGGGCCGGGGTGGTGGTGGCCACCGTGTCGGCGAGGCCAACGAGGAACGCCTGACCGCGGCGACCGAACACCTGGCGGTAGAGGTCGTCCTTGTTCTCGAAGAACGAGTACACGGAGCCGACCGAGAACTCGGCGAGCTCGGCCACCTCCTTCAGGGTGGCGTCGTGGAAGCCGCGCCGGCCGAACACCTCCTCGGCCGCGTCGAGCAGCTGCGTGCGCCCCAGGTCCTGCTGCTGCGTCCGGCGCTGCTGCTTGCGGCTCGTGGCGGTCACGGGCTCACCGGATCTCGTCCAGCGGGACGCGGTCGCCGACCTCCGGCTGGCGACCGATCCGCAGCGGTGACAGGGGCGCGTCGACCAGCAGGCTGCGATCCAGCACCACCGCCTGGTCGTGCACCTCGTCCCGCCACGGCTTCAGCTCGCCGCCCGGCGCCCACCCCTGCTCGTACCGGGCCCAGGCCTGCCAGTCGCGGAACGCCCAGAGCAGGATGCACTCGTCGTCGAGGCCCATCACGGTGCGCCAGGCGCCGACGAGCACCACGCCCGTCGCTTCGACGGTGGGCCGGCCGAGGTCGCGGACGGCCTGCAGGAATTCGGCGGCGCCCCCGTTGGGCAACGTCACGAGCTCGTGGGCGTAGACCTCGCCCCGCACGCCGGCGGCGGTGAGCTCCTCGATGGTCGACGTCCACGGCGCCGGCACGAGGATCCGGTCGACGCCACCCCGGCGCAGCGACGCGGCCGCGGCCCACCACTCGGCGAGCGAGGGGTCCTGCGAGCGGCCGGCCGCGAACTCGACCTCGAAGTTGTGCACGAGCCCGTCCCACCCGTCGAGCTCCCACAGGTTGACGACCTCGGGCCAGCGCCCGGTGGAACCGACGGTGGCGAACACCCCGAAGCACTTCTGGTCGCGCTCGGCCAGGCCCACCGGGACCCAGTTCGCCGTCATGTGGTGCATGTACCGGGCGCGGTTGTGCCCGTGGATGTCGATGAGCTCGTGGATGTAGAGCTTCTGGTTGGTCACGGGACCACCGGGTTCACCACGAGACGAGCTCCTCGTCGACGACCCGCAGGTGGTGGACCTCGTTCAGGCTCCGCACGACGCGCCGATCGCCGTGGGCGACGATGCGGTGGACCGAGGCGTGGTTCGGTCGGAACCACATGTCCTCGTCGGTCTTGCCGAGCACGTAGCCGGCGTACGCGTTGATGACGCCGCCGTGGCACGCCACGACCACGGTCTCGCCCGGGTGCCCGGCGATGATCCCCTCGACCGCACCGACCACTCGGCGGCGGAGCTCCGCGCCGGTCTCGGTGAGCGGGTACACGTCCCAGGTCCGCTCGCGGACGAACCGGGCGCCCATGCCTCGCAGCAGCAGCGGGTCGATCGCGTCCAGCAGGGTCTGACCGTCGGGGAGGTCGCGGAACATCTCGATCTCGCGCAGGTCGTCGACGACCGTGACGTCGTGGCCGTGGTGCCCGGCGATCGCCTTGCCGGTCTCCAGGGCCCGCTCGAGCGGGCTGGCGTACACGGCGTGGATCCCCTCGGCGCGCAGGCCGGCGCCGACCGCCTCGGCCTGGCGGACGCCGCGGGCCGACAGCGGCGGGTCGACCCACGAGCGGGTGTCGCCCCGGTCGCCGTGGACCTGCTCGCCGTGACGCACGAGCACGACCGTCGTCGTACCGGGGACGTCCGTGAGGAACGCGCGGTCGAGCGGGTTCTGCGGCGGCGGGGGGCTCGGCTCGTCGTCCGTTTCCGGGGGCGGGGACACGAGGCGTGAACCCTAGTCCACTCGTTCGAATCCAGGTTCAGTCCGCTGAAAACATACGATCCCACGGTGCGTCAGATCCCTGATCCCCCGTTGACGGTGCCCCAGGCCGTCGAGCTCGCCGCCCAGCGGTTCGGCCCGGCCGAAGCCGTCGTCGACGGCGACGAGCGCTGGAGCTGGACCGAGCTCGCGGCGCGCGTGGACGAGGCCTCCCGGGCGTTCGTCGCCTCCGGCATCGAGCCCGGCGACCGGGTCGCGATCTGGGGCCAGAACATGGCGGAGTGGCTGGTCGCCGCGCTCGGCGCGGAGCGGGCCGGCGCCGCCGTCGTGCCGCTCAACACCCGGTTCAAGGGCAACGAGGCCGCCTACATCCTCGAGACCTCCGGCGCCCGCATCCTCTGCACGATCACCGACTTCCTCGACACGAACTACGTGGCGATGCTGCCCGAGGAGATCCGGCCGTCGACGCTCGAGGAGATCGTCGTGCTCCGCGGCCCGGCCTCCGAGGGCACGGTCGCCTGGACGGACTTCCTCGCCCGCGCCGCCACGGTCCCGGCCGACGCCGGCGCCCGGCGCGCCGACGCCCTCGGTCCCGACGACATCTGCGACATCCTCTTCACCTCGGGGACGACCGGGAAGCCGAAGGGCGCCATGCTCCGCCACGGTGCCTCGGTGAAGGCCTTCACCGCGTGGGCCGACGTGGTCGGGCTCCGCGAGGGCGACCGCTACCTCATCGTCAACCCGTTCTTCCACGCCTTCGGGCTGAAGGCCGGGATCCTCGCCTGCGTGCTCAAGGGGGCGACGATCATCCCCCACCCCGTGTTCGACGTCCCCAGCGTCATGCAACGGGTCGACGACGAGCGGGTCACGATGCTCCCCGGGCCGCCGGCGATCTACCAGACCATCCTCGACCACCCCGACCTCGACCGGTTCGACCTGTCGACCCTCCGTCTCGCGGTGACCGGTGCCGCCGCCGTCCCCGTCGAGATGATCCGGCGCATGCGCGAGGAGCTCACGTTCCAGACCATCGTGACCGGCTACGGGCTGACCGAGGCCACCGGCATGGCCACCATGTGCCGCCACGACGACGACCCGGAGATCATCTCCCAGACCTCCGGGCGGGCGATCCCCGACGTCGAGGTCCTCGTCGTCGACGAGCAGGGGGTCGAGGTCCCTCGCGGCGAGCCGGGCGAGATCGTCATCCGGGGCTACAACCTGATGGCCGGGTTCTTCGACAACCCCGAGGCGACGGCCGAGGCCATCGACGCCGACGGCTGGCTCCACACCGGCGACATCGGGACGATGGACGAGGCCGGGAACGTGCGCATCACCGACCGGCTCAAGGACATGTTCATCACGGGAGGCTTCAACGCCTACCCGGCGGAGATCGAGGGGATGATCCTGCGCCACCCCGCCGTGGGGCAGGTCGCGGTCGTCGGCGTGCCGGACCACCGCATGGGTGAGGTCGGCAAGGCCTTCGTGGTGCTCCGCCCCGGCGCCAGCCTCACGGAGGACGAGCTGATCGCGTGGTGCCGCGACGAGATGGCGAACTACAAGGCGCCCAAGCACGTCGAGTTCCTCGACGCCCTCCCCCTCAACGCCTCCAACAAGGTCCTGAAGATCGAGCTCCGAGCGCGAGGGTGAGCCGGCGCAGCGCCGGGCTCTCGAATCGTGGTTCAATCTGCTGATGCCGGCTTCAAGTGAGCTGTACTGGGACCCGTTCGACACCGAGATCGACACGAGCCCGTACGAGGTGTGGCGGCGGATGCGGGACGAGGCGCCCGTCTACCGGAACGACAAGCACGACTTCTTCGCGCTGAGCCGCTTCGCCGACGTCGAAGCGGCGAGCCGGGAGCCGCACCGCTACCTCTCCAGCCACGGGACCGTGCTCGAGATGATGTCGGCCAACCGCTTCCCCAGCACGATGATGATCTTCCTCGACCCGCCGGATCACACCCGGCTGCGATCGCTCGTCTCCCGAGCGTTCACGCCGCGCCGGATCGGCGGCCTCGAGGAGCGCATCCGCCACCTGGCGGCGCAGCTGCTCGAGGCCTGGGTCGACGGTGAGCCGTTCGACTTCGTCCAGCAGTTCGGCGCGCCGCTCCCGTCGATGGTGATCTCCGCGCTGATGGGGGTGCCCCCGGCCGACCAGGAGCACGTCCGCCACCTCATCGACACGACGTTCCACCTCGATCCCGAGCACGGGATGATCAACGACGTCGCCTTCGGCGCCCGCATCGAGCTGCACGAGTACATCCTCGGCCTCATCGACGAGCGGACGGCCCGCCCGACCGACGACATGATCACCGACCTCGTGCAGGCCGAGCTGACCGACATGGACGGTGAGCACCGCCGCCTCACCCGAGAGGAGGGCGCCAACTTCGCCAACCTCATCATCAGCGCCGGGACCGAGACCGTCGCCCGGCTGCTCGGCTGGGCGTCGATCCTGCTCGACCGGCACCCGGACCAGCGGGCCGACCTCGTGGCCCACCCCGACGTGATCCCCAACGCGGTCGAGGAGCTCCTGCGCTACGAGGCGCCCTCGCCCGTGCAGGGCCGGTGGCTCACCGAGGACACGGAGCTCCACGGGGTGACCATGCCGGCCGACTCCAAGGTGCTCCTCCTGACCGGCTCCGCCGGCCGCGACGAGCGCAAGTACCCCGGGGGCGACCAGTTCGACGTGCGTCGCGTGTTCGACCACCACCTCTCGTTCGGCTACGGCATCCACTTCTGCCTCGGCGCCGCCCTGGCCCGGATGGAGGGCCGGATCGCGCTCGAGGAGGTGCTCGCCCGGCGTCCCGAGTGGGAGGTCGACCACGACGCCGCCGTCCGGCTGCACACCAGCACGGTCCGGGGCTGGATCAACGTGCCGGTGACCGCCTGATGGCGGGGGCCGTCCACCTCACCTTCGAGGGCGCGATCGCGGTCCTCACGAACGACAACGTCGAGAAGCACAACGCCTTCGACGACGCCATGGACCTCCAGCTCTTCGACGCGCTCGCCGAGCTGAAGCAGCGACCCGACGTCCGGGCCGTCGTGTGGCGGGGCGTGGGCAAGTCGTTCTCGTCGGGCCGGGACGTCGCCGCCATCGGTGGCGCGGCCGCGGCGATGAGCCACCACGAGCTCATGCGCCGCGGCCACCGCGGCATCCAGCAGCTGTTCGACCTCGACGCCCCCGTGCTCGTGGCGATCCAGGGCTGGGCGATCGGCGCGTCGTTCCAGCGGGCGTTGCTCTGCGACATCCGCATCGCCGCCGAGGGTGCCCGGTTCATGCTCCCCGAGGTCGGCCACGGCGTGATCCCCGACACCGGCGGGGTCGCCCGCCTGTTCCAGATCTGCGGACACGGCGTGGCCGCCGACATGGTGCTCACCGGCCGGGTCATGCCGGCCGACGAGGCCCTCGCCCACGGCGTCGTGTCCCGCGTCGTCGCCCCCGAGGCGCTCGACGACACGGCCATGGAGATGGCGGCCAAGATCGCCGCGGCGCCCGCGGTCACGGTGAAGATGGCCCGACGCGTGCTCGGCCACCTGGCCGAGCCGGCGGTCCGCTCCTCCATGGCCGAGGAGCTGATCGCCCAGACGTTCATCAACCGGTCCGACGACATGGCCGAGCTCCGCGCCGCCCGTGCCGAGGACCGACCGCCCGACTTCACCGGATCCTGAGGAGCGACGATGCCGCTGCCCGAACCGCCCGACCTCGGCGCGTCCGCCCTCCCGGCCGGGACCTTCGCCGGCACGACGGTCCTGATCACCGGCGGCGGCACCGGGCTCGGCAAGGCCATCGCCTCCGAGTTCGCGCGGCTGGGGGCGGCGATCGTGATCGCCAGCCGCAAGGACGAGCACCTCGAGGCGGGGCGGGCGGCGATGGAGGCGCTCGGCGCGGCCGTGCTGCCCGTGCCGTGCGACATCCGTGAGCCCGACCAGATCGCCGCCGCGGTCGACGCCGCCGTCGCCGCCCCGGGCTTCGGCCTGCCGTCGGTGCTCGTCAACAACGCCGCCGCCAACTTCCCGGTCCCGGCCGAGGACATGTCGCCCAACGCCTGGCGGACCGTGGTCGACATCACCCTCAACGGCACCTACTTCTGCTCGCGCGAGATCGGCCGCCGCCACCTCGCCGCCGGGACGCCGGCGTCCGTCATCTGCGTCGGCGCGTCCTACGCCTGGACCGGCGGCCCCGGGTTCGCCCACTCCGCCGCGGCCAAGGCCGGCGTGAAGAACATGGTCGAGACGCTCGCCGTCGAGTGGGGCCCCTACGGGATCCAGGTGAACGGCCTCGTGCCCGGGCTCTTCCCCCACGAGGACATGACCGCCGACATCAAGGGCAACCTCGACCGCACCTCCGAGAAGGACGCGTGCCAACCGGCGCTGCGGGTCGGCCGCCTGCGCGAGCTGGGTTGGGCGGCGACGTTCCTGGCGTCGCCCTACGCCCGGTTCGTGTCCGGGCACACGCTCGTGGTCGACGGCGCGAACTGGCAGCGACGCTCGCTCACGAACCCCGCGGTCGTGACCGTGCGCGACCAGATGGGCAAGGGCCCGTTCGCGCTCTGAAGAAGCGGCATGATCGGAGGCTCATGACGAACTACCCGCCGCCCTACGAGGTCGTCATCGTCGACGACCCCGCGCCCCACGTCCGCCGCGTCACCCTGAACCGGCCCGAGAAGCGCAACGCCCTCACCTACCAGTTGCGCGGCGAGCTCATCGACGCCGTGCAGCGCGCCGACGCCGACGACGACGTGCGGGTGGTCATCATCCGGGGTGCAGGCACCTGCTTCTCGGCCGGCTACGAGCTGGGCCCCGGTAACGAGGGCCAGGAGCTGCCGTGGTTCACCACGCAGGGCGAGGGCTTCTGGCCCCGCCACGTGACCGAGGGCTGGATGGGCATCTGGGACCTGCGCACGCCGGTCATCGCCCAGGTCCACGGCTACTGCCTGGCCGGCGGCAGCGAGCTGGCCACCGGCTGCGACCTCGTCTACGTCGCCGACGACGCCAAGATGGGCTACCCGGCCGTCCGCTTCGGCGTGCCGGACATGCACTTCCACGCCTGGTTCCTCGGGATGCGCACGGCCATGGAGATGATGCTGACCGGCGACTCGATCTCGGGGATCGAGGCGGCCCGACAGGGCTGGGCGAACCGCTCGTTCCCCGAGGCCGAGCTCGACGGCGAGGTGCTGGCCATGGCGGAGCGCATCGCCAAGGTCCCGCCGGACATCGCCGCGCTGAACAAGCGGATCGTCCACCGGGGCATGGAGGCGATGGGCCTGCGCACCGCCATCCGGGCCGGCAGCGAGCTGTGCGCCCTCGGCATCCACCAGCGGTCGATGGCGGCGTTCATCGGCGAGATGCGCTCGAAGGGCCTCACCACGGCCCTCCAGGAGCGGGACGCGCCGTTCGGCGACTACCGGACGACCGAGTCGCACGGGTAGCCCCTTGACGGGCGGTCGGCGGCGCGATTGCATCGTCGACCCCCCGGCGCGCCCTCGCGCGGGGCGAGGAGGGGTGGCTTGAGTCGCACGTCCGAGCTGGAGGCCGAGCAGCGTCACGTCGACCGGGCCTACGCCCGGTTGCAGCAGCTGCAGGACCGGGTCGAGCAGTGGCGCAAGGAGGTGCTGCTGCAGGGCTCGGCGGGCACGTTCGCGAACCGGTTCGAGCGCGACCGGCTCAGCGACGCGTTCGCCGCCCGGGCCAGCGAGTTCGAGGTCGGCGGCGAGGCCCTGTGCTTCGGTCGGCTCGACCTGGTCGACGGCGACACGTTCCACCTCGGACGGGTGAGCGTCGCCGACGAGGAGGGCGACATCCTCGTGGTCGACTGGCGGGCACCGGCCGCCTCCGCCTTCTACCGCGCCACCCCCCTCGCCCCGCTGGGCGTCGTCCGCCGCCGCCACCTGCTGTGCAAGGGCCAGCAGGTCGTCGGGCTCGACGACGACCTCCTCGACGTCGAGGCCGGGGCCACGCCCGACGGGCTCGAGCTCGTCGGCGAGGCCGCGCTGCTCGAGTCGCTCGCCCGCAAGCGCACGGGGCGCATGGCCGACATCGTGGCCACGATCCAGGCCGACCAGGACCGTGCCGTGCGCGCCCCGCTCGCCGGTGTCGTGGTGGTCGAAGGTGGTCCCGGGACGGGCAAGACGGCCGTCGCCCTCCACCGAGCCGCCTACCTCCTCTACGCCGAGCGGCTGCTGCTCGAGGAGCAGGGGATCCTCGTCGTGGGGCCGAGCCCGGCGTTCTGCCGCTACGTGAGCCAGGTGCTCCCGTCGCTCGGTGAGGAGGGCGTCGTGCTCGCCACCGTCGCCGAGCTCGCCCCGATCCGGCCGCCCCGCCTGATCGACGAACCGCACGAGGTGGCCCGGCTCAAGGGCGATCCCCGCATGGCCGGTTTCCTCGCCGCCGCCGTCCGCAGCCGGCAGCGGGCCCTGCGCGAGGTCGTCGAGATCCCGCTCGGCGCCTACGTCCTGAGACTGACGCCCGAGGCCACCACCCGGGTCGTGCGGCGCGTCCGGGAGCAGGGCGGCGACCACAACCACCGGGCGCCGATCGTCGAGCGGATGCTGCTGGCCGAGCTGTGGCGTGAGTGGCAGGCGGCCCGGGGCCGGGCCGCACGGCGCGGCCTCCGGGTGGACGAGCGCCTCGTCGACGACGCGTTCGAGGCCGAGCTCGACGCGCTCGGGCTCGACGAGCCGGACGACGACGAGGACCCCGACATCGGCGTCGTCGACGAGAGCGACCCGAACAACGGCGCCACCCCGACGGCCGCGTTCATCGACGAGATGCGGGGCCGGCGCGAGTTCCGCCGCGCCCTCGACCGCATGTGGCCGGTCCTCGGCCCGGACGACCTCCTGCGCGACCTGTTCGGCTCCCCCGCGTTGCTCAAGGGCGCGGCCCGGCGCTCCGAGGTCGGCGAGGAGGAGGCGGCGACGCTGCACCGGCCCCGGCCCGCAGCCGGCGCCCCCGCCGACTGGTCCGAGGCCGACATGCCGCTGCTCGACGAGGCCGTGGTGCTGCTCGGACCGACGAAGCGCCGCCGGGCGCGGACGGGTCCGGACGCGTCCGATCGCCGCCTCGCCGAGCAGATGGTCGCCCGCGTGATGGACGACATCGTCACCGACGCAGCCGACAACACCGCGCTGAGCGGCCTCGACGCCGGCCTCGAGCACGCCCTGCAGGCCCGTGTGCGCGACACCGTCCTGGGCCAGGTCGGCCAGGGTGGGGCGGGCGACGACGGCGAGCTCCGCACCTACGGCCACGTCGTCGTGGACGAGGCCCAGGAGCTCTCGGCGATGGCGTGGCGCATGCTGCGCCGCCGCTGCCCGCGCCGCTCGCTCACGATCGTGGGCGACCTCGACCAGGCCGCGTCGCCGGGCGCGACCCGCTCGTGGGACGACGCCTTGGCGGCGCTGGGCGATCCCGCCAGCTCGCTGGTGCGGTTCACCGTGAACTACCGCACGCCGGCGCCGGTGATGGCGCTCGCGGCGTCGGTCGTGGGCAGCGACGTGCGGAGCGCCCGCGACGGCGGCGACCCGCCCCGCCTCGTCGACGCCGGCCCCGACGTCGCCGCGGTGGTCGTCGCCGAGGTCGAGCGGCTGGAGCGGACCGACCCCGGCCAGGTCGCGGTCGTCGCCCCCCGGGCGCTCGTCCCGGCGCTGGCGGCCGCGCTCGGCGTGCCCGAGGAGACCGCCGACATCGGCGGCGTCCGGCGGATCGTGCTCGACCCGAGGCGGGCCAAGGGCCTCGAGTTCGACTCCGTCGTCGTGGTCGACCCCAACGGCATCGCCGACAGCGGCCCCACCGGCCGCCGCGACCTCTACGTCGCGCTGACGCGGACCACCGATCGCCTCACCGTCGTCGGCCCCCTCCCCGGCTGACCCCGAACCGGTCGGTTTCAGTCGGGGCGGATGTCGCGGGGGAGGCCGAGGGCGCGCTCGGCGATCATGTTCCGCTGCATCTGCTCGGTGCCGCCGCCGATCTTCGACGCCCACTGCGACAGGAACATGTCCTGGAGCTCGCCGTAGCCGTCGGGGCCCGAACCCTCGAGGAGGGCCATCGGGTCGGCCCGCATGGCGAGGTCGCCGAGGCGGCCGAGGAAGGTCGACAGGCCGAGCTTCAGGGTGCTCGCCTCCGGGCCGGGCGCGCCGCCGGCCCGGACGGCCGACAGCACCCGCTCGGACGTGAGGCGCACCACGGTGGCCCGGACCCACGCGTCGACGAGGTCCATCCGCAGCACCGGGTCGGCGTCGAGCCGGCCGCTGCGGCGAGCCGCGTTGATCACGGCCTTCACGCGCGGCGTGAGGTCCATCGACGCGATCGCGCCCCGCTCGGCACCGAGCGTCGTGCGGGCGACCTTCCAGCCCTCCCCGACCTCGCCGACCACGGCGTCGGCGGGCAGGCGCACGGCGTCGAGGTGGACCTCGTTGAAGTGGGCGGCCCGGTTGATCTGCACCAGCGGCCGGACGTCGATGCCGGGGCTGCGCATGTCGACGACGAAGTACGTGATGCCGTCGTGGCGCTTGGCGGTGGCGTCGGTCCGGGCCAGGAGGATCCCCCAGTCGGCGGTCTTGGCCCCGCTGGTCCACACCTTCTGCCCCTCGACGACCCACTCGTCGCCGTCGCGGGTCGCTCGGGTACGGAGCGATGCGAGATCGGACCCGGCGTCCGGCTCGCTGAACAGCTGGCACCACAGGTGCTGGCCCGAGCGGATCGGCCCGAGGAACCGCTCCTTCTGCTCGGCCGTGCCGTGGGCCATCAACGTGGGGCCGACCATGGTGAGGGCGACCATCGACATCCCCACGGGCAGCGCGTACCGGGCCTGCTCCTCCCGGAAGATGCGGTTCTCGTTGGGTGACAGGGCCCGCCCGCCGAACTCGGTGGGCCAGGTGGGCGCCCCCCACCCGGCCGCGTCGAGCGTCGCCTGCCACGCCCGGGCCCGTCCGGCGAAGTCGGCCTCGTCGTGCATCCGGTCGTGGCGCTCCGCCGGCCCGTAGGGCGCGGCGTGCTCGGCCATGAACGCGGCGATCTCGGCCCGCAGGGCCGCCTCCGACTCGGAGTCCTCCTCGTTGGACTCGACCATCAGACGACCCCGGTGCGATGGCCGCGGGCAGCGCTGCGCACGAGTGGGCTCGACATCAGATCCGTCCTTCGGTCTTGAGCTCGTCGGGGACCCAGCTGGGCGAGCGGCGCTCCTTGAAGGACGTGAAGCCCTCGACGAACTCCGGGCCGGCGAGGCTCTCGTCCATGCCCATGCGGTCGTAGTGGCCGTAGTACTCGTGGAACGTCTTCTTCACGGTGAGCCGGGCGCCGGGCGCCGTCCGGGCGCACATCTCGAGCGCGGACCGGGCCTCCGTGAGCAGGTCGTCGTGCGCCACGACCCGCGACACGATCCCCCACTCGAGGCCCTCGGCGGCGGTCACCACGCGGCCGGTCATGAGCATGTCGCGGGCCCGGGCCGGGCCGATCTGGCGGGGCAGGATCTGGGCGTAGTTCGTGTCGGCGATGCCGCGGAACAGCTCCGGCGCCCGGAACGTCGCCCGGTCGCTCGCCACCGAGACGTCGCTCAGCATGGCGATCATCAGGCCGCCGCCCTGGCACAGCCCGTTGACCGCGCACACCACGGGCTTGGGCGAGCGGCGCACCGTCTCGAACGGGGTGATCTCCATGCCGAGCAGGTCGCTCATCGGGCCCCAGTTGTCCTCGGTGGCGCCGCCCATGTCGCCGCCCGGGATGAACACGTCGCCCGTCCCCGTGAGGAGCAGCCCGTGGAGCTCGGGTGTGCGGTTGACGTGATCGATGGCGTAGCGGATGCCGAAGTACATGGCCGGCGTCAGCGCGTTGCGGGCCTGCGGCCGGTCGACCGTCACGACGGCGAACGGACCGGACCGCTCGAACGTCAGGAACGGGGTGCCGAGCCAGTCGCCCTCGGGCGGGCGGGGGTCAGTCATGGGGTTCCCTTCGTCACGAACGCCGCCTCGACGAGCTCGTGCAGATCGGCGAGCGGCAGCCGCTCGGAGGCCGGGTCGTCGTCGACGACGGCGGGGTCGAGCGCGTGGTAGCTCGACACGATCCCGCTGAAAAGGCGAGCCAGCACGTTGGGGTCGCCGGCCCGGAAGGCGCCGGCGGCCTGACCCCGGGCGATCAGCTCGGCCTGCAGGCCCATCGACTCCTCGTAGTTGTCGGCGATCACCGCATCTGCCTCGCGGTCGGCCGAGAGCATGGCCGCGCTCGAGTAGCGCAGGTACAGCCGGCCGAAGCGGGCGTGCTCGCGGAACCAGAGCACGACGAAGTCGACGAGCTCGTGGAGCTGCTCGAGCGGGGTGATCGCCCGGTCGGCGGCGAGCACCGACCGCATCTCGTCCATGAACTCGTCGCCGCGGCGCTCGAAGATCGCCCGGAAGAGGTCGTCCTTGCTCTCGAAGAACGAGTACACGGAACCGACCGAGAACTCGGCCAGCTCGGCGACCTCCTTCAGGGTCGTCTCGTGGAAGCCCTTGCGCCCGAAGACCTCCTCGGCCGCGTCGAGCAGCTGGGTCCGACTCAGGTCCTGGTGCTGCAGCCGGCGCTGCTCACGCCGGCTCGCCGCGGTCGTCCCCATCGGGCGGCGAGCGTACTGAACCGCCGTTCAACCCACCGAACCCCCCTCCAGAACGACAACCGGGGGCAGCCATCCAGACGATGTCTGGACAGCTGCCCCCGGTTGTGAGGGGTCGGCCTTCTCGAGGATGTGGACGCCGCAGGCCGAGCCGAGGCCGATGACGTGGGCGAGGCCCACCTTCGCCCCTTCGATCTGGCGGTCGCCGGCCTCGCCGCGGAGGTGGTGGCAGACCTCCCAGATGTTGGCGATGCCCGTCGCCGCGATCGGGTGCCCCTTCGACTCGAGGCCACCGGACACGTTGACCGGGGTCTTGCCGTCGCGCCAGGTGGCGCCGCTCTCGAAGAACGCCGCCGCCTCACCCTCCGCGCAGAGCCGGAGGTTGTCGTAGTGGACGAGCTCCGCCGTGGCGAAGCAGTCGTGCAGCTCGACGAGGTCGAGGTCCTCGGGCGACACGCCCGACTGCGCGTAGGCCTGGTCGGCCGCCATCTTCGTGAGCGTGTTGACGTCGGGGAGGATCTGGCACTGGTCCTGCCAGGGGTCCGACGTGAGGATCGACGCGGAGATCTTCACGGCGCGGCGGCGCTGATCCGGGTCGAGGGTCTTGAGCTTCTCGCCCGAGACGACGACCGCGGCGGCGGCGCCGTCGCAGTTGGCCGAGCACATGGGCCGCGTGTTCGGGTAGGCGATCATGATGTCGTTCATGATCTCCTCGAGCGTGAACCGCTTCTGGTAGGCGCCGAGCGGGTTCAGCGTCGAGTGGGCGTGGTTCTTCTCGGAGATCCGGGCGAAGAGCTCGAAGCTCGTGCCGCCGTACTTGTGCCCGTACTCCATGCCGATCTGGGCGAAGGTGCCCGGCATGGTGGCGGTGCCGATGCGGCCGTCGGTGGGGGCGACGGAGCCCTCCCGGCCGCGGGGCTCGTAGACGTTGCCGTCCTTCTTGGGCGAGCCGCCCCCGCCGAGGAGGCCGGCGCCCGCCAGCTTCTCGACGCCGACCGCGAGGCCGAAGTCGGTCTCGCCGGCCTTGACCGCCATGACGGCGGTGCGGAGCGCGGTGGCACCGGTGGCGCACGCGTTGGACACGTTGAACACGGGGATGCCGGTCTGGCCGATCTGCTTCTGCAGCTGCTGGCCGATGCCGCCGCCCATGCCCATGAGGTTCCCGGCGGCGAGCACGCCGATGTCGCGCATCGTGACGCCGGCGTCCTTGAGCGCGGCCATCGACGCCTCGGCGGCGAGGTCGACCGTGTCGAGGTCGGGGTGCTTGCCGAACTTGGTCATGTGGATCCCGAGGATCCAGACGTCGTCAGCCATCAGTTCGCTCCAATCGGTTCGAAGCCGAAGCCGATGGCCTCGGTGCCGTTGTCGTCGGTGCCCACCACGTAGGTGGCCAGCTTCACCTTCATGCCGAGCGACACGTGCTCGGGGTCGGGCTCGGTGTTGATGACGTTGCCGCGGACGCTGGTGCCCTCGCAGTCGATGACACCGGCGACGAACGGCACCGGGACGCCCGGCGCGGCCAGCGACACGATCGTGAAGGCCTTGAGCTCGCCGGACGTCGGGACGTCGAAGGGCTTGAACTCCGTGGCGAAGCACGACGCGCACGCGTTGCGGCGGTCGAAGAACTTGGCGCCGCAGGAGGTGCACTCCTGGGCCCGGAGGTGCGGGTCGTCACCCAGCACCAGGTAGTTGACGAGCGGCACTTGCTCGGCCATCAGGCGGTCCCCCTTGGACGCTTCGTGGATCGCGGCGCAACTTAGCGACTGTTCATCACGGCCCTACAGTCCGACGCGATGGAGAAGGTCATGTACGTCCTGTGGGGCCACGGACCGGTCGGCGACGACGTGGTGGCCGCGCTCCGTTCCGGTCCGTTCGCCGCGATCGCGGTCCACGACGCCGCCGCGGCCGAGGCCCCGTCGCCGGCTCCTGCCGCCGACGGCGAGCGCACGCACGTCGCCTTCGCCAGCGCCTGGGTCGACTGCTACCAGCGGCGCGCCGAGGCCGACGCCGCGGTCGCGGCCACCGGGCTCCCGTTCGACGCCTACCTCGTCGTCGAGTCGCTGTACGAGGACTACCCGGCCCCGCCCGCGGCCGGCGACCGGTCGCCCGGTGTGCTCACCGTCGCGCTGATCCACCGGCCGGCCCACCTCGAGGAGCGGCAGTGGCTCCACAACTGGCACGAGGTGCAGTCGCCCCGCTCGGGGGAGCTCCAACCCCGCCGCCGCTACGTCCGGAACCGGGTGGTGCAGCGCCTCACCCCGGACGCGCCCGAGGTCGACGGCATCGTCGAGGAGGCCTGGCCGTCGGTCGCCCACGTGGCCGACCCGATGCTGTTCTTCGAGACCGGCGGCGACCCGGACAAGCTCGGCCCCATGGTCGAGGAGATGCTCGCCAACGTCCAGGCCTGCCTCGATCTCACCCGCCTGCGTTCCTCGACGATGTCCGAGTACCTGCTGCGACCGCCAGGGTGACCAGCGCGGCGGCGAGCACGACGAGCACCACCCACGTCGGCACGCCGCCGGCCCCGCCCGGGCCCGCAGGGAGCTCGGTCGAGGCGTGGTCGGTGGTGGCGAGGTAGAGACCGGCGCCGCGGTAGTCGACGCGGGCCTCGACCGCCGTCGACGCCACGAGCTCCACCGCGGTCCAGGCCCGGCCGTCCTCGGAGAACAGGGCACCCGTCGGCTCGTGGGCGGTGGCGAGGACGAGCGTCCCCGTCACCCGCTCCCCCACCGACACCTCGTAGACGTTGCCGGCGGCGATGGCCGAGCGAGGGAGCGGGGCCAGCCCGGTGGTGGACCGGGGCGTGATGGCGACCGGGATCGACGTGCGGCCGGGCGCCACCCGGAGGGGACCGCCCCCGATCGCCACCGTCGCCTGGAGGTCCGGCGTCCAGACCTCGACCGGGACCATGGCGTCGGGGCCGGCCGGCACCTCGGCGAGGCGACCCTGCGGCGCCACGTTGGCCGGGGCGACCGCGGCCGGCGGGTCGACCCAGCGGTACGGCTCGCCCGGACCGGCGTGCACCACCGAGGGCACGGCGGCGCCGGCCTGGACGAGGCCGAGCAGCAGGAGGACGGCGCTACGCACCCTTCCCCAGCCGCCGGGAGCCGAGGGCGGCGGCCAGGAGCGCGACCGCGGCGAGCAACGGCACGGCGACGCCGGTCCGCACCAGCGAGCCACCGCCCGTCCCGCCGCCCGCCGCCGTGGTGGTCGAGGTCGTCGTGGGGAGGGGCTGCTGCGGGCCCGTGAACGGCCACACGCCGTTCGACACCCGCACGACGTAGAAGCCGCTGAACCCGTCGGCGTACCAGATCTCGCCCCGCTCGGGCGCGAACGCCGGCTTCGACAGCGCCATCGCCGTGGCGCAGCAGTCGCCCGGCTCGGGGGTCCCGTTGCTGTTGAAGTAGGCGATCTCCCGCGGGTGCTCCGGGTCGCGGATGTCGAACACCCGCAGGCCCGACTGGATCATGGAGCAGGCGACGATCCCCGGGTCGACCTCCTGGGGCACCCCGCAGTAGTGGCCGGCGTACCCGGCGAGGAGGAAGTCGGTGCCGGGGTCCTGCAGGACCTCGGCCCGGTGCTCGGGCAGGTGGACCTCGAGGCGCAGCCGGGACACGACGTGCGGGTCCGTCTCGTCCTCGATGTCGATGATCCGGGCGACCCCGACCTGGGCCGCCGGGTCGTTCGTCGGGATCGGCGCGCCGGCGAACTCGTCGGTCTCGATCAGGTAGTGACGCCCGTCGATCGTCACCGGGATCGCCACCTGCGGGACGGTGACGTCGTCCCAGGTGAGGGTGCTGACCACCGAGACCTGGGGGTTCGGCACCCGCTGCTGGATCTGGGTGGTGTCGAGGATGACCAGCCCCGGCGGGAGCATCGCCCCACCGGGGAACCCGAAGTTGCGCGATGCCAGGTAGGCCCGGGTGCCGTCGTCGTTGAGCGTCAGCCCGTGGCTGTTGTAGTTGCCCGTCCAGAGCGTCACCGGCAGCGCAGGGTTGGTGAGGTCGACCGCCGTCGTGTTCCCGGTGGCGAGTGACGTGGCGTAGAACGTCAACCCATCTCGGGTCATCCCGCTCTCGTGGCCCAGCAGGCCCGCCGGCGACACCGACAGGAATCGCGGGTTCGTGCAGTCCTCGGTGACGTCGTAGACGTCGATCAGGCCGGGGTAGGCGACCGGGTTGCCCATGACGGCGGCCAGCAGGCCCCGCTCCTGGTTGAGCTGCAGGGACTCGTGCGGCGTGAGCATCGCCGGCGTGACCAGCGGGGACGCCAGCCTCGGGTGGGCCGGGTCGGACATGTCGACCACCTGGGTGCCGACCGTGCCGGGGACGTCGATCGGGAAGAGCAGCGTGCCGTCGTAGTAGGCGCACTCCTGGCCGGTGTCGGGGTCGACGTAGCGCTCGACCTTGAAGCCGCCGGTGTCGCCCACGTGCCCGACGAGCTGCGTGTTGCACGTGTACGGCACGTCGCTGTAGCCCGCGACGTGGTCGGCGTTCGGTACGCGGCCCTGCAGGTCGCGCTCGGGGTGGTCGGCCGCCCCGCAGGTGGCCTTCGGGGTGGCCGTTCCCGAGGGACCGGACGGACCGGACGGACCGGACGGCGACGAGGGCCCCGACGGCGGGCCCGCGACGGCGGGAGAGACCGCCGTGACCAGCACGAACACCGCTCCGAGCACCGATCTCCCCCATCGCACGGCGCCCAGTGTGGCCGCCAGGCGTCACCGGCGCGAAGGGGGGTTGACGGGGTGTCGTACCCTGGACACCGGCGCGGACCTGGAACCCACGGAATTGCAGGTCTCACGCCTCACAAGGCGAACCGAGGTAGGCAACCGTCCAGCAATGGGTTACGGTTGTCGACTCCCCAATCTCGACCCCCCGCTCGACACCCTGTTCAGATTCCTACAGCCGCCAACGCAGGCCCAAGGAGACACCAGCTCGTGCCCCGCACCTCTCGTGCCGATGACCGCTTCGCCGACGAAGACATCGTCCGGCTGTACCTCAACGACATCGGTCGGCACCAGCTGCTGACCAAGGACGACGAGGCCCAGCTCGGCGAAGCCGTGCAGGCCGGCATCGCCGCGCGTGAGCGGCTCGAGACCCCCGAGGGGCTGACGGCGGCCGAGAAGACCCGGCTGCGGCGCCAGATGCGCGACGGCGAGGCCGCCACCACCCGGTTCGTCCAGGCCAACCTGCGCCTGGTCGTGTCGATCGCGAAGAAGTACCAGTCGTCCGGCCTCCCCCTGCTCGACCTCGTGCAGGAGGGCAACCTCGGCCTCATGCACGCCGTCGAGAAGTTCGACGCCCGCAAGGGCTTCAAATTCTCGACGTACGCCACGTGGTGGATCCGCCAGGCCATCACCCGCGGCATCGCCAACTCGGGCGCCACCATCCGGCTCCCGGTCCACGCCGGCGACCTGCTGAAGCTCTACGACAAGACCCGCGCCCTGCTCGAGGTCCGGCTCCGCCGGCGCCCGACCCTCGCCGAGATCGCCGAGGAGATGGGTCACCCCATCGAGCGCGTCGCCGAGATCATCGCCGCCGCCCGCGTCACCGCCTCGCTCGACGAGGAGATCCGCGACGACGGCGACGCCACCCTCGCCGACCTGCGTGCCATCGCCGACGACCGCCCGGACGAGGACGCCGTGGCGGCCACCGCCCGCGGTGCCGTCGAGCAGATCCTCGCCATGGCGCTCGACGAGCGCGAGCGGCGCATCCTGACGCTGCGCTACGGCCTCGACCGGGGCGAGCCCCGCACCCTCGAGGAGGTGGGCGAGGCCTTCGGTCTCACCCGTGAGCGCATCCGCCAGATCGAGGCCCGGGCGATGTCGAAGCTGCGCCACCCGGCGTCGGCCGCCGCCGCCCTGGCCGGCCTCGCCTCCTAGCGCGACCCAGCCGATCCGACCAACGGCCCTCGCTCCGGCGAGGGCCGTGTCGCGCCCGGCGCCGGTCGCGGGTGCAGGACCCGGGTCGCGAGCCCGCGCCGTGACCGTGCCACGATCGTCGTGATGGAGGGCTACTTCGCAGAGACCTACGGCGACTCGTTCGTCGACGTGTACGACGAGTGGTACGGCAACGTCGGCGATCCGTTCCACGCCGCTCCGAAGGTGGCGGCCCTCGCGGCGGGCGGCGCGGTGCTCGAGCTCGGGGTGGGCACCGGGCGCCTCGCCATCCCGCTGCGGCGCCACTGCGAGGTGTGGGGCATCGACGCGTCCGAGGCGATGCTCTCGCGGCTGCGGGCCCGGCCCGCGGGCGACCGCGTCCACGCCGTGCTCGGCGACATGGCCGATCCGGCGGCCTGCCTCCCCGCCGACCACCCGCCTTTCGCCGTCGTGGTCGTCGCCTTCAACACGTTCTTCATGCTCACGGCCGAGGAGGAGCAGCGGCGCTGCCTCGCGTCCGTGGCGAGCCTCCTCGCGCCGGGAGGCCTGTTCGTCCTCGAGGGCTTCATCCCCGGCGACAACATCCCCAAGACCGCGAACCGGGTGGTCGAGCCGCGCACCATCGCCGTCGACCACGTGGTGCTCAACGCGGTGCGCCACGACCCGGAGACCCAGGTCCTGACCCAGCAACTGATCGAGATCCGCGAGGACGGCATCAAGCTGCGCCCCTCGGTGCTCCGCTACGCCTGGCCCCACCAGCTCGACGAGATGGCCGCCGCCGCGGGGTTCGTGCTCCGCGACCGGTGGGCCGGGTGGCAGGACGAGCCGTTCGACCCCGAGGAGAGCGGCGAGCACGTGTCGGTCTGGGCGCGGGAGTAGCGGTGGCGAGGATCGACCGCTGGATCTGGGCCGTCCGGCTCGCCCCCACGCGCAGCGCCGCCGGCGACCTGTGCCGCTCGGGCCACGTGTCGATCGGCGGCCGCACGGCCAAGCCGGCAGCGGTCGTCGCCATCGGCGATCGGGTCGAGATCCGGCGCCGGGGTGTGACCCGCACCGTCGAGGTCCTCGATCCCATCGAGCAGCGGGTCGGCGCCCCGATCGCCGTCGCCTGCTACGTCGACCACACGCCCCCGGCGCCGCCCCGCAAGGAGCGCGTCGCCGTCCGCGAGCGTGGCGCCGGCCGCCCCACCAAGCGCGAGCGCCGCGAGATCGACCAGTGGCGGGGGCAGGAGTGATCCTCCTCGACGCCGCCGGGCTCGGCGCGAGCCGGCCCAACAAGCCGCTGTACGCGGACGTCTCGATCACCGTGCGGTCGGGCGACCGGCTCGCCGTCGTCGGCCTCAACGGGTGCGGGAAGTCGACGCTGCTGCGCCAGCTCGCGGGGATCGACCGACCCGACGGCGGCGTGGTCCGCCAGGGCCGCGGCGCCCGGGTCGTCACGCTCGACCAGGCCGCTGTCCTCACGGGCACCACCGTGATCGAGGCGGCCGGCGAGGGGTGGGAGGTCACCGCCATCCTCGATCGGCTCGGGCTCGGGTCGCGGCTCGACGCGCCGGTGGCGTCGTTGAGCGGCGGCGAGGCCAAGCGGGTGGCGCTGGCCCGGGCCCTCGTCGAGGTCGGGCCCACGACCGAGTCCGGCGACGACGTCCTGCTGATCCTCGACGAGCCGACCAACCACCTCGACATCGACGCCATCGCCTGGCTCGAGGACCGTCTGGCCGGGTTCAAGGGCGGCCTGCTCCTCGTGTCGCACGACCGCCACTACCTCGACCGCCTGACCACCCGCATCCTCGAGCTCGACCGGGGCAAGGCGTACGTCCACGAGGGCGGCTACGCCAGCTACCTCGAGGGTCGGGCCGACCGCGAGGCCCGGGCGGCCAAGGCGGAGGAGACCCGCCGCAACCTCGCCCGCTCCGAGCTCGAGTGGCTGCGGCGGGGTGCGCCGGCGCGGACGAGCAAGCCCAAGGCCCGCATCGAGTCGGCCACTGCGATCGTCGAGGGCCGGGCGGAGGCGGCGGCCCGGGCCGGCGAGCTCGACCTCGCCTTCGGGGCCGCTCGGCTTGGCGATCAGGTCATCGAGCTCGACGGTGTCGGTCACCGCTTCACCGACGACCGCTGGCTCTTCCGGAAGGTGACCCTCTCGCTCGACCCCCGGGAGCGGCTGGGCATCGTCGGGCCCAACGGCGCCGGCAAGTCGACCCTCCTCGACGTCATCGCCGGCCGGCTCGCCCCGACCGAAGGTCGCGTGACCACGGGGGTCACGGTGTCTCTGGGCGTGTACGACCAGCGCGGTCGGGAGCTCGACCCGAAGATGCGGGTGGAGCAAGCGGTCGCCGGTCCCGGGCGCAAGCCCGACTGGGAGGACGCCCGCTTCCTCGAGCGGTTCTGGTTCGAGCCCGACGCCCAGCGCTCCCCGATCGGCCTCCTGTCCGGCGGCGAGCGGCGCCGGCTGCAGCTCGTACTGACCCTGCGGGCCAAGCCCAACGTGCTCCTGCTCGACGAGCCCACGAATGACCTCGACCTCGACACCCTCCGGGTCCTCGAGGACGTCCTCGACGAGTGGCCCGGCGCGGTCATCGTCGTCAGCCACGACCGCGCCTTCCTCGAGCGCACCGTCACCGATGTGCTCGTGCTCGACGACTTTCCAGCACAGTGGGATCCGAAGCTTGGAATTCACGTGACTTGAAGTCGCGGC
>JADMIO011126984.1_pt1 | contig 22775 bp, 23 predicted proteins | sample 8958161 | NCBI WGS metagenome assembly JADMIO01 (sample SAMN16585339, study PRJNA669376) | soil metagenome | isolation source: Crop rotation soil | place: USA: Cullars Rotation, Alabama | collected 2011 | reverse complement strand
CCGCGACTTCAAGTCACGTGAATTCCAAGCTTCGGATCCCACTGTGCTGGAAAGCCACCGCTGATCGTCAGGTTGTTCAAGACCACATTCGAGCCTGCCAGCACCTCCATGACGCGAAAGTTCGGGCTGCTTGAGCTTCGGTTGATGGTTGCGCCGTTGCCGTCGAAGGTGATTTTGCCGCTGACGAGAACATCGAGGATCAGGGGCAAGCCGTTGCCTCCATCGGTCGGGTTGTTGGGGACACTGAGGGTATACGTGCAGCCGGCGGTTAGCTTGATGATGTCATCAGCGGGGTTGGTGGCAGCGCTGCTGACTGCTGCGACGAGTGCAATCCCATTCACGATTGGGCTAGGGTCACAGTCGAGGGCGATGTTGGCGGCATCGGCACGCTGGTGCGCTGCAAACACGAAATTGCAGGTCAGCAAAAGGATCAGGGCAGGGTGGAACAGCCGCGAGAGGCGCGACAGGTTGGGGTTAAACGAGTCGAGGAGCATCAGCGCCCTTTATTTTTGCTGCGGAAGGGCAGAGACCACCCAACACCGCTCAAAGAGTATTGAGGGAATATTACCAGACCTACAAGCTCTCTCGCAATCAGCCAGGAAGCGGGGAGGGGTGCTTGTCCAGGATACGTGTTTTTGGAGCAGAAGTGGGGCGTTCACCTGAACGCCCCACTTCTGCTCAGGGTTATTTGGCGTCGCCAAAAATTGCTTCAAGCTGTGGCAGCACAGCGTCCAGCGCGTAGGATAGGCTCAATGGTGAGCTAAAGCCCAGCGCATTTTCCGCATCCTCGTCAAGGTACAGCACGCGCCCTTCCTGCGTCGCCTTCAATTGGCTGAAGAGCGGCTCGGCTTCCAGCGCTTCACGCCCGCCTTCGATGAATTGCAGGTTGAGGATGGCGATCAAATCCTGATCCAGCAGTTGAACCTGTTCAGCGCTGATATTGGCGTAGAATGACTCCCCGGCGATTTCGACGAGTTCCTGCGGGACCGTAAAGCCAAGTTCCGTGAAGAAACGCCCCCGGCTGTCCTGATCAGTATAGAAGCCGTAGGCTCCTTCCGAGAAATAGGTCACGGCAACAGTCTTGTCGGCGAATTGGGGATGCTGCTCGCGCGCTTCCGCAAACAGGTTTTCGACATCCGTCACGACCGCCTCGGCTTCCGTGCTCTTGCCGACCGCCGTGCCGACCATCTTCATGACTGCCTGCCAGGGCATTCCGAAGTTGATGTAATCGTTGGTCTGCGTGATGGTCGGGGCGATCTCCGAGAGCAGGTTGTATTCATCCTGCGAGATGCCAGAACTCACCGCGCTGATCAGGTCGGGCTGGAGTTCGAGGATGGCTTCATAGTTCAGGTTGCCATAGGGCATGTTCAGGACAATCGGGGCGTCGCCTTCCACGTAGTCTTTTGCCCAGGGGCGAACCGTATCCGCTTCGTCACCGTACCAGTAACGCACTGCTACCGGCGTGATTCCCAGTGCCAGCAGGAAATCCTGTTCGGTGTAGCCGATGGAAACGACGCGCTTCGGCGCTGCCGGAATCGTGGTGCTGCCGTACTGGTGTTCAACCGTGACCGGAAACGGGTCGGTTTCCTGCGCGGCAACCGGGACAATCCCTACCACCAGCAGCAATAACAGGAGGATCGAAAGTGTGCGGTAGTTCATAGTGTAGTTCCTTTGAGATGGTCAAATGGTAGAGCGATAGGAAAGGGTTATTCGGTAATGCTCAACATGGGTATAGCGGCGCTGCTGCCGATCAAATTGACGAACAGGTCGTCCAGCACCTTGTTCGCCAGCAAATAGGTTTGCGCACGCCACCAGTGAGGTCCAACATAGTAGACGTGATCCGACTGGGTTGCCGACAGTGTATTCCACACCGCGTTGTCTTTGAATGCCTGCATCGCGTTATCTTCCTGCTCGACCATTTCGGGGTCGGAGGTGGCGTAGCTGAACACGAAAATGGCTTCGGCGTCCGCGAGGTCATAACGCTCCTCGGAGAGCAAAATCCAGCGCGCTTCACCATAGCGCTCAACTGCCGCCTCGCCGCTTAAGGCTTGCGATTCGGGGCGTGGCAGTCCGGCGTCGGTGACGACCACTCCTGGCGCGGTGTCTTCCAGCCACATGTACGCGCCGTAAGAACTCGCGCCAATGATCGAAATCTCCGGGCTGCCGGTCAGCGCATCCTTGAACTCGGCGATGCGCGCTTCGTAGTTGGCAAGCATGTCGGCATACAAGTCTTGCATGCCTAACACCTCGCTCCAGAATTCCATACTGAGCTTCCAGTTGTACTCAAGCCCGGCAATCGGCATGACGATAGGCGCGATTTCGCTCCCGGCTTCCATGTCGATGTCGCCATCGACCGCCAGAATTAAGTCAGGCTGTGCCAGCAGCGCCGCTTCCAGATTGGCAGGATAGCCTGTGTCGGCAATGCCTTCGAGGGCAGGCGCAAGTTCCGGCATCAACACTGGCACTTCATCATGCAGCCAGTTGGCGGTGCCTACGAGCTGTTTATCGGTGAACAGCACCGTTTCCAGCGCGGACATCTCCAGTGCCAGGATGCGCTGGGGATTTTCGGGGATGCACACCGGGTCGGTTGCCAGATATTCGTGGTCAAACAGGCGAAAGCCCGGCTCGCAGTCGCTGCTTTGGGCGGCGAGCGGCGCAACCCCGACGAAGACGAGCATCATGGCCGCGAACAATGGAAACGTGCGTAACTTCATAGGGCAGAATCCTTCAAGTATTTCCCCACCACGAAATCAAGAGCGAAAGCTGCTCGCGTTCTTCGGGCTGGGGAAGCAGTGGAGTTTGTGAAAACTGAGACAACAAGGGACATGCTAGCGGTATCGCCGGGGAATATCTACGCGCCCGCTTAAACTCCAAATTTCGCCGTCCGAGCTGAGAAACACGCTTGGGTAAAAAAGAGGATTGAAAACGTGAGGGAATCGCTGAAAAGCTGTGTGTTTACATCACTTAACTGAGGTTAACTTCTGCTTGCTACCTACTACGGGGGCTACACGCCCGGATGATGCTTGGTCAAAAGGGGGATTGCACGTTGGTCGTGCCGGAGCGAAGCGAGGCATCAGCCCGGCACGACCAAACTTTTTCGCCCCTATAATTCAACTTGCCCAGACTGGCGCTGGCGTTTCAATCACTTGTGGGCACTCATAGGCAGCGTGGACTTCAGCGGCGCGCTGATTAAGCACACGCTTTAAGATCAAGTCTTTCAACTCGGCAAACTCGACCGAAGCCCGCGCGCGCGGACGTGGTAAGGAGACTTCGACATCCAACGCGATGATGCCGTCTTCGAGCAGCACCACACGATCCGCTAAGGCAATCGCTTCTTCGACATCATGGGTGATCAAGAGCGCTGTGAAACGCTGCTCCAGCCATAGGCGCTCGACCAACTGCTGCATCTCAATGCGTGTCAGTGCGTCGAGTGCGCCAAGCGGCTCGTCCAGCAGGAGCAGCGGCGGACGGGTGATCAGCGCCCGCGCCAACGCAACCCGCTGACGCTCTCCGCCAGAGAGAACGGCGGGATACTCCCCAGCGCGATCCGCCAAGCCAACATGATCGAGCGCTTCCAACGCCTGATCCTTCCAGTTTCCGCGCAGCCCCAAGCCGACGTTGTTGACGATGTGCTTCCAGGGGAGCAGGCGCGCATCCTGAAACATCACGCGCGCCTCAACGTTACTACCACGTAGCGGGCGATTGCCGATGCAAATCTCACCTTCATCGGGCGTTTCCAGCCCGGCGAGCAGGCGCAGCAGCGTGCTTTTGCCCGACCCGCTCTTTCCGACGACTGCGACAAATTCGCCCCGGCGGATTTCGAGATCGACGCCGCGCAGCACTCCCTTGACACCGAAGCTCTTGGCGACGCTGCGCAGGGTCAGATAGGTGTTTGTAGTCATCAATCGTCTCCTCTAAGCCGTCTGGTAGTTGGGATGCCAGCGCAGTAACCGCCGTTCGAGCAGGCGGGCGATCAGGTCTGCCAGCTTGCCGAAGATGGCATAGACGATGATTGACAGCACCATCACGTCGGTCTGCATGAATTCGCGGGCGGTGGTAGTCATGAAGCCAATCCCAGCGCTCGCGGCAATCGTCTCGGCGATAATCAGCGTCAGCCACATCACGCCGAGCGCGTAGCGCAGCCCAACGAGGATCGAAGGCATCGCGCCCGGCAGAATCACGTCACGGAACAGTTCCCTGCGATTGAGACCGTAGGATTGTGCCATCTCGATCAAGCCGCGATCCACCTGACGGATGCCGTAGAAGGTATTGAGATAGACCGGGAAGAAGACTCCGACCGCGATCAGGAAAATGCGCGCCGTTTCGCCGATGCCGAACCACAAAATGACCAGCGGCACGAGCGCCAGATTGGGGATGGTGCGCACCATCTGGATCGTGCTGTCGAGCAGTTTTTCGCCCGTGCTGAACATGCCATTGAGCAAGCCAAGCACGAAAGCGACGCTGCCCCCGACCGCCAGCCCGATCAGGGCGCGCTGGGCGCTGACCAGCGTGTTCTCGACCAGATCGCCGGAGCGCAGCAGATCAACCGCCTTGCTGAAAATGCTGGTGGGGAGCGGCAAAATGCGCGCCGGGATGGTATTGGTCTGCACCAGAAGCTGCCACGTCAACAGGATCAGCACGGGGACTACTAACGCGAGGAGAGACGTTTTCAGTTTCGCGCGCGGGTCGCGCGCAGGCTGCCTTAACATAGAGAGTTCTCCGGGGCGGCACACGACGCGCCGCCCTTTAAAATTAGGTGACTATCTGGGAGTGGCGAGGCGCTGCAAGAACGAGCCGTGCCCGCGTGGAAACAGCTCGTCCGACGGCACATCGAGCGTGTCGAGCGGCAGGCGCGGGAAGAGCAATTCCGCCACGCGGTAGGCTTCTTCCAGATGCGGGTAGCCGGAGAGGATGAAGGTTTCGATCCCCAAGTCGGCGTATTCCTGCATCCGCTCCGCGACGATCTCAGAGCTGCCGACCAGCGCTGTGCCCGCGCCGCCGCGCACCAGCCCGACGCCTGCCCACAGGTTCGGCGCGACTTCGAGCGATTCCTTGCTGCCGTTGTGCAGGGCGCGCATTCGCGCCTGACCGACTGCCTGCGACTGTGCCAGTTGGGTCTGCGCCGCTGCTATCGCTGCATCATCGACGTAGCGGATCAGGTCGTCGGCAGCTTGCCAGGCTTCGCGCTCAGTTTCACGCACGATAACGTGCAGGCGGATGCCGAAGCGTACTTGGCGACCTTCTTCGGTGGCACGCGCCCGCACATCGGCGATTTGCTCGGCAATCTGGTTTGGCGGCTCGCCCCACATCAGGTACACGTCGGCGTGTTTGGCGGCAACGCGGTGCGCTGCATCCGATGAACCACCGAACCACAGCGGCGGGTAGGGCTTCTGGATGATCGGGAAGCCGTTGCGCCCATTGACGATCTTGAGGTGCTCACCCTCAAAATTGACCGTCTCACCGCTGGTTAGCCCGCGCCAGACGGTCAGGAATTCGTCGGTCAGGTCGTAGCGCTCATCGTGACCGAGATGGATGCCATCTCCAGCAAGGTCGGCATCGCTGCCGCCCGTGACCACGTTGATCAGTAGTCGCCCGTTGGAGATTCGGTCGAAGCTCGCCGTCATGCGCGCCGCCACCGAGGGCAGCGTCAATCCCGGTCGCAGCGCGATCAGGAACTTGAGGCGCTGGGTGTACGGAATCAGCGCCGAAGCGGTGATCCAGGGGTCTTCGCAGAAGCGCCCGGTGGGCAGCAGCACTCCGGTGAAGCCGAGTTCATCCGCTGCGACCGCGATCTGCTTCAGGTAGCCGATGTTGGCTGCGCGCCCCTGCTCGGCGCTGGCGAGGTAGCGCCCATCGCCGCTGGTGGGAATGAACCATAAAACCTGCATAGTTAGCCTCCTGTACTTTCGGCTGTCGCTTCGGCGGATGGCACGAAGCCTTCCGGCGTCCAGACAGCGGCGCTAATATCGATGGCTTTCGGGATGAGACCCAGCTCGAAGAAAAGGTCGGCGATTTCCTGCTCCTGTGCGACGATCTCCGGGGTGATGTATTCGAGGTCGCTGGCCGGGTCTTCGGCGTAGATTGACTTCCATACGTCGGCAGCGACACTGGTTTCCGCTTCCAGGTAGGCGGCATAGTCATCCGGGTTTTCGCGCGCCCACTCGACGGCTTTCTGGAACTGCTGCAAGACGATTTCCAGCGCTTCGGGGTGTGCCTGCGCGAAAGCAACCGACGCTTCCTGATAGCCGCGTGTCGCCGTTAGTTGGCTGCTGTCGAAAATCTGGCGCGCGTTGCCTCCCGCAATGGCAATCGTGCGGAACGGGTCCCAGATCGTCCAGGCATCGATGCTGCCACCCTCAAATGCAGCGCGGGCATCGCCGGGCTGGAGGTTCTGCGGCTCGATGTCGTCGAGCGTCAGATCAGCGGTTTGCAGCGCGCGGATCGTCAGGTAGTTGGCGCTGGAACCGACTGTATAGGCAACCTTTTTGCCTGCCAGGTCAGCCACAGTCTGGATCGGGGAATTCTGGGGGACGAGTACCGCCGAGCCGCCCGTCGAAAGCTGGCTACCGACGATCACCAGTGGCGTTTCTGCTGCCAGGGCGAAAATCACCGGAGTGTCTCCCGTCGCGCCGAGGTCGATCCCGCCGCTGTTGAGCGCTTCGAGCAGGGGAGGACCCGCCGGGAAAAGCGTCAGCGTCACATCGACAGGCTGCCCCAAGCCTTCATTCAAGGCGGTTTTCAAGCTTTCAAGAATTTGCGGCACGTTGTACAGGCTGCCGCGTTGGTAGCCGATGCGAATGGTGAGCGTATCCTGGGCGAGGACTTGCCCCAGCGAAACAGCCAGAAACAGTGCCAGCAGCGCTGCTGAACGGATGAACGTCTTCATGATGTGGTTGAACCCTTCTTAGTCGCCGATTGCGGCAGTTGCTTCTTTGAATAGGTGACGAGTGAGTTCCTCAAGCGAGGCACGGAGACGGCTTTCTGCCTCCTCCGTAAAGGTGATTGTCTGCCCCGGAACATTGGTGACTTGCGCATCGACCAGATATATCCCTTGCAGGATATGCCGCCCGCCAATTGCGGCGAGCACCGGCTTAAGCGTGTAGTCGAGCGCGAGCAGGTGCGCGAGCGTTCCCCCGGTTGCTAAGGGAAGCACAATCTTGTCGCACAATGCATTGGCAGGTAGGAGATCGAGATAGACCTTGAGGGCACCCGAATAAGCCGCTTTGTAAATTGGCGTCGCCACAATCACCGCGCGGGCGCGGGCGATTTTGTCGAGGCTGGCTTTTAGGGAAGGGCTGTTGAAGTTGGCAAACAGTAAATCGTGGGGATCAAGCTCACGGATGGACACGGTATCGGTCGTGAAACCGTATTCCTGAAGCACCTGCTCGATGAAGCCGAGCGTGGCACTTGAGCGTGAACTGGATGATGGGCTACCAGCGATAGTGACAATATCAGCCATGTTAGGTCTGTTTCCTGCGTCTGTCCAATGGAATGTGCGATTGATCGAAATTGGAGCGCTGCTCCACAACGTAGAACTGAGCTTTCGAGGGCATACAGTTATACAGACAACACATGGCGGTTTACCTTTTTCAGCAAGCAGGATTGTGGAACTCTCTGAAAACACTCCCCGACTTTACGAGCTAGCGGTTATAAAGCGGGTATCAAACTGGTGATAAAGCAGTCACACTTTGCGCATTGGTCAAAACCTGTTTACCCGCCAACGCGCGACACGAACGCTGCCAGCGCTCAAACGGTACTGGGAATTTTCAATCATGCTGAATATAAGCGAAACGGCGCTCGGAGAAGTCCTGAGCGCCGTTCGAGAGGCGTTGGCGCAATCGGATTACGCTGTGTCAAATGTTTGCCGCAGTTGTGTTGCGCTGGAGCGCTATCCAATTGGTGCTGGCGGTACATCCGCCGGGGCATCGGGTATCGCCCCGCCGTCGCGCGGGGCGATAGTCGGCGCCTCGCCCGGTACGATGCTCGGCGCGTCCGGCGTTTCGGTGGCAGTCGGTTCCGTTGGCGGTAAGGATGCCGCGTTGGCGATGATGACCTCGTCCACCTGCCATGTATCGCCCGCGCTTGTCGGGGAAGCCCAGACCAACTGGATGAAGACCGTCTGTCGAGCGTATGCCGAAAAGTCTACCGTTGTCAGCGACCAGTTGAGCGATGGAGCAACCGTTGCCACCATCTGCCAATTTACGCCGTCGAGGCTGATACGGACTTCCGGCAGCATGGCACTCGCCAACCGTGACTGGAAGGTCAGCGTCGGGTTGGATGCCCCGGATAGGTTGAGCGGAACATTGAGTGTCAGCGTTTCGACCTGTCCACTTGCTGTCGCCTGCCATCCGAGACCGGCGTAGGCAGCCTCTGCGCTCAACTGCCAGCCACTCGACGCACTCCACAGGGGCGCACCATCGTCCATCGTCTGGAAAACGGGCAGCGTGAAGGGCAGCAGGGTGGGGCTGGGTGTCGGCGTTGGGTCCACAGTCGGCGCTTCGGCTGGCTCCGCAGTCGGCGTTTCCGGCGGCAGCGTTGGCTCCGGCGTGATTTCCACAGTCGGTTCCGGCGTTGGTGTTTCCGCCGGAAGCGTCGGTTCGGGTGTGACCGTTGCTGCCGGCTCGTCAGTTGGCTCCGATGTCGGTGCTGCGATGTCGTTCGGCATCACCGTGACACGCGCGCTAGGCGTCTCGTCCGCGCCGTCGGGGATACCTTCACCGGGTAGGACTTCAGCGTCGGGGCTTAACAGCCCGCCTGTTTCTGGTCCGATGTAACTGATGCGGCGCGAGACGAAAGCGTCGAAGAATAGCGTCCCGCTCGTCCCGGCGTCCAATCCCGCGACCGCGCCCAGTCGTGCCATGTCAATCCGCCGCATGTCGTTGTTCAGCCCCGTGATCGGCGTCTGCTGCACCTGATCGACCCACAGCGTCAGGCTGCCGTCGTTCGCGCCGTCTGCCGTTGCTGCCTGCCAGTCGAATTCGAGGATGTGCGCCGCGTCTGCCATGTTCACGTAGGCACTGTAGACCCAATTGCTGTTGTCATCGAGCGTGCCTACGCGCACCTGATAGTTGCCCGCCGCTGCGCCGCAGGATCAACTGCAGGATGGTCGGCGCTGTGCCCTGATAGCCGTAGAACAGCGGGAAGTTGTCTCCGTCTGCCATTGTCAAGCCATTCGGGTCGAAGTAGAAGCGCGCATGGTAGCGTGCCTCGGCGTTGGGCGTGTCGTCAGTCACATGGATGGAATTGGTATCGTCGATTTCCGCTCGCAGCCCGCGCGCTGCCGATGAGCTGTGCCGCTGGAACCGCACTCAGGTCGCCGCCGTCGGTGGCGCTGGCAGTCCAGGCACTGAGGTTCGCTACCTCAAACCGTTCTGGAAGATGGCATCGGCAGGCGCAACAATCATTAGGACGAAGTTATCGCAGGCTTGGAGCGCTCTATCGCTGACGCAGTCGGTGATAGTGGTATTACCGCTCTTGTTAGTCACCGGGGTGAGGCGAATGGTGCGGTTGGCTGCATTTTCGCTGAGGACGATGCTGGTGTCTTGCACACGAAGCTGATTGGACGATGTGGGGGTAACGGACAGTGTGGAAGGCGCGTTGTCAACATCGCCAATGGTGAAGGGTATGGGGTCAGTGGTGGTGTTCTGGCTGATGCTGTAGTTGATAATATTGCTGATGGTCGGCGCATCGTTGACCGGGTTGATCTTCAGCACGAACTGGTCGGTGTTGGTCGCCGTCCCATCGCTCACCGTCAGCGTAATGGTGGCGGTGCCGGTCTGGTTGGCGGCAGGTGTGATTCGGATGTTGCGGTTCGCCGTCATGCCGCCCAGTGTGATATTTGCATCCGGCACGCGTATCTGGTTGGAGGACGTTGCTGTTACGACTAGCCTGGATGGCGCGTTGTCCACGTCGCTGATGGTGAAGGTGATCAGAGGCGTCTGCGTGTCTTCGTCGGTGCTGAGATTGGCAACATCGCTGATGGTTGACTTGTCATTCACCGAGTTGATGTTCAGGTTGAACGTATCGCTCGCCGTAAGGCTGCCGTCGCTGACGGTGATGGTGATGACGGTGCTGCCGAACTGGTTGTCGGCAGGCGTGATCTGAATGGTGCGATCTGCACCGGCGCCGCCGAGCACGATGTTGGCGTCGGGCACGCGCGTCTGGTTGGAGGAGGTCGCCATCACCGTCAGATCACCCGGCGTCTCGGCGTCGTCAATCGTGAAGGGAATCACCGCCGTCTGGCATCCTCATTGGTGCTCTTGTTGGTGATATTGCTGATGGTCGGCGCGCTGTTGGCAGCCTCATACGCGCCGATGTCCACCGTGCCACCAATGATGCGCGGGAAGCCAGAGCCGCGTCGGTCGTCAGCGGCGTGGTACCATCCTCCGCCACCGCATAGGCATCGTTCCCAGCATCGGTCGCCGGACTACCCGACAACAATGCGTGAGTCCTGGTCGGACCGCCATTGCTTGCCAATGCCCCTAGCAGGGGGTCAGTATCGTGCAAGCCGTCTAAGCCGCAGCTCGATCCGTTGTCAATGTTGTTGTCGGTGATTACACTGCCCGACTCGAAGCTGCAGTTATTTTCTCCGTTGTTGTTGGCGATAATGCTGTTGCGGTAAGTGCCACTGCCGCTTTCCTGCCAGATGCCGCTGCTTGCCGCGTTGGAACCGGCGGCAGTATTGTAGGCGATGGTGCTGTTGTAGACCTTTAGCTGTGGGTTGCTGCCGAATGTGTCAATCGCGCCCCCGCCCCCGCTACTGCCTATGCCGAGCGAGCTGTTACCGGACAGGATGCTGTTGATGATGTAAAGTGTCGAATTGGAGTTGGCGATGCCACCACCGTAATTGTTCGCTGTGTTGGTGGCGATCAGGCTTTCGCGCAGGATCGTCGTGCTGCCAGATTCGTTGAAGATGCCCCCGCCAGCATTGGTGGTGTTATTCTCAAGCGTGACGCTGGTTAGTTTCAGCGTGCCACCAACATTGTAGATTGCTCCACCGGTCGAACTCGGAAGATACCCATCGCGCAGCGTCACCTGGTTGAGCATCAGGTTCGCGCCGTTATTCAAGGAGATGAAGCGGAACTCCGGCGTACCAACCGCCGTGCTGCGGGTAATCGTCGCCCCGTTGCCGTTGATAGTCAGGTTGCCACCCGTCGCTGCCGAGGCAATCGGCGGCAGTCCCGTGTGGTCCGAATAAATTTCGGTCAGCGTGTAGGTGCTGTTGGTCAGGTTGATAACACTGTTGCCGGAGCTATTGTTGGCGCAGATGATGCTGTTGATCAGGTTGGTGATATTCCCTGCGGGTACGGTGTGCGGGAAGCTGAGGCAGCCTTGAGCGGCGGCAGGCATCGGCAGCAGGACGGTGAAAAAGACGAGCAGCAGAGCAACTACAGTAACGAAGGGGCTTCGCATCATCATAGAGTCCTAAGATTACGCTTCTATGGGTGAGCGGAATGAGTCGTCGAGGGGGCTTACGAAATATTGGCTTCTTCACGATTGTACAGCTTAAAAAACCTTCGCGTGAGTCCGGTGTAAGAAGCCTATATTATTTTGTCGATGATTGCGCGCGAATAGTGCCGCCGACAGGGAGCAGAAGCGTTGATCAAAGTTGCTTCGCAAGCTAGATGGTAGTGTAGCGGATGACGAAATTGTGGATCGAGGAGGGCATGAATAGGTGGTGAAAGGATTGAAGAAAGCCAAGCGTGAGCGGTTGAAGAAGCCAAGGGAGAGAGCAACGAGCCTTATAAAACAGGTGCTGTGAAAACGAAAAACCCAAGGAGACTGAATTGGATTTCAGGGAGAATTTTGCTATATAAATGGGGACTATGGGCTTCATTACCTACTGTGTAAACTTAATCTCCTTCCGCCCCCTCAAGAGACGGAAGTTACCTCCCAAGTCAGTTATTGCGACAGACTGAGCAGATACGCTGCGAGGTCATCCACCTGCTCGTCGCTAAAGACTTGCCCCCCAGTTCTTCTGCATCAGGTTGGGGTAGCCATCCACTACGTAGGCTATCGGATAATGACTGAGTTGTGGATGATACAGCTCGGCGCTTTGTCCTTCGACCCGTGTTTGCGCGCGAATAGCGATATTCTTCAACCCCGGTCCAACCAACCGATCATCCGAATCGGTACGATGGCACGCCATACACATTGCGCCAGCGCTTGGCTGGAACGCATGAAACAAGCGCTCCCCCGCCACCGGGTCGCCGGCCAAATTCCCAATGTAGCTCGCCAGCATGGCGGCTGTAGACGTAGGCGTATCCACCGTGTTCTTTGCCACGATCCTCGGCGTGGATGTTGGACGTGGCGTTGGTGTCGGGGATTTGACATGCACACACCCTACTGCCAGTAGCACGCCCAGGCGCAGAAGAATGGTGCCAAGCCACCTCACTACGCGGTTCCCTCTAACACTTGGCGCAGACTTTCGTCGATTACGCTGGGTGTCGTGCCGTAGAAATCGACCATGCGCAGCAAGCCATTCCGGTCGATCACGAACGAGGGAGAAGTATGCTGAACGAAGTAGTTCTCCTCATCGAGCGAGGTTTCGCCTTCCGCCGCCATTTCCATGTGTTCTTGATGGGCATCGTGCTCGCTCGTATCGTCAGCGAGCGTGACGTGCTCCGATGAGAAGATCAGACCGTATTCCGTGCCAATTTCACGCAGCGTTTCCTCATCGCCCGTCATCCCGATGAAGGCCGGGTCAAACTGGTCGAGAAAAGCCACCATCTGCTGCGGGGTGTCGCGGACGCCATCCACGCTGACGAACACGAAGGCGACTTATCAAATCCTTATTGCTAAAACGGTTGGGGCGAGACAACACTCGCCCCGTTGCAATACTGTTTACTCGCTTGGCTGAACGACGACGGTGCCTTGCATCCCGATATGCAGGCTGCAATAGTACGAATACACGCCCGGTTCGGTGAAGGTCAGGGTATAGGACTGCCCCGGCAGCACCAAGCCGCTATTAAACGGAGTGTCCACGCCCACTTCGCTGCCGCTTTCGACGCTCGGCGCGCCCGCAGGTCCGGCGACCCAGACAGGCTCCTGCCCTTCAACTTCAAAAGGCACAAAGTCCTGCCCCAGCAGCGACGGGGAGCTAATGGTGTGCGGGTCTAAACTCGCGGCGGGCACCGTCCACGTAATGCTCTGTCCAGCATAAATGACGGCGGTATAAGGGAAGAAGTCATTCAGCGTGATAGCGCCTTCGCTCCCTGCCTGAACATTCAGTGTGTCACCGTCCATGACTGGTGCGGCGGCGTTCAGTTCATTGAACGCCACCATCGAAGCGCCATTCACCGCGTTAATGTCATTTTCCGCCTGCGCACTCACATCAGAGGGGCTGGGGATCGCGGTGCTGTCATCCACGACGGTTACAAGTCCGACCATGCCGGGATGCACATCGCACAGGTAGGAGTACGTGCCGGGTTCGAGATCCATCACCAGCGAAAATGTGGCTGATCCAGTGAATGGCGGCAGACCACTGCTGAGATCGCCGCCGCTGTAAGTTGAGCCGCTATCTACGCTGTTGAACGCGACGGCGGGGTTGAGCAGCGGCATCGTCTGACCGTTCACCTCGCCCGGAACTACCAGCGGCGCAGGTTCGCTGGCGAAGTGGATGTTGTGGAAGCTGGCAAACGTCCACGTCACGGTGTCGCCGCGATGGATTTGCAGCGTCTGCGGCGCGAACCCTAGCAGTTCGCCATTGGCGAAAGCGCCAGCACCCGCCTGCACAACGAAGGATTGCGCTTCTCCCTCGTGCGCTCGTGCAACCAGGCGATTGCTCAACGCCCCGGCGATCAATACCAACACAACCAAAAGCATGAAAGCCCCTCGTGAAAGTAATTTGCTCTTCATACCGGTTTCTCCTCTAAGACGCTGTTTGAAAGATATTGCTGCTTGGTTGTCATGCTGAACGAATGATCCTTTATGCATTCGCCCTACGTGATCCACGGGTTCTGGGTTATCCATCTACCCACCGCTGATCCAGAGCATGGGGTCTGTCCAGGCGCTGCGTCGCACATCACAGTCATCCTTAATTGGCGAGTAACTGAGTGCTACAGGCTGATTGCCCCATCGAATGACGTGCAGGTAGTAATCGGCTCTGATACATTCGGCGCTATCGCCCGGCTCGTGGATGGTTGCCTGCGCCTGATCAAACTCGAACATTCCCACACCGAAACTTGACGATGGCGCTGCCGTATTTGCTGCCGTGTTGGCGACGAGCCAACGGTTATCCGTGCTGTAACGGATAAAAGCAGAGCCAGTCAGCGGCGGGACAAGGTAAAAATTCCAGACGCCCGCGATGTCGCTTGGCTGTGTGGCGACTACATCGCAGGGGTAGGCAGTCGCGGCATCCACCGTGTCCGGGGGGCAGGGAACCAACGCTTGAGCAAGCGGGTTTACGTCCTCATCCAGCATGGGGAGTTCCTGACCGCTACCGCTGTAGGACAGCATCGGCTCGCTGAAATCGGCTGCACGTTCAGCGCAGTTATCCTGCTTCTGGGGGCGACGGGTCAGCGCCAGCGGCTGCTCACCCAGGCGAATCAGTCGCATGATGTAGACGCCGGTAGTCACACATTCCGCTGGAGTCGAGCCATCATCATTCGCGGTGACGAAGGCGAGTCCATCGGTGAACGTAATGCTGCCGTTGAGCGTGGGTTCTGCCTGGGGATCGCGTGTCGTCCCAAAGCTGCCATCGTTGTTGATGACGATAAAGCCCATTGCGCTTCCAGCCTCAATGTAGCCCCGCCATACACCAGCAATATCGCTCACCTCATCAACGATGACCGAACAGGGGATGGTTTCACCTTCTACGCAGTCCACCAGCGGCGGACGGTTGGCGGTCGGTTCCGGCGCATCCTGCGCGAAAACCAACCGCGATGTGAGGCATAGTAAAACGAGCAATACTCCCTGCCATAAGCGAAAATTCTTCATCGTGCTTTCCTTTTGCGAATCTTTGACAAAGGGTAGATTTAACGACCTCTGGGATGAGGTTGCGGGGTAACCGTCAACATCGCAGTGATGAGCTTCACGGCATTTAGCAATCCGATCATCCAAAGGAAACCTGCGTGACGGATTGGAAATAGCTAAACTGCCCGGTTTCCGACCAGCTATACCCGGTAATATGAAGCTCAGGCCACTCTAGTCTGATCCAGCGCCATGACACCTGGAAATCGGGGCGACCCCACAGCGCGGCGAGATCGCCGATGGCTAATACACCTTCACGCGGAACGAAGTTGAGCCGAACGATTCGGTTATCCCAGATGAATAGAATGATGCTGGCGATCGCGCCAGTCTGTACGCTGCGCTCACAACGTTTGGGCTGATAGGCGACTGGTGGGAGCGAATCCAGCCCGCAATGAAACCCGCGCGCCAACAGGGAATCAAGCTTGGTGGGCTGGCTGGGGAAAATGTCTGTGTAGACGGCAAAAGGGTCGGACAGCACTATCTGCTCTGAATCTTTCGCCAGCAGTGTTGTAACAACCACTGCTGCGAGAAGGATGGCGAAGGTAATAAGAAACGCAGATATGAAAGGCGATATTGGCGTAGTCGCAATAGCGCCGCCTGCGAAACGCGATCGCCTTGTACACCCTAGCGTCTGCGCCATGATGCCCGCCTAAAATGATCACAGTCCATTGCTATAGGGTATGCGGCTGGTAGGGTAGATGTCTTTCACCGAAAGGTGAATTTGTAGGATGGAGGGGGTGAATCTTACAGCAGGTGGAGTTCTCTGGCGCGCGCAAGCGCCTGTGTGCGGGTTTCCACATCGAGCTTGTTGTAGAGATGCGTGATGTGCTTCTTGACCGTGCTGACTTCCACGACCATCTGCTCGGCGATATCTGCATTAGAGTGACCGGTGGCAATTCCGTGCAGCACCTGAAGCTCGCGGCTGCTCAGTGGATCGATCAACCTTTCATCGGCGGGTTGGTGCGAAGTCCCTTGTATGTCGTCCGTCCGCTCTGCAAACACCGCCGCGCTTGGCGAACTGACTTCATCCAGCGCGTAGGCGATGGACTGAGCAAGCGACAGCTTCCGCCCTTCCTCCCAAACTGCCGCCCGCCTTCCTTCGTCAAGTTGTGCGCGTAGCGCAGTAAGCCCCTGATCGTAGGAGCGGCGTTGGAATGGAAGCACGGGCGAGCTGTAGGTTTCGCGCAGGGACTCTGCCGCGCCGAAGATGCGCGCTGACCGCAGAAGCAGGGGCAGCGCTTCTGGCGAATGCTGCGCCTGCACTGCTGCCAGACGAGCAAAGACTTCGAGGGTATGCACCGCTTGCCAACGTTCGTCGATGTCCCGCATCCTGCTCAGGCTTTCTCGAAGCGGCGCGCCTGCCCGCTCATAGTCCCCCTTATCCAGCGCGATCATGGCGAGGATAGCGAGGACGCTGCTTATCCCCCAGATGTCGTCACCATCGCGCATCATCCCTAAGCTCTCCTCGGCGAGTGCCTGTGCTTGCCGCCCGTCGCCCTGGCTATACGCTAGGGTGCTTAGGAAAAAAAGCGACCACCGGATGAAGGATAGCTTTCCGATTTTATGGGCAATCACCAGGCTTTCTTGCAGGAAGATGCCAGCGCGCTCGTAGTCGCCGCGAATCTCCCAGTACATTCCGTAGTCGTTAAAGGAATCGGCGAGAAAGACCGGCTCCTCAAGTTCGCGGAACATTTCCAAAGCCTTTTCATGGAGCGGCTGAGCGCTATCTAGGTCTCCCAGGAATACACACAGCCCGCCAAGCCAGGCTATTGCCCGTGCCTGAAGGAAATGGAGATTTCGCGTTGGCGGGTTTTCCAACTGAGGGTGCGTCACTATATCAGCAAACCAGGCGCGCGCCTCGCTTAAGTGACCACGCGCGCGCCAGAAGGTGGGTAGTGCCAACGCCAGACGGAGCCCGATTTCGGCGTCTGTGTCGGTTCGACCCCAGGCTAACGCTGCCCGCAAGTTAGCGTGATCTGCCTCTAGCAAATCCCACCACACCCCCTCCTTCATTCCCTCGAATTTCGGATCAGGATTTTCCGCCCAGGTAGCGAAATATTGAGCGTGCTGCCGCTGGAGCGCTTCCCGCTCACCACTCGAAGCCAGTTGCTCCAGTGCATATTCCCGTATGGTTTCAAGCATCATGAGGCGTGGCTCATGGTCTGAACGGGTATCCTCCTTGATTAGATTTTTATCCAGCAGGGACGCCAGCCCATCCAGGATATTCATACTGATATTTTCTGTACAGATCGCAGCGGCAGCTTCCAATGTCCAGCCCCCGACGAATACGCCTAGGCGTCGGAACAGCACTTGTTCTTCCTCATTCAGGAGTTGATAGCTCCACTCAATCGCCGCATTCAGCGTGCGGTGGCGTGGCTCAAGGTCGCGCAGCCCATCCGATTGCAGCAGCAACCGACCACTGAGCCGTTCCAGGAGCGCCGCTGGGGGCAGCAGTTTGATCCGAGCCGAGATCAACTCAATTGCCAGCGGCAGCCCATCCAATCGTGTGCAGATCGCGGCGACTGTTCTGGCATTTGTCTCGGTGAGCGTGAAATCAGCCTTCACCGCCTGGGCGCGCTCTACAAACAGGGTAACAGCAGATGCCTTGGCAGTTGTTTCCATATCGAGCACATGGGCGAGATCGGGTACAGACAATGGTGAAACCGGGAACTGACGCTCGGAGCGAATGCGTAGCGGCGCGCGGCTTGTCGCCAGGATTTTGAGCCGGGGGCAAACCATCAGCAATTCCGCAATCTGAGGGGCTGCGGGCAGGACTTGTTCGAAATTGTCCAGCACCAGCAGCATTTGTTTGTCTCGTAGATAGGCTTTTAGCCGCTCAAGTGGCGGCTCACCCATGTCTGAAAGACTTAGGGTTTCGATAATCGTGGCACACACGAGCATGGGGTTCGTGATCGCTGCAAGTGCGACGAAGAATACGCTGTTGGCAAACGTATCAAGCACCTCGGCTGCTGCTTGAAGGGCAAGCCGGGTTTTGCCAATGCCCGGTGGACCGGTCAGGGTGAGCAGGCGCACCTCCGACTGGAGAAGATGCTTCTGTATTGCCCACACCACCTCGTCCCGACCGATCAATGGAGTCTGGGGGATTGGTAGCAATCGGGGAACATCGGGCATAGGAACGCCACGCGCAAGACGTGTGAAATGCTCGTGCTCGTAAGCCGGAATAGCGAGGATGGCTGCCAGTCGTTGCGCGATATGGTGCGACGGGCGCAGCGTCCCTTGTTCAATACGCTGAATAGTCACCCGTGCGCAGCCTACTTGCACTGCCAACGCTTGCTGGGTCAAATCGAGCGCTTTACGACGCTGTTTGAGCACCTGTGCAAATGATGTCGCACTCTTCAAGGACATCTCTCCTATAGCCAGCCAAGTGCAGTTTCAGTGAGCAGATACGCCTTTTTGTATCGATAAGTGTACGACTCGCTAGTATCAGACACAAGCGAATCACCAACGGCAGGTATTCTTGACCGAGCGATACAGCATATCACTTCGCCAGAATTACTACATCAGCGTAGGGCTAAATAACACAAAACCCACCGAGATTGCAGTGGGTTTGCGCCAAGATATTATAAGCGGGGACGACGGGTACTGTCTCCCTGCTGGGAACATCCTTTTTTCTCCCTCAAATGCCAACTATCAGCCTCTCATTCGTCATCTGCTTCAGCAATTAGACCTGCCGTCTAACACATCTCCAGTTCAACAACCACATAGAACGTACTCAACGCCAAAGCGCAAGCGGAAAACTGCTTAGACGCTCGTATTTGCTTTGGAAAGTAGTGACGAATGGCAGGCAGTGCAATGCACTAACAGCGTGACACGAGCGCTGCGCGCTGCAAAAGCCAGAAGCGTCAGGCTAGGTGATCACAGTTAGGAGAGGGCAGGGATGAGGTTAAGTGTACACAGCAAGATGTGGGCTGCATTCGCAGCCCACCAGCCCAGCGCAAGCGCTGTCCTGTACGCGGTGGCGATGACTTGTATGAACAACGTACTCTCTACGCCACCGCTAAGCCAGCTAAATCGCTGGCTCCTCATGCGCCGGAGAGGCTTGGTGCAGCGCGCCTCCGAGCCGTCATCGGTGCATCAGTGGTGGGGTGCTCATTGGCGTGTGAGTGGGATATGCCGCGACGACAGTCCGCACCCCGACCAGTATTAACTCGAAAACTGCACCACAACCGGAAGGAACAAATCGTGACCCATAACGAGCTTGTCCGAGAAATTAGTCGGCGTCTGCCGCGCATGAAAAAGCGCGATGTTGCAGAGGTTTTGGAAGTCATGGCGGAACTTTGGCAAGAAGAATTAGCACAGGGTAGGGCAGTCACCATTGCGGATTTGGGCAAGCTGACCGTCGAAGTTCAGCAGATGCGGAGCGGCGGCTTCATGCGGCGTCAGCTCAAGTTTTCGCGGGGCATTGTGCCGCTGACTCTGCGGCGCATCTACATTCGCTTTCATCCAACGACCAAGCTTCGTACTGCGATTGATGAAAGGGTGAATCCTTGAAGAAGAAATCTAAGGTGACCTACAGCGAACGCATGACCGTCAACCTGACAGCAGAGCAAATGCGGCGCTTGGATGAACTGCGTAACACGCGCGCTCGCGCCGGAACATTCATCAGCAAGAACGACCTGATCCGAGAAGCTGTAAGCTTCTACTCGGCGGCGCAGGATGACTTGCCTGGTTCGCGGCGTGCCATCACCAAAGGCTTTGAGGCGCGTATCAATACGCTTGATGAAAAAGTCGATCACCTGACGGAGATGTTGGATGACTTTATTGCGCGAGTGACGCGGCGACGTGAGGGCGGCTCATGAATCGCAGCCAGATGTGCGTAGCAAATGTAAAGTACAAGCAGCCTTCTGCTGATGGGGAGCGCCAGACGCGCAATCTGCTTAAGTATCTGACCTACAGGGACAGCCGCGATGATTACGTGCCTCAGAAGACTGGGAAGGAGCGATGGGTTGATCAAGGGCTTGGCGGAAGTGTCGCCGAAATTGCCGAAAACTGTGGCGACCTGCGAAGTGACTACGTGCTCATGTTCTCGCTCGTGATCAACCCGAATCCCGATCTGATTGCAATGGTTGATCACAAGCAGCGCGAGCGTTTTGTCCGTGAATTGACGGAGCAGACGGTGGAGAATTTCTTCAATGCTCGGGGCATTGATAAAGGTGTCGAGTACAGCTATGTGACCCATCACCGAATGACAGACGATCCGCAGTCGCCGGGGCAGCACAATCCTCATACGCATGTGGTGCTGCCGGGAACGTACTACGACGATGGGTTAGGCGGACGGATGCCCCTCTACTTTAGTAAAAACAAGAGCGTAGACCATATTGCGCTGTTGCATCAGCTAACGGAAGTGCAGATGGCAGAGCAGATGGAGCGTTATGTGGGTCCGGATTGGGAGCAGCGGTTCGATGATCTCGCAGCCGCACGCCAAGCACAGTTAAGCGTAACTCACCGACCTTCACATGGACTCATCCCTGAGGATGGTGGGCAATGGGAGTTCTGGTGCGGGACCCGACAGACGGACGAGCAGTCAAGCGCGACAGGTTACTATCGTCACGCGCCGATCAATGAGAAGGATTCAGAACTTCAGTTCTGCCCACTAATCAGAGGTTTGAGCCATGAGGATGCGGAGCGATTGGCTTTGCTGCTGAGGACGGAAATGGATGGGGATTTTGCCCGTTTGCGACAACTTGCGGGAGAGTTCAACCAGATGAGCAGCAAAGACCGGGAATGGTTCTTGACCGAACTTCGACAACAGGACTTCACTCGTTCCAGCCGAGAACCGGATTTCGATATCGACTTTTAGCGGCAGTAATTACTCACTACCTGCGACCTAAATTGGTCGCGGGTAGTGTTAGAACAATGTCACTCAAGCAGCTCCCTCTCACAGATCATCGAGCAACGAATGCATACATTCTTATCCAGCAAGTATCTCATTCGACTTCATCACGCATTGGCGGTGGCAAATGCGTGTTATCGATCTCATCCAGCGGGTTATCGGCAAGCGAGCCATAGGTTGCGTTGATGAAGTCAAATCCGGACATGTGTTCTTCGGTTGAACTTAGTTTCTCGCTACTGACGGATTCCACTGTCTCTTGCTCAATCAATTCCCGTACCCGCCGTTGAGCATCTTTATCCAGTTGGTGAAATTTCTCAATAATCTCGCGTTCGAGTGTGCTCATACTCGTAAACTCAGCTCCCTGTTCACCTCTATTTTACACGAGATTATCCTGCCTCTAGTCTCGTATTTGAGTGTTTTCTCTTAACGACTCTGACCAAATATCATATGCGTATGAGACGGTCCGGAAGTATACTTATTACCTTAGAATTGTGAATTTGCCGGACTTGATAATGTCGAATAGCACTGTCCGAAAAATTAAAATCTTCCTCTCTTCACCGGGTGATGTTCAACCTGAACGGGATGCCGTGAAGCGGGCAGTAAGTTCGCTCAAAACGCTGGCGTTTATTCGTGAAAGATTTGATTTAGATGTTTATGCATATGAAGATACTACACCCGCTGTCGTAGGTGCTATTCCCCAGCAAGTTGTAAACAACTATACCCTCCGACCAGAAGAAGCAGACATCTATATCTGTATTTTCTGGGGGAGAATGGGAACCTCATTTGTTGAAGCCGATATAACTTATCCTTCGGGTACATACTACGAGTTTGAACACGCTTACGAAGCAAACCAAACAGCTCGTCGCCCCATAATGCTGCTTTATCGAAAAACGACAGTGGTTCCGCCAGAAAATTTAGACGGCGATCAATATCAGCAAGTGAATAATTTCTTTGCAACGTTTCACACACAAGTTAGGAAAGGGCTATATCTTCGATTCGACACGCTTTCTGAATTAGAGGACTTAATCAAGCGAGACCTATGGACTGCACTCGTGAAGGATTTAGATATATTTCAGCAGTCCTCGGTTTCGAATGAAACGGAGCTACGCAACCTAATTATTCAGCGATTTGAAGAAGCAAATGTAGAACTTCTTAGCTATCCTCACTTAATTGGAGATTCCTACACAATTGAACGAGACGAACCACAGCGAATAATCGACTGGATAAACGACACGACGGTTAATGAGAAGATCGCGTTACTTGTCGATAAGCCAGGAACAGGCAAGACCGTCGTTATGTCTACCATTCTTTCGCTTTTGAAAGAACAAAACAGGACTGTTCTTGGGATTAAAGCTGACCACCTATCAGGTATAACGACGGTCACCGAACTCCAAGAGCGGTTGCAGTTGCCAGTCTCGCTTGAAGATAGTATCAGAATTGTGGCGACCAACCAGCCTATAGTGGTACTGATTGACCAAGTTGATGCATTGTCAATTTCTCTTTCACAAGATTTTTCTACGCTCGATTTGATTTTTAAGTTTGTAATGGTGTTGGGGCAAATACCAGGTGTCCGTGTTGTTGTCTCTTGCCGAGAATTCGATCTTAATTTTGACCCCACATTGTCCCGGCTTAAGCATAAGCAAACCCCAACCTTTTCGCTTCCACCTTTGGGTAAAGAGGAAGTATCAAAGGCACTTACCTCAATTGGGGTTAAGAGTATTGAGAAAATTTCTGAGAGAATGTTTCAGTTGCTCTCTACCCCACTCCATCTCTCCATTTACGCGAAATTGCTACTAGATAGTAACGGACAAAGTGGCGAGCAGTTTTATAGTTTGCACCAACTCTACGATGCGTTATGGAAACGACACATTACTGCAAGCACAGTTCCGTTCGTGAGTCTTTCCAGCACATTGGGATCCTAAGCTTAGAATTCCACGTGGACAAGTTGTCG